>Ga0187782_10000002_pt1 | contig 167979 bp, 145 predicted proteins | sample 0715_SJ02_MP15_2_FD_132454 | JGI IMG/M metagenome (GOLD analysis project Ga0187782, IMG submission 132454) | Tropical peat soil microbial communities from peatlands in Department of Meta, Colombia - 0715_SJ02_MP15_20_MG | ecosystem: Environmental > Terrestrial > Soil > Wetlands > Peat... | reverse complement strand
TACGGCACGCCGATGAACACCGCCTCGATCTTCTGGATCTTCCCGCCTCGAATCTTGAAGAGCTCCAAAAGGCAAAGACTGTTTGGCGTACGCATCGAAGACTTGACCGGCGTACCGTCGGTCAGCGTGTAGTTGCCTAGGCGTCCGGCGTGATCGATGAATCCGGCGGTCATGATCAAGCCCCGCTCTTCGTCCACCAGGAAAAAACGCCGGTCGCGGACGCGGTCGTCGTAGCGGTAGTTGCCGAGCTTGAACTGCTGCGCGCAGCCGAGATTGGCGACGGGAATGGTCTTCGCTAGGTCTGGGTTGTGCGTAGTCAGCAGCCCGTTTTCCCAGCGATCGCAGTCATCGTAGAACTGTGTGAAAAGGGCGCCGTCGTTGAGCTGCAGCGTGGAGAAATATCCGTCGGCGAGAGCGATCATTCGCTCGCGGGGGCTGCGCTCTTCGGGCGGAACGATTTCTTCGAAAACCGGATTGCTCGCCAGCGTTGGCTTGCTCGGGAACGGGCCGCTATCGCCGCCGGCGCGCCGGATCAAAGTCTCTGCCTCGGTGATCTTCGAATCGACTACCTTCAGGCGCAGCGCGAATATCGACGTGGCGTTCGTCTCCTGCACGATGCCGTAGCAGCCCACCGCTCCGTTCGCGGGATCGGCCGTGCGCAGAGTGTAGTCGCCCATGCCCGTCACCGTGCCCCACACGCCATCCGGGAATTTCATCGCGACGTTGTTTTCCGAGTAGCGGAAGTTTCTCGCCAGCGGCAAGCGCGACGGATCCTTCGCCTTCAGCGCGTTCAGGTATTGATCGAGGAAACCGTACAGGCACTGCCGGTCGCAGCTCGGCGGCAAGAGATTCTGCGCTCCCACGCGCGTTGGCTGAGTAAGCAAAACACACACAATCGCAAGCGCGAGGCACACACCGGCGCTCGACACAAATTTCCGCATGATGTTCACCCTCCGTAGAGACCGGCGGGAAGATACTACAACGCAGAAAAACTACAAGGGCTTTCCAGCGCAGGCCCGGCGCCGTTCGGGGGAGCTACCGGCGGTCGGCGGCGGCGTGGCGAACGTCGCGGCCTGCGACAAAGTAGATCACGTCCTCGGCGATGTTCGTCGCATGGTCACCGATGCGTTCAAGGTTCTTGGCGACGAGGATCAGTTCGAACGCCGCGAAGACGACCGCCGAGTTTTCCATCATGTAGGTCAGCAACTCGCGGAAGAGCTGGTCGCGCAAACGGTCCACCTGATCATCTCGTTGGAGCACGCTGCGAGCCAGTTCGGGATCGCCGCGCACCACGGCATTGAGACTGTCGCGTACCATTCCCTCGGCGAGCTCGCTCATCCGCGGCAGGTCCACGTAGGGCTTCACTTGCGGATGTCGCAAGATGCGCGTCGCAGATTGCGCGATGTTCACAGCTTGATCGCCGATCCTCTCGAGATCGCCGTTGATGCGGGACACCGCCAGTAGAAACCGGAGGTCAGCCGCCATGGGCGCCTGAAGCGCGAGCAGACGCTGCACGCGATCGTCGATCTCGATTTGCATCTCGTTGATCGCGTCCTCTTCGGACAGGACAGCTTCGGCGAGGCGTTCGTCGGCGTCGAGGACGGCGTGGACCGCCTGATGAACCGCGCGCTCGGCGAGGCTCCCCATCCACAGCAGGCGCTGCTTCAGTTCCTCGAGATCGCGTTCGAAGTGGCGTTCCATGAATTCTCAATCCCCTCCACGCCCGATCCATCAACTGCCGGGCAGATCATCCGAAGCGGCCCGTAATGTACGCTTCTGTGCGCGGGTCCTGCGGCGTCGTGAAGAGCTTCGACGTCTCATTGTGCTCGATCAACTTGCCGTCCAGCATGAACGCGGTAAAGTCGCTCGCGCGGGCGGCCTGCTGCATATTATGCGTGACAATCGCCATCGTGCAGCTGTCTTTCAGGTGGAACATCAACTCTTCGATCTTGGCCGTCGTCACCGGATCGAGCGCCGAGCAAGGTTCGTCGAGAAGCAAGACCTCGGGATCGACGGCCAGGGCCCGCGCGATGCAAAGTCGCTGCTGCTGGCCTCCGGACAACGCGAACGCCGACTTATGCAGCGAATCCTTCACCTCGTCCCACAGTGCCGCTCGCTTCAAACTATGCTCGACCAGGTCGTCAAGCCGCCCGGAGTAACCATTGATCCGCAGGCCGTAGGCAACATTATCGTAGATCGATTTCGGAAAAGGGTTCGGTCTTTGAAAGACCATGCCGACGCGCCGCCGGAGATAGACGACGTCCATTTTCTTGATGTCGTTCCCGTCGAGCAGAATGTCGCCGGTGTAGCGGGTGCCACGGATTGTTTCGTTCATTCGATTGAGATTGCGGAGGAACGTCGATTTGCCGCACCCGGAGGGGCCAATCAAAGCCGTGATCTTGCTCGCGGGAATCTTGAGATTGAGCCCGAAAACGGCCTGCTTGGAGCCGTAGAAGAAATCGAGATTGGATATTTGAAAGCGCACCCGCGCCTCCTTGTGAGGCCCTGCGGCTATCGAATCCATTGTTTGAACCTGAGGCGCGAGTCGCGCAGCTGTTGCATCGTTTTTTTCATGAGCGGCAGACGCCATCCTAGACACTCCTCACGCCTTTGCGGTTAATGACGAATCGGCAGCCGATGTTCGCGAGCAGCACCAGCGTCAAAAGAACAAGCCCAGCAGCCCAAGCCTGCCTGTGCCAGTCATCGTACGGAGAAATCGCGTAATTGTAGACGACAAGCGGTAGCGCGGAAATCGGCTGATTCCAGCCGGGGCTCCAGTACTGATTGCCCAAGGCCGTAAAGATGAGGGGTGCGGTCTCGCCGGCGACGCGAGCAAGAGCCAGCAGCATGCCGGTGATGATACCCCCGCTCGCCGCCGGCACGACAACGGTCGCGATCGTTCTCCACTTGCTCGCCCCGAGGGCCATAGCGCCCTCCCGCAAGCTGGTAGGAATGGCGCGCAAAAACTCCTCGGTAGCGCGCACGGTGATGGGAACGACCATGAGTCCGAGAGCGGCGCCGCCCGCGAGGGCCGAATAATGCTTCACTGGCACGACCGCCAGCGAATAGGCGAACATGCCGATAACGATGGAGGGCACGCCATTCAGGAGGTCTGTGGTATAGCGCACCACGAACGAAAAAGTCTTTCCGCCGAATTCTGCGAGGTAGACGCCCGCCAGCAATCCGATTGGCAAGCCGATGATAGCAGCTAGAAAGAGGAGCTTCAGGCTGCCGACAATGGCGTTGGCGACGCCGCCGCCGACTTCGCCTTCCGGTCTCGGCAGTTTGAGGAAGAAATCTAGATTGAGGGATGTGCCGCCATTCCAAATGAAATATCCCAGGATCAGAAACAATACCGCCACGACTCCGAACGCTGCGACACCGGTAAGCGTCAGCATTACGACATTGAGAGACTTGCGCCAGATCAGCCGCACGCGGTTCATCAGCTATGGCCTCCGCCGCGCTCGGTGGCGACGATCAGCAACCGCGCCAGTCCGTTCAGAATAAAGGTGATCAAGAACAGCACCAGTCCAAGCTCAATCAGAGCGCTCCGGTGCAGATCGCTCGTGGCTTCATTGAATTCATTGGCAATCACGGCCGCAATGGTATATCCGGGAGCGAAGAGCGATTCGCGGATTTTGGGATCGTTGCCGATGACCATCGTCACGGCCATGGTTTCACCCAGGGCACGAGCCAAAGCCAGAAAAATGGAACCCATGATGCCTGTGCGAGCCCACGGAACCACGACCTTCCAAGTCGCTTCCCAGCGCGTGGCGCCAAGACCGAGAGCCGCTTCGCGTTGCTCGCGAGGCACGGTAAGAAGAACCTCACGAGAGACGGAAATGATGAAGGGCACGACCATGATGGTCAGCACGATACTCGCCGTAAGAAAACCGACTCCGTAGTTTGGACCCTGGAAGATCGGCAAGAAACCCAGTGTCTTCTTGAGCGCCGGACCGATGGTGGTGCGCATGAGTGGCACGACCACGAAGATCCCCAGCAGGCCGTAGATCACGCTGGGGACTGCGGCCAACAGATCAATCAGGAACGCGATCGTATCGCTCATCCTCCGCGGGGCGAGTTCGGCCAGGAAGATCGCAGCCGCAAGACCCAAGGGCACCGCGATGAGCAGCGCCAGGATCGACGTGACCAACGTGCCGTAGATGAAAGGAATTGCGCCGAAGTCGCCGCCAATCGGGTCCCAAACACCGGTCCAGAAGAAACTGAACCCGAACTTCCCGCGAGTGGGCGCAGAGCGAATCCACAACTCGAAGACCAGCAGTGTCGTAATCAGCAAAATCAGCGCAGCGAAAGTGAGCGTAACCACGTGCGCCACCTCATCACCGTGGCGCAGGCGGTGCAATAAAGCACGCGGCCCCGACTCAGGCGGGGCCGCGTGCTCAATGGGTGTAGTTGCTGTGGACATTCCTGCCTATTGTATTTGCGAAAGTGCCTTCTTTTCCTTGGCGACCACGGCAGGCGGGAGCTTGGCGTAGGACAAACCCTCATTGTAGCTTTGCCCGTCAGCGAGCATCCAGGTGAGGAAACCCTTGACGGCCTGCGCCTTGTTCGCGTCGTCGAAATGCGATGGGATGAGCAGCCAAGTGAAGCTCGAGACCGGATATGCCGTGGCACCCGGGGCGTTCGTAATCGAGACGCGGAAGTCGTCCGGCATGGCCTTCGCTGCGCCGGCAGCGGCCGCGCTGACACCAGCCAAATCCGCCTTGATGAACTTTCCCGACGCGTTCTGAACGGCTCCGTACGGAATCTTTTGCGAGAGGGCGTAGATCAGTTCGACATAGCCGATCGAGTCTGGCGTCTGCTTGACCAAACCCATCACGCCATCGTTGCCTTTGCCGCCCAGGCCAACCGGCCAGTTCGGCGAGGTGCCCGCGCCCACCTTGCTCTTCCAGTCCGGGCTGACCTTGGAAAGGAAGTCGGTGAAAATGAAACTGGTGCCGCTGCCATCGGAGCGATGGACGACGACAATGTCGTCAGCGGGCAGCTTCACGTTCGGGTTCGCCTTCGCAATTTCCGGATCGTTCCACTTCGTGATCGTGCCCAAGTAGATTCCAGCCAGGGCCTTCTGCGAGAAATTCAGGTCGGCAGATACGCCAGGGATGTTGTAGGTCGGTACGACCGCGCCGAGAACGGTGGGGAAGTGCAAAGCCTTGATTTTCAGCTTCGCCAACTCGTCGTCCGTCATGGGCATGTCAGAGGCGCCGAAATCCACCGTGCCGGCAGTAAGCTGGGCTTTCCCAGCGCCGGAACCAATCGCTTGATAGTTGATCTGAATGTTCGAGTGAGCGGTGTGGTACACATCAAACCACTTCGAGTAGATCGGGGCCGGGAACGTAGCGCCAGCTGCGTTCAAGAGCACGGTGCCGGATTGAGCGCTCGCTGCGGCGGCCAGGCACAGCGCGAGCAACGTGAGAAGAACTGTCTTTTTCATAATTTCAGAACTCTCCTTCCTTCTATTATCGTTTCGCAATTGTTACAATTGCGTTACATCGTCAAGAATTCGGGATGAATACGCCGCCTGGGGGAGTCCCCTTCTGCGCTTCTATCCTGCTTATTTTCCGAATGAAACCCGATTGAGACACAGCGGAGAAGCGATACACCTGCTTTTTGTGCGGCCGATGAACGGAGCGCGAAAAATGAGCGACTAGGCTTCGGTCGCGCGCGCGGTGTCACCGCGGCCGTCCAGCCGATGCGCTCGGCCGTGGCGCACTTCGAGCCCGCGCAGCCAGAAGAGGATGTCTTCCGCAATGTTGGTTGCGTGGTCTGCTATGCGCTCGAGATTGCGCGAAGCGAGCACCCATTGGAAGTTCGGCGCGGCCTGTGTGGGGTCCTCGGCAATGCCGGCCAGTAGCACCTCAAACACACGGTCGCGGTACTGGTCCACGACGTCGTCGCTCTCAAGGACCTGAGTGGCAAGGTCGACATTTTCGAAGATCAGAGCGCCGAGGCACTTTGACACCATGGCCCGCACGGCCGCGGTCATGGGTTCCAACTCCGCTGGAGCCTGGGCGTTGCCCATCGTGGCCAGGGAGACAGAGCGCTCCGCAAGGTTTACCGCGAGATCGCCCATGCGTTCGAGGTCGTTGTTGATTTTGAGAGCGGCTACCACGAGGCGGACGTCGCTCTCGGGCAGGTTGCCGTTCCCTAGCATCCGGATGGCGTGCTCGTCGATCACAATCTCCATTTCATTGATGCGCGGCTCCGTGAGAAATACCTCGCTGGCCAGCCGCTGTTCCCTCCCAAGCAAAGCTGCGAGCGCCCGGTTCACAGACGCCTCGACGGTCCGCGCTTGCGAAACCAGATAGTTCATCAGCACCGTCTGTAGAATACCCTCGCCGCTTGTTCTCGTGGCCGCCATGGGTCGTTCCCCCCCTGGGCGAAAATCGCCCGATCATTCCACCCCGCCATTTGTAGCATTGGGCGCCAGCGTTGCAAGTCGGTAACTGGGACGTGAATCTTTCAAGACAGAGATTCAGCTGGCCAACGCCAAGGAGAATGAGAATTTCGAGCCATGGCCCACTTCACTTTCCACCCACAGGCGACCGCCGTGAGCCTCGACGATGTGCCTCGCGATGGACAGGCCGAGACCCGTGCCGCCAGCCTCGCGTGAGCGTCCTGCGTCGACGCGATAGAAACGCTCAAAAATCCTCTCCTGGTCCGCGAGTGGGATTCCGATGCCTGTGTCCTCAACCGTGAGGACGGCTTCTCGGGCGCTGGCGGTCGCGCTCACGCGGATGCGTCCTCCAGCGGGCGTGTACTGCACGGCGTTGTCGAGCAGGTTCTGCAGCACTTCGCGCAGCAGACTTGCATCACCGCGCACAGCCGGCAGTCCCGGCGGAATTTCGGCTTCGAGAGCGATCTGTTTCCGGCTGGCTTTCAGCAAGGTCGTCTCGGCGCAGCGTTCGACGACCTCCAACAAATTGACGGGGCCGAACTCGACTTCGAGCTTACCCGCTTCGATTCGCGCCAGCTTGAGCAGATCATTCGTCAGGGCCGCCAGACGCGCCGCATGATCGCGAATGATTTCAAGAAATCGCCGGTTATGTTGCGGGTCCTCAAGAGCGCCAGCCAGGAGTGTCTCCGCAAACCCCTGGATCGCAGTCAGCGGGGTCTTGAACTCGTGGGACACGTTGGCAACGAAGTCCTGCCTCACTCTCTCCAACCGGCGCAATTCGGTGACGTCGTGCAGGACGATAACGGCTCCGGACAGTTTCCCGCCAGCACCGAGCGAACTCGCATCCATCGCTTGCACCGGCGTCGCCGTAACGGAGAAGGTGCGCTGCTGCACGATGCCCACGGCCATGTCGGTTCGCAGCCCCTCCTCCCCGCGCAGCGCGCGGCGCATCAAGCTCAGCAGGTCTGTGTTGCGAACGACCTCGATAATCGGTCGGCCCTCGATCGAAGTGGCCTCCAAATTCAGACTCTCCGAAAAAGCGCGATTGAAAAAAACGAGTCTCTCCTGCGCGTCGATCACGGCGACGCCCTCGACCATGCTTCGCAGAATCGCGCTCGAACGATTGCGCTCGCCGCTCAGCGAGCGAATCGTTTGATCCATTCGAGCAGCGGTTTCGTTCAGCGACTGGGCCAAGTCGGCGAGCTCGTCGCGCGGGCCATCGGCAGGCAGGGGACGAAAATCGCCTTCCGCGATGCGGTGCGAGAAGCCGGTCAGCCTCTCGATTCGCGCCGCAAGCCGCCTGAAATAGATCAGCGAAATCACTCCTACGATGAGTACGACGACGAGCGAAGCCGCCAATACCTTTCTGCGGAGTTCAGCGATGAAAGCGTCCACTTCGGCCAGCGGCAACGACATGCGGATCACCAAAGGAGAACCATCGGGGGATTGGGTTCGCACCGCGTGGCAAACGAGGTCTTGTCCCACAGCTGCGCTGTAGCGCACCGATTGGCCGGTGCCCGAGGCAAAGGCCTGCTGAATTTCTGGCTGTGCCATACGATTTTCTGAGGAGCCGGCATCCGGTGACGAATCCACGAGCAAATGGCCGGATCTGTCGACTACCGTGACGCGCGCGCCGCTTCGGGCAACCCAGTCCGCCCATTCTCTAAGTTCGGCGGCATTTTCGAACGCAGGAAGCCGCGCCTCGGCAAGATTCAGAAGTGAGGTGAGCTGATCGTCCGCGGAACTGATGTAATCGCGGCGCAGAACGTAGGAGGAGTAGAGGCCCACGGCAAGCAAGACAATCAGCAGCAGGCCGAGATAGGTGAGTCCGAGCTTCCAGAAAAGCCTAGCTCGCACGGGTTTCGAACAAGTAGCCGGCCCCTCGAATCGTCTTCATATAGGCGGGATGTTGCGGATCCATCTCGATTTTTTCCCGCAAGCGGCGGACGTAGACATCCACGCTGCGCGGCGTCACAAACCGCTCCGTGCCCCATACGCCGTCTAGCAGTTGGTCGCGCGTGAAGACGCGGTTTGGCCGCGCGGCCAGAAAATACAAGAGTCGGAATTCGAGCGTGCTCATGGCAACCGGCTTGCCTCCGCGCGTCACTCTATACGCGGCCGGATCAATCCGCAACGGACCAATCTCAATCATTTTCTCGGAGGGTGCGCCCGGCTCGGCGCGGCGCAACAGAGCTTTGACACGAGCCGCCAGTTCGCGGGGGCTGAACGGCTTCGTAACGTAATCGTCGGCACCAAGTTCCAGCCCGACGATGCGGTCTGCTTCTTCTCCCTTCGCCGTCAAGATCAGGATCGGAAGGCGATTCAGGCTGACGTCCTTTCGAACTTCCTTGCAGATCTCAAGGCCAGACAGCTTTGGCAGCATTAGGTCCAAAATCATCAAGTCGGGCGGCGCCTTCCGAATCTGCGCCAGCCCTGTGGCGCCGTCTCCGGTTGCCGTCACCTGGAAACCGTCCTTTTCCAAGTTATATTTCACCAACTCGACGATGTCTTTGTCGTCTTCGATTACAAGAATGCGTTTCATTGGTGATTTTTGTTTGAAGGTCCAACCTCAACATACGAAAAATTACGCCTCAGACGCAAGTCAGTGACCGCGCAAAAATCGGCTTTTAACCAAGTTTTAACATCGTTCCGCAGCGGGCCGCTATTCTCCTCATGGAACATTCTGCTTGCTGCCGCACACCTGTACCCTTCTGAACCATCTGTAACACATTGCACGGCTGGCACTTAACAGACGGAATCCGCTGCTGCTTTGGTCGCACCTCTGCAAAGCACCAACCCGCATGTTTGATCGATGTTCGCTCGCGTCGCTGCCGATTTGGATGTCGAGGGGAGCATCGGCGGCGCGGAAGAGAAGCGCATCGACTGCGTTACCTCTGCACCAAGGGGACCAAAACACATGCCCGGAAGAAAGCTCTTAGCGTTCCGCCTCGCTCCCCACGCGGGCCGAGCGAGCATCCTCCTCGCTGTCTTGGGCGCATTCGCGATCAACGCGTGGCCGCAACAGAAGGCTCCCGACCTGACGAGCGCAAGCCTCGAAGACCTCATGAACATAGAAGTGGTCTCCGTGTCGAAGACCGAACAAAAGTTATCGCACACGGCTTCGGCCGTCTTCGTCATCACGCCAGAGGACATCCGCCGCTCTGGTGCGACGAACATCCCCGACCTGCTCCGCTTGGTGCCGGGTGTGCAAGTCGCCCAGATCAACAGCAACACCTGGGCGATTAGCGTGCGCGGCCTCGACTTCCGCTTCAGCAACAAGCTGCTCGTGATGGTCGATGGCCGCAGCGTCTACACGCCGACTTTCGGCGGCGTGTTCTGGGACGTGTTGGACCTTCCGCTGGAGGACATCGAGCGAATCGAAGTGATTCGCGGACCCGGCGGATCCATCTGGGGCGCAAACGCAGTCAACGGTGTCATCAACATCGTTATGAAGAAGGCGTCCCAAACGCCAGGAGCGCTAGTCACAGCGGGAGGCGGGAACGTAAATCAGGGATTCGACACGCTCCAGTACGGCGCAAAAATCGGCGAATCGACGGACTACCGCGTCTACACGAAGTACTTCAACATCGATCACTTCCCCGGCCCCACGGGCCCGGATGGCGGAGACGGCTGGCATTTGCTGCAAGGCGGGTTTCGCACCGACAGCTCTCTTTCTGAGAAAGACACACTAACCTTTCAAGCCAACATCTACACTGGCAGGAACGGCTTGCCTACGAACCAGTTCCCTTCCCTCACGCCGCCCATCCCTTTGCCTGCCGAACTTCCCGTCAACCTTGATGGCGGCTTCATTCAGGGCATATGGCGCCGTGATTATTCGGCGCAGTCCGACTCGACCCTACAGGTTTCCTACGATCAGTACGAGCGCGACGATCAACTGCGGGAAGCCCGAAGGACGTTCGACATCACCTTTCAACATCACTTCGTCTGGACCGAACGGCATAACCTGGTTTGGGGCTTCGAGTATCGCGATTCAAGTTCGCGGACCGATGGTGACCTGCTTGTTTCACTGAGCCCGCCACACCTGAACAACCAGTGGTTTAGCGTGTTTGCGCAGGACCAAATCGCGATCGTTCCGGACCAGTTCTACTTGACGGCCGGTGCCAAGGCCGAACGCAACGACTACACCGGCTTCAATCTGATGCCGAGTGCCCGCGCGGTCTGGACGCCGAGCCCAAGTCAGACCTTGTGGGCCGCTGTCTCCGATGCAGCCCGGTCCCCAACGTCCCTCGACACGAGCATCCGCGCGACCCGCACCTCCTTCTTCGAACCGGATGGCACACTGGCCGTTCTCTCCCTTGAGGGGAATCCTCACTTCCAGAATGAATCCCTCGTGGCTTATGAATTTGGATACAGGAGGACGGTTCGCGATCAGCTCTCTCTCGACTTCGCCTCCTACTACAACGATTACGATGACCTGGAGACCACCGAGCCCGCCGCGCCGATTTTTGAAAACACACCCGCCCCGCCCCATCTTTTGCTTCCACTGACATTCGAGAACCTCATGCACGGGGAAGCGCACGGCTTCGAGATCTCGGCAAATTGGAAGGCGGCGAATCGCTGGACTCTGAGCCCGGGATACGCCTTCGAAAGAATTCATATGCACCTGGCTCCAACGAGCCACGACACAACGTCCGTTGCAGGGGCGGAGGGCAGCAGCCCCGTTCATTCGGCACAGCTTCGCTCTCATCTGGCTCTATCGCACAATCTCGCGTGGGATACATCCGCTTACTTCGTGGACCGCCTCCTGGATCCGAGCGTGCCCTCCTACACAAGACTCGACTCGGGGTTGTCTTGGCAGTTCGCTGAGAAAGCCAAAGTGAGCATCGTGGGACAGAACTTAGTCAAGGATCACCACATGGAATTTGTCGACTTCACGGGCACGGTACGAACGACTTTGATCAAACGCTGTGCCTACGCCAAGTTGAGCTGGGAATTTTGACCCGAGAAACAACGAGTTGTGAAATCTATCTGCACAGGCCGGATCAATCTGGCGGGCTGCTGCTCTGGAGCGCAGGATTGGCAGCACTGCGGCGGGGCACGTGTGCCCTCACACGTCGCTTTGCTCGTCATGATTTTGCTTGCTGCGGCCTCAGCGCGCGCGCAAGAGAGCGCGCCAACCGAGTACCAGCTCAAAGCAGCCTTCCTCTACAATTTCGCCAAATTCATCGACTGGCCGCGAAGCAGTTTTGTAAGCGACCAATCCCCCTTCGCCATCTGCATCCTCGGTGTGGATCCTTTCGGCGCCGCCATTGACGACACACTCCGGGGAAAGGCCATCAGGGAGCGCCCCGTCGTCGTCCAGCGCGCCAAAGACGCGGCGGACGTACGGCACTGCCAGATCGTGTTCATCAGCGCCTCCGAGAAAACCCGGCTTTCGGAAATTCTGGCGGCGCTTCAAGGAGCTAACACGTTGATCGTCGGCGACACCGACCGCTTCGCCGACTCGGGCGGCACGATTCAATTCATGCTCGAACAAAACCACGTTCGGTTTGCAATCAACACAGATGCGGCAGAGAGCGCCGGCCTGCGAATCAGCTCAAGGCTTCTTGCTCTTTCAAAAATCGTGCACAGCTCCGAAAGCGGAAGAAATTGACATGCGAATCCGTCGTAACTACTCGATCCGACAGAAGCTGACTCGCATCGTTCTGGTCACCTGCGGCGTGTCCATCGTCCTGGCTTGCACGGCGATTGCCGCATACGACGTCACGGCGTTCCGCAAAGAGCTATCGAGGGAACTGGCCACGGTAGCGGAAATCACGGGTTCCAACCTGACTGCAGCACTGGCATTTGGCGACTCCAAGTCTGCCGGCGAGACCCTGAACTCACTTACCGCTCAACCGCACATCGTCCAAGCCTGCGTCTATTCGCCCAACGGGAGCGTTTTTGCGGGCTATGCGCGAGACGGTCGCAATCCTGATTGCCCGACGTCGGCGCACACGGCGGAACGTACGCTATTCGCTTCTGACTATGTTTCCGTGTCCGAGCCGATCCAGCTTAATGGCGAGAGCATCGGCACGATCCTCGTGAGGTCTGACCTGGAAGCGCTTCACGCGCGCACGGCGCGCTTCGTCGCGATCGTCTCCATCGTCAGCTTGCTCTCGTTTGTGGCGGCTTACGTGCTGGCCTCGCGTCTCCAACGCGTGATTTCCGTACCCATTGTGGACCTCGCCGAGACCGCCGCCGCCGTCTCCACGAAGAAGGACTACTCCCTAAGAGCTGAGAAGAAAAGCAACGATGAAGTTGGCTCTCTTGTGGATCGCTTCAACGAAATGCTGGCTCGAATTCAAGAACACGAAGCGGCCCTGCGGTCCGCGCGGGATGAGCTTGAGGCGCGCGTGGATGAGCTTGAGGCGCGCGTGGATGAGCGCACCAGCGAGCTTCGGAAAGAAATCACGGACCGAAAACAGGCCGAAAGCGAGCTCGAAGAGAGGGAGTCGTTCCTCCATTCGCTCATCAAGAACACACCCGTCGGAATCGCCGCTATCGACACCGATAACCTCGTCAGGATGTGTAATCCCGCATTCGAACAACTGTTCGGCTACCGCCAGGAAGACATCTTGGGCAAGCGCCTCGCGCACTTCATTGCTCCGCCCGAGCGCGTCGCCGAGGTTGAGTCAAACTCGGCAAACCTGTGGTTGGGTAAGTCCTTTCATGCCGCCACGCAACGCAAGCGGCGCGACGGCAGCTTGGTGGATGTCGAAGCCTTCTCAGTGCCGCTCGGCCCGCCCGAAAAGCCTACCGGCGGCCTGCTGCTTTATCACGATATTACCGAGCGTAACCAGGCCGAACGAGCGCTCCTGCGCGCAAAAGAAGCAGCCGAAGCTGCCAGCCGCGCTAAAAGCGAATTCCTCGCCAACATGAGCCATGAAATCCGCACGCCGATGAACGGCATCATCGGCATGACCGAGCTAACGCTGGACACGACTCTCACATCCGAGCAGCGCGAGTACCTCGACATGGTGAAAGCGTCCGCCCATTCCCTGCTCACTGTGATCAACGATATTCTCGACTTCTCGAAAATCGAGGCAGGCAAGCTGGATGTCGAAATCGCTGATTTCCCCCTCCAGCGCGGTCTCGGTGAAACTCTCAAAGTCCTGGCCTTCCGGGCCCACCAGAAGGGCTTGGAGCTTGCCTGGCGCGTAGGCCCGGGGGTCCCTGAATTCTTAAAGGGCGATGTCGGGAGGCTGCGCCAAGTTCTGGTCAACCTCGTGGGCAACGCGCTGAAATTTACCGAGCGCGGTGAAGTCGTCGTCAGCGTCGATAAAGAGGCGCAGCACGAAAAAGAAATTACTCTCCATTTCCAGGTGCACGATACAGGCATCGGTATCCCGAAAGAAAAGCAGCAGATGATTTTCGGCGCCTTCACTCAGGCAGACAGCTCCGCCTCGCGAAAATACGGCGGTACGGGACTCGGACTCGCGATCACCTCCCGTCTCGTCGCACTGATGGGCGGGCGAATCTGGGTAGAGAGCGAGGTCGGCCAGGGCAGCACGTTTCACTTTACCGCTCGCCTGGGCCTCGCCGATGGTCCGGGACAACCGCTTCCGGCTTCTGATCAGAACCTTGTAAGCAACCTGCCCGTGCTCATCGTGGACGACAACGAGACGAACCGGCGGATCCTAGTCGAACAACTCGCAAGGTGGGGCATGCGCCCCGAAGCCGTGGATAGTGGCGCGGCAGCGCTCTCTGCGTTGGTCGCCGCACACTTGGGAAGCCACCCTTTTCGCATCGTCATCTCGGATATGCGCATGCCGGGCATGGATGGATGCGCCCTCGCCCAGCGGATGCAGCGCACCCCCGCTCTCGCCGGCATCCCCATCGTGCTGCTTAGCTCGAGCGGACTACCTGGTGAAGCCAACCGCTGCAACGAAGTTGCCGTATCAGCCTATCTCACCAAGCCGGCGCAGCCTTCTGAACTCTTGGACGCAATGATGAACGCTCTTTTCGCTCCCACCGTCGCGGGAGAGCCGCTCGCGGCGAAATCCGACTCGGCCAAATCGGAAACGGACGCCACAAAGGTGTTGTTGGTCGAGGACAATCCGGTCAATTGCAGGCTCGCGATCGCCCTTCTCGAAAAACATGATTTCGCCGTGATTGCCGCTGAAAACGGCAAGGAGGCTTTGGATCGGCTTGACCGCGCTGCGGTTGACCTGATCCTGATGGATGTGCAGATGCCCGTGATGGACGGCTTCGAGGCGATTCGGGTAATCCGCGAGAAAGAGCGCGCCACCGGCGCACATATGCCGATCATTGCCCTGACGGCCCACGCCATGAAGGGCGACCGCGAGCGCTGCCTCGCAGCCGGTGCGGACGATTATGTCGCCAAACCGATTCGAACCCAGGAACTACTCGACGCCATCGATCGAGCTGCGACCAAACGGATCGCGGTGTCGGCTCCGCCAAGGAGCGCCCCTTCGCGCGCTCTGGATTTTGACGCTGCTCTCGCCCGTGTTGATGGCGACCGCGCTCTTTTCGAGGAGCTATGCCGGTTGTTTGTCGAGGGGTGTCCCCGCAATTTGATGGCGCTTCGTGTTGCTCTGGACGCCCGCGATCTCGGTGCCGTACGGCAACTCGCCCATACGATCAAGGGCGCCGCTGCCAGGGTCGGCTCTTTTTGCCTATCCCGGACAGCTCACGAACTGGAGACTCAAGCGGATGCAGGCGATCTGGAAAGTTGCCGCAGCGGGATCGACGGCGTGCAATCCGAGTTCGATCGTCTCCAGCCTGAACTCGAAGCGGTTTGCCGGAAGGTGGCCTCCTGATTTCGCTCACACGGTGAACATTTGCCATGACCAAAGAAAAGCAGCCTGGAACAAGAATCTTGATCGCCGAGGACGACCCCGTGTCTCGTCGCGTCCTTCAAGCCTTCCTGGCCAAGTGGGGATACGAGGTCCTGTCCGCTTCGGATGGCATCGAAGCCGCCCGCCTGTTCGAAACCGATGATGCCCCAACGTTGGCCATTCTCGACTGGATGATGCCCGGTATCGAGGGACCCGAGCTTTGCAAACGCGTGCGCGAGCGCAAGGACCGGCCCTACACATACATTCTCCTCCTGACCGCCCGCACACAAAGAGACGACATCTTTCGCGGGCTCGAATCGGGCGCCGACGACTATCTGACGAAGCCTTTCGACTCTCAGGAGCTTCGCGCGCGCCTGCACGTCGGCCAGCGCATCCTGGACTTGCAATCCCGTTTGATGGAAGCAGGCAAGCGGCTCCGTTTTCAGGCGACACACGATCCGCTGACGGGCCTCTACAACCACGGTGCGATCATTGACGCAATCGATCGCGAATCCGCGCGCCAACTGCGCGAAGGCGGGTCCTTCGGCATCATTCTCCTAGATCTCGATCATTTCAAGCGTGTCAACGACACGTACGGCCACCTGGTCGGCGACGCCGTCCTGAAGGAAACAGGACGTCGCATCGCCAGTTGTGTCCGTCCGTACGATACCGTCGGGCGCTACGGCGGTGAGGAATTCTTGATTGTTGCCCCCGCCTCGGATTCGTCCGGCGCATTCCATCTTTCAGAACGAATCCGCGAAGCGATCGGAGTTCTCAACTTCGAAACGAAGGCAGGCCCGATCAACGTCACAGTCAGTTGTGGGGTCGCCGTGGGTGGCGCGAACAGGCCGCTAGATTCCCAGGCGCTGCTCCAGTTGGCCGACGACGCTCTTTATCAGGCGAAAAAGAATGGACGCAATCGGTCCGAACCCGCAAATACTCCGGAGTCAACTGGGTCCGGCCGCTCGGCCTCCACCCAAGCCGGCATGGATGCCGCGCGCCACTAGCCGCTCGGCGTGGGCTGAAATTCTTCAACCCTTTCCACCTGACCCGCAGAACTAATACGCCAAGCCACAAGCGACCGTACGCTACCGTACGGCCACACGAAAATTAGGCCGCACGTTTCTCAATGTAAACCGTTCGCCCGCACAACATTTTGGTGTACAGTGTCATCCGTACGTTGAGGTAGCGACCATGTCGACCACCAGCGAAAAGAGTCACGCAATGAATCCTACGAAGCCAGCATCGACCGCCGAAGCGCGCCGCGACACGCTGACGATCGTCGACAATCGCAACGGCCGGCAATACGAAATCCCGATCAAGAACGATACGATCCGCGCTATCGATTTGCGCCAGATCAAGATTCAAGAATCCGATTTCGGCATGATGAGCTACGACCCGGCGTTTTCGAACACGGCCTCCTGCAGCAGCAAGATCACTTTCATCGACGGCGACAAAGGAATCCTTCGTTATCGCGGGTACTCAATTGAAGAACTCGCGGAAAAAAGCTCGTACCCCGAAACCGCCTACCTCATTCTTCATGGCGAATTGCCGACGCAAGCGCAGCTGAAAGACTGGACGTACCACATCACGCACCACACGTTCATTCACGAAAGCATCAAGAAATTTCTCGATGGCTTTCACTACGACGCCCACCCGATGGGCATGTTGATTTCTACGGTCGCTGCGCTCTCTACGTTCTATCCGGACGCCAAAGACATCTTCAATCCCGAGTCGCGCCGCAAGCAAACCTATCGCCTGATCGGGAAGATGCCGACGCTTGCCGCGTTTGCCTATCGCCATAGTCTGGGCATGCCGTATGTGTATCCCGACAACGATCTGAGCTACAGCGGCAACTTCCTGAATATGCTGTTCCGCACGACGGAACTGCAATATCGCCCCAATCCGACCCTTGAGCGCGCGCTCGACATTTTGTTCATCCTTCACGCCGACCACGAGCAAAACTGTTCTTCGACGGCCATGCGCGGCGTCGGCAGCTCGCACGTCGACCCTTACTCGGCCACTGCCGCAGCCACCGCGGCGCTTTACGGCCCGCTTCACGGCGGCGCCAACGAGCAGGTCCTGCGCATGCTGCTGGAAATCGGCGCTGTCAACAACGTGCCCGGGTACATCAAGCGCGTGAAGGCTGGCGAAAAACTGCTGATGGGCTTCGGCCACCGTGTCTACAAGAACTACGACCCCCGCGCGCGGATTGTGAAGAGAATTGCCTACGAAGTCTTTGACGTGATGGGGCGCAACCCATTGATCGACATCGCGCTCGAATGCGAGCGGGTCGCGCTGGAAGACGAGTATTTCGTCACGCGCCGCCTCTACCCGAACGTCGACTTCTACACCGGGCTCATTTATCAGGCGATGGGATTTCCGGTCACGATGTTCCCCGTGCTGTTCGCCATTCCGCGCACGTCCGGCTGGATCGCGCAATGGGAGGAAATGCTGCTCGACGCGGAACAGAAGATCTCCCGGCCTCGCCAGGTGTATCTCGGCTACGATCTCCGCAGTTACATTCCTTTGGACCATCGCAAGTAGCCAGCCGACTGACTCGCATCCCAGGGAATGCGGCACTGCGGGAGGGGACCGTTTCACGCTCGGCCTCGCCCCAAATTCAGGTTGCATCCAAGGGGAATCTCTGGCAAAAACACTGGTCGCCCCGCGATAGGAATCATTCATGGAACTCTCGACCCGGCAGTTGGAGAATGCCACCGTCCTCGACGTCAACGGTGACATTACGCTGTACAATTCGCCCACGATTCGCAAGACGCTGCTCGATCTTCTGAAGGGCAAGCGCGCGCCGCGCGTCGTCGTCAACTTGCAAAATGTGCGCTACATCGATAGCGCCGGTGTGGCTTGCCTGGTGGAGGGCCTGAAACTTTCCCGGGATCTTAAGTCCGGATTCGCGCTCTACGGATTGACCAAGACCACTCGCGAGGTCTTGGAGTTGACGCGGCTGATCAAGGTTTTCGAGGTGTACGAAACCGAGGAAGAAGCGTTGCGCGGCAAAGGCGGCGGCGCCGCTGCTGGCTGACGTCGTCAGCGCTCTCTCACTTTTCTGGCTTGGGGCATTCTTCCGGACAAACAAATGCCATTCGCGCAAACCATTGGCGAAGCCACTATCAACGGTCTGGCGTACGTGGGCGAGCTCACGCGCCTGACCGGCGGAGCGGCGCGCGCCATATTTATCGACCCTTTCCGCGGCCGCAGAATTCGATATGCCCGCGCCGTCCACCAGGCTATGGCCGTCGGTGTAGGCGCTATCCCCGTTGTCTCCCTGATTTCATTCTTCGTCGGCTTGATTCTCGCTTTGCAGGCCGCCTACGAACTGCGCCGCCTGGGCGCGCTTCATCTCGTCGCGGCCACGGTCGCTCTTTCGATGACGCGCGAATTGGGACCTCTGATGACGGCTGTCGTCGTGATCGGACGGTCCGGTTCGGCCTTCGCTGCCGAAATCGGCACGATGAAAGTGAATGAGGAAATCGACGCGCTGGAGACGATGGCGCTTGAACCCGTGCATTTTCTGGTCGCTCCCAAGCTGGTGGCGATGCTCTTGATGATGCCCTGCCTGACCACGTGGGCCGATTTGATGGGCGTCACCGGCGGCGGGCTGTTTGGCGTGATGAGCGCTGGATTCACCTGGCATACGTATTTCCAGTCCACCATCGACGCGCTTGTCCGCCGCGACATTTTCATCGGCTTGGTCAAGAGCCTCATCTTCGGAATCGTGATTACGGCCGTCGGCTGCCAGGAAGGTTTTACGACCGGCCTCGGCTCGGAGCAGGTCGGCAAATCCACGACGGCCGCGGTGGTCAAGTCGATCTTCCTCGTCGTCGTGATGGACTTGGTCTTCACTTCGATCTTTTACATCACGGCGCCGCGGTAAGAGCGGTGGAGCGAGAAGAATGGCGGAACATCCCATTTCGAGAGGCGAGCCGGTAGCTGAGCGGGGCGCTCCCGCGATCTCCGTGCGCGACCTGCGCGTCAAGTACGGCGAGCGGGAGATTCTGCACGGCATCAATTTCGACGCGCCCGCCGGCCAAACTCTGGTGATCCTTGGCGGCTCCGGGTCCGGCAAGAGCACCCTGTTGCGCACTCTGGTGGGACTCGAGAGTCCGACCGGCGGAAGCATCTGGATCCGCGGCAAGGATTTCGCGGCGATGCGGGAAGCCGAGCGCGACGAACTCCGCAAGAAAATGGGAATGTCGTTTCAAAGCGGCGCGCTCTTTGGCTCGATGACCGTTGCAGAAAACGTCGCCTTGCCTCTCCGCGAGCACACCAAACTCGACGACTCGACGATCGACATCATGGTGCGCCTGAAACTCAATCAGGTGGGTCTTTCCGGTTTCGAAAATTACATGCCCGCGCAGTTGAGCGGCGGAATGAAGAAGCGTGCGGCGATTGCGCGGGCGCTGGCGATGGACCCGGAGGTCCTCTTTTTTGACGAGCCGTCGGCCGGGCTGGATCCCATCATCGCGGCGGGCATTGACGAGCTGATCCTCGCGCTCAAGAAAGCTTTTCACATCACGATCCTCGTCGTCACGCACGAACTGGCCAGCGCCTTTTTGATCGCCGACCGCATGATTTTGCTGAATAAGGGCGTAATCGTGGCTGATGGAACGCCGGTCGAGCTGCAGGCGAGTGCGAACCCGCGCGTCCGCCAGTTCCTCGATCGGGTCCCGGAAAAGGAATTGACCGCGGAGATCGACTATCTCCAAATGCTGACCGGCGAAATCCCGCCCCAGCGGCAATGAACTAGCGGTAGGGGCTCGGCGTGATATACTCCCCGGCACTTTAGAGGCTCTGGCCGGGATTCGCGGGGCGCGCTGGAGCGCGGATCGAAACACTACATGGACGCCAAGAAGGAACAAGCGCTGGTAGGACTGTTTATGATCGTGGCGATCGTGCTGGTCGTCGTCACAATCTTCCTGATGTCGGGCCGCCTCAATGCAGGCGATATCTCCTATCGCACGTATTTCAAGAATGCCGGCGGCCTCGAGCCGGGCTCTCAAGTGCGCTACGCGGGCGGACCGCCGGTGGGACACGTCGACAAGGTTACCGCCGATCCCCATGACACCACGCGTATGGAAGTCGATTTTGCCGTGAGGCCGGACGTGCCGGTTAAGACCGATAGCCTCGCTGAGATTACCAGCGTGAGCCCGCTAGGCGACAATTTCTTGGGAATCCGCCCTGGCACTGCCGCCGCACCCAAGGCTTCGTCTGGTGCGACGCTCCGCTCCGTCGAATACACCAGCTTTTCCGACATTGCCGCGCTCGTCGGCCAGCTCGGCCCATCCGCCAACGATCTGATCGACAACCTGAACGATCGCACCGAACAGTTGCAGGTGACGCTCGATCGCGTGAACGATTTATTGAACGATCAGAACCGGGCAAACCTCTCCTCGACGCTTGGCAATGTTCGTGGCATGTTGGATGATGACCGCCCTGCCATTCACGGTACGCTCACACATCTGAACGAATCGAGCGCCAAGCTCGGCCCGCTCATCGACGACTTCCGCAAGACTTCAGCACGCGCCAATGACGCGCTCGCTCACCTCGACGCCACGATCTCAGAGGACCGCCCCGATCTTCATCAGGCGATTTCTGAACTCCGGCAGTCCCTCGCCTCCGCGCAGGACCTGACGGACCAGCTCGACCGAACCTTGGGATCCAACGCCGAGAACCTGGATGAGATTTTCGATGGCCTGCGCCATGCCACCGATAATCTCAATTCCTTCACCGACACCATCAAGACGCGGCCCTACACCCTGCTTCGTTCGCCCGGCATGAAACCGCGTAATCCGGGCGATCCGCCGCCGAAATAGGAGTGTGCCCGCTGCCATGTCGCTGACCACCAAAGAAACGCCGAGCCGCGAAACGTTGAAATCGATGCGCCGAATTTCGCAGATAGGATTGGTTTGCTTCCTCGCCGGATTGGCCGCGGCCTGCGGCGCGTCTCGCCCCACGAAGTACTATGCGTTGGACGCCCCGGCAACGCCGGCGCCGGCGAGCTCGACGCAGATTCCCGTGAGGTTGATGGTCGCTCGCATTTCGGGGTCCCATCTCTACCGCGACGATCGCCTCGTTTACGGAAGCGGCCCGGTCCAGTTGGGAACGTACGAATACGAGCGCTGGTCCGAACCTCCCGTCGATATGCTGCAAGACATGCTGATCTCATCGCTGCGCGCATCGGGGCAGTATCGCTCGGTGTCGCGCGTGGGAAGTGCTTCGCGCGGCGACTATGTTGTGCGAGGTCATGTGGACGCTCTGGACGAAATCGACAAGCCCTCTTTGGCCGCTCGCTTCTCTTTTCAACTGGAGCTCTTTGATCCCGCCGCCGGAAACATCGTTTGGAGCAGTTCGTATGCCCACGACGAACCCGTACAGGGAAAACATGTTTCCGACGTCGTTGAGGCCCTCGACCGCAATGTGGAAACCGGACTCCAGCAGCTCACTGCGGGTCTCACTCAATATCTAACAAGCCGCTCAACTCAATAGACTCGGCGCCCGACATTCTCAGCCGTCAGGCTCGCTTCTGTTGACTCTCTGGCAAGTCCCTCTTCCTTCAGCCTTGACGCTGCACGCGTTTGAATCAAAATAGAATTCCCTTCCAGGAACCCTGCGCGGACCTTCGCCTTTGCCCGCGCGAGACCTTCACGCAAATCTAGCGCGCAAGAAAGTCCTCTCGTTCTTGCCTATTTGTTCGTGTTGCGGTGCGCTCGGTGACGCCGAGACTCGGACGGCAGCGGGAGGACCACCATGAAGCTCTCGATGCAACTGCTGGCTACGGGCGGCTTCATGCCTCACGGCTACTGCTACCTGTGGAACGTGCCCCTCGTTTGGCTGCACGTTGTCTCGGATTCATTGATTGCGCTGGCTTACTTCGCCATTCCCGTGACTTTGGTTTGGCTCGTGGGCAAGCGCCGCGGACTTCCGTTCAGTTGGATGTTCGTCCTGTTTGGCGTCTTCATCATCGCCTGCGGCTCGACGCATCTGCTGGAGGTCTGGAATCTGTGGCACGCCGACTACTGGCTGGCTGGCGCGGTTAAGGCAATTACCGCGGCCGCGTCGGTGCCAACCGCGATCTTGCTCGCCCGCGTGGTGCCGGAAGCCCTCGATCTGCCGAGCTTCACGCAGTGGTCCGCTGCGAACGCCCGGCTCGAAAAGGAAGTGCGCGAACGCCGTGACATCGAGCTCGACCTCCGTATCAGCGAGTCCAGATACCGCGAGCAGGCGGCGTTGCTTGACCTCACTCATGACGCCATTTTCGTCCGGAACATGAGCAACGAAATCATCTTTTGGAATCTGGCAGCGGAGCGGCTTTATGGCTGGCGGAGCGAGGAGGCGCGCGGCAAGGTCACCCACACGCTGCTGCAGACTATTTTCCCGGCTCCGCTGGCCGAAATCGATTCGCAATTGCTCGACACCGGCTCATGGGAAGGTGAGCTGACCCACAAGCGACGCGACGGTTCCGAGGTGATCGTCTCCAGTCGCTGGGTCCTGCGCAGAGATACGACAGGCAAGCCCATCGAAATCCTCGAAAGCAACCGCGACATCACACAGCGCAAAAGGCAGGAAGACAAGTTTCGCAGCCTTCTTGAGTCGGCTCCCGATGCCGTGGTGATCGTCGATGGTGCTGGACAGATTCGACTCGTGAACACCCAAACTGAAAGGCTTTTCGGTTACTCGCGGGATGAGATCGTAGGCCAGGCCGTCGAAACCCTCATCCCAAAACGGTTTCGGGAACTGCATTCCGGACACAGGCAAGCCTACTCGCAATCTCCCCGCGCGAGAGCGATGGGAGCAGGACTGGAACTCTACGGCCGCCGCAAGGACGGCACCGAATTCCCCGTCGAAGTGAGCTTGAGCCCTCTCGAAACCGCGGAGGGAACGCTGATTTCCAGCGCTATCCGCGATGTCTCCGAGCGCCGCCGGATCCAAGACCAAATCAACAAGCTCAACTCAGAGCTTCAACACCGCCTGTCTCAGCTGAGCATCGCTAACGAAGAGCTGGAATCGTTCAGCTATTCCGTTTCACACGATCTCCGTGCACCGCTCCGCCACATCGACGGCTTCACGCGAATTTTGAGGGATGAATACTCGCCAAATCTGCCCGACGAAGGAAAGCATTACCTGGAACGCGTTCTGCGCGCGGCCAATCACATGGACCACCTCGTGGACGATCTTCTTAATCTCGCTCGCATCAGCCGCAAGGAAATGGTCCGGCAAAAAGTGAATTTCGGCGCGCTCGTTCGACAAGCAATCGAAGAGCTGGCCGCGGAGACGGAAGGTCGCGAAATCGACTGGCGCATCGGGCCGCTCCCGGAAACGGAGTGCGATCCCGGGCTCGCCCGGCAGGTTCTCTCCAATCTTCTTTCCAACGCCGCCAAATTCACAAGAAACCGCAAGCCAGCCGTCATCGAGATAGGCACGCGCCAGATCGACGGTGGGAGCGCCATTTACGTGCGCGACAACGGCGTCGGCTTCGACCCGAAATACTCCGATAAGCTCTTCGGTGTTTTCCAGCGCCTGCACCGGCAGGACGAATTCGAAGGAACCGGTGTGGGTCTCGCGACCGTCCGCCGCATCATCCGCCGGCACGGCGGCGAAGTCTGGGCCGAATCCGAGCCTGGGCGCGGAACCACATTCACCTTCACCTTCGAACCCACAAACCATCAGGTGCTCAATCACGCGCGATAAAGGAGCCAAGTCATGACTAGTTCTGAGACCGACGCTGTCGAAATTCTGCTGGTGGAGGACAATCCCTCTGACGCCGAACTTACGCTGCATGCCCTCCAGAAGAGCAAGCTCGCAAACCGCATTCAATTGGTATCAGACGGTGAGGAGGCTCTGGACTTTCTCTTCTGCCGCAATGCATTTTCCCATCGGCGCATCGACAACGGTCCCCGCCTTGTCCTGCTCGATCTGAAATTGCCGAAAGTGGACGGTTTGCAAGTCCTTCGAGAGGTAAAGGGCGATTCTCGGACGAGGGCGATTCCCATCATTGTGCTTACCTCTTCGAAGGAGGAGCGGGATCTCGTGAGTAGTTATCGCCTGGGCGTCAACAGCTACATCCAGAAGCCGGTAAATTTCGGGGAATTTCAGGACGTCGTGCGGCAGCTCGGAATGTATTGGCTGCTGATCAACAGCAAGCCTCCGCTGTCCGCATTCACCAGCCAATAGGGATCACCCGTACCGGAAGCCGAACATAGCCATGCAACCAACCAACACCTCTGGCCTTCTCCGCCTCCTGATCGTGGATGACGACCCCAACGACCTCGATCTCTGCCTCCGCGATCTGAAAAAATCTGGTCTCGCCTTCAGCGCCGATACTGCGTCGACGCGCGAAGAATTCCTACAAAAACTTGTCAACGCGTCGGTCGGCGTCGTCCTTTCGGACTATCGCATGAAAGGCTGGACGGGCATGGACGCGCTGGCCATCGTCAAGGAAAACTGCCCGCGGGTGCCCGTGATTCTCCTGACGGGAACGCTCGGCGACGAACTCGCCGTCGAGTGCATTAAACACGGCGTCACCGACTACATCCTGAAGGAACAACTCGCCCGGTTGCCGATGGCCGTAACGCGTGCACACGAGGAACGCCTGCTGCGGGAGGCAGAAACGCAGGCGATCGAAGCGCTGCGTTTGAGTGAGGCCCGCTATCGCGGATTGGTCCGTCACTTGATGTACGGAATCTTCTGGGCCGAAGAGCCTTCGGGCAGGCTGCTCGACGTCAACCCGGCCCTCGTGAAGATGCTCGGTTACGCCTCCTCCGACGAGCTCCTGAAAGTCCAATTCACGGAGGCGTTGTACCGCGATGTCGCCGATCGCGAAAAGGCGCTCGTCGAGTACATGCAAACGGGTCGCGCGAGCGCGACCGTCGATTGGAAGCGACAAGACGGAAAGATCATTACCGTCCATATGATTGGCCGTCGAATGCTCGAGCCCGACGGCAAGTCGTGGTGCGCCGAGGTGATGGTCGAAGACGTCACCGAACGCAAAACCCTCGAAAAGCAGCTTGTTCAAGCGCAAAAGTTCGAGGCCATCGGCCAGCTGGCGGGCGGCGTGGCTCATGACTTCAACAATATGATCGGCGCCATTCTAGGCTGGGCGGATCTGGGAATCGAAGAGACTGAACTCGGCTCGCGCCTCCATCGCCACTTCCAAAAAGTCCACCAGCAGGCCCAGCGCGCCGCCTCTCTCACACGCCAGTTGCTGGCCTTCGCGCGCCGCCAGATTCTCGAGCCTCGCAATATCGACTTGAATCAAACCGTTGTGGAGACGGTGAGCCTTCTCGAGAAAGTGATCGGCAGCAACATCGAGATCAAAGCCAACCTGGCGCCGAATCTCGCCGTCGTCCGTGCTGATCCGATCCAGATCGAACAGGTGTTGATGAATCTTTGCATCAATGCGCGTGACGCCATGCCCGATGGGGGCTCGATGCTCATCGAGACTTCCAATGTCCGTCTCGATGATCGCTTCTGCACGTTGCAGCCCCTGGCCCGTCCTGGCGACTACGTTGTCTTGTCCGTCAACGACACAGGCATTGGCATGGATGCGGCCACCCTCGACCGCATCTTCGAGCCTTTCTTCACGACCAAAGAACTGGGCAAGGGAACGGGCCTCGGTCTCGCCACCGTGTATGGCATCGTCCGGCAGCACGGCGGATTCCTCCATGTCTACAGCGAATTGGGTATGGGCAGTACATTTCGTGCCTATTTCCCCATTAGCACGGTGGACGGCTCGGCCGCCCCGCCAGCGGAGGACGAGAAACCTGTGCAGGGCGGCTCGGAAATCATCCTGCTCGCCGAAGACCACGAGGGCCTGCGCCAGTTGGCCGTCGAGACCCTCACGAACCTTGGCTACACCGTGGTTATCGCGTCAGACGGTGAGCAGGCCCTGCAGGAATTCCAACTTTTCCGCGACCAAATCCACCTCACCCTGCTCGATGTCATGCTGCCCAAATTGAGCGGCCCTGAAGTGTATGAACGGATCCGCGCGGTGCGGCATGACCTCCCCGCAATTTTCGCCACGGGCTATAGCCCGGATCTCGCTCTGCTACAGCGAGTACGCCAAGAAGGCTGGCCCGTTCTCCAGAAGCCGTATACGTCGCGTGCGCTCGCCCGCAAAGTGCGCGAAACCCTGGATCAGCGCGCCCGCGTTTCGCCTGCCAATTAGCCATGATTGCTGTTGACACCCCCTGGGGACGGTGGTAAGGATGGGGCATACGTGGCACCGGCTCAACGCCGGTTTGCCGTGGCATCCAGGCGCGGGAACTCCAAAATTCCTGCTGGGTGTCCGGCAACAAACCCCACCCACCCCGGGAGGTGGGAGCCTCTGGCTCTTGCCTCCCGTTTTTATTTTCGCCCGATTCCTTCGCCTGCCTCGGCGGGTGTACGGTTGCGAGAGTGGACTGCCGACCGCCTGCACTCTGGTAGCCCGTGGGAGTCGGCACCGACACGACACCGGTGGCCTTGTTGATGGGTCGCCCTGTCTTGGGGGAGATCTTAGGCGTTCTTGCGGAGTTCGGCGAGGACCAGCTTGGCAACTTCTTTCAGCGTGTCGAACACACCCTGCCCGCTGATGGCAACCGCCTCGGTCGTGGGCTCACCCTTTACGCCGAGGCTCTTCTTCAGCTCTTCAACCGGAAGAATATTCGGCAGGTCGCGCTTGTTCAGCTGCAGGACGTAGGGAATGGTGGCGAAATCGAGGTTGTGATCTTTCAGGTGCTCGCGCAGGTTCTCAAGCGTCTCCATGTTCGCGTCAAGGCGCTCTTCCTGCGAATCGGCAACGAAGACGACTCCATCCGCGCCCTTTAGGATCAGCCGACGGCTGGCTTCGTAAAATACCTGCCCGGGAACCGTATACAGGTGAAAGCGGGTCTTGAATCCGCGCACCGTCCCAAGATCGAGCGGAAGAAAATCGAAGAAGAGTGTCCGGTCGGTCTCCGTGGCCAAAGAGACCATCTTGCCCTTTTGCCCCGTGCCCGTATGGTCGTAGATCCACTGCAGATTGGCGGTCTTGCCGCCAAGGCCGGGCCCGTAGTACACAAGCTTGCAGTTGATCTCCCGCGCGGGGAAGTTAATAAATGGCACAATTTCCTCAGGGTTAGGGCAGCCTATTACTTATAACAACAGCCGCGCCGGGCCGCAACCGCGGCCGCGCTTCCTGCTTCGCAACTGACAATGTTGGACCGGTCCGCTTCAACTGGCAACGGAGTGTTTGTCCAAAATCCGGTTGCCACGGCAAAGAAAAAACGAAACCTAGGGCCTCCTGATTCGCTCGCATGAACCCCTGGCGGCCTGCGTCCCGCCTGCCCTAACCCGATTCGCTGCTGCGCCGTTTCTTCGCCTTGCGCCTGCGTGCACACACATTCAGGCCAAACCAAGACAGCCGCTCCGGCATCTGGCTGTCGTCATGGCCCCTCCACGGTCATTTGACGGAGAAATTGCCCTGTGCTAAATGGGCCCGCAGGGGAGGCTCTTCGAGTGTAAGTCAGGTCTCGGTCGCACATTGCGCGGTTTCCGATAGCGATTTCTCAAGCCGCCTGAAAAGGAGTGCCCCATGAAGAAAGTCCTCAAATGGCTCGCATCGGCGCTGTATGGGCTGGTGATGATTGAGGTCGTGATCATGATCAGCCCATTCGCCTTCTACTGGTATTCCCTCTATGCGCCCACGCTGCAGGGATTGCATCGCTGGCGGGCCACCGCATGGCTGGAATCTTTCTTCTTGCCGCATTCCGTGATCACCACGAGTTCCTTCCTCGAAATCATGCGCTGGCAGATCGGCTCGTGGGCTTTTGGGCTGGGGTTGCTCGCCGCGCTGATCTGCGCCGTGCAGGTCTACGGCACGAAACTCCTGAAGCACAAAGCCGCGCAATCCTGGATGTACAAATACATCCGCCACCCGTTCTATCTGAGCCTTGCCGTCGCGGGCTTTGGCCTGCTCACAATCTGGCCGCGGATCATCATCCTCGTGCTCTATCTGGGCATGCTCTTTCTCTACTATTTTCTGGCGCGCTTCGAAGAAAAGCAGGTCGAGGCCGCTCATCCCGAATACGCCGAATATCGCAAGCACACCGGCATGTTCCTGCCGGGAAATCCGGGCGGCAAGGTCTTTCATCTGCTCTTTGGATGGATACGCAATCGCGGACTTGCTCTGACGGCGTCCAGCGCCGTAATCGTCGCGCTGGTTCTCGGAGGGGCGGTCGCCCTCCGAAAATACACGATTGCCCACGCGGCCACGGAACTGCTGCCTGAGGATCGCATCATGGCGATTTCCATCTGGCCCACGCCGCCCGATACGATTCATCAGGTCGTTTCAGCGGCCCTACAGGATCAGAGGGTCCGCGCGGCTCTCGATAACGAACCCGGTGCTGCTTTCACGGCCCACCTTCTTCCGAAAGACTATGGCATGGTCAACATGTTTGCCGACGTTGGCACCGATCATCGCATGTTCAGCAAAGTCTCCGCGCGCCGCCTCGCATCGTGGGCGGGATTCGCTGTCCCATCCGTCGATCCTCGTCACAAGAACCGCATCATGGGAACGCCGCAAGACAACTACAAAGTCATTTTCTCTCGCGTCGATGAGCCCGGCGACACGCAACTGCCGGTTTCCAAGGTGACCGACCTTTCGGCCAAGATGACGCCCGTCGTCATCGCCAACATCGAGGGCGAAAATCCTGTCGTGGAGAGCGTGCTGATTCCGCCCCGCCGCAGCTTCTGGGGCGACATCACCATGCCGATGTTCTAGCGGGACGCCGGCTCTCGTTTTGTGTCGGGCACGCCAGAGATGCCAAATCAAGCCGGGGGCTTCAGTTCGGCGGAAATGAGCAGGATTTCGTTCGTGCCAACGTTTTCGATCGAATGTGGCGGAAGCGGTGGCACCCATTGGACCAGTGCCTCGGTCGGCGGCGGCCCCACGGTGCGGCTGTCGAACAGCACGTTGCCCTCGCCGTCGCGCCGGATGAAGTCGCTCTGTTTCGCGACGTAGATGGCGCTCGGCCATCGATGCGTGTGCACGGGGACGAAATCGCCCGGCGGGATGCGAACCTCCAGAATTCGCACGCGCTCGTTTTCAAACATCAGTTTGTGATGCCGGGGCGCCGCAATTACGGCGTCCAGCGAATCGGGCCACGGCCACTCCAGCGCTTGCCCTGACTTGCTTTCGGCGCTCACCCTCGCCTCCTGCGATCCATCGCGCCCAAACATTCCCTCTGCCGCGTAAGGTTCGTTATTATGCAACCCTTGATGATTCAGACCAAGTTGGATTGCCCCGAAAACGCATTCCTCGGAGTGGTCTCGAAGGCCACACTATGACGAGGCGCGGGTTTCTCCTTGCGTACGTCGCTTTGGTCGGGCTGCCGCTGCTCCTCTTGCTGGGAACTCTGCGCGTCGCGACGCATTCGCAGCCATCGCCTGCTGCTGTCGAACCGGCCTCTTTCCACCCGGTCTCCCAAACGCCGCAGGAGAAAGCCGCTGAATCCGTTCCGCGCGTCGTCACGATCATCCTTCAGATCGCCGTCATTATCGTTGTCGTGCGAGTCCTTGGATTCGCCTTCAAGTTCATCGGCCAGCCGCAGGTCATCGGCGAAATGGCGGCGGGCATCTTGTTGGGACCTTCGTTCCTCGGATGGCTGGCCCCGCATGTGTCTGCGATGGTGTTTCCGGCGCCCAGCCTCAACTATCTGAATACGATCAGCCAACTGGGAATTGTCATGTACATGTTCCTGGTCGGCCTCGAACTCGATCTCAATGGCCTGAAAGGCCAGGGCCGAGCCGCGCTGCTCACCAGTCATGCCAGCATTGTCGTGCCCTTTGCGTCGGGCGCGATGCTGGCGCTGTTTCTCTATCCGCGACTTTCCGACGATCGCGTCAGCTTGACCGCCTTCGCCCTGTTCATGGGCGCGGCCATGAGCATCACCGCTTTCCCGGTCCTCGCGCGCATCCTCACCGACCGCGGCATGCTCGGCACTAAGCTCGGCACTCTCGCCATCGCCTGTGCCGCGGTGGACGACGTGACCGGCTGGTGCATCCTCGCCTACATTACGCTTCTGATTCGCGTCCAAACCCGCGCGACGCCGGCGTGGGTAACCATCGCCGGCTCGATTGCGTTCGTGCTGTTCATGGTAATTGTCGTCCGGCCGCTGTTGCGGCGGCTTCTAGCGCTCTACGAAAAGCGCGGGCGCCTCGGCGATAGCGCGATCGCCGTCGTGCTGCTGCTCGCTCTCGGCTCAGCGCTTATAACGGACCGCATCGGCATTCATCTTCTTTTCGGCGCATTCCTGGCTGGCGCGATCATGCCGAAAGACCCCGCTTTCTCCCGCCACATTCTTGAGAAGTTTCAATCGCTCACGATCGTCCTGCTTCTCCCGCTGTACTTTGCGTACACCGGTTTGCGCATGAACCTTCAGGGCGTGCGCGGCGGCCGCATGTGGCTCTATTGCGGCATCATCATCGCAGTCGCGATCGGCGGAAAGCTCGTCGGCTCGATGATCGCGTCGCGCGCGGCGGGCAACGGTTGGAGGCACGCTGCCGCTCTCGGCGTCCTCTTGAACACGCGCGGCCTGATGGAGCTCGTCATCCTGAACATCGGCCTCGATCTCGGCGTGATCTCGCCGGCTCTCTTCGCGATGATGGTTTTGATGGCTCTGGTCACTACATTCATCACGACGCCGCTCCTCGAGCGAATCTATCCGCTGCGTTTGATCCGCGAAGAAGCCGCTGGAAAAATCGAAGGGCACGCTGCGGCCTAGCTCTCTCGCAGCGTAAGAGGAAGAAAAAGGACGAGCGTTCAGTTCGAAGGTCGCGCCCACGGAAGCGTCGCATTCGCGAACGCGAACTCCCCGCGCAGCAAATGGTAGATGTAAGCTCCCAGGCAGAATTTCCCGAATAGCAGCATCGAAAACGCCGCCACCAATCCCGCTTCGAAGATGTAAGCCGTAATCGTCCAGCCTTGTAGCAGCGAGACGCCGACGACGAGCATGAACGCCGCCGCCATCCCTTGCGCAAATCGCCGCGGCCCGGGCGCAGGCGGCAGGATCGTCTTTCCACGCGGCGCAGCAATCACAGCGTTGTAGAAACGCTCGAAAGGATTCAGCGCCGGCAGCGTCACGTTCCACCAGAGCACCGCGGAAAGCACGAAAAAGAGCGCTGCGGAATACACGATCAGGCCCGTCAGATGCAGCACGATCCCGACCACCACGAGCGGGCCCACGATGCGCGGCTGAAAATAGAGCCCTGTGAAGTGCATGTCGCAGGTCGCCGGAGGCTCTTCGGTGAATCCCTGCTGCTTCATAAAATTTCGAACGACTTGAGATGCCATCGAAATCTTCCTCTACTCAATTCTAGATACGAACTCGCGCCGATAAAAGCGCCCGCCCCTCCCGCAAATCCGGGAAGGGCGGGCGACCCTGCGGAGACGTGAGATCCGGTCCCCCAGGCTCGACTGATCTCCCGGGCTCGACTAACCGTCGACCCGGGAGCCCTGATCTGCGTCGACCTGAGGGCCCCTCTTCCTATGCGATCGGCGTGCAGACCGCCTTCACTTCCGTGTAGAGTTCGAGGACTTCGTGCCCCATTTCGCGGCCCCAGCCGGACTGCTTATAGCCTCCGAACGGCAGCGCCGCATCGAAGACGTTGTAGCAGTTGATCCAGACCGTGCCCGCGCGGAGCATTCCGGCCACGCGATGCGCCTTGGTGATATCGCGCGTCCAGACGCCCGCCGCGAGACCGTATTCCGTATCGTTGGCCTTGGCGACGAGATCGTCGACGTCCTTGAACGGAATGGCGGTGACGACGGGCCCGAATATCTCCTCCTTCACCACCTTCATTTTCTCGCTCGTATTGACGAGAACCGTCGGCTCGACGAAATAGCCTTTCGCTCCATGCCGCTTCCCGCCGACCGTCGCCTTCGCTCCCTCCGAGTAGCCCGACTCGAGATAGCCGCACACGCGATTGAGCTGCTCTTCAGAAACGAGCGGGCCCATGTCGGTCGAAGGATCGAGACCGGGGCCGACGCGAATGTTCGATGCAATCTGCGAAACGCCCTCAACCACCTTGTCGAACTGCTTGTTCTCGACGTACAGCCGCGAGCCCGCGCAGCAGCACTGGCCGTGGTTGAAGAAGATGGCCATCGCCGCGCCGGGAATCGTGGCTTCGATGTCGGCATCGTCGAACACCAAATTCGGCGACTTGCCGCCGAGTTCGAGCGAGACTTTCTTCAGGTTGCCCGCGGCGGCTTGCACGATCAGCTTGCCGACTTCGGTCGAGCCGGTGAACGCGATCTTGTCCACTTTCGGATGCGCCGCCAGCGCCGCGCCGGCTGTTTCGCCGTAGCCGGGGACGACGTTCACCACGCCATCCGGGATTCCCGCTTCCTGAATGAGTTCACCCAGCAAAAGCGCCGTCAGCGGAGTCTGCTCGGCCGGCTTCAGCACGACGCAACAACCCGCCGCTAGCGCCGGGCCGAGTTTCCACGCCGCCATCAGCAGCGGGAAATTCCACGGAATGATTTGCCCCACCACGCCCACCGGCTCGCGCATCGTGTACGCCAGGAACTTGCCGCTCTTCTGCGCGGAGAGTGGAATCGTGTTGCCTTCGATCTTGTTGGTCCACCCGGCCATGTAGCGGAACATGTCAGCCGTGAGCGGAACGTCCGCCACGCGCGCGACCGTGAGCGGCTTGCCGTTGTCGAGCGATTCGAGTTGCGCGAATTCCTCTGTGTGCTTTTCGACCAAGTCAGCGAGCTTCCAGATCATGCGCCCGCGCTCGGAGGGAGAAAGCTTGCGCCACGGTCCGTTGTCGAACGCCGCGCGCGCCGCATCGACTGCACGATTGATGTCTTCCTTGTCGCCTTCCGCAACCTTCGCGAGCACCTCGCCGGTCGCGGGATTAAACGTGGGGAACGTTTTTCCGGAAGCAGCGTTGACCCACTTTCCGTTGATCAACATCTGCCGGGTTTTCGCGACGTACTTCGTTACGCTTTCCGTGAGCGGTACCATCTGGGTGGCTGAAGCCATCTCTTTCCTCCTTCAATTCAATCGATCGGATTTCGCCCCTGTCGAAAATCTTGGGCTCGAGATCGTCTGTGTGCGAGTGTGGCGGCCAAGGGAACGGAAATCGGTACTGGGGACGGACCCACGCATTGTGGGATGCACCTTCGCCAAACCGCGTTGAGCGGGCGGCATCATAGTCCACCGCACGGCCCGTTGGCAATACGCGAGCCGCTTCACTCTGGAGAATTAAGCGTAGCGCCGGGTACTTTAGCCCGGCATCTTTGCTGGTCTTTCGGACCAAATGGCGGATCGCAAAAAATTGACACCCTTTTCGTGCACCGACCGTTTGTTTCGAACGACATGCGGGGCGCAACAATTGGTTTTGATTGACACACTTTTGCGGGACAGAGCATTCGAAATTTGAGATTGGAAATCTGAAAATTGCGACCGGAGACCCCTCGAAAAATTGCCGAGTAGCCGGGACGCCGATCCTTTGTTTTGAATGAGATACAGCGAATTCTACTCGACAGCATTGTCGAGTAGAAGTGAGGCTGGAAGAGAGGTCCCTCGGCTCACGATGTTCGCTCGGGACGGCGATTCTGATCGAATCGCCGATTTCTACTCGACAGCATTGTCGAGTAGAAACAGGTGTCGTCGTGCCAATGTAGCTAAGTCCGCCAGGCCTGAGGCCGTTTGCCGGTTGGGAGAAAATCCTCGCCCCGGAAAGGCGAGGTGAGCTACATGGCCGCGGAGGCGGACCAATGTTTATTCGGCGCTGGCGACCTCTTCTTCTCGATACCTGTCTCATTTCGACCATCGTTATCGCCCGGAAACGACACGCGGCTGATCTCCCAGGCTCCCCTTGCCGGGGACCTGGGAGCCCTGTCATTTCCAGCTAAGCACAATTGAGGCGCGTTGAGAATTGGCCCCCAGGACAGGTTTGGGAGAGGACTAGGACTGGCTGTAAGTCGACGAGGACACATCACACTCGCCGCACGAAAGACGTGGCTAGGCGCGCTTTGCTTTTGCGTCGGCCACTCGAATAATCAGACGCTTGCCGAGAACCTTCGCGGCCCGAGTAATTGTATCCAGCGTCACTGAGACGTTTCGCGGATCGAGCAGCCGGTCGAGCTGAGATCTACTCGTGCGCAGTTGCTTGGCCATGGCCTGTTTCGTCTTTTGCTGCTCGCGCATGGCTTGTTGAAACTGCCACGCGAGCACCCGCTTGATTGCAACGGCCTCGACTTCTTCTCGAATTCCTTCCTGCTCAAGGAAGCTATCGAACTTGGAGCCGCTGTGATCCGTTGCCGTGCGCTTTCCTCTTACCTTCATGGAAGTCCCCTTTGATGCTTGGCCTTGTTGCGTTTCGCTAGGTCCAAATCCTTCTGCGGAGTCTTCTGCGTCTTTTTAATGAATCCGTGGAGCAGGACCATTCGGCTCCGTTTGTCGATGTAGAAGAGCACGCGCGCGATCCGATTGTGCGCAAGAGACGTGCGGACCTCGTAGATGCCATTGCCCAGAAACCGACAGACAGGCATTCCAATCGGCCAGCCGAACTCCACCGTCTTGATGTCCTCGCCGATTCGCTTGCGATCTTCGGCATAGGGCAAACCCTTCAGCCAGTCTCGGACGGGCTCCGCACCTGTTTCCGTACGAAAGAAAATCGCGGGGACTTGCTTGCCTTGACGGCCCGCGGTTTCGAGCTTGCCGTGTGGCTGTCCCGGAAATTCTCGCTTCTCCACCACACGGTAATTGTACCATATGTGGTACACAGGCAAACGCACAGCATTTTTGATGGGGAGGTTCGCGAGCAGCCCGCAATCGGCAAGAGGGTAGGATGCCGCGCGTCCCGGTCGATCGGCGACCGGGACGCAAACGGCGTGAAAGTTAGCAGCGCGTTACGCGATCGGGGTGCAGACCGATTTCGTCTCGGTGTAGAGCTCCAGCATCTGGTGGCCCATCTCGCGGCCCCAGCCGGACTGCTTGTATCCGCCAAACGGCATCGCCGAATCGAGAACGCCGTAACAGTTGATCCAGACCGTTCCGGCCCGAAGTTCCGCCGCGATGCGGTGAGCCTTCTTGATGTCGCGCGTCCAGACGGCGGCCGCGAGACCGTACGGCGTGTTGTTGGCCTTGGCGACGAGATCATCGACGTCGCTGAACGGCATCACCGTGACGACCGGCCCGAAGATTTCCTCGCGCACGACTTTCATCTTGTCGCTGGTGTTGACGAGAACCGTCGGCTCGACGAAATAGCCTTTGTCGCCGTGGCGCTTGCCGCCGGTAGCGGCCTTTGCGCCTTCCGAGTATCCCGAATCGAGGTAACCGCAGACGTGGTTGAGCTGCTCCTCGGAGATCAGCGGACCGATTTGCGTGGTGGCCTCCATTCCCGGGCCAATCCGGAGGCTCGAAGCGATCTTCGACACGCCGTCAACCACTTTGTCGAATTGCTTGTCTTCGACGTAGAGACGCGATCCCGCGCAGCAGACCTCGCCCTGGTTGAAGAAGATCGCGTTGGCCGCGCCGGGGATGGCGCTATCGATCTCCGCGTCCTGGAAGACGATATTGGGAGACTTGCCGCCGAGCTCGAGCGATACCTTCTTCAAATTTCCGGCCGCCGCGTGGACGATCAGCTTGCCGACTTCCGTCGAGCCGGTGAACGCGATCTTGTCTACGTTGGGATGTGCGGCGAGCGCGGCGCCGGCGGTTTCGCCGTAGCCGCTGACGATGTTGACGACGCCTTCCGGGAAGCCCGCCTCCTGGATGAGTTCACCCAGCAGCAGCGCGGTGAGAGGAGTTTGCTCCGCCGGCTTCAAGACCACCGTGCAGCCGGCCGCAAGCGCCGGACCCAGCTTCAGCGTGGCCATGACCATCGGGAAGTTCCACGGAATAATCTGTCCGACCACGCCGATCGGCTCGCGCAGCGTGTAGGCGAGGAATTTGCCTGCTCCCTGCATGGAAAGGGGAATCGTGTTGCCTTCGATCTTCGTGGCCCAGCCCGCGTAATAGCGGAGCTGGTCGATGGAAATCGGTATGTCAGCCAGGCGGGCCATTACGACCGGCTTGCCATTGTCGAGGGATTCGAGCTGTGCGAATTCCTCCAGGCGCTTTTCGAGCAGATCGGCAAGTCTCCACATGAGGCGCGCGCGCTCCGACGGCGCGAGCTTGCGCCACGGGCCTTTATCGAACGCGGCGCGCGCCGCCGCTACCGCGCGGTCGACATCTTCCTTGTCGCCTTCGGCCACGTGGGCGAGGACTTCGCCGGTGGCCGGATTGTAGGACGGGAACGTTTTGCCCGAGGCGGCATTCACCCATTTTCCGTTGATCAGCATGGGTCGCGCTTTCGCGACGTACTGCGTTACATTCGCATCCAGCGGTACTGCTTGCGTTGCTGTGGCCATCTCTTTTCTCCTTCCATCAGTTCAAAAGATCGGATTTCGTTCGGGTCGAACGGTTTGGAGTGCGCGTTCCATCGTTGTGATGACGCCGGCCGGTACTGGGGGACGACCCACACACGGTGAGATGCAGTTTCGCCGAGCCGAGCGCGCCGACGCCGGTTCGCTGAGCGTGCGGCATCATAGTCCACCGCGCCGCATTTGACAATATGACCTCCCAGCCGCGAACGCGCGGCTCATTGGGACGGCGCCGCGCGGTGGTTCAAGCTCCATATATACGCCGCGACCGCCGACACCTGGTCGGCGGTGAGCTCCGCGCCGCCCATGGCAGGCATCGGGGCGCGATACAGTTTCGGCTGCGGAACACCGTCCGTGATCGTCTGCTTGATCGAGGCATAGCTGCCGTCGCCCCACAGCCATTTCCCGGACGTCAGATTCGGACCGAGCGACGTGCCGCTGGCATCTTCGCCATGGCAGCCCGTGCACGTGGCGCCACCCGCCTGGCCGCGGTACACGCGCTCTCCCAGCGCGACCATTTCGCGCGTGGCTCCCTGAGGAACTGGAACGTTGCTACCCGTCTCTCGTCCGGCATCCGGATTTACGCCTTCCGGGGGACGACCGGCGTTTGCGGCCACTTCGCCCGCCGGAGACGCTGCGCTCGGGCAAGGAGTGATGCGCCCGCCGGGGTTCGCCGATCCGCCGCGATACACGATCCGGTAGATCCGCCCGCTCACATCATCGGAAACATAGAGCGAACCATCTGGAGCGACTGCAAGGCCGCTCGGCCGATGCGCAGCGTCCTGCGGCGACTTCGTCGCTCCCGCAAAACCGTCTGCAAATATCTCGCACTGGCCGGACGCGTGGTCGCCGGAAAGCGGTTGAAACACGACGTTGTACCCGCCCTGCGGATAGGGCGCCCGGTCCCAGGAGCCGTGGAACGCGATAAAAACGCCCTCGCGATAACGCTGCGGGAATTGCGGCTTGTCGTAGTGGACCATCCCGTTCGGCGCCCAATGGGCGGGATACGCGACCACTGGGGCGATTTTGTTCGCGCAGACGCCGGCTTTCTTGCCGTCACCGCCATACTCCGGAGCGAGCACCAGCTTCTGCACGAACGGATCGTAATAACACTCCGGCCAACCGTAGTCGCCGCCTTTTGTCAGCAGCATCACTTGCTCGGCGGGAAGCGTCGCCTCTTGATCGGGCTTGTAGATCGCGGGCCAATTCGCGTGCAGTTGGTCTCGTCCGTGTTGCGTCACGAAGAGACGGCCGGCCGCGTCAAAAGCCATACCCTCGCCGTTGCGAATTCCCGTCGCGTAGCGCTCCGCTGCAGAAAAGGTTTGATTCGTCTTGTTCGCGTCGTAGAGCCAGATACCGCCTCGAGTCTCAAGCTCGTCACAGGGATTCTTTCCGGGCGAGCCCGCAACGCGATTCTTTTCCTGGCAGGAGTTGCTCGGGGTCGCGACATCGACAAAAATTTCGCCCTTGGAATCGATGATAAACGGATGCATCGGATGATCGCCGGTCAAAGGCAATCCGGAAACGATCGTCACGCCGGAATCCTTCGGCACGATCGAACCGGCCGCCAGGGAATATCGCACAATTCGATCGTTGATCTCCGCATAGATCGCGCCTTTGTAGAGCGCAATTCCGGTGCCGCCTGCTCCGCCGGTCTGCACCGTTTCGCCGAAACGCTCAATTACATCGGCCTTTCCCGCGCCGGATTTGTCCTGCAGCGCTACGAGGAAACCGCCTGCAGGAGGCGCGGCGTTGCCGTAATACCGGCCCGACCACGTATTCACATAAACCACGCCGTTGGGCGCGACGACCATATGACGCGCGTGGCCGATGCCGTCGGCAAATACCGTCGCGCAAAATCCGGCAGGCAGCGTCAATCCGCTGTCATCGCCCGCACACCCCTGGCTGTCCGCTCCCGCAACTGCATTCGACGCGTATCGAGCATGAGTCCACGCCGGTTGCATGCCGCTCGCAAAAAAAAGAATGCCTGCCATGCAAAATGCGACTGCGAGAATTCCAAGAAAGCGTTTCATCATCCCCCCGAAGGCCCCGGGGACACTTTCGTCGGTCCCCTACGTGACTTCAGCGATTGGTTCACACTCCCGCCGAAGCATTTTCGAGCTTGGAGATCTTATCTCTGAAGAGCTCCACGCGCCACCAACCCGGAGAAGCCGTCTCCCGCCTGGAATCGACCAGTGTCCATCCCCGAAGAAACAATTCGTCTAAGCGCCGCGCGAACCGGTCGACATACTTGTCGTCGCCGCACGCATTGAATCGCTCAAACCGATACTCGCAAAGGGTCATGCTGAGTGGCTTCCTGAGTCGTCTGAAGGTGCAGCTTAATACACTCAATATCGCCACATCAATACGTTTCAACACGATTATCCTTGCACGCGAATGGAGAGTTTGTCGAACTCCCAGTGTCGAATCGAGCGTCGGTGGGAAAAGGGACGCAGGCCGCATATGCAGACGCAAAGGCAGATCCCTCGTCCCGGCGGAACCTCCGGGACGCAAGCGGCGCATCGGCCAGACAGCGGCCTCGCTCGGGATGACCACCCTGATCTCCCAGGCTCGACTAACTGTCGACCCGGGGCCCTTCCCGCAGGATCTGTCAGATCGGGTACGGAGTCGGCGAGCGGCGGATGGTAATCCAGCGGAGCTCAGTGAACTCGTCGAGACCCGCGCGGCCGCCGAACCGCCCGTAGCCGCTGTCCTTTTCGCCGCCAAACGGCATCTGCGGCTCGTCGTGGACCGTCGCGCCGTTGATGTGGCAAATCCCGAATTCGAGTTTCTCGGCGATCCGCAGCGCCTTATTCACGTCGCGCGTGAAGACGGCGCTCGAAAGGCCGTACTGCGTATCGTTGGCGATGCGCAGCGCGTCTTCGGCGTCCTTGGCGACCACCACCGGCTTCGCAGGGCCGAACGATTCTTCGTGGTAGATGCGCATCGCGGGCGTGACGCCATAAACCACCGTCGGCGGATAGCACGGTCCCTGCGCCTTACCGCCGCACAGAACTTTCGCGCTCTTCGCCACGGCGTCATCGACCAGCGACTGCACGCGCTCGACGGCAGCGGGAGTGATCATGCAGCCGATCTGTGATTGCGGGTCCATCGGGTCGCCCATCTTGAGCGCCTGGCCCTTGGCCGCGAGTTTCTTCGCGAATTCCTCCGCGATCGGTTTCTCCACGACGATGCGTTCGGTGGACATGCAGATCTGGCCCTGGTTCATGAACGCGCCGAAATTCGCTGCGGAGACGGCTGCATCGATATCCGCATCGGCGAGAACGACCATGGGCGCTTTACCTCCCAGCTCGAGCACGACGCGCTTCAGATGCCGCCCGGCGCTTTCGGCGATCAGGCGACCGATTTTCGTCGAGCCGGTGAAGCTGATGCGCCGCGTCTTCGGATGCGAGATCAATTCATCGACCACTTCAGCGGCATCTGGCGGCGCGTTCGTGATGACGTTGAGCACTCCCTTCGGAAAACCGGCTTCTTCGAAAACGGATGCGATCGCAAGATGCGTGCCCGGCGATTCCTCCGACGCTTTCAGCACGACCGTGTTTCCATACGCAACCGGCGCGGCCACCGCGCGCATGCCGAGAATCATCGGCGCGTTCCACGGCGCGATGCCGACGACGACTCCGACCGGCTGGCGCATCGCCATCGCCGTTGTGTCAGGCAAATCGGTGGGGATCACTTCGCCGACCATGGCATAAGGCTGCGCGGCGGCTTCACGCAAAATGCCGACCGTGTAGATGCAATTAAACATGCCCCAGCCGAATGTCTGGCCGGTTTCGAGCGCCGTGATGTTCGCGATGTCTTGCATGCGGCGTTCGAGGACGTCAGCGGCCTTCAGGAAGAGCCCCCGGCGGACCGAAGGAGCAGTCGCGCTCCAGGCCGGAAACGCGGCTGCGGCAGCTTCGATCGCGCGCCGCGCATCTTCGCGCTTCCCCGCGGGCACTTGCGAAGCCGTGCCGCCGGTATATGGATTTCGCTTGGAATACGTCTTGCCGTCGAGCGCGCCAGTCCAATCGCCGTTGATGAAAAGCCGTTCTTCACGAGTTGCGACAGCGTGCATAGAAGCCTCCCGAGACCAAAGAATTTCGAAAACGGTCCGGTAGAGCGGATTCGATTGCCGCGCGTTCTAGCGGAGAACAGAGGCGGACTTCGTTTACCCGATCTCCCAAGCTCGACTAACCGTCGACTTGGGAGCCCTACCTGAGACCTTTGCCGCGGAAGTCTACACCATACGTTTCAGAGGTGCGAAAGGGATTTTGGCAGAAGTCGAGGCGGCTCGGAGAGATCCCTCGCTCGCTGCGCTCCGCTCGGGATGACCATCCTTGTCGGGTGGTCACTTTCGGCGGACGCCGTAGCGCGCGCGGTGCCGCTTGCCCAGGCGGACATCAGCTGAAGGATGGGCCGCAGGCTCTGGCCGTGACGAGTGAGCGAATACTGAACGCGCGGCGGAACCTGCGCGAAGACCTTGCGGTTAATCACGTCGTCGCGCTCGAGTTCGCGGAGATGCTTGGTAAGCATCTTCTTGGTGGTGCCGGGAATCAGGCGCTGAAGTTCACTGAAGCGGCGCGTGTGATCCTCAAGGTAATAGAGGATGAGGGGCTTCCATTTCCCGCCGATCACTTCGGCGGTGAGTTTGACGGGGCAGTCCGCGCTGTCCATGGAACCCTCCAAAGGTACCAAGTGACGAAAAAGTGCCTACTAGGTGGATCGAGACTCTAGCCTAAAATCGGCGCCTTGGCTAGAGTGCACGGAGTATGAGGCAAGGCGCGTACTAAAGCAGCGGGTAGCACGGCATTTTGATCATTTACTTTGTATTCATTTCGGGGAGGAATGCATGTCGAGCAAGAAGCCTGTGGTGGTTTACGGCGCAAGCGGATTTTCGGGCCGTCTGACGGCGGAATATCTGCGCGAGTACAACGTACCCTTCATCGCAGCAGGACGGAACAAGGCAAAACTGCAGGATGTGATGAATCACGTCCCGGGCATCGAGACGGCGAACTACGAAATCGTCGAAACGGGCGGCTCGGTGGCGGATCTGGCGATGCTGTTCACGGGTGCGAAAGTTGTATGCAATACGGTTGGGCCGTTTATTTACTACGGCCCGACGGTGATGGAGGCCTGCCTGCAGGCGGGCTGCCACTACCTCGATATTTCAGGCGAGCAGGCCTGGCACAGAGAACTCGAAGAGAAATGGAGCGCCAAGTTCGCGGCGAAGGGGTTGGTGATCGTAGCGGGAATGGCCTTCATGTCCGCGCCAAGCGATGCGGCGGCGCGGATGGTGCTCGAGTCCGGCGGAATCGACAGCCTCGAAATCCTCACGATGTTCGACGGCATGCCGACGTTCGGGTCGACGCAGACGATCTTCGCAGTGATTCAAACGGAGGGATATTACCTCGAGCAGAACAAGTACAAACCGTGGCAGCGCGCCGTGGGATACGAGACGGTGGTGCCGGGCTACATCCGCACGCAGCTTGCGCTGAGCTGGGGAGGATTCCCACATCCGGTCTGGTACAAGGACCATCCGCAGGCGGCGAACGTGCGGTCGTTTGGCGGATTGTTGAATCGCCAGATCATGGAAGGCGTGCTGGCGACAGAAAAGCAGTTCGAAGCGACGATCCGCCCGCTGCCGAAAGCCGAGCAAGAAAAGAAGCTCGCCGAGATGGCGAATGCGGTGCAGACGGGCACTCCCCCGAGAGAAAACTCGCGCGAGCAGCGGACGATTGACGTGATCGTGGGCCGGGGTACGCTCGACGCCGCGCAAGTTGTGCTATTTGGAACCTCTTGCTACAAGCAGACTGGCTTGATGCAGGCGTTCGGGGCACACACGCTCATTCACTCGGCGCCCAGGCAAGTGGGTTACGCGTCGCCGGCCGCGGCCTTTGGCCATCGGGAGATTCTAAGGACACTCGAAGCGCACGGGCTTTCAAAAATGAAAGTTTACCCATGAAAAGCGTCCGGACCCGAGGCGGGCCAGCTGCGTCGGGCTCCCGCTGAAGTGGTATCTTCGGGGCGGTGAAGACCCAGGAAAGACCCGTTCCAAGCGTCTCCCGCCGGTCCCGGTGGCGCACCCGAACGGCAATTGAAAAATCGCCCAAGACACGATAATGTATGCATCCCCGCGAAAACTGGACAGCCTAGGTAACTCAACCCAGGGCCTCCGAACGGGAGGCAGCACGCATGGGAAGCCACGCCTGGAGCGAAGTCCGGATGAGTGGAGGACCGCGCGGAATCGACTAGGTTGGGGAACCGTCTTAACGATCCAGGCGGAAAATCGTAACGCTCAGTCATTTTAGCTATCAGGAGAGCAAAGAATATGAGTCACCGAAATTTGGAAGAAGTGGTACAGGCGGCGGGGAATCCGGTGAACATGCTCCGCAATTCGCAGATCGGAGCGTATGTCTATCCGGTAGTGCCATCGGAATACTCGAATTGGCGCGACGAGCAAAAGGCGTGGCGCGAGACGGCGGTCTTGTTTGATCAGTCGCACCACATGGCCAACCTTTACGTGAAGGGGCCGGATGCGCTCAAGATGCTTACGTATCTGGGCACCAACAGCTTCGCGAACTTCCCGGTGAATCGCGCGAAGCAGCTTGCCCCTTGCAGCTACGACGGATACATCATCGGAGACGGCATCCTGTTCCACCTCGAGCAGAACAGCCTGGTCTATGTAGGACGCGCACCGGTGGCAAACTGGCTCGAGTTCCACGCCACGACGGGCGGCTTTAACGTCGAGATCAAGCGAGACGACCGATCTCCTTCGAATCCGGGCGGCCGGGCGGTGGTTCGCACGACCTACCGTTACCAAATCCAGGGACCGAACGCCAAACAGATCATCGAGAAGCTGAACGGCGGGCCGTTCCCCGAGATCAAGTTTTTCAACATGGGCGAGATCAAGATCAAGGGCCGTACCGTGCGGGCGCTGCGGCACGGCATGGCCGGTGCTCCAGGTCTGGAGATCTGGGGACCGTACGAAGAGCGAGACGAAATCCGCGCCGCGATCGTGGAGGCAGGGGCGGACTACGGGCTGAAGCAAGTGGGGTCGCGTGCATACGCGTCGAACACCTGCGAATCGGGCTGGATCCCCTCGCCGCTGCCGGCCGTTTACACCGGCGAGAAAATGAAGAAGTACCGTCAGTGGCTGCCTGCCAACAGCTATGAAGCCACCGGCTCGCTGGCGGGAAGCTTTGTTTCCAACAAGATCGAGGACTACTACAACACGCCGTTCGAACTCGGGTACGGAATCTTCGTAAAGTTCGACCACGACTTCATCGGCCGCGAGGCGCTGGAGAAGATGGACCAAAAGGCGCAACGAAAGAAGGTCACCTTCGCGTGGAACGGTGACGACGTCCTCAAGAGCTACAAGTCCCTGCTCGAGCCGGGCGAACCCTACAAGTTCGTCGACCTCCCGATTTCGAACTACGCATCTTCGTCCTACGACAAGGTGGTGAACAAGAGCGGAAAGGTCGTGGGCCTGTCGATGTTTGCCGGATATAGCTACAACGAGCGGTCGGTGCTGTCGCTCGGCATCGTCGATCCGGACGTCGAGATCGGCGCCGAGCTGACGCTGGTTTGGGGCGAAGAAAACGGCGGCACCAAGAAACCCACGGTCGAGCGCCACAAGCAGTTGGAAGTGCGCGCGACTGTCAGCCCGGTGCCTTACTCGAAGGTGGTCCGCGAGACGTACGCCGAGGGTTGGCGAACAGCTCAGAAGTCGGCTTCGCGCTAAAGCAATCGCTTCGTACGAAAGCCAGGCGGGTCGTCTCTGTGAGACGACCCGCCTTTTCGTTTACGCCCTGCCGGATTGCTCTAGCGAAGTTAATTCCTGCGAAAAACCCTGCTAGCTCCGGGAACTGCGAATCCCCTGCCGTCCAGTATGATGGTACGTGGGACCGTTGCCGCAGGACTGGCCCCCAGGGAGATCCAAGAACATGTCTGTACTGTACCGAGCCGACCAAGTGGGAAGTTTGCTGCGGCCAGCCGATCTGCTGGCGGCGCGAGCGGGCGGAACTGATTCGGGTCGCTTGAGGTCGATGGAGGACCAGTACATCTTGAGGGCGCTCGCCAAACAAAAGGAGCTGGGATTCCAGATTTTTACCGACGGTGAGTTGCGGCGGCGCAATTTCATGAGCGAGCTCACGGACGCAGTCGATGGCTTCGACATGCAGGATTCGATCGCGCGCGATTGGGACGCCGCGCAGGAAAAACCGAGGGTAGCGTCGGTGACAGGAATTGTGAACAGGAAACTCAAGCGGATGCATCCGTTGACGGAGCGTGAACTGCCGTTTCTGAAGCTGCACAGCCCGGGCGACATCAAGATTCTGCTGCCGAGTGCCACGCAGTTTCCGGCGATCGCGTTTAAGCGCGGGGTGACGGATAAGGTTTACAGGGATCATTCGGCGCTGCTGTGGGACATCGTCGAAATCATGAAGCAGGACATGGCGCAGCTTGCAGCCGAAGGCGTGAAATACATCCAAATAGACGCGCCGCGCTACAGCTATTACGTCGACCCGAAGTGGCGCGAATGGATCAAGAAAGAGATGAACCAGGATCCGGAAGAAGCGCTCGACGAGGCGATTGCCGCGGACAACGCGTGCTTCGACGCGGCGCGAAGGCCTGGAGTGATCGTCGCGATTCATCTGTGCCGTGGAAACAACCGCAGCCACTGGTACGCAGAAGGCGGCTACGATGCCATCGCGGAAAAGCTCTTCAACTCGCTGCGAGTTGACCGGTTCTTGCTGGAATACGACGACGAGCGGGCGGGAACGTTCGAACCTCTTCGATTCGTGCCCAGGGACAAAATCGTGGTGCTCGGCCTGATTACTACGAAAAAGGCGCAGCTCGAGAAGTCCGACGACATCGTGCGGCGCATCAAGGAAGCGGCGCAACATTTTCCGCTGGAGAACATGGCGGTCAGTCCTCAATGCGGTTTTGCGTCGACGGCCGAAGGAAACCTGCTCACGGAAGACGAGCAGTGGGCCAAGCTGAAACTCGTAGTGGACGCAGCTCGCCGGGTGTGGCACTGATCCCTTCGCGAGGGCAATTCGCCCCGAGTTTTCTGTGGAGCTGACAGAGCGTGTCGCCGCTGCGCACGATGGTACTCGTTTTGATGATAGCCTGTATGTCCTTCTCGGCATTCTGGCTGGTCAAGATGGTTCGCGAGATTAGCCATGCAGAGGGGCGGCGCGGGCTGCGTTTTGTGGCTGTGTTTGGCGGTGGATTGTATCTCCTGCATCGACACAGTCGAGCCGTTCCCGAGGGTGATATAACCAGATTGGTTTTCCTGCTTTTGATTCCGGCAAACTTCTTCCTTGTTTTTCTCTTCTTGAGGTTAGGGGCTCAGTAGGAGCAACCTCAATGCGATTGAATCCGACGATGTAGGCTAGCTCCGAGTCCGTGCACTGGGTCATACCCCCCGGGTTCTCAGGTAAACTCTTGCCCGCATTCGGGGTAGAATCCAGGCTCCTTTCATGATCTTTCATCTGAACCACACCCGGCGAGACTCCGCCGCCGCGAGCACGAGCGAGATCGTCAATACGTTTCTCACGCTGCTCGAAGAGGGACATCTGAGCGCGGCGGAGTTCGCGCGGCTGCAGATCTACATGGACTGGCTCCAATACAAACAGAATTTCCGCGAGCCGGTCAGCGTGATGCAGATCGCTGCAGGGGAAGGCGGCCAATCGGGAGGCATGGAGGTTCGTATCGATTCGAGGCAGGTTTTGCCGGGATGCCTGCGCCAGCTCGTTCAGAAAGCGATCAAACCGTCGACGACGGAGTCGGGGACTGCACCGGGCCGAATCTATCTTGAGGATTTCCGCTCGCTTCGATCGAGCATCGTCTGGGACTTCAACCAGCTCTACTGGCAACGGCTCAAAGACTGGGAACTCGCGACGGGCAAGAGCTACGAAAGGGCGCTGCCCGGCGGGGCTTCGGATGGTCACCACCCCCAAGCCATTGAGGATTCGGCGCGAGATTTCTGGAAGCTTTTGAAGGATCTGGAGACGCGCAATCAGTTGCCTCCCGAAATCTTTGTTCTGGAAATCGGAGTCGGCCTCGCCATGCGCGCGGGCATGTGGCTGGACCGTTTTTGGGCGCTCGATCAGGCGAATGGGACCAACTACTACCCGCACATCCGGTTCCTGCTGGGAGACTACTCGCTCTCCACCTTGGAACGATCCAGGCCGGCCGTCAAGAAGCACATCGATCTGTGCAGCTTTATTGCGCTCGACGCCCTCGATCCAACGAAAGCGCTGTCGTTTCTGCGCCACAAGATTCTTCACGTTCATTCGAGCAACATGTACGACAACCTGCCGGACGAAGAGATCGTATGGCGCGACAACCGAATGCATTGGGTGGAGGTGCGGGCGTATATCCCGCCAGTTGACGCCGCGCGGATCGCCAACGCCTGCAGCATTGCGATCTCTGAAGTCCCAAGGACAATCAAGCGGCTTCTCGAAGTGGGCGCGGACGCGCTGCCCGAGCGCGACACGGGAATGACCTTCTGGATGGAGGTCTGGAAGGCGATTCGGCTGGAGGAAAAACTGGTGGACGCAGTCGATTTGCCGGAGGTTTCGCTGCCTGCGGGATTGAGTTACCAGCAGATGGAAGACATCCTGAAGGACGCCCCTGGCGACTTGCGATTCCATTTGAGTTCCGGCGCGCTCGAAAGCTTCCGCAACACGCTGCCGCTGCTGCATCCGCGAGGATATCTGCAGGTGCAGGATATTTTTGTGACCGATTTGAACGAATACTGCATGGGCTTCTATGGACCGGGGAAACTGGACGGTTCGATTGTGAACTGGGTCAACGGAGCGCTGCTGCGCGAGGTGGCGCACCGCGCGGGCTACGACCTGCACTTTGCGCCGTTCCTATACCGACAAGGCTCGAAGACTTCGACACTGTATACGACTCAACGGGAGTAAGACGCATGACTCTTCCGATTCTTCCGACGACGATGGTTGGCAGCTATTCGATGCCGGGCTGGCTGGAACGGCTGAAGACGGACTATTTCGCGCGGCGAATCAGCCGGCACGATCTCGACGAGATTCACGACTGCGCGGTCAGGTCCGCGATCAAGGACCAGGAAATGGCCGGGCTCGACATCATCACGGATGGAGAACTGCGCCGCGACAACATGATCGACTATTTCGTCGAGCGCCTGCCAGGAATCCACATCGACCGAACGTCCAAGAAGTTCTACTACGACTTCTACGACAGCGAGGTGTTGGGAAAAATTCCGATGGCGGCGCTAGGTCTCGCCGATGATTTCAAGTTCCTGCTGGCCAACACGGAGCGCGCAACGAAATTCTGCATTACGGGGCCGCATTCGCTGTGCAAACGCGTCCGCAACAAGTATTACCCGAACGACGAAGCGCTCGCGACCGACATCGCGCGCGTGATGAACATGGAGCTGAAGGAGCTCGTGAAAGCCGGGGCAAAGCTCATCCAGATCGACGAGCCATATTACTCGGGCTTTCCGGAGGATCTGGCGTGGGGAGTCAAGGTATTGAACACGCTCGTGGAGGGCGTGAACGCGAAGATCGCGGTTCACATTTGCTACGGGAACCGCTACGGAAAGCCTTCGTGGGAAGGAAGCTACCGGTATCTCTTCCCGAAAATTCTGGATGCCAAGATTCAGCAGCTCAGCCTGGAATTCGCGCGGCGCGGTGGCGAGGATTTGGACCTCTTCCGTGAATTCTCGCCTCCCTTCGAGCTCGGGGCGGGCGTGATCGACGTGAAAGACCAAGCCGTCGAGACGGCCGACATCGTAGCGGAGCGGATACGCAAGGTCATGCAGTTCGTGCCGCCGGAGAAGATCGTCGTGCTGCCGGATTGCGGGCTGTTTCATTTGCCGCGGGATATCGCCTTCGCAAAACTTCGCGCGATGGTAGAAGGCACGCGAATCGTGCGTAAGGAACTCGGCAAATAGGGCGATCGTCCGGCACGGACCGAAAGAACAAGATCGGCCCGCTTTCCATTCTTGCGACCGGGCGGCGACGGAGAGCGGGTGTTGTTGCTCTCGCCTTGATCAGGCGACTCTCCGACAATTCTGACGGGCATCTTCAGACTACTCCCCGACATCTGCAGCCAAAGGTTTGGGTGGATGCAACGCGATGAAGTTCACTGCCGGTGAATCGCGTAAAGGGTCTCTTTTGGTCCCAAGGCTCCCGAAGGGGCGTAGCGCCCGCACGGTGATGCAAACAGCTAGACACAGCCGAGAAGTTTTGGATACTATGCAGCCGTAATTATCATGCCAGCCAGCGCTACGCTCGCCGTCGCCGCAACGCCGCCTCCCATTACGTGTGTTTCGACCGATGGAATCAAAGTGTCGGACCGGCGGGATTTCTGGGAAGCGTGCACGGCTCCGGTTTTCGGCTCGCTCGACGTTGAGCTTCGGGGAACGCAGCCATTTAGCGCGAGCTTCGAGTACACCACGATCGCGGACTTGATTTTTTCACGGTTGAAATCCCCGATACCACATCGAGTGATTCGGACGGGCGCGGCAGCGCGGCGGGATGGCCGCGCGTTCGTGAAGGCTGTGCTGTTAACGGGCGGGGGGAGCGTGCTCGAGCAGGACGGCCGCACGACGACGCTCCGACCGGGCGAGTGGAGCGTCTACGACACGGCGAAGCCTTACGACGTGACGATTCCCGAGCACGCGGAAATGCTGCTGCTGCTGATGCCTCGAGAGAAGCTTTTGGCCCGCAGCCTCGATCTGCGAGAGTTGGTGGCGCGCCGCTTTTCGGGGCACCGCGGGCTGGGAAAGCTCATCTGGAGCCTAATCTCTGATACCTTCGCTCAGATTCCCGATATTCAAAACGGCTTGAGCGGCGACGTCGCGGATATCGTCATCCAAATGACGCGGCTCGCGCTGGCCGATTTTTCCGCCGATCATCTGGCCGCAGACCCGAAGGCGGCGCTTCGAGATCGCATCAAACTATACATCGCGAGCCACCTATCCGATCCGGAATTGTCAATCACGAAGCTGGCGAACGCGACCGGCTGCACGAAGCGCTACCTCCACATGGTATTCCGGGCAGAAGGAATTTCGATCTCCGATTACATCCTCAAGCAACGGCTGGAGCGGTGCCGCGACGACCTCCTAAATCCGGCGTGCGCTCACCGATCGATTACCGACATTGCGTATTCCTGGGGCTTCAACAACTCGAACCATTTCAGCCGGTGCTTCAAGCAGTCGTATGGCGCCCCGCCTCGTCACCTGCGAAGCGAGTTTGCTCCATGGCTTGCAGCCGCATCGGAGGAGCGCGAGAAGCTCCGCTGAGGAGCGCATCGCTGCGGCGGAGCGGCCAAGTTGGGTTTCGGTCCACGGACTACTTCTTGAAGGCACTTCCCTCTGAGATAGGTTTTTCTTCCTCGTCAGGAGAGACCGCTTTTCCGTGATTTCGCTACCCTTTTGCAAAGCAAACTAGGTGGGTAGTGTGTCGCTGGCTCACGGGTGGGTTGAGCCGACCCTGGCACAAGCAACCTAACTCAGAGCTTGACAAACCGCGGCATGGGCGTTACACATGCAGCAACTTGTAGTCTGCGCATAGGACGCTGTGGGGCGTCCCTGCGGCTCGTGCGAGCGGCTTATCTTCGGAGGGGTTAAATGAAGCTACGTTCCCTACTGGCAGTTCTGCTTGGTGTAGTGGTGTTGTTTGGCTGCGTGAATTCGGCTTTCGCGCAAGGCGGCGTTGCCAACGCGCAGTTGAACGGGACGGTGACGGATCCGAGCGGAGGCGCTGTTGCGGGCGCAGCGATCAGCGTGCGCAACGTGAGTACCAACGTCACTTATACGGCGACCTCGAACGACCGAGGATTCTATACCATTGCCAATTTGCCGCCCGGCAACTACGAATTGAACGCGTCTTTCACGGGATTCGCCAATTACAAGCAGACTGGCATCGTGCTAGAGGTCGGCCAAGTGGCGACGATCAATGTGGGTCTGCAGCTTGCGTCGCAGGGCGAGAAGGTGGTTGTGACAGAGGCTGCGCCGGTGATCGAGCCGACCAAGACCGAAATCAGCCAGGTAGTCGAGTCACAGCAGATTCAGTCGCTGCCGATCAGCAACCGGCTGTTCACAGACTTCGCCCTCCTAACGCCGGGTGTGGCGACCAGCCGCACCAGCTTGGGAACAACATTCACGGAATACGAAGCAACACAGATTTCCTTCGGTGGAATGCGGTCGTTCAGCAATGAGGTCACGGTGGATGGCGCGGACTTCGTCAATACGGCGAGCGGCATTCAGCGGTCAACGCCACCGCAGGAATCGGTCCAGGAGTTCCGCGTGGTGAACAACAGCTTCGGCGCGGAGTACGGCAGGGCGATTGGCGGCATCGTCAACATCGTGACCAAAGGTGGCACGAACGATCTCCACGGTTCGATGTACGAATACTTCCAGAACAACGCGCTGGATTCGCGAAATCTCCTGCAGAAACCGGAGCCGGAACTGCAGTCTGTGCTGCTGCCCGACACTCTGCAGCAAAATCAGTTCGGCGGCACGCTCGGCGGCCCGATCCAGAAGGATAAGACTTTCTTCTTCATCAACTATGAAGGCAAGCGGCGCGGGGAATCTCCTCTCTTCCCGCCCGATCTGGTGAACAACGTACTGCTTATCGACCAAGCTAAGGCGCTGATGGGACTTGCTCCAGAGGGCTGCAGCGCTGGCCTCAACGCGTGTCTTCCCGGTTTCGCCGGCAACCCGGCAAACATTACTCAAGCCCAGGCGATCGGAATTCTCCGCCCTTTCGAGAAGACGGCAAATAATGACTACGGCTTCGCCAGGTTCGATTATCAGATCAACGCGGACAACCGGCTGGCGGTCCGATACAACGCAGAGGATGCGCGCGACAGCGGTGAACTTGTGGGCCAGACACTCGATGGCGGCGGCATCGGCGTGCCCAGCGGCGGCCGAGACCTCTTGGTCCGCGATCAATCATTGGTTGGGACGGTCGACACGACCCTGACGCCGACCCTGATCAACAACGCTATCGTTCAATATGCTCGGCGCCATTACAACTTCTTGGGCATGACCGGCCAGCCCGACTTCAGCATTCTGAACGATCTAGAAGTGGGCCACAATTTCGGAACCAATGACCGGCTCTACGAATCGCGGGTGGAATTGGGTGATTCGATTTCCTGGGTCAAAGGCAACCACGTCGCAAAATTCGGGTTTGACGGCAACTACCTCTGGAGCCTTGAAAACTTTCCCGGATTCGACCCCACTCGGCTGCTGGTGCCGACAGGAGCCAACGCAGCGTCGTGCCTCGCGGATTTCGCCGAGTATTTCAACTCAGCGAGTGGCTTCGGTAGTCACGATCCAACGGCGGGCACGGGACTCAGTGCTGCAGCCGCGGGATGCCCAGTTCCCCAAGATCACGGCGTGGTGTTTACTTACGCCGGCGTGCCGCTCCCGACGAGTCCGACTGCTTGTTCCGCGACGCCTTGCACCTCGACGGTCACGACGGCGGACCCCCTCAATACGACGACTTGGGCGCATGCGTATCCACCAGCCTTCTTTAACAATTACAGCAGGCAAATCGACCATGGATACTGGGGCCTCTTCGCGCAGGATCAATGGCGAATCACTCCCAAACTGACGGTGAATTACGGCCTGCGGTGGGATTACGAATCGGGACTGGCAAGCTATGTAAACAAGGATTTCAACGAATTCCAGCCGCGTGTTGGGCTGGCCTATTCCCCAGACAGCAAAACCGTGATTCGCGCGGGGTTCGGTATATTCTTTGACCGGCAAAATTTGACCTTCTTCTTCGTACCGAACACTCAGAAGATCGTGGCCGGCTACCAGTGCGGCAACCATCCGCCGGCAGCAATCGTCGCAGCGTGCGTCAATCCATTTGGGGCCCCGGGAACCGTCGTGCAGCCCCAAGAGTTCCCTAATATCCAATCCAATCTGGGACAAGCAGTGCAAGGCTACCAAATCTTCGGATTCCCGGCCGGGGCCGGTCAGGACTTCAGTGCGGCCAGCATTATCGGAACCGGCGCTTACAATACAGCGTTCCCTTCAATCGAGATGGCCGGCACTTGCGACACGACCTTCGCCTGCGGGATTGGTGAAGGAGGGATGGACCACAACTCCAGGACGCCGTATGCCGAGCAGGCCAGTTTTGAACTGGATCACCAGTTCGGCGGAGGCTTCGCCGTTAACGCTAACTACCTCTTCGTCGCAGGCCACAAGCTGGTTCGAGGCAATAACATTAACGTCCCTTGCCCAGTGGGCACGACGGACGCCAACCAAGCGGCGCACCCCACGGATCCTGGTTTTTGGCCCATCACACCTGTCCCCATATTCCCGGATTGGGTCCCGGGGAAGCTCAACGCGAATGGCACATTCTCGAAATGCAGCAGCGGCACTCCTGTGCTCGGAACCGGAGTGCTCGCGGGCCTGGGTCCCTGGTTTGCAGGGGCCGGCCCAGACGCCGGTCTGCAGACGATGAGCTCCGGCCTCGAGGACTACAACAACGATGTGTCCAACGCCGTTTACCACGGCGGGACGGTGACCGCGATCGAGCGAGTCAAGAACTTCAACATGACCGCCAACTACACCTACTCGCACACGATCGACAACGGGAATTTCACGACGTTCATCAACTTGCCTCCGAACCAGTTTGATTACTCGTCGGAACGCGCCAATTCGAACCAGGACGTTCGCCACCGCTTCGTAGCGAACTTCACGGCACTGGGACCCGAGGATACCTGGGTCCGGCACTTCACACTCAGCAGCATCATCACGATACAGTCCGGGCGTCCTTTCACGATTTACTACGGGGCGAATACTTTGAACGACGTGGCGGGCGGCGCAACGGACCGCGTGGGAGGCGCACCACTCAGCATCTGCACCTCGAACTGCGGCTCAGCACACGAGGACGTCTGCACGTCCGCGAGCAATTGCGCGACCATGATCCCGAGGAACACGTACATCGGCGATCCTCTCAAGTCATGGGATTTTCACCTTGGGCGGTACTTCCAGCTCACGGAGCGCATGAAGCTGGACGTCAGCGTCGACGCCTTCAATTTCCTGAATAGGTCCAACGTGGATGAGATAACTCCGGTATACGGTTCACCCGTCTTCTGCGGTGACGCCATCCCGAGGCGCTATAAAGACGCGGTGAGCCAGGCCATCCACACGGGATCCGCGTCCATGCTGTGTCCGGTGGGCCCGATCCAGGCGGTGCCCGGCGTTCCGCAGGCTGGCACGCTTGCCCCCACGCCTATACCACTGGGGGCGGGTTCCGCCATTTTTATTCCATATCTGCCGGATGCGAATTTTGGTTTGCCGAGGACAATGCTCAACCCGCGGCAGTTCCAGTTCGCGGCGAAGTTCTCGTTCTAGGCGTCGCACAGAGGAAAGTCTCACGGAAGGCCGGACGAAAGCCCGGCCTTCTTTTTTCTGAGCCAGCGTATTCCAATCATCACGCCCGTATCCGCTGCGGGAGTGCGGTATTGTTCCGGCGGAAGTCTGGTAGTATCCTCGCAACCTCTCGGAAGGCGAGCGAATTACTGCTGGCAGATGGGCCTGCTCCCGGGATTCCAGAAGACACGCCGGAGACTCATCGTTGGAAACCTTCGTCCTGATCCATGGCGCGTGGCACGACGGGTCCGCTTGGGATCCGACGGTTCGGCATCTAGAAAGCAGAGGGCACAAAGCCCTTGCGCCGACAATGGCCGGCCACGGCAAGTCGGCGCCGAGGAACGTCAATCACGCGCAGTGCACGGAATCGATCGTGCGCGCGATTGTGGATCGCGGGCTTCGCGGCATCATCCTTGTCGGGCACAGTTTTGGCGGCACCGTGATCTGCAAAGTGGCGGAGGCGATCCCCGAGAGAATCAAGCGCCTGGTTTTCCTCAATGCATTTGTGCTGAAGGATGGGAGTAGTCTGATGGACGAGTCGCCGCCGCACTACGTGGAGCTCTTCCAGAAGCTTTCCAAAGAATCCGCCGACGACACAGTGATGATCCCGTTTCCAATTTGGAGAGAGTCGTTCGTCAACGACGCGGACATCGAGACGGCGAAGTGGACCTACTCGCAGCTTTTTCCTGAGCCCTATCAGCCGTGCAAGGACAAACTCGATTTGAAGAAGTTCTACTCGCTGGAGATACCGAAGAGCTACATCAACTGCACGGAGGATATCGCTCTGCCGCCCGGCGAATGGGGTTGGCATCCGAAGATGTCGAGCCGGCTGGGACTGTACCGCCTGGTGCAAATGCCCGGGAGCCATGAGGTGATCTACACGAACCCGTCAGGCCTGGCGGAAAAGATTTGGGAGGCCGGGCGCGATTAACGCGCACGCTACTGAGATCTCGGACCGCCCGAACACAATGACAAAGCTCAACACCAAGCCCGAAGCGATCGAAGTCGATTTTGCGAAATCGGCGCTGGTGATCGTGGACATGCAAAACGCGTTTGCGAGCAAAGGAGGCACACTCGATCTCGCCGGCGCGGACTTGTCCGATGCGCCGCGCGTGGTGCGCACGATCGGCGGGGTCTTGGACGCGGCGCGGTCCGCGGACCTGACCGTAGTGCATTTGCAGGTGGGGTACAAGCCGGATCTCAGCGACGCGGGCGGCCCACGCTCGCCCAACTACTACAAAGAGACCGCCATGCACCTGATGTGCACGAGACCCGATTTGAAAGGCAAGCTGCTGACCGAGGGAAGCTGGGACTTCGCACTGGTGCATGAGCTGAAACCGCAACCGGGCGAAATCGTGATCACTAAGACGCGCTACAGCGGGTTTGCGGGGACGACGCTCGATGCGCAATTGCGCGTGCGCGGCATTCAGTACCTCTTCTTCGCCGGGATCGCGGCCAACGTCTGTGTCGAATCGACGCTGCGCGATTCCTATTTTCTCGACTACTGGCCAATCCTGCTGGCAGACGGCACGATGGCCGCGGGCGGACAGAAGATGTACGAGGCGACTTTGTTCAATGTGGAGTCGTTCTTCGGCTGGACAATCCAATCAGGCGATCTGCGGGCGAGCCTCACGGCGCGCGCGTGAGATTCTCGCGCAGACGATTGGCATCAACAAACTGTGCGAGAATATCAGGCGTCAATGACCCCGAAAAGCCACGCTGCAGCAGGTGTCCCTGCCACTTCCGGAGTGCGTAAGGTGCGAATGCGCACCTCGGGCGCGTCGATGCTGGCCGTGCCCGAAGGTGCGCTCTTGATCACGCCGGACGAAGCGCTTCGGCCATATCCGAAGGTTCTGACCGACCGCCTGATGCATTGGGCCGAAATTTCTCCGCAAAAGGTGTGCATCGCCAAGCGGGGCGCGGACGACCGCTGGCGCTGCCTGACGTATGCGCAGGTCTGGGAGTCGGTACGGAGTATCGGGCAGGCTCTGATCGACCGCGGCCTCTCCGTCGAACGACCGGTGGCGATTCTTTCGGAAAACGACCTCGAGCACTTTCTTCTGACACTGGCCGGGCAGCACGTCGGAATTCCCACCGCGCCGATTTCGCCGCCCTATTCCCTTGTGTCGAAAGATTTCGGCAAGTTGTGCCATACGCTGAAGACGATTACGCCGGGGCTAGTTTTCGTTTCCGACGGAACTCGCTATGCTTCGGCCATCGAAACCGCTGTCGGCGAACACATCGAAGTGGTTGCGACGACCGCGCCTCCGGACCGCCGCAGGTCCAGCCTCTTCGCGGAGTTGTTGGAAACAAATCCGACGACGGCCGTGGAAGCCGCGCACGAACAGATCGATCCGGACCACGTGGCGAAATTCCTTTTCACTTCTGGCTCGACGGGCGTACCGAAGGCCGTTATCAACACGCACCGGATGATTTGCAGCAACCAGCAGATGATCGCGCAGATTTTCGGCTTCCTGGAGGATGAGCCTCCCGTGATCGTCGACTGGCTTCCGTGGAATCACACGTTTGGCGGCAACCACGACGTAGGCATCGCGCTTTACAACGGCGGCACGTTTTACATCGACGACGGCAAGCCCGGGCCCGGCTGGATCGAAAAGAGCGTTCGCAACCTTCGAGAGATTTCGACGACCGTTTTCTTCAATGTTCCGAAAGGCTACGAAGACCTGCTCCCATTCCTGCGGGCCGACCAGCAGTTGCGCGAGACATTCTTCCGGAGGCTGGGACTGATGTTCTACGCAGGCGCCGGGCTTTCGCAGCCCGTCTGGGATGCGTACCGCGAGCTGGCGTTTGAGACGTGCGGCGAGCGCATCGTCATGGCCACAGGACTGGGTTCGACGGAAACCGCGCCGATGTCGATCCAGACGACGTGGGAGACTGATCGCGCGGGCACGATCGGCATTCCTGTGCCGGGTGTGGAGGTGAAGCTCGTCCCGCGAGGCGACAAACTCGAGGCCCGCGTGCGCGGACCCAACGTGACGCCCGGCTACTGGCGGGAGCCTGAGTTGACGAAGAAAGCCTTTGACGAAGACGGCTTCTATTCGTTCGGAGATGCGGTGCGGCTGATCGATTCGAACGATGTGAATAAGGGGCTGCTATTCGATGGGCGCCTGAACGAAGACTTCAAGCTTGCGAACGGTACATGGGTGAGCGTCGGACCTCTGCGCGCCAAAATCATCGGGCACTTCGCGCCATTCGTTCGCGACGCCGTCATTGCAGGGCTCGACCGCGACTACGTTACAGCGATACTCTTCGCCGATCCCGATGCGTGCCGCTCACTCGCTCCCGATCTGCCTGAGCGCGCGCCGCTCGCACACATTGCCACGCATCCCGCAGTGCGAGCGCGATTTCACGCGCTGCTGAAGAGCTTTGCACAGCAATCGACCGGCAGCTCGAATCGCATCGTACGCGCCGTTGTTGCAGAGGAGCCCGCGTCGCTCGATGCCGGCGAAATCACGGACAAGGGCTCATTCAACCAGCGAGCGGTGCTCGAGCGGCGCGCCGCACTCGTCGAAGAGCTCTATGCTGCGACACCCGGCCCGCGCATTCTCAGCACCTAGGCAGCCCTTCCTTTGGACTAATGGAAAGCGGTCGTAACCCGACGGGAATATCGCCTTGGGAAGGAAATCAATGCTTCCACTGCTGCGCGCCGGACGCAGGGGGAAGCCGAACCTCCAGCACCCACTGGTCGCAGTCGAGTTCGTAGACCTTGCAAGCACCGCTCCTCATCAGCGCGGCGACGAAATCCGCTGCATGACTGAGGCGTTCACCCGCAGAGCCCACCGAGGCGGAACTCGCTACGGGGTGCAGCACGCCGCAGCCTTCTTCCAATGGAACTAGTACATGCATCTCGGAAGGTTAGCAGGCGGGGACGAGTGGGTCCAATTCGACATTTCGATGGAAGCGATAGCGTCCCGCTGGATCAAGGCGCTTGCGCCCGGTTCAATTCCAAAATCAGACCACTAGGTTGGGCTCCAGCAGGCCGATTGATTTGTAACTTACGTTGCCGAAATTCGTTCGGCGCAAGACGATCGTATGAGAGACTAAAGACCTTGCTTCAGTACACCTACCCACAGGTACTGAGACTAGGATCGCACTATGTGCCCAAAGCAAACCATCGCGCGCTCTCTCGGCGTGACAGCGATACTTTTCGGAATCGTGCTCTGTCCCCGCGAAACTTCCCGGGCGACGGAGCAATCGCCGCAGCAATATCGCCTGAACCTCTACCATACGCATACGAACGAGCGAATCGATATCGTCTATCGAGTCGGCGACGCCTATCTTCCGGAAGCGGTCGAAAGCCTCGATCGCTTTCTGCGAGATCATCGGACGGGAACCGTCTATCAGCTCGACCCGCGGCTTTTCGACTTGCTGCATGACCTGACTTCGGCGGTCGGCCGTCCGGACACGGAGATCGATATCGTCTGCGGATATCGCACGCCTTGGAGCAACGAATTCCTACGCCGCACGACCCCCGGAGTTGCGCAGCACAGCCTCCATATGGAAGGAGAGGCGATCGATATCCGAATTCCCGGCGTACCAACCGCGACTCTTCGCAACGCGGCGCTCGCGCTGCATCGCGGCGGCGTCGGATACTATCCGCAATCACAATTCGTTCATGTGGACGTCGGGCGCGTTCGCTGGTGGTAGCGGCAGCCCCGGTTCCTGCTTTCCTTAGTCAGGATGGTGTTGGGCGAGAGCTCGCTCGAGCTCGGCGTCGTATCGATAGATGTCGTCGAAGAATTGGACGTCACCATCCTCCGTCACGACCACCGTACCGTAAACAATTAACACTGGAGTCGGCCGGCTGATTTCGACGCGAAGCGTTTCACTGCCATCCATGGCCGCACGAATGCGTTCTGAATCCCACTGCGGCATGTCACGAAGTACCCATTGCGCCAACGCCACAGGATCCTCCACGCGGATGCAGCCGTGGCTAAAGTCGCGCCGGGATCTCGAGAATAGTTCAGTCGCCGGCGTACCGTGCATATAGACGTCGAAGGGATTCGGAAAGTCGAACCGCACTAGCCCTAGAGCATTGTCCGGCCCAGGTCTCTGGCGGACAAACAGTATTCCCGCTCGAAGCTGGTCCATCACTTCGGGGCTCACCGAAGTATCGGTAATGAGGCTTTGCTGTGCATCCACCACCTCGTAAGAGTGCTGCGATAGATAGTTGGGATCCTTTTCAAATAGAGGCACGAGCTCATCTTTCTGTATTTGAAAGGGCACGCTCCAATACGGCCGGAAAGTGACAGAACGAATCGCGCTGGCGAAAACCGGCGTCTTGTGCCGGTAAGCTTTGCCGACGACCACCTTCATCGAAAGCACCCAGCGATACTTGTCATCGACGGCGCGAAGGCGGAACTCGGGGATGTTGACGATAATCGGCGGCGCCTGAAACGAATGCGGCATCCATCTCCACCTTTCCAGCGTCAGCTCGATCTGAGTGACGCGCCGACTCAACGGAACATTCAATTCCCTCAGGGTCCGAACACCGAGCCTGCCGTCGGCTTGCAGACCGTGGCGCTCCTGGAAGTGTTTCACGGCTTCAACGAGCGCCCCGCTGTAGGTCGTCTGAGATGCCGGGATGCTGCCCTTCTGGCCAAGATCTCCCAGAAGCGCCAGAAGGCGAGCCAAGCGGGGCACACCCGGGTAAATGTCGCCCGGTTCGACTGTCTTCCGGGGAACGGGCAGCGGCTCGCCACTATCCTTGCGAGCAAGATCGAGATACCTATCTAGTGCTTCTAGGGTGCGATGGTAGGTCGGAAAGGGCGGATCCACTGCGCTCATGACTGCGCCCACATCCGCAGCGCCGACCACTTCTCGCCGCAGAAACTCAGATAGGTCGAGCGTCCCAGGTGCGACGTCAAACCGAAAATGAAAAAGCGCCGGATTCACGCGCCCAAGGTGCAGGTCCGAAACATAGCGCATCGTGGAGACGGTCAAAGCCACGTCAAACCGAACGGGATCGGATTCCGGCAGAGTCACGGCCTTCCCAAAGCCGGCCAAGCGGCTCTCCCAGCGGGAGCCATCATAGTCTTCCGGACGAAGGCCTCTGCTTTCGGCATCTTCGAGCAATTTGATCATTGCGAGGGCTTGCGGCGTAGGTTTGTTGCCTTTGATCCAGGCCAACGTGCCGCTAAGCGAATCGTAGAATTCAGAGACCTCCGTGGTGTAGTGGGCAAAATCAGGCCAAGTGAGATCCGAAAGCTCGCCCGCTGCCACGACCGCTCGAAGTTCGGCGAGCCCCTGAGGACTGAGACGCTGCTCGTTTGCCGTCGATATCGCCGGAGAAGAAGACGCGGCGCGGCCTGAGTCGCTGAACAACAACGGTCCGACGAGCAGGCCAAACCAAACCGGCAGAAGCAGGCACCCCCATTTCCCCGCGCCGCTCATGGCGCTTTTTTGTCAGTCCACTGCTCGGCTGGCAAGATCGCGGCAGCGCCGGCGTCTGGCAAGGGGGCTGCGGCGGGGGCTTTGGCTTTCAGCACAGCCTCGCGCGTGCGCAAGAGCAGGCTGGAAATAACTCCGCGAGGTATGCTTTTCACGAGGGGATTGATCAACCACGCCAGCAACACAGGAATCGTACGGGTCAATGCGACCGATTCATTCTGAAGGTACACGCCGCCGTCCTTTTCCTCCAATCGCCAATAACTATTCAAGCGCCACAGATATCCGTGATCGTTTCCGACCGGGCGCTCGCGTTCATTCGGTTGGCCGACATTTTGGACTTCGGCTACGCGAGTGGAGCGGGAGGCGCTCTGCGAGCGGGTGCTGCCGAATTCTGTGTAAGCAACGTCAAAATTCACATTCATTACGACGGTCACAATCGACTTGTTGTAGAACTGGAGATACACCTTGAACTCGTTCCCGTCATGCTCCAGCAATTTCGATTCGCGAATGTCGGGCTTGTAGATGTTTTTGTGATTGTCGTAGTCGCGGAGCACAGCAAGCACATCGGAGAGCGTGGCCCCCGGTATGAAGATCACGCCGGCCCAGTGGTGGATCATGCCACTCGGAATCCGGATCGCGTGCCCTTCGTCCAGAGTGCGAAGCGGCTCGAGGTAGATCTCGCCGTGTTGGATGCGGTCGTACGTGGCCTGCCGGCGGGGGTCCGGCAGCCGATCGATGGCGAAGAAACGGTCCTTCTCTAAGTCATCGTTCATCCGCGCTTCGGTCACCTGAACGTAGTGAGCAAATGCGGCAGCCGTCTCCGGTTTCAGCTCCGACGCGCGCACGGGACTGGCCATGCATGCGATGGCTATCGAGGACACTACGAAAGCCGTCCTCGCGCAGCGGCTACTTATCGAGTTGTTGCGAAGGGACCACATCACCCCTTGACGCAGATCACTGGCACAAGCCGCGCGACTCGGCGCGCCAAATTCGCGTGCTCGGCGGCTTCCGCCACTGCGTTCACGTCCTTGTAGGCGCCCGGCGCCTCTTCGGCTACACCGCGATAGGACCGAGTCCGGATCAGCACGCCTTTGCCGCGCAATTCGTCGATCAGTTCGCGCCCGCGCCAGTGCTTGGTCGCCTGCGTGCGGCTCATGGCTCGACCGGCACCATGGCAGGCGGACGAGAATGCCAGGCGCTCACTCTGACCTGTACCGACGAGTACGTAGGACTCCGTTCCCATCGTTCCGCCGATCAGCACCGGCTGTCCGCTATCTCGCAGCGCAGGCGGCAAATCGGGGTGACCTGGTCCAAAGGCGCGAGTGGCACCCTTGCGATGCACGAATAGTTCCCGGCTGGCGCCGTCGACGGAGTGCTGCTCGATTTTGCATGTGTTGTGTGAGACGTCGTACAGCAGCGTGAGCCTGGCTTCGGGCATCACTCGCGCAAACGCCTCACGGACGAGATGCGTGATGATCTGCCGGTTCGCCAAAGCACAATTTGTCGCAGCGCGCATTGCACCAAGGTAGTTTTGGCCCAGTTCGGACCAAATCGGAGCGCAGGCCAACTCGCGATCCGGAATGGGCCGGTACCCGTCGATCACCATCGTCTTCAGATAGTCCGTGCCCACCTGATGGCCGAGCCCTCTTGATCCGCAATGGATGCTCAACACGATGTCGTCAACGTGCAAGCCGAAGGCGCCGGCGCTCGCTGGATCAAAGATTTCAGCGACGCGCTGAACCTCTAAGTAATGGTTGCCGGAACCCAGCGTTCCCATCTCTTGCGCCTGGCGCTTCTTTGCCTCGTGCGACACGCATTCGGGCCTTGCACCCGAGGCGCATCCGTTCTCTTCGATGCGCTCAAGGTCCTCGGGACGCCCGTATCTGCGGCCGATTGCCCATTCCGCGCCGCCACGCAGCATCTCGTCCATTTCTTTTTCGCTGAGATGGATCGCGCCCCGGCTACCAACTCCTGCGGGAACACTCGCGAACAATGCCTCGGCGAGCTCGACCCTGACTGGCTCGATTTGATTCGCCGTGCGCCCGGTGTGCAGCGCGCGCACGCCGCAGGAAATGTCGAAGCCGACGCCGCCCGCCGAAATGACGCCACCCTCCCTCGGATCGAATGCGGCGACTCCGCCGATTGGAAAGCCGTAGCCCCAGTGAGCGTCCGGCATCGCGTACGCTGCACGTTGAATGCCGGGAAGAGTGGCCACATTCGTAATCTGCTCGCGGACCTTTTCGTCCATCTCGTCGATCAGTTGCTCCCCAGCGTAGATGATGGCGGGCACACGCATCTGCCCGGTGCGCTCGATCCACCATTCGCAATCGGAACGACGAGTCAGAGACTGACGGTTCATGGAAACTCCAAAAACATTTCAAACATCCACAACGCACTGCGCGACCCATCGGCTATCGGGTTCGCGGGCGACTCTGAGCGCTGTCACCGTGGCGCCTTTCGCCTCGACTGCAGCGTGATGGCGCTCCGGGTCGGCCTTTTCGCCATGCAGAGTGCCCGTTAATGAAGTACCGGACACCACGATGCGAAATCCGCTAAAGAGCATGCCACGCACGGCCATCTCGTAGATGACCGCATTGAGCCAGCTGACAAGCAACAGCTCAAGGTCCGGCGCGTCGCAACGGACGTCGATGCTCTCCGTCTGCGCGACGGTCGCAACGTCTGCCACGACGGCCGTCAGCGCAATCGCGGCTTGCACGAACGCTTCTTCGACAGACGCTCCGAACCCGCGCACGCCGATATCGGAGCCGTGCGAAAAGTGTTCCCAGCCTGCTTTCTCGTGTGGCGCTCCGCGCGATTGTTCTTGGCGCATTCCGAGGCCCGTCTCGCCGAAGCTCCCGAGGCCGATCTCCAGCCAGTTACAAGCTACCCTAGCTGGAGCCAATTACAACACGAGATCGCGTGGCGATTCACCGTCGCATGCTGGCAGGCAGCCGGGCAGCCGCGAATTCGCGGACGACCTGAGCCAGAGTCAGCGCACTCCGCTCGGCAATCTCGTAGGTCACCCGCACTGCCGGTTGCGAAATGCGGATGATTCCACCGAGGTCGATCGGCGTGGCGACCAAGACGAGATCGCACGGAGTTCGGCGAATGGTCTCCTCAAGCTCGCTCAGTTGGCGCTCGCTGTAGCCCATCGCCGGCAACAAAGGCCCGATCTGCGCGAAATGCGCGAAGACCTCTCGCAAACTTCCCACGGCATATGGCCGCGGATCTACCAGCTCAGCGGCGCCCGCTTGACGAGCGGCCACTACGCCTGCTCCGTAAGCCATCTCGCCGTGAGTCAGTGTCGGCCCATCTTCGATCACCAGCACTTGTGCCCCGCGCACGGCTTCGGGCCTCTCCACCGCAATGCGAGACGCCGCTTCGATCACGCGAGCCTTCGGGTTGCGCTCCCGAACATTGCGCCGAACAATTTCCACGTTCGCTTCGGGAGCCGAATCCACCTTGTTGATCACAACGACGTCGGCACGCAATAGATTGATTTCGCCCGGGTAATACAGCAACTCGTGCCCGGCACGATGCGGATCGGCCACCACGATCTCGAGATCGGAGCGGAAGAACGGCGTGTCGTTGTTACCTCCATCCCAAACGATTACGCCCGCTTCTTTTTCAGCCTCGCCAAGAATCCGTTGATAGTCCACGCCTGCGTACACGATCGTGCCGTCCCGAAGATGCGGCTCGTACTCTTCGCGTTCCTCGATCGTGCACTTGTGCATTTCGAGATCGGCGAAGCTGGCAAAGCGCTGCACAGCCTGCCGGGCGATGTCTCCGTACGGCATGGGATGCCGCACGACGATCGGGCGCGCATCCATATCCTTCAGCAGTTGAACGATCCGGCGCGAGACCGGAGTCTTGCCGCAGCCTGTACGCACAGCACACACGGAGATGATCGGGACGCGCGAAGGCAGCATCGTTCGCTCGGCGCCCAGCAGCACGAAATCCGCTCCAGCTGCAATCGCCCGGGATGCGAGATCCATGACCTGGTTGTGCGATAGGTCGCTGTATGAAAGCACAGCTGTGTTCACTCGATCCCGCACGATGAGGTCTTCGAGCTGCTCTTCCGGCACGATGGGAATACCATCTGGATAGAACGGGCCGGCCAATTCGGCCGGATAGCGCCGGCCAGCAATCTCTGGAATCTGCGCGGCCGTGAACGCGATAACCCGGGAATCGGGATCATCGCGAAAGCACACGTTGAAATTGTGGAAGTCGCGGCCCGCTGCTCCCAGGATGGCAACCCGGCGTTGCACTGCATCCTCCCCCGGCTTTCGCGCCGGCATCCGGCGACGATACATCCGCTGCCGCGGCGATGTCGGCAATCTCAATAGATCATTTCTAGTCGGAATGCCCGCCGCAGCTCGGTGACACGCGTCACACGGCGTTGTCTCGAGCGGCCGATAAAGCGTGGACCTGGGTGGGCTTTGCGCTTCGCGCGGCAAGACGAGGCCATCGAAAGTGGGCGGCCAGGGAGACGAATTCGAAACTTTTCTGAGCGATTTCGTCGTACCTTGCCACAGGTTGAGTTCCCTGCTGAGTCTATTTGCCAGCGCCCGCGGAGCCCCGCAGATACTTCTACGATTAGCCGGGTTGCGTGGAGTTGGCCGCCCGTTCGTGTTGGGTATAGTATTGGCGCCGAATGAATCAAGAATCCGAAAACCGGGTTCGGACGGCTAGCCGTCGGATGAGTCAAACATGCCAAAAGACCTGACACGAAGAGAATTGATGCAGCGCTCGCTTGCCGCAGGCGGGTTGTTCGCGGCGGGATCGCTGATGCCGGTTGCGTCGACGCTGGCCGATCAAGCCGCGGGACCATCGACTGCCGCACAATCGACGACGCAAGGCGTCCACGAAACCGGAGCCCACACTCCCGCCACCCTCGTTGGCGGCAAGGTCGTCCAACCGAGAAGGGAACTGCCTGTTTTGCACCAGACCAGCGTCCTCATCGTCGGAGGCGGCCCAGCCGGGACGGCGGCGGCTTTCACAGCCAAGCGAATGGGGGTCGATGTCACTCTGGTCGAGCGCTACGGCTATCTCGGAGGGCTCGCGACGGGCGGCCTCGTCCTCGGAATTTTTCCGCTCTACGATCGCAGCAACAAGCAGGTGATCTTCGGCATCGGCGAAGAGCTGATGAAGAAGCTCGACGTGATGAAGTACGGCATCATCGATCGGAACAAAGCGCCGACTTACCCAACCATCGACGCAGAAGCCTTCAAGTTTCTGCTGGCCGATATGGTGCTCGATTCTGGGATCACCGCCTACCTGGATTGCTGGGGCGTCGATGCCATCGTCGATTCCAAAGGAGCCGTGCAGGGCGCCGTTTTTGAGAGCAAGTCGGGGCGTCAGGCGATCCTCGCCGATATCGTGATCGATTGTTCGGGAGACGGCGACATTTACGCGGCTGCGGGCGCGGCTTTCGAAAAAGTGAAAACCAACATAGGTCTAATCAGCCGAATCGGGAACATCGATGAGGTCGATATGGCCCCGGGACGCGGATCGGAAGACCCCAGCAAGCCTCAGACGGCGAAGCCTACGGAAGGGCGGCCTTCGAAGGGTCGCGTCAACGACTTCAACGGCCACGCCGGAAATTCGACTCCCGCTCCCCACATGAACTGGCTCAACATGCGGGGCCCCGTCGGCGACGCGCTCGACGTCGCGGACCTCACCGAGCTAGAGCTCAAGCATCGCCGCGGAACCTGGAGCAACGTCGAGAAGCTTCGTCAGAAAGCGGGAGACGAACAGGCATTCCTCGCCGAGACAGCGCCTCAACTGGGCGTGCGGCTCAGCAGGCTGCTTGACGGCGTGAAAAAACTTACGTCGCAGGAGATTCACAGCGGCGCGAAGTTCAAAGATGTGATCGGCTATTCGGGCGCGTATGCGAACGCTCCCGAATTCCAGATTCCTTACGGCTCGCTCGTCCCCGCGAAAATCGAAAACGTGCTGGCGGCTGGGCGGTGCATATCCGCCGAATTCGAAGTTGCGGATATCACGCGCCTCATTCCGGTTTGCTGGGTTACCGGGCAGGCTGCAGGCTTGGCTGCGGCGCTGTGCATCCAGGATAAATGCAAGCCCCGCAACGTGAACGTCGCGAAGCTGCAAAACCTGCTTCACGAGCAGGGGGCGTACTTGGGATGACGTTTCTCAGGCGCGTGCCGCGGCGGCTGATTCAGCTGACGTGCTTCGTCGGCGCCGTCGTACTCGTTTGGCCCCTGCTGCCCTGGGCGATCGCGCCAAGGCTTCTCCAGCAACTGAGTCCGTTCGTTGTTCTGTCCTCGAGCATCGCCGCGCGTTCGATCGGCGTGGGAGCGATTCTTGCCCTGATCGTCGCCGTTGTGAGTTCGTTCAAGAAGCGGTGGTTTTGCTTGTATCTCTGCCCGACCGGTTTCCTGCTCGAAAATGTCAACCACGCCGGCTTGCGCAAAGCGAGCTGGTGGAGCAAGTGCCCGCCGATTGGAAGATACGTCGCGATCCTGACGATCATCGGCGCCGTCGCGGGCTACCCGGTGCTGCTGTGGATGGATCCTCTGTGCATTTTCAGCAGCCCGTTCGCCATGAACAGGGCGACGAATGTGTTCTCCGTCATTCTGGTCAGCCTTGGCCTGGGCGTGCTCGTGGGAGCGACTTTTGTTTTCGGCATGTTGTGGTGCGTCCGCATCTGTCCCCTCAGCGGACTCCAAGACATGCTGTTCGCGATGCGGAAAGCGCTCTGGACCAGGATGAAGGCCAGCGCCCCGAGTCAGAAATTCGCTGAACGGTTTCTAGGGGGTCGGAGCTTTAGCTCCGACATGAAGCTCGTCAAAATCAGCGGGGCTTTAGCCCCGGAAGTCCGCGCTAGTGCATCCGTGCTCAAGTTTAGTGCTGCCCGCCGCGCATTCTTCGCTGGCGCGGGCGGCGCAGCGCTCGCGCTCTTGGCTCGCCGCGCCGGAGCAGAGCGATACCGCAAGAGCGATACACTGCTGCGTCCTCCCGGCGCCGTGCCGGAGGATCGCTTTGCGGGGCTTTGCATCCGCTGCAACAACTGCGTGCACGCCTGCCCCACGAAAATCATTCACCCGGATACCGGTCACGAAGCTGGATTGGCAGGCTTCGGCGCGCCCGTCGTCAAATTCGACCGCGACTACAAGTATTGCCTGGAGACCTGCGGTGCCTGCACGCAGGTTTGCCCGACCGGTGCGCTGACCGCGCTCACTCTCGAACAGAAGAACAAGTACGTCATCGGCGAGGCGCTCGTTGACAACAATGTCTGCCTCACTGCCCTCGGCAAGAAAGAATGCGACGCCTGCGAGCTCGCGTGTCCGTATGACGCTGTGCACGTCACGTGGGACGAGGAACAGTACAACGCCTACCCTGTGGTCAACGATAAGTGCATCGGTTGCGGAGCCTGCGAAGTCGTCTGCCCGACCACTCCGGTCAAAGCCATTCGCGTGTGGACCGAGAAGCCCGCGTGATTGTTTGCGCCAGTCGAATCAAGCTCTCTGCGAAGGATGTCGGAGAGGGCGGTCTTGGCAGGCACTGAAAAGATCTGCGAAAGCAAGTGGCGCGCCCGGGAGGATTCGAACCTCTGACCTTGTGCTCCGGAGGCACACGCTCTATCCAACTGAGCTACGGGCGCGTATTCACTGAATGTTTCGATTCTACCTTGCGCCGGCCAGCACAGCAAAAGAATCCCCCATCACGCAGCGATGGCGCTTCTGCTCGGCTCGACGGCGAATCATCACGCGAATGGTATAATCGCCGTCCCCATATTCGATGACGGGTTCGCTTGCACATTGGGTGGAGACGGCCGGGACGCGCGGGATGCGCATCCTCGTAATCATCGTCATCGCCTTCATTCTGACGCGGATTCTGAAGGTCCTCACGACCCGGCTGGTGCAGATCGCAAAAGGGCAGGCCCGCGGCGCGCAGATGCGCGAGCGGCAGACGCGCACGATGGCTGGGCTGCTCTACAGCGTGGGAAGCACGCTGATCATCGCCGTCGCAATTCTCACGGCGCTTCCCGAGTTCGGCTTCAACGTCACTCCAGTGGCTGCGGCAGCGGCCGTCGCCAGCCTTGCGTTCGGTTTCGGCGCGCAAACGTTGGTGAAAGACTTGATCAATGGATTCTTCATCGTCTTCGAAGATCAATTCGTGGTTGGCGATCTGATTCAGCTCAATGGCGAAACCGGCCGCGTCGAGCATCTGACGCTGCGCCGGACTGTCTTGCGCAACGTGGCGGGAGCAATCGTCACAATACCGAATTCCCTCGTCGGCCAAATCGCCAACCTGAGCCGCGACTGGTCGCAGGCGTTCGTCGACGTTACCGTGCCATCGGATGAGATGGTCGGGCGAGCGCTAGCCACGCTCGAGAAGATCGCCGGCGACTTTCGCAACGATGCCGATTGGTCTCCCGCGCTGCTGGACGGGCCTCGCGTCCTCGGCATAGAATCGCTCTCGCTGGATGGCACGGTTCTACGGCTGCAGGTTCGAACCGCCCTGAATCGCAAGGATGATGTAGCGCGCGAGCTGCGGCGGCGCATCAAAATCGGCTTCGAGGAGTCGCGCATCCCTCTGCGGCAGGCTCATCAAGTCGAGCTGCACGGAGCCGCCGCGCCGACGCAATCTTCGTAGTTTGCTGGCATAGCACGACGGCGGATCTTCATCCGACCATTCCAATGGAGGAAACGATGGGAGATGTGACGCACGATCAGGCAAATCTCTTGCTTCGGCTGTACGAACTGCGCCGGGAACCTCGCATGCGCGAGGCTCGCGAGTGGTATTTCGCGAACTTCAATCCCACCTCGCTCGAAGACATGAACAAGCAAGCGCCGCCGGGCAGCGCGGGCAATGCGTCCGTGCGCATGGTGATCAGTTACTGGGAGATGGCGGCCAGCATGGTCAATCGCGGCCTGATCGACGAAGACTTCTTCTTCGAAAACACAGGCGAGCAATGGGCCGTCTGGGGGCGGATCAAGGCTCTGGTGCCCGCCATGCGCGAGAGGAGCCACAATCCCCATCAATATGCAAATCTTGAGAAGCACGTAAATCGCTTCGAGGCCTGGCGGGAGAAGCGCGCGCCGGGTTCGGGCGAAGCGATGCGTCAAATGATGGCGCAGATGCAACAGGCAATGAAGCAGTCGAAAACCGCAGGAGATTAATCGTTCAGCAGGATCGCGGCGCTGGCTCGCTCAGGAGTCGCGCCGCGATCTTGTCCCAATCCGTCGCCGCCTATACTGGGGGCGTGCCGTAGGTGTGAAACGATTCGATGGTCTTCAGGCCCCAGGCTTGACCTTTCTTGCGTTCAGCCTCGCTCCAGCGAATCGGCTTCCAGTCGGGAGCCAAAATCAGGCGCGCACCCGCGTTGGCGACCTCGACGCGGTTCCCTCCCGGCTCGTATAAATACAGGAAAAACGTTTGTTGGATGGCGTGCTTGTGCGGACCCGTCTCGATGGGGACGCCATTCTCGAGTGCGATGTCCGCCGCCAGCAGCACCTCTTCGCGGCTGTTGACCGCGTAGGTGAGGTGATGAAACCGTCCCTTGGTTCCCGTGTGATCCCGCGTGTAGGCGAAATCGTAGCTCTTGTTCGTGCAGGTCATCCACATTGCGGCTTCCGAACCGTCGTCGAGGACGATCTGCTCGGTCAGCCGGAAGCCCAAATACTTCTCAAAGAACACTCGATTGGATTCGATGTCGGCCGCCAGCCCGTTCCAGTGGTCGAGCCGACGCACGTTCATGCCGCGCGCAGGAAAGCGCTGCGCCTGATTCTTTAGCGCCGGCTTCAATTCGGGCGGCGCGTGATACCACTGCGTCTCGTAGTAGAGCTCGATCTTGTGGCCGTCCGGGTCCTGGCACAAGAATGCCGGGCCGTGCGCCAGGTCGCCCTCGGTCCAGCCGATTTCGAAGCCCGATCCCTTCAGCGCCGCGATGCGCCGCTCGAGCGCCTGCGGGCTACGGGCGCGATACGCCACATGGCCAAGGCCCGGCAGCTTTGACGCGGTGAGTTTCAGCGAGTGCCGCTCGTAGTCGTCGTAGGCGCGCAAGTACACAGAATCGCCTTCCCGGCCTGACTCCGTCATCCCCATCACGTCAACAAAAAATCGGCGGCTCTCCTCGAGCTTCGGTGTTAATAGTTCCAGATGGCCCAGATGGGCCAAATCCATGATTGGTTCTGTTTGCATTCCCGCCTCCCGCGGTTTTGTATACATTACTACAGAATTTTGGGGGAAGTTCCGACTCCCAACGTGTTTCCGGGAACCACTCTCGAACCGTCGGCGCGGACCGCAATTCGACGCGCCGATCTACGGCCAACACAAATGGGATGGAGGCGCGGGTGGGAATCGAACCCACGAATGAAGGTTTTGCAGACCTCTCCCTTCCCACTTGGGTACCGCGCCGAAGGCCCCAGTATAGCGAAACCACGAAATCGTTTCAGCAGGATCAAGAGCTTCTCGGCGGGCGCTGTTCGCGCTAAAGTGACTGGAATAGACGGGAAAGGCGCTCGGCTTTGAGAAGCAGGGGATCATGATCGCTATTGCCTGGATTGCACTCAGCATCGTTGTGGTAGCCGCAGTGGTGGCCGTCATCGTGTGGTCGGCGAACCGGCGATCGGCGGCGGAGTTGTCGAGCGTCCGCCAGGAAATGCAAGCCTCGCTCGCCAGCCAGAGCCAGAACATGTCGGCTCAGATCAATCACCTGATGCAGTCCGTGACCCAGCAGCTGGGCCAAGTCCGCCAGGAACTTCAAACAGGGGTGGCCTCCACGGGAAACCTTGCGAGCCAGGCCCAGCGCGATGTGGCGCAGCGGCTCGAGTCTTCCACAAACGTGTTGTTGCAGATGAGCCAGAAGATCGGCGAGGTGTACCAGACGAGCCAGGACCTCTCGAAGGCTGCACAGACACTGCAATCCGTGCTCGGCGGCGCGAAGACGCGTGGTTCGCTCGGAGAAGTCACGCTCGACCGAATCCTGGAAGACGCGCTGCCGCAAAGCGCATACACCACGCAGTATCGTTTCGCTTCAACTGGCGCCATCGTGGATGCGATCGTCCGCAGCTCCGACCACATTCTGCCAATCGACTCGAAATTCCCGCTCGATTCCTACCGGCGGCTCCTTGAAACTGGAGAAGACGCCCGTCGCGAATTTTCACAGGCCGTGCGCAAGCACGCCGATTCCATCGCAGAGAAATATATCCTTCCCGATGAGCACACATTCGACTACGCGCTGATGTTCGTGCCGTCCGAGGGTGTCTACTACGAGCTGCTGATGACGGAGGACCCGAAGTACGGCCGCTTGGACGAGTACTGCCGCAGCAAACGGGTCTTCCCAGTTTCGCCGAACACGTTCTACGCGTGCCTGGGCGCCATCGCCCTAAGCCTGCGCGGCCAGCAGATCGAGGAGAACGCGCGGCATCTCTTCGCCAGTCTAGCTGGCCTGGAGAAACAGCTCGAATCCTTCGCGGATGTGTACGAGAAGCTGGGCACGCATCTTCGCAACGCGCAAAGGAGTTACGAAGACGCGGATACCAAGCTCACTCGCGCGCGCAACTCTCTGGCGCAAATGTCGCAGGGAGCGCTGCCCGAATCAGCGCCCAAAGCGCTCGAATCCGCAACCGGAAAATAAACAGGTCGGGCCGCTTGGGAATTCGCTCCGCTGGGTTTCAAAGAGCGTCGCTGGCCGCCTCCAGCAGGGTCCGAAGATCACCCGCGATTGTGTTTGCGGCGATTGCCTGCATTTGCGCACGCACCATTGGACTTTCTCGAGGATGGCGCGCGAGCCGGTCTGCCAAAATTGAAAGCTCACGCTGTGTTTGCTTGGGCGCAAGGGACACGGCAGCCCGCAAGTAACGCCCTGCGGAAGCCGCGTCGGTCTGTGGCATGAGGCGCGCACTGAATGAGAAGTTCCCAGAGGCGATTGTCTGCACCTTCACGGGCGCGAGATTCTGCGGTCCGCCACTGGTAAGAACTTCCTGCACATCTCCCCGGATGAATTTAAGCACTCCTGGAGTCTGGTTCTGCACCACGATCCGCATCTTCTGGGTGGCGCCTTGCGCGCGGACTATGAGTTGGCCCTTTTCACCGGGTCGTAGCGACGGCCTGGGCGCCTCAAATGTGAGCGCAACCAGCGTCGTCGTCGCGCTCCAATGGACGCCCGGTGCGTCAACAGATACCGACGCTGGCCCCGGTTTCGTGTTCGGTCCCGCCAGTGCAACCAGACATATCGGCGATGCAGCCATGACCAGCGCAGGCTGCCCGTTGATTCGCACTTCGTTGGCGTCTGCTTCACCGCTCAGCCCGGCGCCGCAAATCCAGAAGCGATCCTGCGCGGATACGATAGCCGGCAGCGTGATGGCCTTCGGTTCGCTCGCGGCACTGGCTGGATCAATCAGTGCGGCTGCCAAAGCGCCGGAACTCTTTGCCAGAAGATAGTCGCCAGTCGGGGCGACGCTAAAGACCGCGCGTCCCGTCCTGTCGGTGTTGACGCTTTGGCCGTCGCTCAAGTCCACTTTGACGCCTGCCGCCAGCTTTCCATCCACGCCAAGGACCGCCAGCGTCGCCGGGTGGCCGGCCATCAGCTTCGGCGGAAGAACGATCGTCACCGTCCAGGTCGCAGGCGAATTGGCTTGATTGCGTGCGTGTAGAGGGAGCGTGAGCAGCAGCGCTGCGCCAAGCAGCGCGGTAGCCAAGATCGCGGCAGGAGTTTCGGCATGACGAGCAAAGCGCAACATTCTGGCCGCCCGGTTTTCTCGAACCGATCGCATCATTCGCTAGTCGTCGAGGCGCACGACGAACGTCGTGAACTGCTCGTTGGCCCTCAATTGATCGGCGAGCTGGCGCGCCGCGTTCTCCGTCGGCAGCCGGCCCACGCGAACTCGATAGAACAGCCCGTTCGGCGAGTCGTACAGCGCGATGTTGACGGGCGAATAACTCATCGCCAGCCGCGCCCGAAGGTGCTCGGCGTTGTCCTGCACCTGAAATGCACCCACTTGCACGCCGAAGAAGCCCACGAGCGGATTCGGCCCGGCCATCATCTCGAGCCGCACCGGCGCGGTGCCGGTCCCTACCATACCGATCGCCTGCGCAGCCGACAACGAAAGATCGATCACGCGGTTGGCCACGAACGGTCCGCGGTCGTTGATGCGCACCTCGGTCTGCCTTCCGTTGCGCAGATTCGTCACGCGCACAACCGCGCCAAACGGCAGCGTTCGATGCGCGGCCGTGAATTGGTGCATGTCATAAATTTCGCCGTTCGATGTGCGATGCCCATCGAACGGTATCCCGTACCAAGACGCCACCCCTTCTTCCACATATTCGCCGGGCACGGCGGGCTGCCGCTCGGCTGCCGGAGGAGGTCCGGAGGACGGCGAAGGTAAAGGAGCCGGAGGCGCTGGCTGCTCCGGCGGCGATGGGACGGGAGGCTGCGTCGTGTATTTGTGATGCGCGCAGCCCACCGCGATTAATGGAAATGCCAGAAGGACAACAAGCCGCAGGCGGCATTTCGTCCGTGCTTGTCCTGAGATGTACCTTGCATTGCTTGAAGAGATTACAGGCGAGCAGCGGAGCCTCAAGGAGTGTCCTGATTCACTCGTTTTCACTTAAGTCCGGTATTATAGGAACGCGCCTACATTCTCGCAAGGAAACGAACCCCATTGCCGATCCCGCCCCGCCTGCGCTGGAGACTCGATCAACTCCGCAAGAAAACCAGCAGCGCCTTCATCGGCCAAAAGGAGCCTCCTCGCCCGAAGCTCTGTCCGGCGTGCGGCACTCTTGTCGGCGCCACGGCGACCCGTTGCCACCAGTGCGGCGCCAACCTGACATTCTCTCTTGCCGCCGCGAGCAAATCGGTCGGCAGCCTCATGCCTTCGGCGTCTCCAGTTACCTACGCAATTTTGAGTGTCAGTTGCGTGCTCTACGTGGTCAGCCTGCTTGCGACGGTTCGAGAAGGCGGCTTCCCGATGCCGACGTCAGGGGGATTCTCGGCCATTTTCGATTTTGCCGCGATTCGAGGGGATGTCCTCCTCCGCTTGGGAGAGTCGATCCCGTTTCCGTACATATTGGCCACCGGGCAGGCGTGGCGGTTCGTAACGGCCATCTTTCTCCATGGCAGCCTGCTGCACATCGTCTTCAACATGTGGATGTTGATGGACGTGGGCCCGCAGATCGAAGAGCGATATGGCTCAGCACGATATTTCTTCATCTACGTGGCGTCGGGGGTCGGCGGCTATGTGGTGAGCAGCAGCGTGATTGGGCACCAAAGCGTGGGCGCTTCCGGCGCTCTGCTTGGCTTGATTGGCGTGCTACTTGCGACGACTGTGGGAAACCGCAGCGCCAGTTCACGGATGCTTCGCAGCCAACTTCTCATCTGGCTTGCCTTTATTCTCATTTGGGGCCTGACGTCCCCAAATATCGATAACTTCGCTCATGCAGGCGGCTTTGCCACCGGATTCATCCTCGGAAGGATCCTGCCGGACCGGCCGCCAGCGACGCCGGAGGCGCGAAAACGAGCCTATATCCTCGGCTGGATCACTGCCGTCGTCGTGGTGGCGAGTTTTGTCATGATGGCGCTGTGGCTTCGAAGCGCCGGCTGAGGCCGAATCGAGGGCAGTCGGCTTTACGGCTCGGAATGCAGCCGTCGGGATACAACGATTGCGTAGTGCAGGCCAGAGATCACAACGAACGCAGCTACGATGAAACCGCACACTTCGCGAACAATTGCCAGCTCTTCCCGTCCCCACACTTCGATAACGAGAACCAGTAGAATCAGCAAGATCTCGAAAAATGTTGTCGCTTTTCCCCAGATGCTGGGCGGAAACGGCCGGTAACCAACGACTAGGAGAATTACCGCAGCTGTGGCCAGCACCAGGACGTCGCGGCTCAGCACCAAAATCGTCAGCCACCAACTGATCTTTCCCTTGAGCGCCAGCACAAAATACGATGAGGAAAGCAGCAGCTTGTCCGCAATCGGATCGAGATAGGCCCCGAGCGGCGTCCTTTGATTCAACCCCCGCGCAAGCCACCCGTCGAGTCCGTCCGTAAAGCCCGCCACCACGAGAATCGCCAGAGCCGCCCCGTATCGCTCGTATTCGATCGCGATGATGAAAAACGGCAGGAACGCGAGCCGCACAAACGTCAGTTGGTTCGGAACGGTGAATATCCGGCTGTTCATGGCGTTATCGGGAGGCGCGCAGCGAGCCGCTGGTCAGGCGAACTGCTCGAGGTAGTCGGCCAGCGAGCGGCCCACCTTTTTCTCAAACATCTCGGCGAGCGAAGGTATCGAGCCGCGCGCTTCGTCGAGCGCAATGCGCTCGATCCGGACCATCGGAAAAAAGAGCGTCGGCAACCCGATCCGGTCGCCCTCTGGGTGCAGCACCTGACTCACAAAATCGTCAAACGAACCCAGATCGATGCCGCGAAGCGTTACGCCCGCGCTAGAAATGCCGACCAGTTCGCCCCAGATTCTCTCTTTCGGACTATGCAGGCTCAGCACCACAATCGAGTGTGGCTCCATTGCCTCTCCCGGAACGTGCCTGAGATCTTTGCGCCGCGCCAGTTGCTGCGGCAAACGGCCGGTGTTCGTGCATACTACCGCCGAACCGTCTCGGGCGTCACGCAAATCGTCTTCAAATCGGTCGCAATTCGCAGCGTCGGTTCGGTCACTTTCTGGACGGCCTCAGGAGTCACGCCGGGTGCAACCTCCCGCAACAACAGTCCCTGCGGCGTCACTTCGATGACGGCAAGCTCTGTGACAATCAGGTCGACCACTTCGACGCCGGTAAGCGGGAGCGAACACTTCTTCATGATTTTCGGGCCGCCTTCTTTCGTGGCGTGCTCCATCGCGATGATCACGCGCTTGGTTCCGGCTACCAAGTCCATTGCGCCGCCCATACCCTTCAACACCTTTCCCGGCACGGCCCAGTTCGCAAGGTTACCTTGCTCATCCACCTGCAATGCGCCGAGCACGCTTACGTCGATGTGCCCGCCGCGAATCATGGCAAACGACTCGGCACTCGAAAAATAGGCGGACCCGGGAATCTCCGTCACAGGCTCTTTTCCGGCATTGATTAGGTCGGGGTCCTCTTCACCCTCGTAGGGATACGGCCCGATGCCCAGCATGCCGTTCTCCTACTGCAGGATCACTTCGATGCCGGGCGGCAGATAGTTCGGGACGAGCGTCGGAATGCCGATTCCGAGATTGACGTAATAGCCGTCGCGAAGCTCCTGCGCTACGCGGCGAGCGATTAACTCTCGCTTGTCGATTTCGGGCATCGTCTCTCCTAACGCTTCCGCTTCGGGCCCGGCTCCATGGGCTTCACGTATTCCGCGCCTTGAAAGATTGCGTCGACGAAAACGCCCGGCGTGTGGACGCTGTCGGGATCGAGCTGGCCCAGTTCGACCAGTTCCTCGACTTCCGCGATCACGCAGTCGGCCGCGGTTGCCACCACTGCGTTGAAATTGCGCGCAGTTTTCCGATAGACGAGATTGCCCCAGCGATCGCCCTTCCATGCCTTCACGAACGCAAAATCGCCGCGCAACGCTGGAACCAGAATATGCGGCCGGCCATTGAACTCTCGCACTTCCTTGCCTTCGGCCACCATCGTTCCATAGCCCGTCGGCGTGAAAAATGCGGGGATCCCGGCGCCAGCGGCGCGCATGCGTTCGGCCAGAGTGCCCTGCGGATTCAGCTCCATTTCGATTTCGCCGGCCAACGCGAGCTTCTCGAAAGTCCTATTGCCGCCCACATAGCTGCCAATCAGTTTTCGCACGAGCCCGTTTTCGATCAGCGCTCCGACGCCGAAACCCTCGATTCCAGGGTTGTTTGAGACGATGGTCAGATTCTTCGTGCCTTGCCGGATGAGCGCGCCGATTAAATTCTCGGGAACTCCGCAGCAGCCGAAGCCCCCCACGAGAATCGTGGCGCCGTCTTTGACACGGCCAATCACAGCCCCGGCATTCGGAACGCGCTTGTCCATGTCTCCTCAGATTGCGACGGCTGTCATGAGCTGCGGCGGCTGATCCCTTCGCGCGCGGCGCGCTTGAGGACGCGAATTCGATCGGCCACCGCTGCAGCGGCTGCGTCAGGCGTTGCAGCCTTCTCGATCTCAGCGACCAACGCGGAGCCGACCACCGCTGCGTCCGCAACTCCGCCGAGAATCGACACGTGCTCGGGCTGCGAAATGCCGAAACCAACCGCGAGCGGCAGCTTGGTGAACTGCCTTGCGCGCCTTGCGAGGGCGGGCAAATCCTCGGGCAGCGCCTCACGCGCTCCCGTCACTCCGGTGCGTGAGATCAGATACAAGAAGCCGCTTGAAAACTCGGAAATCTTTTTGAGACGCTCGTCGGTCGATGTCGGCGCTGCCAGAAAAATCGTGTCGAGCCTGCGCGCGTGCATGATCGCGCGATACTCAGACGCCTCTTCGGGAGTCAAATCGGTCGCAAGAACGCCGTCCGCGCCCGCAGCAGAGGCGGCCTCGGCAAACTTCTCGAGGCCCATCTGCAGGATCGGATTGAAGTAGCTGAACAGCACAAACGGCACGTTTGTTCGCGCGCGAAGCCGGCGAATCAAGTCGATCACGCCGGCTAGCGTCGTCCCGGCGCGCAGTGCTCGCTCGCTGGCCCGCTGGATCGTGGGTCCGTCAGCGACTGGATCGCTGAAGGGCACTCCCACCTCGATGACGTCCGCACCCGCCTCCGCCGCAGCCAAGACGATCTTCTCGCTGGCTTCGAGAGAAGGGTCGCCCGCCGTGATGTATGCGACGAGTCCGATTTCGCCTGTGGCGGCAAGTTCGCGAAAGCGGCGAGTGATTCGTCCAGCAGCCTCGGCTGAAGTGTAGCCTCCAGATGATGATTTGGTCGGCGCGGCTTCAGACATAGCGGGAGAGTGTTTCCATGTCTTTGTCGCCACGACCGGAAAGATTGAGGATGACGATTTCGTCTTTCCGCATTTTCGGAGCGCGGCGCATCAATTCCGCCACGGCGTGCGCCGATTCGAGAGCGGGAATGATTCCTTCCGTGCGTGCGAGCGTCCGCGCGCCTTCGATGGCTTCCGCGTCGGTCACGGCCGTGTACTCCGCGCGGTGCTGATCGGCGAGCCAGGCGTGCTCGGGCCCGACCGCCGGATAATCCAGGCCAGCGGAGATGGAATGCGTGGTCGCGATTTGACCATCCGCCGTTTGCAGCACGTACGTGTACGTCCCCTGCAAAACGCCGGGATGCGCGCCCGTAAATCCCTGCGCGGCGGCTAGGCGCGCGGCGTGCTCGCCGAGAGTTTTTCCGCGGCCACCGGCTTCGACTCCAACCATTTTCACTGCCGCATCCTTGAGGAACGCGTGGAAGAGCCCGATGGAGTTCGAACCGCCTCCCACACACGCGAAGAGGTAATCGGGAAGACGTTTCTCTGCGCGCAGGATTTGTTCGCGCGCCTCTTCCCCGATAATTTTCTGGAAATCGCGAACAATCATCGGATAAGGGTGCGCTCCGAGCACGGATCCAAGCAGGTAGTGCGACGTGCGGACGTTGGTGACCCAGTCGCGCATCGCTTCGTTGATGGCGTCCTTGAGTGTTCGGCTTCCGGCGTCGACGCCAATCACCTCGGCGCCAAGCAACCTCATGCGAAACACATTGAGTCGCTGGCGCTCCATGTCCTCCGTGCCCATGTACACGGTGCAGGAAAGGCCGAGGCGCGCCGCGACGGTGGCCGTGGCCACGCCATGCTGGCCCGCGCCGGTCTCTGCGATCACACGTTTCTTGCCCATGCGTTCGGCGAGCAGGCCCTGTCCGAGGCAGTTGTTGATCTTGTGCGCGCCGGTATGAAGCAGGTCCTCGCGCTTGATGTAGATGCGCCCCCCGCCGAGCTTCTCGGTCAGACGCGAAGCGAATTGCAGCGGCGTGGGCCGCCCTGCGAAATCACGAAGCAGAGTCGAAAGCTCGGCCTGAAAGAGGCGGTCCGAGCGCGCTTCGAGATACGCCTTCTCAAGCTCTTCCAGCGGCGCCATCAGCGTTTCCGGGACGTAGCGCCCACCGTACGGGCCGTAGCGCCCGTTTTCCCGGACGATATTCATGACGTAGCTCATCGCTTTGCCCTTCGCTTCTGCGCGACAGCCACGGCCTGCATGAACTGCCGCAGCCGCTTCGGATCCTTCTTGCCGGGCTTCGCTTCCACGCCGCTGCAGACATCGACCGCGTGCGGCTCTGCCGTGCGGATCGCGTCAGCGACATTTTCCGGCGTCAGTCCGCCGGCGAGAAAGATCCGCCCGTAGCGCTTCGCGCGCCGAGCCACGCGCCAGTCAAATGTCTTGCCCGTTCCGCCGCGCAAGCGCCGGTCAAAACCGTCCAGGAGAATCGCCGAAGCGCGTTTGTAGCAAGAAAGCTGCGCCGGCCGAAATGCCTTGCCAGCTCGCACCGCCTTGATCACGGGCAACGAGCGCCGCAGCCGCGCAACGGTAAGCGGCGACTCGTCGCCATGCAATTGTAGCGCGCTCAGTCCGACCGCTCGGGCGACACCGAGCATCTTCTCCTCGCTCTCATTCACGAACACGCCAACCGCTGAGACGCGTTTCGGCAATCGCCGCACAATCCGTTGCGCTTTGGCGGGCGCGATGTAGCGTGGACTTCGTTCGTAGAAGTTGAAGCCGAGCAGGTCCGCTCCGGCGTCTACCGCTCGCTTCGCGTCCCTCCAATTCGTGATGCCGCAAATCTTGACCATCGTCCTTGGCATGCGGACTGCGCTCACGCGCCCGTCTGGCTCAACCGGCCCGCGCCGACGGGCCCGATCAATTCGCGCAGCGGGATGCACGGATCTGCCTCTTTCATTAATTGTTCCCCGATCAAGAAGGCGTCGAACCCAGGGCCGCGCAGGCGAGCGAGATCGTCACGTGTGCGCAGACCGGACTCGCTCACAGCGATGCAGCTCTCGGGAATCTCCCCGATCAGTTCGAGCGACGTCTCCAACCGAACTTCGAAATCGCGCAGGTCGCGGTTGTTCACTCCAATGATACGCGCCCCCGCGGCAACAGCACGGTTGAGTTCCTGGCGCGAATGAACCTCGATCAGCGGCTCCATCTTCAGTGAACGGCCCAGCTCCAGCAATTCGCGGAGAGTTTCATCGGTCAGAATCGCCACGATCAGGAGAAACGAGTCGGCGCCGGCCGCACGCGCTTCCCACACTTGCCATGGATCGATGATGAAATCCTTCCGAAGAACGGGAATCTGAACGGCCTTGCGCGCCGCCTTCAAATCCGCCAGGGAACCGGAAAAAAAATCCTCTTCCGTCAGCACCGAGAGCGCCGCAGCGCCAGCCGCCTCGAGCCGCGGCGCAAGCTCCGCAGGGGCGTACTCCGCGCGAATCACGCCTCGTGAGGGAGAAGCTTTCTTCAACTCGGCGATGATGTTGTAGCCGTCGCCGCAAAGGGCGGCGGCGAAATCGCGCGGCGGTTCGACTTTCTGGGCAGCCAGTTTGAGCGCCACTTCGGGAAGCACACGTTTCCTGTGGGCGATGGATTCGCGCCGCGCCTCGACAATCCGGTCGAGAATGTTCTTGCCTTGTGAATTGCTGTTCATATGCGGGGGACGAACGGCTCACACCATGCTAGCCGGGCCACCACAGAGTGTCAATTTGACGCGTGCGCGGCGGCTCCACCGAGCAGCGGCTCCGAAAAGCGGATGGGAATCCCGAAGTTCGAGCCGCCGAAACCCTGCAGAACTGCGTACGTGACGCCAATGACTTTTCCCTCCCGATTGAAGAGCGGCCCGCCAGAACCGCCGGACGTGGTCTGCGCGTCGAAAACGATCTTGTCCGGCAGGACATCGCCGATATGGCCCTGCGTGATGAGCGGGTGGATCAAGTTGCGGCGGGCCAGTTCACCGAGGATTTGAGACGGGTCGCCGCCGCTCTGCTTCACAATCTGCTGGGCCGTGTCTTCGTCGGTCCGCGCGAGGATCGCAGCGAGCCCCGTGGCATAGCCCATCAGCACGATAGGTTCGCCCGGCACGGCCGCCGCCTTGCTCGAGTCAATCGACAGGACTGGGCGCTTGAGGTCCTGGAGCTGCACACGCATCGTCGCAAGGTCCGCGTCTTTCGATACGCCTTCGATCTCTGCGGTAAAGGCGCGCGGGTCACCGGGGAAATAGGCATGGATCGAAGATATCTCCGCCTGGAATCCCTCGTTTGTCAGGGCGCTCATTTCGTCGTTCTTCCACCAGGGCTCAGCGACGTGGTGGTTCGTAATGATTCGACCGTCCGAACTCACGGGGAACCCCGTGCCGAAGACGTCCAGTTTCACCTCCGGGCCGTTTCCTTCCAGAGTCAGGATGGGATTGCCGTCGCTATCCTGCAGCGGTTCTCCCTGCTGGTTCAAGCCGGCGTAACGCAGGCGCTGGCCCGTTTGTTGATTACGAAACGCGACACTCACGTGGAGCAGACAAACGCTCTGCACGTCTTCGTGAATGAAGCCGGCGGTGGAATCGTTTTCTGGTTGCGCGGCCTCACCGGCCTTCTGCAGACGGTCGGCGGACTCGGCACTTGCAGCCCCTTGCTCTTCGCGCAGCTTGCGCGCTTGCGTCATCAAATCTTCCTGGTGCATGAGGCCGCGTTCGAGCCGGGCGATGACGGCGGTGGTTCGCTGCAGGCTCTGTTGTGTATTGCGGGCGAAGAGGAAATAGATCGCCGCCATGACGAGTGCGATGAGGAACACGGCGCTAACGCCGATCTTGAGCCGCCGGTCGAGGGAAGATGCGTCTTGCGCCATCTTCTCTGTGACGGCGAGAGCGTCAAAAGCCGTGTGGGCAATTTTCTGTCCCTCTTCGGCAAGCTGCATTTTCTCGAGAAGCGACTGGTCCGAGCGCCGTTGGCGAAGCTGGGCGCGCACCCGCGCCAGGAGTTCGGCGGCGTCCCAAGGCAGTGAGATTGCATCATCCGCGCCGAGGTCGAGAGCCGCGGCGCGCTCCCGAGCGTCTGGTCCGACGGCTAGAATCACGCGGATTTTGTCCGTGGCTGCAGATCCGCGGATCGCCGCAATGATCTCTGGAGCGCTCAAATCGCCGGCTTTTGCCGAGGCAGCATTGAGCAACAGGAGATCCGGATTCGTCTGACGAAGTGCTTCCAACGCCTCACGAGCGGTCGCGGAGGCAGAGGCGCTATAGCCAGCGCTCTGGGCGACCCGAAGAAGCATCTCGCGGCTGGCTGGATCAGCTTCACCGATGACGATTTTTTCGGTTGAAGTATTCACGGGAGCGCAACTCCGAGGGCCACGAAGTATTGTCGAGTAGAATCAGCCTCGAGTCTTTGCTTTCAGCAACTTAGCACGAATTCTACTCGGCAGCATTGTCGGGTAGAACCCGCTCGGCCCTCAGCATCGGATCCGGCCGCGAGCCTTCGTTTTGTCCGTGCTGTTCTGCGACTTGCCACCGTACTATTCACTCGCTCATGTTAGAGCAAGCGGGGCCAAGCGCAAGCGTGGAGTCCTGTGGACTCTGGCCGGGCAGAAAACCGACGGATAATAGGACGGCTTCGAGGAAGCAAAGGATTCGTGGTAGCGTCTCCCTACGCCATGGCAGACGCCCTGCGCCAATTGAGCGAGCAAATCGTCACATGCCGGAAATGTCCCCGGCTGGTGCGTTATCGAGAGAAGATCGCGCGCGAACGGCGCCGCGCGTTCCGCGAATGGGACTACTGGGGCAAGCCCGTACCGGGCTTCGGTGACCCGAGTGCGAAGTTGCTAGTCCTTGGTCTCGCGCCAGCGGCGCACGGGGCGAACCGCACCGGCCGGATGTTCACCGGCGACCGGTCGGGAGATTTTCTGTACAACGCGCTTCATCGCGCGGGCTTCGCGAACCAGCCGACCTCTGTGAGCCGGGACGACGGCTTGCAGCTCACCAACGCATACATCACGGCCACGCTTCGCTGTGCGCCGCCGGCAAACAAGCCTCTTCCGTCCGAACTGGGACAATGCCGCCCGTACCTTGAGCAGGAGCTCGACATTTTGCGGCCGCGCGCGGTGCTCGCCTTGGGTGGGATTGCAATGCGCGCCTACTTGCGACTGCTCAAGGATCGAGGCGAACTGCAAAGCCACAGCGGGGTCCAGTTTCGTCACGGCGCGAGCTACGAACTGGGCGAGGGGCTGCCGCGCCTGTTCGTTTCGTACCACCCAAGCCAGCAGAACACGTTCACCGGCAAGCTGACGGAGGCGATGCTGGCTCGCGTTCTGCGCAACATCCGGCGATTTTTCGAGAAGAGTGCGCGCGCATGAGCGACGCAGCAAACGCTGCCAGGGATGGCAACGTCATCGAATTCCGCGACGCAAGCTACCGGCTTCCCGGCGGCCAGACGTTGCTCAACAAGATCAGCTTCAGCGTGCGAAGCGGCGAGACGCTTGTGTTTTTGGGCCGCAGCGGAGCAGGAAAAACAACCGCCCTGCGGCTGATCAACCGACTCATCGATCCGAGCGAAGGCGAAGTCTTGGTCGAGGGGCAGCGAACGATCGAATGGGACCCTATCGCACTCCGGCGGCATATCGGCTACGTGATTCAGGAAACCGGCTTGTTTCCGCACTACACGGTCGAACAAAACGTCGCCCTGGTCCCCCGGCTGGAACGATGGCCTGAGCCCAACATTCGCCCGCGCACGTACGAACTGCTGGCGCTCGTGGGACTCGAGCCAGGGCTTTTCCTCAAACGCTATCCGCACGAACTTTCCGGGGGCCAACGCCAGCGAGTGGGCCTAGCGCGTGCACTGGCGGCCGATCCGCCCATTCTGCTGATGGATGAACCGTTTGGCGCGCTCGATCCGCTCACGCGGGCAGAAATCCGCATGGAATTTCAGGCGCTGCAGAAAGGGCTGGGGAAAACGATCGTGATCGTGACGCACGACACGAGCGAGGCGCTGCTGCTCGGGACTCGAATCGCATTGATGGAAGCGGGCGAACTGAAGGGCCTCTATTCGCCGCGAGAGTTTCTGCGATCCGAGGAGCCTGTCGCCGCGGCATATGCAGCGCAGCTGCATACACTCGAGGGATTTGAGAGGGGGCAATGAGCGTGAGCCAGTTTTTCTCGCAGCACTCGAATGAAATCCTGCAAGCGACCCTCGAGCACGTATGGCTGGTCGGTGCGACGATGGTGCTGGCCATCGCGATTGGAGTGCCGCTGGGAATCGTCGTGGCGCAGAGGCCGTGGCTTTCGAAGCCGATCCTAGGGAGCGCCAACGTCGCCGAGACCATCCCGAGCCTTGCGCTGCTCGGGTTCCTACTTCCGCTTCCCTGGCTGGGTGACCGCGCGGACCGCCTAGCGATTGCTGCGCTTACTCTGTACGCGTTGCTCCCTATCATCCGAAACACGGCTGCCGGAATTGCGGGCGTCGATCCGGCCATTCGCGAGGCGGCGCGGGGAATGGGATTGACTGGGAGGCAGATTCTTTTTCAGGTGGAGCTGCCGCTTTCGATATCGACGATCCTTGCGGGGGTACGAGTGGCGACGGTGCTGACAATCGGGATCGCGACCGTGGCGGCGGCGGTAGGCGCCGGAGGACTGGGCGAGTTCATCTTTCGGGGTCTCGCCATGGTAAACAACCAACTGATTCTGGCCGGAGCCGTTCCGGCGGCGATCCTCGCCTTGGGTGCTGATCTTCTCATCGGTATCATGGAGCGGGTGCTACGCCCGGCTCGATAAGGCACGGATGAGAGCCAATGGAGCGTTGCTGCGACTCGCGGCTTCGCTTGTCTTGTCGCTGGCTGTGGCGCTGGCTGCCTGCGACTCGCGCCGGGCCGACACAATCGTTGTGGGTTCGAAGAATTTTCCCGAGCAGGCGCTGCTCGGCGAAATCCTGGCGCAGCACATCGAGGCGCGGACGCATCTCCGCGTCGAGCGCCGCTTCTATCTCGCCGGCAGCTACATCTGCCAGCAGGCGCTGCTCGCCGGGCGGATCGACACATACGTCGAATACACGGGCACGGCGCTGACCGCCATCCTGCATGATCCCATCGAGAGCGATCCCGCCGCCGTTTGGGCGACCGTGAAGCGCGAGTACATGCAGCGGTTCCAGATCGAGGTCATGCCGTCATTGGGGTTCAATAACACGTTTGCAATCGTGATTCGAGGCGAAGACGCCCGAAATCTCCGCATCACCACGCTTTCGGAAGCGGCTCGTTACACGCCTCAATGGCGCGCCGGGTTCGGATACGAATTCATGGAACGACCGGACGGATATCCCGGTCTCGTGCAGGCATACGGATTGCGGTTCGCAGCGCCGCCGCGCATTCTGGATCTTGGCCTTCTATACCGCGCACTGCTCGACAAGCAGGTGGATTTGGTCGCCGGTAATGCCACAGACGGGCTGCTTGCGGCACGTGATCTGGTAATCCTGCAAGACGACAAACGCTATTTCCCGCCCTACGAGGCGGTGCCCGTAGTCCGCGCCGATACGCTGGCACGGTATCCGGAAGTGCGCGATGCGATTAGCGAACTGGCCGGGAGAATCTCCGACGCCGAAATGCTGAAGATGAACTACGCAGTTGCAGCAGAGGGAAGAGACGTTATCGAAATAGCACGGGAATTTCTCCAGGCTAACGGTCTCGATTGACTGCTGCCGAGACGCGAGGACGGCCTACGCAGGAACCACAACCCGCCGGCTCTTGACTCTTTCCAACTCTTCCGAGAATTCTTCCGCTGTCAGGAGGCCTTTGCGCACGAGCAGATGAACGACGGCGTCCAGTGCTTCAGACGACGTAGCAGCAACGGATGCCGAGGATTTGACGGAGAGAGCGACCGGCGGAGCAAATCTGCGCAGCGCCTCGAACACAGCGGGGCTCATCGCCGTGAACTCAATTCTCATTCCTGTGCCAAGCTGCGACGAGCCGACTCTGCCCGAAACGTCGATCGCAACGTCGTCGATCATGAACGACAGCCTGACGGACGTACTGGCAGGAAACGGCAAAAGCGTTTCGACATAGCAGCCGCCGAGAGAAATGTCTGTGATCTTGCCTTCCGTACGGGCAGCGCCATTCTCAGGCGACACTCGAACGGCGAAGCGGCAGGTGTGTCGCGCGAACTGGCGGCGCTCCGTCCCATTCCATGAACCAAACGCAGCTGCTATCGGCGCAAGCGAGGCGCTCGCCTCCGGCGGCCTTACCGGTTCATACGTGTCGGGCTCCCAGCCTTTCGGCGCAATGCCCCAGATATACCGCCCGCGCTCGAGAGAACGGAGGCCGACGCGACCGACCCTGGGGTTTCCATTCTCCCCGACCCAACTGACGCGATACCAAGCTTTGCGGCCTTGGCTTTCGACTTCAATTTTCGCGCCGGGCTGAACGAGGTCTTGCAAGCCGTTGAGCGATGCGCCGGAAAAGCTGATGTCGTTCGTTTCCGTGGCGATCGTGAAGGGATTTCCCTGCGTGTCGAGACCGCGCACGGTGACCGGCAAGGAAACGGCGATGCGCTGTTCGCTGCGGCGCCCCACAAAACCTCCGAAACAACGCGCCTAGCCAAACACGAACCGCCTGACTCAGAGAGGTGGATACAGAGTAGAGCGCGCCGGCGTGCGGGTCAAGGGCCGCCCGTGACCTCGTACACAAGTAAGAAGCGACGACGCGTCCGCCGATTCAGATGAATCCGAACGCGATCAGACTTCTTGAAGAGCCTTCAGCTGGGCCTCGAGAGCCGCGCAATACTGCTTTTCAGCTTCGAGCGAGGCCTGAAGTTTCTTTACAAGGAGCTCGAGCCGGACGACCTCACTCCGCAGTTTGGCCATCTCTGCCGGAGCAGACGCCGCAGCCGGTGCTGCCGGGCGCGGCATTGGCGGAGGCGCTGCCCCGAGCGGCGCTCCAGCGCGTCCTGCGGGTGGTCCAGCTAGCGAAGCAGCCGGGCGTGAGGCTGGAGGGGCCGCCGCGGGGACTGGATTCGGCGCAAAAAGACCCGTCAAGACCTGCGCGGCGGGACGCTGGGCTCCGGCAGAATCAGCGGATGCAGCATCCCGAGCGCTGACCACGGACCGCCTCGGATTCAGCAGGTTCTTCACGCGCGCGATCAGCTCCTGCGGCTGAAACGGCTTGCGAACCAGCTCGTCCGCCTTGACAGCCATCGCTTTCTCGGCAACTGTCTTGTTCACGACGCCGGACATCAGGATCACGGGCGTGCGGCCGAATTGCTCGTGCTGCTTGATGAACTGGCAGACTTCGTAGCCATCCTTATCCGGCATGATCACGTCTGTGATGACTGCGTCTGGTGCGGTTTCGCCGAACTGAGCGAGAGCGGAGGCGGCGTCGGGACAGGTCACGACGTGGATGTTCTCCTTCCGGAAGGCAATCTTGATCACCTCGCGCATGGTCGCGCTGTCGTCGATGAAGTAGACCGTCGGAGTACGCGCAGCCGTAGGTGTTTCGGTTTCGCTCATGACGACTCCTTTTCGGCGTGCTCTTCTACCTCGTTTTCGTCGCGCTTTTCCTCGTCGAACTCGCGCATCGCATCGAGCAGCAGGTCGGTGGCCGAGCGCAGCACGGTGCGCTGCGCCGCCGTCGCTCCGTACACAAACTTGTATACTCCGGCGGCGGTAGAGTGGCACGCCTTGACGATCTGCACGACCGCTTCATCTCCAAACGATGCACCACATTCCGCGTGCGTGATATCGCCGCCTTCGAAGAACATGATCGCGTCCGTGTCACCGGCGTTGATGTGCAGCGCGCCGGTCTGGCGCGCCTGCCCGAGCATTTGCATGACGCCGGGAAGATCGAGGTGCGAGAGGCTGCCGCTCAGCGCGGTCTCCGCGCTGGAAAGCATCTGGGTGGGCTGGAAGCCGTCCTGGCGGCTCAAAAGAAAACTGCGGATATGCGCCGCGATTTCAGATGGAGAACTGCGACGGTCGACGAAATCGTCGCACCCCGCTCGATACGCCTCGAGCAAGGCCTGATCGCCGCCGCTGCCGACGGCAATCAGAGGAATGCCGGCCGTTTTCGGGTCGGCGCGAAGAATCGGCGCGATTTCGAAGGCGCCCATCTCGCGCAGGTTTGTGGCGCAGATGATCGCAGCGGGCGTGTTGCGCTCGAGCATGGTGAGCGCGTAGGCCGCCTGCATGCTCGGGACGACGTCGAAGCCCTGCTGCTTCAGAGCATCACTGAGGCGCTTGCAAAAGTACACATTGCTATCGATCAGCATTATTCGCGGAAGATTGGCAGGCGCGCTCATGACGGCAGCTCCGTGCGCGACGGTTTGCCTGCAACGGGAACGTTCAAGGCAGCGAGTGTGGTGAAATCGAGCACGTCGATCGACTCGCCATTGACGGAGAGTGTCCCCGTAACGTAGGCCGGACGGTCTTGTGCAGGCACGAGCATTTCGCCTGAAGCAAGTTCGCATTCGCCGTTGACTGGAATTGCTCCGAAGTCAGCGGATTCTCCGACGCGGCGGCGCGCGATCAGATAGAAGCGCTGCGTCAGTGAAGAATTGCCGACGAGCAAGGACGCGGCATCGTAGACGGGCACGATTCGGCCGCGGCGTACGATCACGCCCGAAAGAAGGGCCGACGCGTGCGGAAACCGATGCAGCCGCACGGGGGGCGCAAGTTCGACGACCGTATCCGACGGCAAAGCGAAACGGCGCTTACCGATCTGCAGCACGACGAATGAGGGTTGGCCCGCGATTTCCGCAGCGTTCATGCCTGAACCGCTCCTTCTAGCTCACGCTGCGAGGCCGCTTTCGCGGCGCGGTCGAGGAGCTGAAACTCCTCCGCCGTTAGAAATCCGGCGGGTGCGATGACGGGAATTACCATGTCATCGAGATAGGCCAAGCCGCGATACCAGCGGCGCTCGTCTCCGGCGAAAGCGGCAGGGAGCGTATAGACCGCGGAGATTTCCGCCATGCGCTCGATCCGGTCGACCAGCACGACGGCGCGGAACTGCCGCAAGATCAAGGCCAGCGCCGGGCGCGTAACCGGCAAGCCGAAGTGCACGCAAGCGTTGACTACATAGTAGATGTGGCGGCCGCGCTCGACCGTGTGCCGCACCTTCGGCAGTGGCGGGTTTTCGATTTCGTTTGCGGCGCCGGCAAGACTGTCGGTGCTGCGAATTTCCTGTACGGCCTCCGCCGCAATTGCAAACATCTGATTCGACACAAAGAAGAGAATGACCCGCTCGGGATGGCGCACGCGGCGCGGTTTCGCGGCGGATTCATGCGCGGCGTTCATCGCGCAACCACCGGAGCGAGGCGGCTCAGCTTCGCAACGCGTTTCTCGATGGCCGCGCTGATGTTATCGAGAGCGAGCACTTCATCCACGGCGCCCGTCTGGATCGCTTCGGCCGGCATCCCGAAAATCATCGAGGTGGCTTCGTCCTGGGCGATGACGTAGCCGCCGGCCGCTTTCACGGCTTTGGCGCCCTTGGCGGCATCATTGCCCATGCCAGTCATGACCACGCCGACCGTCAGCGCGCGAGCGTAGGCAGCGATCGTTTCCATCGCGACATCGGCGCACGGCCGGTAGCCCTCGATTCGAGCGCCGGAATCAAGCGAAATTTTCCCGCTCATGGAGAGGCGGAGATGGTGCGAGCCCGGGCAGAGATAGATCGTTCCCGGCTGCGGAGTCTCGTTTGTTTCGGCCTCTTTCACCGGCAGAGCGGAGATCTCCGCCAGCTGCACGGTAAATTGCTTGGTGAAGGTCGCGGGCATGTGTAGCACGAGAAACACGGCCGCAGGCAAATCCTTCGGCAGCCCTGAAACGACGCGGGTGACAGCGGCGGGACCACCCGTTGAAGCGGCGAGGACGATCATCGGGAACTTGCCGCCGTTTTGAGCGATCGTCGCTGCGCTCGAAACGGAGCTCGAGGTTGGAGGCGCTTGCGGGATCGCGAGCTTCGAGCGAGTCGCCGTACGAACCACGCGGACCTTGGCTGCGAGCTTAAGCTTGCGCGTCAGCTCTTCGCGGACAGTCTTCATGTCGAGGTCGATGCCGCTCGAAGGCTTGGGCACGAAATCGATCGCTCCGAGCTCGAGCGCCTTGAGCGTGCTCGCGGCTCCCTCGCGCGATTCCGAACTCACGATGACGATCGGACGCGGATGCTGGGACATGATCAGCTCGGTCGCTTGCAGACCATCGACATGCGGCATGTTGATGTCCATCGTGATTACGTCCGGCCGCAGCGATTCCGCCAGTGCCACACCATCGCGGCCGTCGCGGCCTTGCCCGACGACTTCCATCTGAGGGTCGGAGTTGATGATCTCTTGCAGCACCTTGCACATGAAGGCGGAGTCGTCGACGACCAGGACGCGAATCTTTTTGTCGGACGCGGTCGCCATATCAGTCCTGCCGCAGCGCGAGGCCAGCTGCGGGCCTCCCTTGCTGCGCTTCCGAGCCAATCAGGCTCTCGACGGTTGCGATCAATTGATCTTCTTGCACGGGTTTGGTCAAGAACGCCATCGCGCCTTCCTTCATGGCGCGATCTCGGTGCTTGGCACCGGCGCGGGACGTCACAACGAGCACGGGAATGCGCCGGGTTGCCGGGTCTTGCCGCAGATGGGCCATCAGCTCGTAGCCGTTCATTCGCGGCATTTCAAGATCGGTGATCACGAGGTGGCAGCCGATCTGCGCTACGATTTCCGAGGCTTCGAGGCCGTCCGAAGCGAGCTTGACGCGATAGCCCGCCTTCTCGAGCATCCTGCCGACGAACTTCCGCACGCTGATGGAATCGTCGGCGACAACCACGACGCGATCGTTGGCGATCGGATCGACGGCTTCGGCCGGGATGCTGCCGGCGGCGACAGCTTCGGCCCCCGGCGCAAAGACGCGAGCTGCAGGTGACGATGCCGGGAGAACGTTCCGGTCTGCGGCATCGCCAGCCACGAGCCGGTTCAAATCAATCAGCAGGATCAAGCTGCCATCGGGAGCGATGGTCGTGCCCGGAAAGAGTTTGACGCGGCGCAGATAGTCGCCGAGGTTCTTGATGACGATTTCGTCCTTGCCGAGAACTTCCTCGACGACAACACCCACCTGCCGCCCCGCCACTTTCACGATCACCATGTGCAAGTAGCCGTTGATCGGTTCGAGCGGTTGTAGAGCCAGTCGCGAATCGAGACGCACGACCTCGGTGACCACATCACGCACGCGCGTGAGAAGCTTGCCGCCGACATCTTCGATCTCGGAAGGACGCAACCGCCGAATTTCCTCAACGACCGCCAAGGGAAATGCGAACACCGACTTACCGCAACGCACGAAGAGCGCCTGCGAAATGATCAACGTGAGCGGCAGTTTGACCGTAAAGCAGGCGCCGTGGCCCGTTTCCGAGCGCACTTCAATTTCGCCGTTGAGCGCGTGCACATTCGAGCGCACCACATCGAGACCGACGCCACGGCCGGCCAGCTCGGAGGTCGAGGAGGCCGTCGAAAATCCAGGCCGGAAGAGAAACTCGCGCAATTCGCGTTCCGACAATTCCGCAGCTGCGACCGATGACATCGCGCCCGATTCGACCACACTGCGGCGAACAGCTTCGTAATCGATTCCGCGGCCGTCGTCCTCCACTTCGATGAAGATGTGATTGCCGCGATGATAGGCGCGAACGGCAACGCGCCCCTTTTCGGACTTTCCGGCGCTGCGGCGCACGTCGGCGCTTTCGATCCCGTGCGCCACCGCATTGCGCACGAGATGGATCAGCGGATCGGAAACATGCTGAATGATGTTGTTGTCGAGCAGCGTGTCAGCGCCATCCAGGGAGACGTCGACCGGTTTGCCGGAGGCCTTGGCAGCATCGCGCACCGTGCGAGAAAGCCGCGTGTAAAGATTGCCGATCGGCACCATGCGCGCGGCCGTGATCTCATCCTGCAAATGGTGCGCGAGCTTGGTGAACTCGTCGATATCCGCATCGACGCGACCCATGAACCCTTCAAGCTGGGTGAGAACCTCCGTGACGTCCGCCGAAATTTCCGTAAGCGACCGCGACAAGATATTGAAATCGTCGTAGCGATCCATTTCGAGTTCGCTGAATTCGAGCAAATCGTTGGAAGTGACGGGAGGGAGCGCTGTAATGTGGGCACGGAACGTGTCCATTTGGGGCGGCTGGCTCCCCGGCACGAGCGTCGGCCGGATCTTGCTGAATTCGTGCTTTTCCTGGAACTCGGATACCTTGCCGGTCAGCCGTGTCTTCGAGAACTGCAGCACTTCGACGAGTTTCTGCAGCTCGGTCAAACGGCCGAGCATGCGCGTCCGGTTGATCACAAGTTCGCCGACCGCGTTCATCATGCGATCAAGCCACTCGAGGGAAATGCGCACGGATTTGGCCTGCGGCAGCGCGTTCGGTGCGACAGCACGAGGGGCCGCGCTTCCCGCCGGAATTTCGGATGTCACCACCGCGGCAGCGGGAGTCTCTGCGCCAGGCGCTTCACTGGGGGCGTCCTCGACTTCTTCCGGCGCCAGCTCCGCAATGCGAGCCAGAAGAGGATCGACCACGGCAGCCATCTCGGTATCGCCAGGCCACTGCCGGTGCAGAAATTGCTTCAAAATATCGACGGACTGAAGAAAGAGGTCCACAATCTCGGCGCTTGGTTGCAAGATGCCATCCCGCAGCCGGCCGATCAGATCCTCCACCCGGTGCGCGACCGCGGAAAGGCGGTGCAGACCCACCTGCGCCGCGGACCCCTTGATCGTGTGCATCGAGCGGAACAACCGGTTGATGTCGTCCGCGTTCGGATTGCCCTCCAGTGCGAGCAAACACTCAGTGACGGCCTGTAAGTGCTCCTCGGCCTCAGGAACGAAGAACTCCAGGACTTCCTCGGGAACCTCGTCATCCTGCGGGAGGCGCTCGGCAAGCGACGGCCCCGCAAAGACCATCGGAATCGGCTCGCCCGCGCCAACCGTTTGCGCACCTTCATCAGCCGTGGCTTCCGGCGACGGCGCCGCCGGAAACGCGAACGCATACCGCTGCTTGAAGGCGGCAATATCGCTCGACGTTTCCGTTCCACTCGAGCTGATCTGCAGCAAATCAAACTCGAGCACGGAAATCGCGTCGGAGATGAACTCGGTAAGCGGGCCGTGCATGTCCGCAGTGAGGGTGGCATTTAGCGCGTAGTGGAATATGTGCGCCACTTTCGCCGCGACTTCCGAGAATTGTGGGAACCCATAGCTGCCCGACGTGCCGGCGAGCGTGTGCGCGGCGATGTAGAGCTTTTCGAGGTCTTCCGCTCTCGGTTCAGGCTCCTGCAAAAGCCCAGAGTACTCCCGCAGGTATTGGAGGTTCTCGGAGGCCTCCTGGAGGAACAGCTCGATCGATTCTTGGTTCGGCCCGTTCACTGAGCCCCCTCCACGAGGGCGGGCGTGCGTCGCCCCTCGGCTGCCGGCGCGCCCGGCTTTCGGTACATCCGGCAATCGCCGAAAACCACTGGCTCCAGTTTTACTGGCACATTCGTAAGCGTCTCGGCGTGGCCCAGAACGAAGTAGCCTCCCGGTTCGAGCGCGTCATAAAAGCGCCGCAAAATCCCCAGCCGGCGCTCTTCGGAGAAATACATGAGCACGTTCATGCAGAATATGCAGTCGAGCTTGCCGACATACACCGGTTCCGCCAGATTCATCTGCGCGAACGAGACCATCCGGCGGATGCGCGGCCGCACTTGAAAGCCGTGTTTCCCGGCCACAAAGTAATTGGTGACGCGCTCCGGCGAAACGCTCTGCAACGCCCGCTTGGAATAGACTCCTTTTTCCGCATGGCGCAGCGCGCGGCGGCTGATATCGGTCGCAAGAATCTCGATCTCCCACGCCTCCGCAAACTTGAGCGAATCCAGAAGCGTGATCGCGATCGAGTACGGCTCTTCACCCGTCGAACAGCCGGCGCTCCAAATGCGAAGCGTTCGCGGATTCTCCCAGAACTTGCGCTCCTGCACTTCCGGCAAAATCTTCCTTTCGAGCGCTTCAAAGACGGCGGGATAACGGAAGAGCGAAGTCTCCTGCGTCAGCAGCCGTTCGAGCAGCGCCTCGTACTCGACGCTCGATCCTCGCACAAGCCCCAGCAGCGCGGAGCCGCTGCCCACACCCTTTTCCGCCAGGTGCTCGCGTACGCGCGTCGAAAAGAACCGTTCGCGCGAAGCGTCAAAAAGGATCGCGGACCGCTGCTCGATGAACGTGCGAATCTGATCGAGTTCGGACCCGGTCAATGTGGCAGGCGCGATTGGGTGCTGTTTCATGTTCGGCGTTCAGCTCCGGCCAACGCGCCGGATCGCGGAAGTTGCCGCTATCGATGCGCCCCCACAGGAACACGAGACTCGTCCGCGGCCGGTGCGGCCGCAGCGTCGCCTGGTCGCGCAGGCTGCGAGCGGAATTGCGCCAGAGCTTCGTTGAGCTGCTCGGAAAGCTTGACCATGTTTCCGACCGTCCCGGCGGTTTGTCGCGCGCCCTGCGTGGTCTGGCGCGTGATGCCGGAAATAATCTGCATGGCATTCGCGACACCTTCCGTGCCCCGCACCTGCTGCTTCGAGGCGAGCGAAATTTCCTGAACGAGTTCGGCCGACTGCCGCACAACGCTCGAAATTGCTTCGAGAGCTTTGCCGGCTTGATCAGCGAGACCCGCTCCGACTTCCACCTCGCGCGTGCCGTCTTCCATGACGACGACGGCCTCGTTCGTTTCGGCCTGAATCGCCTTGATGAGGGCCGCGATGTCTTTCGTCGCACTCCGAGAGTGTTCGGCCAGTTTCCGGACTTCGTCGGCGACGACCGCGAAACCGCGTCCTGCTTCTCCCGCTCGAGCTGCCTCGATGGCGGCGTTGAGCGCGAGCAGGTTGGTCTGTTCCGTGATGTCGTTGATGACGTTGATGATTTCCGAAATTTCAAGGGAACGATCGCCGAGCGACTTGATTTTCTTCGCCGTCGCCTGCACCGAGGCGCGAATTCGCTGCATCCCTTCGAGCGTATCGCTCACGGCGCGGTTGCCCTGCTCGGCGGCGTCGAGGGCGCGACGAGCCGCTTCGGCGCTGGCTTCCGCGTTGTTCGACACCTGCTTCATCGAAACCGTCAGCTCTTCGACGGCGGACGATGTGTTGGTGATTTCCTGGTCCTGCTGCGTCGCGCCGGCGGTCATTTCGTCGGTAGCATTCAGAATCTGATTGGCGCTGGTGCTCACGTCGATAGCGGCCTTTCGCACGCGCTCGAGAACTTTGGTGAAGTTGTCGAGCATGAAGTTCACCGAGTCGACGACATTGCCGAGCGCGTCGTTAGTGACCTTGCCGCGGATCGTCAAGTCGCCGCGCGCCACGAGATTGATGGTGTTGAGCAGGTCGGTGATGCTGCGCTGGAGGGAATCCTGCGCCTGCTGGTTCGTCGCGGCGTGAGCGACCTTGGCGACCGCGCGGTTGCAATTCTCCGCGATGAAACCAAACTCGTCGTCGCTGTTGACTTCGGCGCGGGCGCGCGCGTCACCCGCAGCGAACCGTTCCGAGAACTTCGCCAGTTCGCCGACCGGTCCAAGCACGCGCTTGCTCAGCACAAAGATGACGGAGACAGCGCCAACCACGGCCAGGCCGATGGCGCCCAGCAAAGCGGCAGTCGCGCTCCCCGGCATCGAGGACGCGTCGAACGGAGACGCCCCGCCGGAACTCTTGCCCGCGTGGTAGGCGAGCGCCAAAACTCCGAACAAGGCCAGGCTGATCCACAGGACCAGCAGCCAGATCGTCGAACTCAAACGAGATTTCATGACTTCCTCCCAAGATCTTGCGCACCCATCGATCCCCGGCGAGCCTCTCCACCGAAACTTCGCGGCGAGCGGCGCCGAAAGCTACATGGCCCCATTTCGTACGCCAAAAATTGCGAACTGCGAGTCATCAAATCACCGGCACCGGAAACACGTCGGTCAGGCGCCGCAGATCCACGACTAGAGCTAGGCGGTCGTCGTGCCGTAGCATCCCGCGACAGTGCGGCACCTCTGCCGGCGCCTGATCCAGAAGTGCGTCCTCCGCTGCCGAATACGTTCCGATCACCTCGTCGGCGGCGATCCCAAGCCGGACATCCTCACGGTGCGCATCACCCATGAGCGCTGCGACGACTACGTGCTTGGGCAACAGGCCGGGCCGGCGGCCCTCGGTAAACGCAATATCCATCAGCGGAACGATGGTTCCGCGAAGATTGAAAATGCCCATCAGGAATGCCGGTGCCAGCGGAATGCGTGTTACCGCCGGCCAATCCACCACCTCTTCCACTTCGAGCACCGAAAGGCAGAACCGCTCACGACCCGCGCGGAAGACGCAGTACTGGCGCTCGGGCCGGCGTTCTTCGGGCTGTACTTCACCCTCGAGAAGCTCGCCGGCTTCGAGTCCGACCGACAATCCCGCGTCTTCGAGCTCGCTCGCCATCAAGCAAACCTCTTCACCGCGCTGATCAGTTCATCCGGCGTAAACGGTTTTGCCACGAAGCCATTCGCGCCCTGCTGCTCGCCCCAGTAGCGGTCGCTGGGCGTCGCTTTCGACGTAACGAGAATCACGGGAATCTGCGCATAGGGCTCCTGGCTCTTCAGGTCACGGCAAGCCTGAAAGCCATTGCGCTGCGGCATTACCACATCGAGCAGGATCAGATTCGGCCGCTCTTCTTCGATCGTTTCTTCGAGTTTCGTCGGGTCGGAAATTGCAACCGAGCAGAACCCAGCTTGCTGCAGCACCGATTGGAGCAGCCGGATTTCGGCCTGCGAATCGTCCACTACCAGGACTTTTTTCACCACTGCCACACCTCCACGCTGAAAACCCCCAGATAGAAATGCAACTCTGCGGCCAGCCAATACGCGCCGCTTGGGTTCCGCTTTCCTCATGCAAGCACTTGATTTTCATGCCAGTTATGGCCGCGCGGGTGCGGTTCATAGGCGGCTCACGAGGCTGCCGGAATTCGGTTCCGTCTCAGCTTGAGATTCTTTCTCACCGAGCCGCATCTCGGCGGCAAGCGATGAGAATCGCTGCATGATCTCGTTCAGGCGCAGCGCCATTGTGTGGATAGCCTGAATCTGCTCGCGGGATTCGGTGGAAATGTGACCGGGCTCCAGCAACAAAAGGTCGGCATTGCCCAAAACGGAGGTGAGGGCGTTGTTCACGCTTGGGCGCATATCGATCATGTAGCGGCCAAGCGTCGCGTGGTTTTGAGACGCGATCATCTGTCGTTCGGCATGCTGGGCCCGGGCAACCGCATCCACTCGCCGCAGTGCTTCACTGGAGAGGAGAATGAGCGTCTCCACCCAACGATCCTGCACGGGAACAAGCAGCAGTTGCGGATGCTCGGCGTGAATCGAGGGAATGTCCTTTTCGTCGGCGACGCAGATGGCCGCTGCGCCCGGGGCCCCGCCGACGCCCGCGAGGATCGATGATCGCTTCCCCTCGCGTACCGGGCCGACAATCGTCAGGCCGTGGCCGGGGTTGCTCGTGGCGAGCCAGACATCGCTCGTGACGATGGTAATTCCGGGAACGTACCTCTCGGATTGCCACCGCGCTGCGACGGAACGCGCAAATTCAGTATCGTCCGATACAATCAAAACGCTTGGGTGATTCAAGGATGCACGCGCTCCCTTGCGTGTTTCAGGACTGGAGTCCTTCTGCTTCCTCGATGAACGAGAGCAGGCGCTTTGTGCTGATGCCAAGGTTCACGGCGGCCTCAGTATTCTTCGCCTTTTTTGCCTGCTCGACGCGTCCCTGAAAGTAGGACACCTCGCCTCGTGCAAACGTAAGCGCCGAAGCAAGCGCGCTCTCATCGCCAGAGCGTTTCCGCTTATCCGTGGCGACCGCCAGCATCGCGCGCGCCACAACAGCGCGGCGCAGGTCTTCCGCGTCCTGATTGCCCTCGCTGACGAAGGCAGCGACCTCCCAGGAAGAAAGCAGAACTTTCGTGTCGTGCAGGACGACCGTCGACATCGAGCGGCCCCGCGACGGCGGCGCGGCGATCAACTGCTCCCAGATCGTTTCCATGCACTTTTCGGCCTCGGCGGCAGCGTCGACGGCAGGCTCTGCGGAATCGTGATCCTCCGCCGCAGGGCGGCCGGCCTTCGTGGCAGTCGCCGCGGTTGCGGGAGCACCGTTCTTGGGCGCGGCGGCAGCCTGCGGAGCCGCTGCGGTGGCCGGAGACGTTGGCGGCTCGGCCGGTGGCATCGCCGCCTTCGGCGAGTTGACGGCTGGCTTTGCCGCTTCGCTCTTCGCAGGGGCCGGAGCAGGCTGCGCTGCCGCCCGCTTAGGTGCAAGCGCCTCTTCGAGCGCCGCACGCATGGCCAAGAGCTGCTCAAAAGAGCGATGCACCGAACTGTGCGTGTAATCCTTCTGGAATGGCTGACGCCAGTTCTCAGAAAAGTACCGGAGCTGGTTCATCGTTTCAGCAGCGGAAAAACCGGCACCGCGACAATCCACCGTCTTCACGCCCGCTGCTTCCAATTTTTCGACGGCATCCCGGACGGCCTTCAGGTCCGCGTGCAGCATTCGGATGAAGGCCCGGCGCAACAAAAAGTTGAAGCGACAAAAGGCGACAAGCGCGGCAGGGTCATAAAACATCGGCCCCGCGGAATCTTTCAATATGCGGCCTTGCTCGAGAAGCCCGTCTTCCATCAGGTCGCGCAGGCTGTGGCAGTGCTTCGTTTTCTCAAGAATTTGCTCGAGAGGAGCGCACCATTCAAGCGGCGTCGGATCCGCTTGCGCCAGGACGGGCTGCAACAGGCGCGCAACATCGTCTAGCGTGATCTCCTTATGAACTAGATCTCCCTCGTCCGCCGCGCGAAGGGCAAAATACTGGACGAGCAGCAGATCGATCTTGTCGCGGTCGGCATCGCTCTTCTCCGGCTTTCGCAACTGGCGCTGGATGAGCGCACGCAGACTTTGCTCGTTTCCATTCAGAAGCTCCGGCGGAAGCTGTCGAATTTGGAATGCGAGAATCTTTTCGTCTAGTGTGTCGAGCCACTTCGTATCCGAGTCAAACGTGCTGCGCGTGGGCCGGACTGGAGGAAGCTCGCCCGGAGGATACGGCGGTGTTGCAAGATTGAACTGCGCCGCGAGCGCAGCGTAGAGCGGATAGACCAGTCGCGCTTCCTTCCAGCGCGCGGCCAGCTCCGCTGGGCTGGGCCCGGCCGCAGTGTTCTTGATCGCGCCAGCCGGGGGATTCATCGTCGTACCGGACGTTTTTGGACTCATGGCTTTATGATCCAGTTCCCGACTTCGCCGACGAACCGAGCCGCGATCGCCTTGCGTCCACCGTGGTACCGCACGGCGACTACGGTAGCGCGGGCGTCGAGCGAGCCATCGGAATTCACCAGGCGCAGCCGGTCCTCGAATTCGAGCGGCAACGTGGACGCGAACAGCACCTCATGTGGCGTGCCGAATTCGATGACAGTCTGTTCTTGCAGCCGGCGCCGACCGGCAGACATCGTCGTAACGCGGACGGGGATGCGAACAGCCGTGGCAGATGGAAAAAGCTCAGACAGCTTCTCAACGCACGTCGGTTCTGCGAGAACGGAGACAGTTTGCGCTTCGCGCGACACGGGTATGTATCCTTACTCCCCGCTCGATCCTCGCTGCTCACCGGTTATTTTCCCCCAGGTGAGGAATTCGAACGCAAGCGGACCGATAGGGAGCATTTCGGTGGTTGCACGGAGGCGGCCAAAGACTTGGCGTTCGTGCCGATTCTAAGTTGTTCGCTTGCTTATGCTTGCCAAGGTGCCGAAGGAGCACGCTGGGGCCAGCGTCTCAGCCTGACACGAATTCGTCTCAAGCCTGCACTCGGACCCGCCTAGCTGAGCAAGTTTTCAACGGATGTTGAATTGTCTTGGAGAGAGCTACGAGGCTGTCTCGACCAGATCCTTTTGAGCCGGACGCAAAGGAATATGGTAGCGCTTGAGTTTGCGATAAAGGGTCGCTCGGCTGATGCCGAGCATTCGCCCAGCCAACGCTTTGTCGCCGCCAGCCTGTTCAAACACACGCAGGATGGTCATGCGTTCGAGATCAGCGAGCGCTGTCGTCGAGAGCTCCGCAGCGTCCTCGGCCGTCGTCGCTGATTCCTGTGCACCGCAGATGCTGGCCGGGAGATCCGCGACGTCTATCGTGCGACGGTCGCCCAGCGCGACTGCTCGGGCGATGCAGTTCTCCAGCTCGCGCACGTTGCCAGGCCATTCGTATTGCAGAAAGCTCTTCATCGCCGCGGGCATGACTTGCAGATTTTCACCCATCGCGTAGCGGTCGAGGAAGCAGTGCACAAGCTGTGGAATGTCCGACTTGCGTTCACGCAGGCTCGGCAGGTGCACGCTCACAACATTTAGACGGAAATACAGGTCCTTGCGGAACGTTCCGGCCCGGTACGCAGCTTCGAGATCGCGATTCGTCGCGGCAATGACACGCACATCAACAGCCACCTTCTCGTTGCTGCCGACCGGCCGGATTTCTTTCTCTTGCAGGACGCGCAGCAGCTTCGCCTGCATCTCCAGCGGGAGTTCGCCGATCTCGTCCAAGAAAATCGTGCCGCCATTCGCGGCTTGAAAAAGCCCTGCCTTCGCCCTGAGCGCGCCAGTGAACGCACCCTTTTCGTGTCCAAAAAGTTCGCTTTCCATCAGCGTCGGAACCAGCGCACCGCAATCCACCGCAATGAACGGCATTGGCGCAAGAGGACCGCGAAAATGGATCGCGCGCGCGACAAGCTCCTTCCCGGTACCGCTCTCGCCCGTAATGAGCACGGGCGTGCGCGTATCCTTCAGCCGCGAGACCATCCGAAGGACGTCTTGCATTTTGGCGGAAGTCCCGATGATTCCGTCGAGCTGTGCATCCGCGCTGACGCGCTCCCGCAGAAATTGGTTCTCAGTTATCAAGCGCACCTTCTCCGCCATGCGCTGCAGGAGTTGGCGCAGCCGCTCCACCCGGAAAGGCTTCTCGATGTAGTCGTAAGCTCCCTGGCGCATAGCCTCGACCGCCGACTCAATCGAGCCGTGCCCGGTCATAATGGCTACTTCCGTACGCGGCAGCAGCTCCTTAACTTTGCACAACAGGTCCGTGCCGGAAAGGCTCGGCAATTTGAGGTCGGTCACGACGATATCGGGAGGCGCCGTTTCGGTCAGCGCAAGCGCTGCCTCGGCTGTTTCCGCCTCCGTGCAGATGAAGTTCAATCCTTGCCCCACGGTCATGCAGAGGCGGCGGATACTCTGCTCGTCGTCCACAATCAAGAACCGAAGCCGCGATTCTTCTTTCACGGGTTCCCTGTCGTCCTCTCCGCCATAGGAATGGCAACGCGCAACGGCCAGGCGGGCGCGTTGCACCGCGCTCTGCCTTTCACTGGAGGATTCCAGCAGCGACCAATTCGACGGTCTTCTCCGCAACGGGCAATCGCACCGTAAAAGTGCAGCCGAGGCCGTCCACTTGGTTCTGCGCGACGATTTCGCCCTGGTGCGCCCGGACAATGCCGTAGCAAATACTTAGTCCAAGGCCGGTGCCCTTGCCGACCTCTTTTGTCGTAAAGAACGGATCGAAAATACGGTCGGGATGCGAAATTCCCGGGCCGTTGTCCCGGAATGCGATTTCGACATAGCCGTCGTGCGCCGACGTCGCGATCTCGATGCGCCCCGGTCGGCGGACTTCCTCGATCGCGTCGTACGCGTTGTTGAGAATGTTGAGAAATACCTGCTGCAGTTGGTGCGGATCCCCGATCAGAAGAGGCAGGTCTTCCTGATAGTTCTCCGTTATCTCGATGCCGCGATTGGACGAGTCGTACGCGCGAAGCTTGAGCACCTGCTGGACGAGCGTATTGATTCGCACCGGCTCGCGCTGTGCCGGCACGTGCCGCGCGAAACTAAGCAGGTCTTGGACGATCACGCGGGTACGCTGGGCTTCCTGCAGAATCACGCGCAACTCGCCTTTTGCATCTTCCGGAATCGCGGGGTTTTCCAGCAAGAGGTCGGCGAAACCGACGATGGCGGCGAGCGGATTGTTCACCTCATGCGCCACGCCGGAGACGAGCTGGCCAAGAGCGGCCATTTTTTCCGTATGCATCAATTTCGCCTGAATCTCAGCAGCGTCCGTAATATCCGCCATCGCGACGACCACGCTATTGATTGCACCCTGCTCGTCGCGCATTGGACTCAAACTGATCGTGAACTGCCCCGTGCTGCCATTTCCGCGCAACAGGGGAGTCTCGAATCTGTCAAACGTCACTCCCTGAAGCGCGCGCTCAAGCGCTTCGGCAAATATCGGGCGCCGGGCCGGTGGCACCAGTTCGACCAGCGGACGGCCGAGAAGATCTTCCTGGCGATAGCCCCCCTCGAAGCAGCGGCGGTTGGCATAACTGACGAGCCCGACCGTATCGAGCACGAGAATCATGCTCTGCGTGTTGTTCAATATGTTGCGATTGAAGTCTCGTTCCCGGCGATAGCGGCGCTCTGCTTCGCGGCGGTCGGTAATGTCCTTGAGAACATGGACGGTGCGCCCCTTCTCTTCCTCGCCACCGCGGATTCGCGAAGTGGAGACCAGATAGGTGCGGTCACCAGCCGTATGTATGAATTCCTCGCGAGGTGCACCTGTATTTCGGCAAAAGGGGCAACGTCCAGGCTGGGCTGCAGTGCCTAGGAGTTCGAGTGCACCGATATCGCTTCCGACGGCTTCGGTAGGTGGGAGTTGGAGGAGATCGGCCAGAGCTCGATTCAGGCGAAGGATGCGGCAAGCCTGATCATGGACGACGATGAAGTCGGAAATGGCGTCCACGTCCTCGACCCACTGTTTGCGCGACCTCTTGATACGTGAAAAGAGCCGGACGTTTTCCAGAGCCACCGAAGCGTAGCCGGCGAGAGCTTCCAATAGCTGGCATTCGGTGGCGGAGAGGTCGCGCCCCAGATCGACGACACAGAGCACACCGAGGAGTTCGCTGTCGCTCCCTTGTAGGCGCACCAGAATCGCGTCTCGCCATCCCAGCATCTCGGCCAGGTCGGCGCCGAGGAGCCCCGAAGCCATGCCAGACCGGAATGGACCCGAGGGTACGCCCGCTTGCTCGGTTAGGGCGGCGGCCAACCTTTGCTGGACGAGATGCTCCCAACGCTGAGCGGGCCCGCTCAGCGCGGCGATTTCCCACTCAGAACCTCGGTCCAGCGCAAGCGCCACCGCGCGTGCTCCCAGCATATCGGCCGTGCGGGACGTCAGCCTTCGCGAAAACTCAGTGGCACCCAGCGAGGGGCTCAGTTCGCGTGTGGTGGCGGAAAACTGGGCCAGCAGGCTCTCGAAGGATGGATCGAGGCGAGACGGGACTGCACGAATTCGTTTCAGCGCACGCATCGGAGGTCTGGGGACTGCGCGCTTCGCCTATACAAGTAAAGACGTTACGGTGTCATCTCATTTTGAGTCAAGAAAAGCAGGTTCGAGGGGTGCCGTAAGGGGCAATCATGCGGTTGTCGCATCCTGAGACCCAGAGTCAGGCTTCAGCCCTAGCATGAGACACTGCCGCCACAGTCAGCATTTCCCAAGTGGCTGAGCGGTTCTCAAAAGCACAGTCATATCAAGCGCTTACAGCCAACAGTGCCTTGTTGCGGAAAGAGGCCGAGAATCGCCCGGTCATGGCATCGCCCGTGCATTTTCTGATGACGGGGTTTTCTCGCTTTGGGGAGGAAAAGGCTGATGTTCAGAAAAATCACAGTCGCAGGGCTTGGGCTGCTTCTGTTGACCGGCGGATCGGGCATCTTGCCTCGCAAGGCATCCGCGCAAGACGCTACTTCAGAAGACGGCAAACGCAAGGTGCGGTCCAAGGTTGTACCGGAATACCCGACGCTGGCCAAGCAGATGAACGTCACGGGCAAGGTCAAGATTGAAGCCACGATTGCGGCCGACGGGCATGTAATGGGCACGAAAGTGGTTGGCGGCAGTCCATTACTGGTGAATGCCGCGCTCGACGCCCTCAAGAAGTGGCGCTTCGAACCGGCTGCCAAGGACACCACGGAAATCATCGAGTTCGAGTTCAGCGGGCAAGGCTAACGACCCACCAAGGCCACGGGGGCTCTCTTCTGGGCGGGGAGCGGAGGCGTTTCACAATGACGATTGGAAAGAAGCTGTACTGGGGATTCGGCGCCATTCTGGCGATCATCCTGTTCCTGTTCGTAATCAACATCTTCGCAGTTATGCGCCAGTACGCTGCGCGCTCCGCAGTCTCTGCGACGCTATCCGACGTACAGACGATTGAGAGCATCCGTTACCAGATGCTCCAGAATCGCCTGTCGCTCGGCAACTACTTGCTGAGCGGCGATCTGCGCGACGAAGAGAAAACCAATAAGGGCATCAACGATCTTCAGGAGGTTCTAAAACAGGGCGAAGCAAAGGCCAATGATTCCGGCCTGCGCTCGGCACTGTCCCAGGTTGAGGACAACGAGCGTGGCTGGGCTGAGCAGTTTGCGAAGGAGATGATCGCCAAGAGGCACCAGGTCGATTCGGGTGACGCTACCGTTTCCGACCTGCAGATCTTCTACCTGCAGCACGATCCGGCATCCTGGACCAACAAATCCGCCACGATTTTGGATCAAGCCGATCAGTCCGTGCGAAAGGCGGAAGAGGAATCCACTGCGTCGTCCGCTTCGGTCATGACCGTGGGCGCCGTCATCACGACAGTGGGCACGTTGCTTGCCGTCGTGCTCGGTGGTTTCGTCGCCTTCTACACCGCCAAGTCGATCACGCACCCCGTGGGCCACTTGATCGAGGTAGCGCACAAAATCAGCGAGACTGGGGACCTCGACCAAACGATTGATATTCATCGCGACGATGAGGTTGGCACACTCGCCGAAAACTTCAACAAGATGATCAGCCATCTGAAGGGAATGGCTGCTGTTTCTGCGGCGATTGCGGAAGGCCAATTGTTCGTCGCCGTCCAGCCACGATCGCAACAGGACACGATGGCCAAGGCGTTCTCGCGGATGACGCAAGGCCTCCGGGAACTGGTTCGTCAGGTTCGTGACAGCGCTTCGCAAGTGGCCAGCGCGTCCGGACAGATGGCCAGTGCATCGGACGAGTCCGCCAAGATCAGCGTGCAGGCAGCCTCGGCAATCGACGAAGTCACAAGCACGATGCACGAGATGAGCGTCAACGTGCAGAACGTCGTGAAGAATACCCAGATGCAGGCGTCGAGCGTAGCCGAAACCTCGGCTTCGATCGACCAGATGGTCACTTCGATCCAACGCGTCGCAGACACGGCCAAACTCTTGGTCGACATTTCGCACCGCTCTCGCGAAGAAGCTCGTACCGGCATGATCACGATGGACAAAGCCACGGAAGGACTCAATCGCACGAGCCAGGCGATTCAGTCTTCGTCGGAGATTATCGACGCGCTGGGCCGCCGCGCGGACGATATCGGCAAGATCATCGAAGTTATCGACGATCTCGCCGAGCAGACGAACCTGCTGGCCCTCAATGCTGCGATCGAGGCCGCTCGCGCGGGCGAGCACGGACTCGGTTTTGCCGTCGTTGCGGAAGAAGTCAGGAAACTCGCGGAGAAGTCCACGCAATCCACGAAAGAAATCTCCGAACTCATCCAGGGAATCCAGAAGGAAGCGCGCGAAGCCGTCGAGAACATGGAAAAGAGCACGACCATGGTTCAAGAAGGTCTCGTGCTGAACAAAGATCTGAGTCTCGCGCTGGACAAGATCTCCGACGTTGTTTCCGAGGTTTACAAGTTCTCGCAGGAAATCGGTGCCGCAACAACCGAACAGTCCAGTGGCTCGGCACAGATCGCGAAGGCCACCAACCGTCTGACGGAAATCACGCAAGAGATCAACTCGTCCGTAGAGGAACAGGCCTCGGGAGCGCAAGCCGTTGTGCGTTCGATGGAGCGGATGCGCGAACTCGTGCAGCAATCTACATCGAGTTCGACGGAACTTGCGGCGGCGGCCGAGCAAATGTCAAAGCTTTCCCGCGTGCTGCTTGATTCGATGGATCGATTTGCACTCGAGGATTCGTACGCGGACAGCCGCCGCAATGCGCCGCGCCGTCCAGCGCTGGCACCAGAGCGGCACGCCCCACAGGAATACGCTGAATTGGTTCGGTCCTGACGTCGCACAGGCCACCCTATGGACAAGGAACTTCAGGTCGTCGGCTTTCGGATCGGGCGCGAGACGTTCGGGCTTCCTATCTCGATCGTTCGCGAGATCGTCCGCGTTCCCGAGATCACCTCTGTGCCCAATGCACCCGACTACATCGAAGGCGTGATCAACCTGCGCGGGCGCATCATCCCCATCGTGGACCTGCGCAAACGGTTCGGGGAAAAGTCGTTCGAACGCCACAAGAAGAACCGCATCGTCGTCGTGGAGCTCGAGTCGCGGGCGATCGGCTTGATCGTAAATTCGGCCTCCGAGGTGCTGCGAATTCCCCCCTCCGAAATCGAGGAGCCGAACAACGTATTCAAAGAAGGGGAGCTGAGCTACATCACGGGCGTCGGCAAGCTGCACGGCCGGCTCGTTATTCTCCTCGATCTCAGCCGGGTGTTGCAGCGCGGCGAGCTGAACCACATTGAGGAGATTGCCGATTCCGCCGTCCCTGTTCCTGCGGGCGGCGCGACCCGACGTTTCTAGGCAGAGCTGAAGCAGTATCGAGGCGCGAATGTCGACACTCACGACGCAGGTTCCACTCACCGATGCGGAATTAAAACTCCTGCAAACGCTGGTGTACCAGGAATGCGGCATGTATTTCGACGAGCGCCGCACGCACTTTCTTCGCGATCGCGTCCAGCGCCGCTTGAAGGCCTGCCAGATCGATTCCTTCTACAACTACTACCGGCTTCTCACGAGCCGTGAAGGCAAGCAGGAGCTCACGGTTCTCCTCGAAAATCTCACGGTCAACGAGACGAGCTTCTTTCGAATTCGGCCCCAGCTCGACCTGTTTCACAAGGTGGTGCTGGAAGAGCTCCTGAAGCGTAAGCAGGAGCGCCGCGACTGGTCGATCCGTCTTTGGAGCGCCGGCTGCTCGACGGGCCAGGAGCCGTACACGCTTGCGATTTTGGTGTGCGACGCGCTCGCCTACTACTATCTGCGCAATCCGCTGCCGTTTGACATGCCGACGCCCAAGCCGCTGATTCCTCCGCCCTGGAAAGTGGAAATCGTCGCGTCCGATATCAATTACTCGGCGCTGCTCACGGGCCAGCAGGGAATTTACACCGAGGCCCAAATGGAGCCGGTGGACTACACCTGCCGCCTGCGCTATTTCGATAAGGTTGGCGACAAGTACGCCGTGAAAGCCGCGCTCCGCAGCCTTGTGCAGTTCGACTTTCACAACCTGAAAACCGAGTACCTGCCGCTGCGCAACGATGCCATTTTTTGCCGCAACGTGATGATCTATTTCGATGAGGCCGAGCAAAAGCGACTGATTGACAAGTTCTATCGCTGCTTGAATCCCGAGGGCTACCTCTTCGTCGGGCACGCGGAAAGTCTATTCGGTCTCACTACGAAGTTTCACATGATCCATCAGCATAACGCGACGGTGTACCAGCGAATCGAGGGGGCGGGTCCGTGACGTTTCCGTCTGACGAACAAGCCTCCGAATTGCGCGAGCTCTTTTTCGAGAGCGCCGAAGAGATCCTTCAGCGCATGAACGAGGCGGGCCTCGCTCTGGAGCAGCATCCGAGCGATGTTGAGCAGCTTCGGGAGATCCGCCGCGCAGTACACACGTTGAAGGGCGATTCAGCGGCCTGCGGCTACCGCCAGCTCAGTGAACTTGCGCACGGTCTCGAAGATGTTCTGACACCGGAGCTCGCCCAACAACACGCGGGCTTGATTGCCGAAGTCATTCTCACCGCTGCGGACACGTTCCACGAAATGCTCGCGGCCTACCGAAACAATCTGCAGCCTCCGGCCGGTGGAGCCCTGCGGGAGCACATCAATCGCCTGCTGAACAAGCCAGCTGCCCAGGCGGAAAGTGCGCCCGTGGAAGCGACATTCGAGTGGACCGAATACGAGCGGCTCACGATCGCAGACGCGATTCGCCACGGCGAGAACGTTTACAACATCGCGCTGCAGCTCGATCCTGAGACGCTTCTTCCCGCTGCGGCGTTCGAGCTGGCTCGCAAGGCTCTCGAGAGCGCGGGCAAGATTCTCGCGATTCGCCCCGAGGGCGGAGTGCCCGGCGAAAACAACCGGCTGATTGAAGCCGCGCTATCGACGAAGAAGCCTGCGGACTGGATTCGCAAACACTGTCACGTGCCGTCGGTCGTTGCGAAGATCTCGGTCGATCGGACGCCCGTTCTCCCCTCTCCCCCGCGTGACCTTCTTGAGATTCTGGTTGAGTCGGAGGCCGCCGCCGTTGCGGCGGGCGTGAAATCAGGACGCGAGAGCGTCACGGCAAAGGAAAAAGAAGAAGACGAGGCGCATGAGGCCGCGGCGCCGGCGGGTCTCGCTCACGCCGCCTCGGAGAATACCCTGCGCGTCGACGCCGGCCGCATCGACACGGTGATGAATCTTGTCGGCGAGCTGATCATCGGAAAGTCCATGCTGCAGCGCGCGCTCACGGATTTCGAGCGCCGCCATCCGAAAGACCCAGCGCGGAACAAGCTCGCTGACGTGCTGGGATTCCAGTCGCGCGTGCTGGGCGAACTGCAAAAATCGGTGATGAAGATCCGCATGGTGCCGGTCGAGCAGCTTTTCCGCCGCTTTCCGCGCATCGTTCGCGATGTCGCGCGCCTGCGCAACAAGGACATCGGTCTCGATATCGCCGGACAAAACACCGATCTCGATAAGAGCATTCTCGACGCGCTCGCCGATCCTCTGGCTCACCTGGTCCGCAACGCGGCCGATCATGGCATTGAATCGGCGGCCGAGCGCGAGGCGGCGGGAAAACCCGCGCGGGGCACCATCAGCCTGAACGCCTATCACGATGGCGATCAGGTCGTCATCGAAGTGTCTGACGATGGGCGCGGTCTCGATCGGGACAAGATCGTGCGCAAGGCTGCCGAGCGCGGTTTGATTACCGCTGAGGCGGGCTCGCAGTTAAATGAGTCGGAGGCGCTGCAATTGATCTTCACGCCCGGCCTGAGCACCGCCGAGGAAGTGACTGAAATCTCCGGGCGCGGAGTCGGTCTGGACGTGGTCAAAGCTGCCCTGGAAACTTTGAAAGGCACGGTCGAACTGGAAAGCCAGCCGGGAAAAGGCGCCACGTTCCGGCTGCTGGTGCCACTCACGCTCGCCAGCATTCAGGCGCTCCTGTTCCGCGTGCACGGACGGCTATACGCCGTTCCGCTAGCGTCCGTCGCCGAGATCACCCGAATCACCGAGGACGCAATTCATCGAGTGGACGACCACGAGGTCTTTCAACTGCGCGAACAGATCATGACGCTCGTCCGGCTCGACCGGCTCGAGCCGCACGCCGTAGGCGAACGCACGAGGCGACTCTTCGTGATCGTCATCGGTTCGGGCGGCCGGCGGTTTGGCCTGGCCGTGGACAGCCTCATGGGCGAAGAAGAGCTGGTCATCAAGGCGCTGGAAGATCACCTCGTCACGTCGCCGCTCGTGAGTGGCGCTTCCATTTTGGGCGATGGCACTGTCGTGCTGATTCTCAATGTTCCCGCGGTCGTCTCGCATCTTTCGAGGCTCCCAGCGCTGGAGGCCATCGCATGAGCGAACGGATCCGCGTGCTCGTGGTGGACGACTCGGCGCTGATGCGGAAACTCATTCCGCAGATACTTCTCCGCGATCCGAAGATCGAAGTCGTCGGCACGGCGATGGACGGCCTGATCGGGCTGCGAAAGATCGAGGAGTTGCGCCCTCACGTGGTGACGCTCGATCTGGAAATGCCACGCATGGACGGGATTGAGATGCTGCGCAAAATCACCGGCAAGCATCGCGTGCCCGTCATCGTCGTGAGCGCGCATACGGCGGAAGGCGCTTCCTTGACGCTGAAAGCGCTGTCACTGGGCGCGTTCGACTTCGTCACCAAGCCGCAGGAAGCCGCGTCCGGCCGCATGGCGCAGATCGCCTCGGAGCTGGCTCTCAAAATAAAGGTCGCGGCGGCTTCGGGCGCTCCGAAGATGATCATCACGCTTCCCACGACGAAGCGAAAAGAGCGCCGCGCCTTTTCGACACAGCCGCACTGGCCCTCGCGAGTCGTGGCGATAGGCATTTCGACGGGTGGACCCAACGCTCTGCAATACCTTTTCTCCCAACTTCCAGAGGATTTTCCGGGATGCCTGATGGTGGTGCAGCACATGCCGGAGGGTTTCACCGAAATGTTCGCGCAGCGGCTTCACGAATCCTCGGCGATCGAGGTGAAGGAAGCGCAGTCCGGCGACCTGCTGATCGCGGGCCGTGCGCTGATCTGTCCGGGCAACCGCCACATGAAAGTGCGCCGCATGGAGCACGGAGACGTCGCGATACTAGTCGATCAGCCGCGCGTGAATGGCCACCGGCCTTCTGTCGACGTCCTGTTCCACTCGGTCGCGCAGGAACTCGGCAGCAAAGCTGTGGGCGTGCTGATGACCGGAATGGGCGACGATGGCGCCGCGGGGCTCGGTGCGATCCAGGCCGCCGGTGGTTTCACGATCGCCCAGAGTCCCGAAACTTGCATTGTGGATAGCATGCCGCGCTCGGCAATCGAGCGCGGGTTCGCTTCAAAGGTCGTTTCGCTGGCTGCTCTCGCCAGCGTGATTCAAGCTCGATGCACGCCGGAACGCCCGTCGGGCGAACCGGGCGGCGCTGAACCCGCGGGAGCCGTTCCCGCCGGAGAAGGATCTTCGCGAAGGAGGCTGTCATGAAGCAATTCGAACCACTCACACGAAAGGACCACCAGCCTGTCCGGTATCTGATCGTGGACGACTCGGTCTTCGCGAGGAAGAGCCTCGCCAAAATGGTGGAGTCGTTCGGCGGCCAGTTGGCTGGCGAAGCCGGCGACGGGTGCACCGCCATCACCGAGTACGCTCGCGTCAAGCCGGATATCGTCCTGATGGACATCACGATGCCGCAGATGGAAGGCATCGAAGCGGTCGAGCGCATCGTTCAGGAGCACCCTGAGGCGCGCGTCGTCATGGTCTCTTCGGTGGGTTACCAGGACAACATTCTCGCGGCGCTGCAGAAGGGCGCGCGTCATTTTGTGCAAAAGCCGGTGAAGCCCGACGCGCTCTACGAGATCATCCGTTACGTGCTCAATGACGACGGCGTCACGGCGCCTGTCGCCGCGCACGGGGAGAACTAGCGATGAAGATGGATTTGATCCAGCCGTTCATCGGCTCGCTCGACGCCGTCTTGGCGGAGATGATGCAGGCGCCCACCACCATCGTGGATCTCACGATGGAGGAGGATGGATACAGGAAGAAGGGCCTCGCTGCTGAAGTGATGTTCAAGGGCCAGATCGAGGGCCGCATCGTGCTGGACATGGAGCCGAGCGCTGCTGCAAAGGTGGCAGGCTATCTGACGGGAAGCGAGGTCGATCCCGGCGAGCAAATCGTTCCTGAGACGGTGTGTGAACTTGCGAACATGGTGATCGGCAACGCCGTGACTCAGCTGAACGATCGCGGCTTCCAATTTAAAGTCATGCCGCCTTCCGTGCTCACAGCCGAGCAATGCGAGAAGGCGGGACACGATTCCGAGGCGACCATCCTCTGTTTTGAAACCCCTTGCGGAAACGTCTATCTGAATATCGCGATGAAATACCACGCGCGCCGCGCGCGCGAACGCGCTCCGATCACGGTTGGCTAGCTGAGAAGTTGTTGCGAATTGCGAAGTAGAAGCAGCCCGGCGCCCTTACCGCGCTCGTGCGCCGACCTTTCGATATTCCGTTCCGTGGCGAAAGAGCCCCGCCTTCGGCATTTGCTCGGAATAGATCACGCGCGCCGGCAGAAAGATGTTCGCGGCGTCCGGCGAGTACGGAACGGCCACCTCGATCAGCGCGTCGGCCTCGTAGCGGCGCTTGCTGCGAAAACACATTCCCATCGGCGAGATATCTTCGCAGACGGCAAGTTCATCGTCCTCGCCTTGCTGCCGCACACACGCCGTCAGCCGCGTCTGCAGACGCATTCGCTGGCGCTCTCGTTGCTCGCCCTCCTTGGGAGGCGAACCTTGCGTTTCGCTGCCGCGTCTCCCCCGGCTCGCGCGCGCGGTCAGCTTCTTCTCGTCTTCGTGGGGCGCCTGTGTCCAGATGCTGGGTACGCCGCATACTTTGCAATGGCGAGCAATGCCGCGGTTGGTTTCGAAGGCACGCAGCTCCAGCTCGTTGAGGTGCACCACCTCGCGGCTGCGGCAATAGCTGCATTCGACCAGCATTCGCGCCACAGCCTCCAGCGAATCGGCCGCGGACGGAAACTCGACGCCCCAGAGGTCCACTGAAGGATCGGGTATCTCGACACCGTAAAGGTAGCCGTCCTTTTCGCGGCCAAACTGGCCGACGACCCGCACTTGGCTCTGCCGGTGGGCTTCGCTGGGAGCTCTGCGTTGCAGATGGATTTGCTGTTCGGCCGCTAGTTCGCGTCCCAATACGATCACGGCGCCGGTGCGGTTGATCAACAGCGTCCGGGCAGGCTCCTTGAATTCCTTCCCTTGGCTATCGATGCCCGAAGCTTCCAGCAGCAACGTCAACGAGACACGATCAGAACGGCGGACTGGCGCCGATGCCATTCGCTCCTCCTCAAGAGAACGGACTCCCCTGCCGCCAAGATACCACACGCAAGACACGCCGCGAGCCACGCGGCGTCCCGGCGTGCTTCCTCGATCTTGCTGCTTCGCTTCACCTCGTGTTCGCCCGGTACAGCCATTCGCCCGCCGGCGGCGGCATCGGCCCCGCTTGAGGGCTTGCGTTCGCCTCGGCAAGGATTCCGTCAACGATCGCGCGCTGCGGCGAAAAGGAGCACACAGGATCGGTCGCGCCAGCGTCGTGCGCCAGCAGAAACGCCTGGCAGCGGCATCCGCCGAAATCCTGCGATCTGCGGTCGCAGTTGCGACAAAGGTCCGGCATCCAATCCTCGCCGCGGTACTTTTGAAACGCGTCCGATTGATGCCAGATCTCGCGCAGCGACTTCACGTGAACATTCTCAAATGTCATTCCGGGAAGCACGTTCGCGGCGTGGCACGGTAGCACGCTACCGTCCGGCTTTACGAGCAGCACCTTGCGTCCCCAACCGCCCATGCAGGCTTTCGGATATCGCGCGTAGTAGTCCGGCACAACGTACTCGACGCGAATCCGCCCGCGCAGCCCTTCCTCGGCCTTCTTGATGATCTCGAGTGAACGATTCAGTTGTTCGCGAGTGGGCAGCAGACGCTGGCGGTTCTGAAACGCCCAGCCGTAATACTGTACGTGCGCGAATTCCACCCGGCCAGGGCTGATCTCTTCAGTCAGGCGCACCATATCTTCTAGCTCGCCGAGATTCTGCCGGTGGATCACGAAGTTCAGCGTGAGTCCGATACGTCTCGCCTTCACCCACTCGGCCACGCGGAGCTTTTGCGCGTGCGTCTCCATGCCTGAAAATTCCTTTCCGCTCTGTTCGTGCGCGCCTTGAAAGCTCAGCTGAAAATGATCGAGGCCTGCGCCGACCAGCTCATCGAGCCGCTTCTCGTCAAGCGGCAAACCCGAAGTAATCAGGCTGGCGTAAAGACCCGCGCCGCGCGCGGCACGAATGAGTTCGGTCAAGTCCGGCCGCGCCAGGGGCTCACCGCCCGTGAAGTCCGCCTGCAGCACGCCGAGCTCCGCCGCTTCGCGCAACACTCGAATCCACGCGGCGGTAGGCAGTTCGTTTTCGCGCTTGGTCAGATCGAGAGGGTTGGAGCAGTACACGCAATGGAGCGGACACCGGTGGGTAACTTCCGCCACAAGCGCCAACGGGTTGGGAATTGCAGTGCTCATGAGAAGGTGCCCGAAAAGAGGCAGGGGATGCCGATGCCCTCACTCAAAATCGAGCGCGCGCTGCTCGTGCAGGCGCGCCAGGTAGCCGAGAATGTCCTCCTCCACTTTCCGCGGCTCTGCCTTCGAGTACCGCTCCTGCAATTCGGCAACGATCTGCTGCACCGTGTGATTCCCGTCGCAGCGCTCGATGATTTCCAGGCTCGGCCCGTTGAGCCTTAGCGCCCGCTCGGGCATCAACAGCACACGCTGAGGCTGCGTCTTTTCATTGAGGCGGCAGCCCGGCGCGAGACGCGGCCGGCTACCTGGATCGGGCGTGCTCAAGCAGCCTCCGTAGGGCGAAACGCGCCCGGCGGCGGCCAGCCCGGCGTCACGTACGAGTAGTAGAGCGCGTCCAGCATGGCCCAGAGAATATCGCACTTCGCGCGCAGGGCGTTGAGCGCCAGTTCCTGCTCCTCTCGCGTGCGCGCATGCTTCACCACCCACGCGAGCGCGAATGTCGCGTCTTCGGGAGCCTGCGTCATGCGCCCTTGAAAATAGTCGAGGCCGCCCGAAAGCCACGGATAGTGCTCGCGCAGTCGGTCGACGCGCAGCGTGATCAAATCCTTCGAAAAAAGTTCCGTAAGCGAGGAAGCGACGGCCTCCAGATGCGTGCGTGATTTCACGAAATCGACATAGGCATCGACGGCATAGTGAGTCGCCGGAAGAATTCCCTCGCCGCGAATCGCTTGCTCGCGGGAAAGGCCTGTCGCTTCGACCAGCCGCAGCCACTTCTCGATTCCGCCGGGCGTCTTCCCATCGCCGTCATGATCGATAATTCGTTTTCGCCACGCGAGGCGAAACGCCGGATCTTCGCTGCGCGCCAGAATCGCAGCGTCCTTGATCGGGATGCGGCTCTGATACGCGTAGCGGTTCAGCGCCCACGCTTGAAGCTGCCCGCGCGTGAGCTTGCCCTCGTGCATCAACAGATGGAACGGATGCTGGTGATGGTAGCGCTCCCTGCCGATGGCGCGGAATTGCGCTACAAACTCAGCTTCGGGAATCAGTGCCGCAGAATTCGGTTCAGTCACAGTTCAAACTCCATTCCGTCGCAGGCGATTTCCCACCCTGCTTCACGCAGCGTTCGGTACGCGGCGCTCTCCTCATCGAGCGCAGGGTTGGTGTTATTCAGATGAATCAAGACGCGGCGCCCACTTTGCATTCCCCGCAGTTGTTCAAGCAGGCCGCCCGGCCCCGATAGCGGCACGTGACCGATCTGGCGCGCCGTCTTCCCTCCGCCGCGAACGTCGATCAATTCTTCGTCGGTCCAAAACGTTCCGTCGAGCAACGCGAGATCAGCCTCGGCAACGCGGTGTTTCCATTCCTTGCCCCTTCCGGGCAGCGTCGGCGCGTAAAAAAACTTCTTTTCGCCCTGGGTTAGTTCCAGGCCGATCACGGCTTCCTCTTTCGGCAAGCGGCCGCGCAAACCTACGCTCACGTAATCCGGAAACTCGCCGTGCAACGGGACAGCGCGGCAGCAGATGCTCGCACGGCTCTCGGATTCTCTCTGCGAAAAAACGGGAATCGGACGATCCAGCAGAAGTGTTTCCCAGCGCACTGGCGGCACCGACCGCTCGAGTGTGCGGAACAGCGAGTTTTCTTCCGTCACCACACGCCGCACCGCATCGGTTGAATAGATGTGGAGCGGCTGAAATTCCCGCAGGTGAAGCAAACCGAGGACGCAGTCAGTATCGGCGCTTGTCAGCAGCAAGGCATGAACCGGAGTGCTGCGCGCACCGGTAGGCGCAAAATCAGAGTCGCTCAGAAGCTGCTGGCGAAGATCGGGGGAGGCATTGAGCAGGAACCAAGTTGAAGGCGAGGGAGAGACCGCTACTTGTGCTTGCGTGCGGGGCCGGCCTCTAAAAACACCGCGCCGCAAGCGGCTGCAGTTTGAACATCCGCAATTCCATTGCGGAAAACCGCCGCCGGCGGCGGAGCCGAGAACCTTGACACGCATTAAGAACTACAGTTCAGCGTTTGCGTACGAGCTTACTTCGCAGCTGAGGCAGACTTCTTCGTGCTGAGGTGCGGTCCATTCCATGATCGTTCCTCCGTTATAGGGCCTAAAAGCCTATGGTCGCGCCGCAAGGCCCAGCGCAACTTTTCAAGTATAGCCTATGCCCCTTGCCCCCGACAATACGGATTTCTTGCCGGCTTGAACTGGCTGTTACATGGTCCAGATGCTGGGAACCGAGGCCATAAGGACAAGGACAATTGGTAGTGCGAAAGCGCGGTTTCCGGTTCGCCGACTGCTTCACACCGACCCCGACCAAGCTATAATGCCTCGCGATGAATTCGGCCCGGCCCCGGCTCCTACCCGGCTGCGTCAATTCGCAAAATTCGAACCGATCCGTGGCGGCGCGCAGCTGCGCCTCATTTGCTCGTACGCAGACAATTGAATATGTGCTGACGCTGATCCTGCTCGCTGTCGCCGCAGCGCCCGCGGCGAGGGCGGACAGCACCCGCGTCGAGGGCGTCGTGCGTGACGCCAGCGGAGCGTCGGTGCCCGCTGCAACGGTCAAACTCATCGCCGACTCGTACACAGCGGAAGCCTCTACAAACACGTCGGGAGCATTCGCATTCGATACAGTGCCCGCAGCGTCCGGAACTGTTGCGGTCAGCGCCAAGGGATTTCGGCAACTTGAACAAGCGTGGACAGCTGCCAACGGGCTCGCGAGCCTCAGTTTGACTCTTCAGCCGTCGCCCGTAAACCAACAGGTCATCGTCACGGCTGCACGCATGCCGACGCCACTCGAAGAGACTCCTCTCAGTGTCATGCAGTTGACACACGACGATCTCCAAGCGACGCCGGCCCTCACCCTGGACGACGCCTTGCATCAAGTCCCCGGCTTCACGCTGTTTCGCCGCACAAGCAGCCGTACGGCGAATCCCTCGACGATGGGAGTTTCGCTCAGAGGGCTGGGAGGCACCGCCACAAGTCGTGTCCTGGTTCTCGAGGACGGCATTCCGCTCAACGATCCCTTCGGCTCCTGGATCTATTGGGATCGCGTCCCAGCGGAATCCGTTTCCAGCGTTGAGGTGGCGCAGGAGGGCGCATCAAGTCTCTACGGGACGTCCGCGTTGGGCGGCGTAATCCAGTTCCTGACGCACCCTCCTCATCCCGCCGGAATTTCGCTCGAGACATCGTACGGCAACCAGAACACGCCCGACCTCTCGCTCTCGGCTGGGGGTGAAAAGGGAGGGTGGGAGTCGACCTTTGGTGGCGAAGTCTTTAAGACGGACGGCTATTTCCTGGTTCCTCAAACCGACCGAGGAAGCGTGGATACGCAAGCCTCCTCAAAACACGGTACCGCCGACCTCATGATCGGCCGCATGATCGGCGCACAGAATGAAATCTTCGCACGCGGCTGGTACATGGATGACTCGCGCAACAATGGTACCGTCTTCCAGATCAACTCCGATCGCCTCGGCCAAGGTGCTCTGGGCGCAAACCTCCAGTCCGCCGCTATGGGATCACTTCAGCTCCGCTTTTATGGCATGGCTGAGTCGTACCACCAGACCTTCTCGGCAGTTCTCACCGGCCGCAACAAAGAGTACCTCACCGACGATCAAGCTATTCCCGCTCAGGGAGTGGGTGGATCCGCCTTGTGGACCCGCGGAGCGGGAAAGCGCCAAACACTGGTTGCGGGATTTGACGAACACGAGGAGATCGGACACAGCAACGATTTTCTATTCTCCGGCACTACCGGGAGTCACCTGCGCAATACCTTTTCGGGCGGGCACCAGCGGACCGCCGGCGTCTTTGGTGAAGATCTCATTCAGATCGCGCCGGGATGGACGCTGACGCTGAGTGCGCGCTTTGACGACTGGCGCAACTTTGACGCAGAGATGAAGTGCGTCCCCTTTGCTCAAACATGCACGCCGGCGCTCACCATCTATCCGGTCCGCAGCTACGATGCCTTCGACCCGCGAGCCGTCCTGATCCATCAGGTGAATCCACACGTTTCTTGGTCGGCGTCCGTCTATCGCGCCTTCCGTGCGCCGACGCTCAACGAGCTCTATCGCTCGTTCCGGCAGGGCACCACGGTTACGAGCGGCAACCCCAATCTGCGTGCCGAACGGCTCACGGGCGGCGAAGCTGGCGTCAACATATTCGGGTTCGACCGGCGCCTGGAGTTGCGCGGCGTCTTCTTCTACAACCAGATGGTCGATCCAATCGCCAACGTCACGCTCTCGCAGACTCCCTCGCTGATTACCGCGCAGAAAGAGAATCTGGGGCGCACCAGCTCGCCCGGCTTCGAAATCGATGGCGTCGCCCGCATCACGAGTCGATTCCAGCTGTCGGCTGGCTATCAGTACGTCAACGCCAAGGTGATCAGTTTCCCGGCCACCCCGCCGAATCCGTCGCTGGTCGGATTGTGGGTCGCGCAGGTTCCGCACAACATGGTCACGTTCCAGGCGCGGTATGACAACCCGAAGTTCCTGAGCGCGTCGCTCCAGGGCCGCGTGGCCGGCAAGCAATTCAACGATGATCTCAATCAGTTTCCGCTTGGGGGCTTCTTCGTTCTAGACGCGATGGCGTATCGCTCAGTCGGCCACGGAACGGAAGTCTTTGTCGCGGTCGAGAACCTTACGAACGATCGCTACACGGTTGCTTACGCGTCCACAACGCCGCTTGTTCCGCAGCTCGGTGTGCCCGTCGCCGCTCGCTTTGGCGTTCGGGTACAAATCCCCACGCGATAACCGTATTTCGCCGAGTGCTCCATTCAATTCCCAAAGCTCCTGCTCCAGGCGAGCGCTCAAGAAGAGCCGTTGATGTCGGCGGCTGGCTAGTGAGTCGTGGTTAAATCGGGCGGGGGATATTCCGGCAGCTTGGCATTCTTAGTGTCGGTTCGTTTCACTTCGAGATCATCGAAAAGGACGGATGGACTGATGACCGTGGTGGGGACCGCGCCTTCGCGGTTGCTCACCATGGGATCATTGCCGGCGGCAACTAGATTGTTGCGCAGGGTGCGCGTATCGAGTTCGTCAAAGACGGCCCCGCGAACGAGCTCTTCATGTCCGTCCTTCTGGTAGACGCGGTAAAGCAGGCGCGGCTCGTAGTCGGTCCCTCCGAGCGTTTCGACGCGGTAACAGAAGTCCTTGCCATCTTCGCGACACAGGTCGAGGAGTTTCTGTTTCAGATCGGCGGGCGAGAGTGTCTGTTTCGGCCGCACAATCAGATTCCCGATGCTGGGAAAAGCCAACTGGCTCGGCGCGGCGCGGCCGTGGCCGTTCGATTCGGGAAAATCCCGAATCGGTTCGCGGCCGATTAGATAGTTCACTAGCATCCCGTCCTGGATCACCGAAACCTTCTCAGCGCGCACGCCTTGATCGTCGGTGTCGTAGCCGCCAATCAGAGTTTTCCCTTCAAATGTCCTGAGCGTCGGATCATCTTCGATGGACAAGAACGTCGGCAGAACGCGGCTCTTGTAATTTGATGCAAAGTCGCCCACGGTACGCGCCGACTGTCCCGGCGCCGGGCGCTTTCCGACGACGTTTCCGCCGATCATTCCGTAAAAGATGTCGCTGGCCGCATCGGAAGAGAAAAGCACGGGGCCGCGATAATCCTCCTCCACGACCGGCGCTTCGCGAAGGCCCTTCAGTGTCTGAACCATCTTCGCGGTTTCAGCCACAAATTCATCCGTCGTGGGCAGCTCGCGCAGAGCGGCAGCTGCATGGTACGGCGATCGGCTCAATCGCATGCCGTCCGCTGCCTGCGTCGAACCCGATGCCATCACGTAGTACACCGTGTATCCGTCCCGAGTGACAGTGCCTTCCGTATTCACGAAATACTGGTTCACGGCTCTGCAGCGGAATTCCGCAGTCAGCAACTCGATCTTGGGATCGGTGCGGAAAAGGTCCGTCGCTTTTTCCAGAGCATCCTTCCAGGGCTTGGGGTCGAAATCGAGCTTTGTGACCGGCTCGACCGATTCCACCACCTGCGCATGAGCGAAATCATCGAACGGCTGTTCCGCCGTGTACTCGCGCAGAGCCGCTTTCTTGGCGGCCAGCGCCTCGCTCGCGGCTTTGTAGGCCTGATCCGTGGCCAGCCACAACTGCCAGCGCAGCGCGCGCGGGTCGTTGTCGATCGGTGCGAAGCTCACTCCCGCAAAGCCTGGACCGTAGCTATCCTGCTTGTAGTCTCCCACGCGCACCACGACGCGCACCGAACGCCCGCGGGTCCGCTGCTCGCGGCGCAGCGCGCCGAACGCGGCTTCCGCCTCGTACTCGTCCACGTCCCAGAGGTGGTACTCGATGTAGTAGGGCGCGGGTACGTTGTCCATCTTCAGCTGCGCCTTGGAGCGGTCCAACTCTTCCCGCATCGCCTGCAGCAATGGATCCGAAGTCGCGGCAGCCGAAGGAAAATTCGACTGGGAAGACTTCTGCTGGCCTATGGCAGGAAGGACGCCGAGCAGCGCAAACGCGATCACATAGAGCAAATGCCGCGCCGTGGTTACAGAAACATTCATGGCCTGGCTTCCTGTGGGCTGCCGTTCCTAGTAGTCGAAGACGTCGTCTCCAATCCGGGCGGCGGCAAGATGGGAGGCCGCTGCGTCCCCTTTGCGCGTTTCTGGACTTCAATCTCGGAAAAGAGCATTGCAGGTGCGGCGGCAGCAACCGGTACCTGCCCGGACTCGGCGCCGCACACGCCGTTGAAAACCTGGAGCGCGTCTCCGGTCAAGATGATGTTGTTGAGGGAGAGCAGCGGCGTGCCTACGATGTCGACACCTCGGACCAGTTCGTCGGGCCGCCCGTCCGGGTACACGCGCCACACCATCACCGGAATCACCTGGAATGCTTGCGGCAGATTTCGCGTGGTCAGGGTAAACCCTCCCTGGATATCTTCAAAATAGAGACCGTATGGCTTGCCCTGCTTCTTGATTTCGTCGATGAATCGCGCGCGGAGTTCGGAGTCCTTCACTGTGTTGGTGGACGTGACAATCAGATTGCCCTGCCGCCCGGTCGGCATCAGGCCCGCCTGGCGGCGACCATGCCCGTTGGAATGGCTGAAATTCGTAATCGGCATGCGTGACATCAGGAAATTCTTCAGAACGCCATTTTCCACTGCCTCGACACGCTGCGCGGGAACGCCCTCGTCATCGAAGTCGTAATGGCCCGCGAGCCTGACGCCGTTCAGTTCCTTCATCGTCGGATCATCTACGACGGTCAAGAAGGAAGGAAGCACCTGCTGTCCGACCTTCTTTGTGAAAGTCTGCCCTTCGCGTTCGTCGCGCTGGCGGTGGCCTTCCAACCGATGCCCTAGCACTTCGTGGAAGAACACGGCCGCAGCCCGGCCCGAAAGCAAGGCCGGCCCCACGTAAGGCTCGGCCGTTGGAGCGGCGCGCAGCGCCTTCAGGTCCAAACCGATCTTGTCCACTTTCGCCATCAGCTCGGATTCGGACGGAAGTTGATCGAGCGAGGCCGCCTGAAAGGACTCAGCTCTAAGCAGGTCCATGCCGTCGTCCGCGCGCGTCTCCGCTTCGATCACCAGGCGCACAATCGCCGCAGGCTGGACGAGAGCGGCGCCTTCGCTTGTGGTCAAGTAGGAACGGGCGGTCCCGCCCTGCAAAAGCACCACTGACGAATTGACTTCGGGGTACTTCAGGAAGCCAGACGAAACCTTTCGAACGCGGTTTTCCCAAACCTTCTGGTCCAGCGTCAACTGCGAAGCCGATTCATCGAGATGGTTCTGCGAACTCTCTTGCGAAAAATCCGGTGAGCGATCTTCTTCTTCCGATTGAACGGCCTCGTTTGTTTTCACCTTCAAGAACGCGCCGGAGGCTTGCTCGTACTCACGGTTCGTCAATTGCCAAAGTACGCGCGAGATCGCGTCGGCATCGTCGCGCAGGGGCAAGGCGCCGGATGTGATCCCTGAGGGGCGGCTTGCACCGTGCGTATTGTCGAGGGCGGCGGCACCGACCCGCATCATTACGTCCGCCTGACGATGGCGGAAACCGGCCGACGCGATCAAGCTTCCGTTGGCGCCCGCGATCGTCACGCTGTCGCTATCCACCACGGCGTAGCTGAGAAAGTACGGAGCGGGATCGGACTTCGCGAGAGATGACGTCGCGCGCTGCAGCTCGCGCTGCATTGTCTGCAGCAGAACGTCAGTACGGGGAGGAGCCGAAAGCACGGCCAAAGGAACGCCGATTAGGATCGCGAGAATTCCAGTCCCGAGCCGAACAGGGAAGCGAGTCATACGGTCTATTTACGCTCTCAAGAAAGTGTAAATCTAACATACCCGGCGGCAAGGCCATTTGGGAAAGCGGCCCGACTGTGCGGAAGTACAACCACTTGGTCGCGCGGGCAAGGCTTCCACTAGGAAGCCGGGTAAGATTTCGGAATCTTCGCCTGACGTTCGTATGGCGCGCTCTCCAGCAAAAGGATTCCGATCATTCCGCAGACGGCGAGCGCTCCCGTCACCAGATAAGCTGTGGCAGGCGACATCCGAGGAATCAGGACCGCTACCCCGCCGCAAACAATCGCCAGGCAATAGAGTGCGACCACGGCGCCGCGATGGCCCAGACCGAGGTTGGACAGGCGATGGGCGGTGTGATCTTTGCCCGGGGACGTGAACGGAATCAGGCCGCGGCGGGAACGCGAAATGGAAACGAGGATCGTATCAAACGCAGGCACGCCGAGGATCAGAATTGGAACAATCCACGTGATGGGGAACTGCGCCGATTCGAGACGCAGCTTGAGCCCCAGCGTGGCCATCAGGAATCCGAGGAACATCGCCCCGCCATCGCCCATGAAAATCTTCGCAGGGTTGAAATTCCACCACAGGAAGCCGAGTGCGGCGCCCAGCGTGGCAGCACCCAGCGTCCGAACGAGCGCCTGCCCACTCAGAGCTGCAGAAAGAGTGAAAGAGGCGGCAGCCACAGTTGCAATGCCGGCGCACAGCCCGTCCATGTGATCGAGGATGCTGAACGCAGCCGTCACGCCGACGACCCAGAGAATTGTTAGGCCAGCATCCAAAATCACGCCGACCAGGCCCGGTATGAACAGCGAGAAGAGGCGCGCGTGAATTCCGGAAGCGAGCAAGAAAAGCGCCGCGATCGGCATGCCGGCGAAGAGCTTCACCTGATGGTGCAGCAACCCGCCGTCATCGAGGAAACCGACGACTGCGAGCAGCGTGGCTCCTGCGAAAATTCCGGCAATTTGCTGCTGCGGCACACGATGGAATGTGAACAGGATTGCGAGGGCGAAACCGAGGTAGATGGCGATTCCGCCGAGGAGCGGCATGGGACGGACATGAACCTTCCTCGGACCCGGATGGTCCACCATGCCGTAGCGCAGCGCCAGATGACGAACCGGAATCGTCAGGCCGAGCGAGCCCAGAAGCGACACCGCGAAGGCGATCAAATCGGGAGGAAGCGTCATCGCCCGCACTCAAGCCCTCTCACAAAGCCACACGCGGGAACCGAGCCGCGATCATCTTGCAGTGAGCATTTTTTCCAGCACGCCGCGCACTTCCTGCCGCTGATGTGTCGCAGCATACCAGTCCATTGTCTTTCGCAGACCATCGCAAAAGGCCGTTTTCGGTTCCCAGCCGAGCAACTTCTTCGCCAGCGCGTTATCGGCCACCCGGTTTGCGGGGCCGGTCGGCATGTCGGGCCGGAGGCGAATCTCGGCTTTGTGTCCTGAATAATCGAGCACCATACGCGCTGCGTCGATTACGCGCACACGCTCCATGGTTCCGAGGTTGACGGCCGTTCCGTCGCTGATCTTCTCGGCGGCGAGGATTGTTCCACTGACGATGTCATCCACGTATGTCCAATTTCGGATCTGGTTTCCGTCGCCCCAGACTTCAAACGGGTCCTGCCCAACGAAGGCGCGCGCGATCATGGCGATCACCGCGTGATTTTCCACGCCGCGCGGTCCGTAGACGGTGAAATAACGGCAAGACGCGGCGCCGAGACCGTGCTCGCGGTGATACGCCTGAAGCGTCAGCTCCGCCATCAGCTTCGCCCAGCCGTACATGTTATCCGCGTCGTGCGGCGGCTTGACGTCTTCTTCGTGCAGGTAAACTTCCTTCTTGGGGTCGGTCTGCAGGTAGTTGGGATAGACGCAGCCGGAAGAAGCGTAGACGACCTTCTCGACGCCAGCCTTCAGCGCCTCCCAGAAAACGAGCCCGTCGAGGAAAAGATTGGAGGCGGGTCCAGCTTGATGCAGGTCCACATATCCGCGCCCGCCATGATCGGCGGCCAAATGAAAAACGACCTGGACTCCCTTCATCGCGGCACGGGTGATCCCGGGTTCGCGAAGATCGGCTTCCGTGAAGGTAACGCGACCGCTCTTCCGATGCGATTCGATATTGCTGAGTTTTCCGCTGGTGAGATCGTCGACCACATGCACCTGAGCACCGCGCGCAACAAGCGCGTCCGTGAGGTGCGATCCGATAAAAGACGTACCGCCCGTTATTAGAACCTTCTTACGCTCCCAAATAATTCCTTCCTCCGTTCCGCTCCTTGGCGGCGTCTTCCATGATTCCGACAAAGCGCTGCAGCTCGTTCACTCTAACATATTTCTGAGCAGTTTCCCGGGCACGGCGGCCCATCTCGATCAACGTCTCTGGATCGGCGCGGAGTTTGCGAAGGGCTGATGCCACAGCCGCTGGATCGTCGGGATCGGCCGCCAAGCCGCAGCCGGATTCCACCACGATGCGGGCGGCGTCACTGCTCGCGTCTGCGACCGCAAGCACAGGGCGCCCTGCCGCGAGAATGCCGTAGAGCTTGCTGGGCACGACGACTCCTTCGAGCCCGCGCCGCACGGTGACGATGTGAACGTCGCCTGCCGTCATCACATGCGGCACCTGGTCCACAGGGCGAAAGGGCAGGAACCGGACATTCGCACATTCCATCGTGGCGGTCTGCAGCGCCGCGCGGTGCGCCCCATCCCCAATGAACACGAAGCCTGTATTTTCGTTGCGCAGTATTTCCGCCGCCTTCAGCAGCGTGCCCCATGCTCCGTAGAACCCGAGATTCCCTGCATGCAGGACAACGAAGGGAAAGCCGCAGCGGATCTCGCGGACGACGGGATTATCCGGCGCAGGCATCGACGCAGGAAACGCAGTGCCGTCTCGCACGACGACCACTCGCTCCGGATGCACGCCCTTTGCCAGGATGCGGGCGCGCATATCGTCGCCGAGCACAATCACCCGCGCGGCCTGCCTCAGCGCGCTCCTGTGCATCTTTTCCCAGCGCTCGACCCAGCGGCTCGGGCGCACGATGTCTCCGCCGACCGCCATATCGGGATAGAGGTCGCGAATGTTGTACACGAAAGGCCGGCCGCTCAACCGCGCGACGAATGCTCCAGCCATACCCGCTACCGGCGGATCCGTCATGGCAAGGACGACGTCCGAGCGAATCGCGAGCGCACGCGGAACGGCGAGCGCGAGATACGTCAGGTAGTTTGAGACCCGCCGTCGCATGCGATGGCGAGGATAGGCCGTCGAGCCGACGCGCTCGACAACTACGTCGTTGCGCACGTCGCGACGCAGAAGCGCGAAGGGATAGCGTTCGTCGGGATCGTAGGAAGGGCGCCCCGCGACAACGGTGACCTTGTGGCGCTGCGCCAGCGTCTCGGCCACCAGCGCGGCCATTTTGGCCGTGGCCGATGTGTCCGGAGGATAGTATTCGTTGAAAAGCAGAATGTGCATACGCTTCAGGTCTTGCGGCCTGCAAATCGTTCGGCGGGCTCCTCGAAATCCGCGGATGATCGCTTTCTTTCGAGAACGAAATTTCCAAGCACGAGCGCGTCCATGTGCGTCCGGCGGAAGCATTCGAGCGCCTCTTCGGGTCGGCAGACGATCGGCTCGTTGTCATTGAAGGAGGTGTTCAGGACGACGGGCGCTCCGGTGACCTCCCCGACCGTGCGCAGAAGTTTCCAATAGAGCGGATTCGCCGAGCGGCTCACGGTCTGCAGCCGCGCCGTGCCGTCGACATGCGTCGGAGCAGGAATCACGCTCCGTTTTTCCGGGCGCACGGGATACGCGAAAGTCATGAAAGGCGAGGGATGCGTCTTTTCGAAAAATTCGCCGACAGCCTCTTCGAGGATCGATGGCGCGAAGGGCCGGAATATCTCGCGGTGCTTGATGCGGCTATTGAGGATATCCTTCATCTCGGGACGTCGCGGATCGGCGAGGATGCTTCGGTTGCCAAGAGCGCGCGGCCCCCACTCAGCGGCACCCTGAAACCAACCAACGATCTTCCCGTCTGCAATGTGGCGCGCGGTGGCTTGGAGCAATTCCGCTTCGCTCAATTCCTGAATCTCCACGCGGTCGGAATGACTCACGCTAGCTACCGTCCGGCGGATTGCCGCGGGCGAAAACTGCGGCCCCCAATAGGCGTGATCCATCACGAAGGCGCGCGGACGCCCCAAGACACCGTGATGCACGGCAAAGGCGGCGCCGACCGAAAGACCGGCATCGCCGGCCGCCGGCTGCACGTAGACCTGCTCGAACGATGTCGCATCGAATATCTTTCCATTTGCCACGCAATTGAATGCCACGCCGCCAGCGAGGCACAGAGCCTTCTGCCCGCTCCTCTTCGACAGGCCGCTCCAATACGCGACGAGGACTTCCTCGAGAGCCGCCTGCATCGTAGCCGCGAGATTACGATGACGTTGCGTGATGGGTTCCTCGGGCTTGCGCGCGGGCCCCAATCGCTTTTCAAGGTGCGCCGAAAAGATTCGGCCCAGCACCGGCGTGCGGTCGGCTTCGCGCCAAGACATGTCAGGGCCTTGCGTTTGATGCGTGAAGTATTCGAGGCCGAGACGAAATGAAAGCGGCTCGTCGGCACGGACGATCTTTCGGAATTCGTCGAGGTATTCGGGCTGGCCGTAGGCCGCCAGGCCCATGACCTTGTATTCGTCGCCGAATTTCCAGAAGCCGAGGTATTGCGTCAGAGCCGTGTAATACATCCCGAGCGAATGCGGAAACGTTACTTCGCCAAGAACACGCATTCGCGGGCCTTCGCCGAGCGCAGACATCGAGCTTGCGAAGTCTCCCAGGCCATCAGCGGAAAGCACGGCAGCCTTCTCAAAAGGCGAAACGTAGTACGCGCTCGCCATGTGCGCGGTGTGATGCTCGACGCGATGGAACTGCGCGCGAATTCGGGCTGGGTCCGTGTCAAAGGCGGCCGCTAGGTCCTCGCGAATCCCGGCGAACCGCTTCATCACACGCGCGCGTTCGAGAGCGAACCGCGGCATACGCATCGCGTAACGAAGCTTCGTACCGATCCGAGCCCATGGATCGCGCGGCACGGCGACGTGGTCGATATCGCTCAGCTTCGCCCCAGCCTGGTCGAGGCAAAACTGAATCGCCTTGGCAGGAAATCCCGCGGCATATTTGACGCGATTGAGGCGCTCTTCTTCGACGGCGGCAATCAGGCGGCCGTCGACCACGATCGCCGCAGACGCATTGGCGTGGTACGCGTTGATCCCAAGAATGATCATTGTTTTCTCAACGCAGCCAGCTCGTTGCCGTCCTGTTCGCTCTTACTAAGCCACGGCCGCCGGATTGTGGCATTCGGCCCCGCTCGCCCGATCCGCGCCGAGGTTGCGCTTCACCCATTCATTCAAGACGTAGAGGCTCCACGGACGCGACCAGGTTGTCCGCCCATCCAGAAAATCCTTCCAGACGGCCGAGGCAAACTCCCGGCGCACATGCGGCGCCAGCGCCGGCGACCACTCAGATAATCCTGCCGCGACGCGCGAGCCGAGCGGCCCCCGAAGCCAATTTTCCCAAGGAAACGTGAACGTGCGCTTCCTCCGCTCAACGATCTCGTCGGGCAGAATGTCGCGAAGCGCTTCCACGAGCAACGTCTTCGGACGAGCACCCATTTTCTCGGATTCCGGAAGCGAGAGAACGTATTCCACAAGCGGCGTGTCCAAAAATGGCACGCGCACTTCCAGAGAGCTCCTCATGCTCATCGAGTCCGTGTCGCGCAGAAGCGTATTCAGCAGGTAAGAGCGCAGTTCGAGCCAAGATATTCCCGTGAAATGGTCCATCGCGCGAGCCCGAGCTGTGGCGTCGGAAAGCCACCTCCACCACGGCAGACCGGACCAGGATTCGCACTCGTCGGACAGGCAAACGGCAGCCGTTTGGGGTGTAAAGAGCAGGCGTGTGAAGAAGTATGGGTGCGGCAGCGCGCCGGAATCGCGAAATGCGGCGGAGGCTTTTCGAATGCGGTCGGGCGACGATCCAAAGACGCTGACGCGGCTAAGCGCATCGGCGGCTATGGCGCGCATTGATGAAGGCAAATGGCGCCCCAGATCGCCCGCGCGGGCTGCCGTTGACGTAGAGCGAAACGAGTCGTAGCCGCCAAACAGCTCGTCGCTTCCGAGCCCGGATAGAGCAACCTTGAGTCCCGCCTGCCGTGCGGCCCAGGAAACAAAGTATGTATTGATGCCGTCCATGCTGGGCTGATCGAACGCTGCGACCGCTTCGTCGAGCCGCGCCAGCATTTCCTGCCCGGAAAGTGTCAGTTCGAGGTGTTCCGTGCAGAGGCGCTTCGCGGTGCGCCGTGCGATTTCGGCTTCGCTGTATTCGAGGTCGGGAAAGGCCACTGTGAACGTGTGAATTCCAGCCTGCGTCCGGCTCGCGAGCGCTGCGATAGCTGTCGAGTCAAGGCCGCTGCTGAGGAATACGCCGACGGGAACGTCCGCGACGAGATGACCTGCCACAGCATTCTCGAGTAACGCGCGCACCCGATGCGCCGGCGAGAGCGAGCGGTCGCGGAGCGCGCGATCGGCTATTTGGCCATTGCTCGCGTTCCCCGCGATGTTCCAATAGGGCATCGGCTCGGGCAATTGAACTGGTTTGCCCGCTGGGATGCTCAGGGAATGCCCGGGCGGCAGAGAGCGAACACCCTGTACCAGGGTCAGCGGCTCGCATACGGAACCGAAAAGCAGGTACGCTGGGAGCGTCTCGGCGCAAAGCTCCCCTGAAACGCACCCGCTCGCAAGCAGCGCTCGCACCTCCGACGCGAAATACAAAGCGCCGTCGACGAGCGCGTAGTACAGCGGCTTGATGCCAAGCGGATCGCGAGCAAGAAAAACGCGTGCTGCCGGGCCATGCGGCCCTTGCGGCAATTCCACTGTGGCGAGCGCAAACATTCCGTGGAAATGCTGGACGCAGTCTTCTCGCCATTGTTCATAGGCGTGGACGATCACTTCCGTATCGGAGCGAGTGCGGAATCGATGGCCGGCGGCGGCGAGTTCTTTCCGAAGTTCGTGGAAGTTGTAGATCTCGCCGTTGAAAACGGCGGCGAGGTTCTCCGCTTCGTTCCACACCGGCTGACTTCCGCCCGAAAGGTCGATGATGCTGAGCCTGCGCATGCCTACTGTCGCGGGCGGAGCAGACAAGATGCCTTCATCGTCAGGGCCGCGATGGCGCATCGCGGCCATCATGAGGCGCACGACCGCTTCGCTGGTGTCTTTCGATTCGATTCCAACGACGCCACAGATTCCGCACATCAGAGCCCCGCTTCTCGAAACGAAATGCGGGCGATGGCCGACCAATCTGCGTCACCCATGCCCTGCGCCGTCGCCGTCAGCATGCGGTCACGAATGAGGCTGGCCATCGGCATCGGAACCGCTGCATCTTCAGCGGCGGCGAGCACCAACCGATTGTCTTTCATGCCCAGCTGCATGCTGAAACCGACGGGCTCGAAGTTGTCGGCAGCGACCATCGCCCCGTAGGTCCGGTAGATAGGCGCGGCGAAAAGAGAGCCAAGGAGAACTTCGAGGAACTTGTTCGGATCGACTTCTGATTTTCGAATCAACGCGAAGGATTCGCCCAGACTCTCGATGACGGTCGTGATCAGGAAATTGGCCGTCACCTTGACGAGACTCGCCGCTGGCGCCTCGTCTCCAACCACGAACGTCTTCTGCCCCATCGCGTCGAACAGGCTCTGGCAGCGAGCAATCTGCCCGGCAGGGCCGGCGGCGGCGATGAAAAGCTTCGCGGCGGCAGCGGCGTCTGGCCGACCGAAGACAGGTGCCGCAATATAGTGCTGTTGTCTATCACGATGCGCTGCGACCAGGCGTTGCGAAAGCGCGACGCTGATCGTGCTCATCGAGATATGAACGGCGCCGACAGGCAACGATTCAATCGCGCGACCGGCGCCGAAGAACACTTCCTCTACAGCCTGGTCGTTGGCGACCATCGTGATAACCGCTTCTGCTCCCGATGCGGCCTCACTTGGTGACGATGTGACTATCGCCCCCAGCGGCCGCAACTCTTCGGCGCGGCTTCTGGTCTGGTTGTAGACGGTGAGAGCGTGGCCCGCCTTGATCAGGTTGCGAGCCATCGGAGAGCCCATGTTGCCCAGACCGATGAAGCCGACTTTCATTTCGCGTGCCCTCTTCTTTCCTCAGTGCGCGGCCGTTTGTCCTCGGCGCTCCGCTTGCTGCAGATTGGGCTGCCAATTGAGCTCGGCCAAGATCCGGCTGCCGGATTGATATAGCTCCATCTTCACGCGTTCGAGGCCTGGAAACAGCAGCTTGCCATCGCGCTTGCGCCATTCGCCCGCAACCATGACGGAGTCAATGTTGGCCAAGCTGGCTTGCATGACCACGGCCGCAACGGGATCGTGCACCGGCCATAGATTCAGATCGGTGCCGCGGATGAACACGAGGTCGGCCTGCTTGCCCGGCGAAATCGTGCCGATACGGTCCTGAAGACCAAGCATCCTCGAGCCTTCCACGGTGATCCAACGCAAGGCCTCGCGCACTGGAATCGTGGACGTTTCGGGGATCGTGCCGCCCGCAGCCCGAAACGCGGCGTTGTCCAAAGCACGCTGATACGAAAGGGCGATTCGAGCCACAATCAGCATCTCGCCGGAAATCACACTCTCGAGATCGACACCCAGCGACGGAGCGGCTCCGAGTTTGCGCAGGCGACCTGTAATTGGATGCCCGTGGCCCTGCGCCATTTCGTTCTCGGGCGCGACGGAGAACGTCACGCCGCGATCGACGAACCGCGCCAGCCGGTCGTCGGAGAGGTCATTTCCATGTACGACGTTCACATAGTCCCCGACGAGACCTTCCTGCTCGAGCACGTCCCAGCCATTCGGAGTCTTCGGTGCGCCGCCGCCTTGATGCATGGAAGCGACTAGGCCTAGCTCTCGCGCAAGCCGGAAATCGTGAAGCGATACGCCGAGAGTCGAATAGTGCGGGCCAAGGATCGCCAAACCGAGCGTGAGCAGTTGGTCGCGCGATGCAAACGGGCCGCGCAGCAGTCGCTCGACCTCGCTACGGGGGTGCGGGACTTCCGAGAAGTGCGGTTCACTTGGCTTCGGATCGGGTTTCGGTGAGCCATGAAAGAAGGCTGCGCGAATCCCGGATTCTTCGAGACCCTCGATCGCAGCGTCGGTGTGCGCGGGCGTCGGATTGTTGTGGCACCAATCGACGAGCGTCGTTGTGCCGCAGTTCAATTGGTTGAGCGCGCCAGCAAGATTCGCGATCCGGATGTCTTCCGGGCGAAATCGCGTGGCCAAACCGGCGTGCATCCACCGGAAGTATTCCAGGAGCGTCCAATTGGCCGAAACTGCGCGCAGCCCGGTCTGCCACGTGTGCATGTGCGCGTTCACAAGACCGGGAATGACAATAAACGAGCTGCCGTCGATGATCTCGGCGTCGCGCGCAGGAATCTCGGCACCGACTGCAGTGATTCGGTCGCCTTCGAGCAGGACGCTGCCGGGGCGCAGGTCCCCCAGACGGGGGTCCATCGTGATCACCGTTGCGCCCTGAATCAGCCGTCTTCGCATGCGCTATTGGCTTCGTGCGGGGCGCGCTGCGACAATCGCCCGCCTCCCCTCACATAACAACGAAAGAGCTAGGTGCCGCACTCGCGCGTTACCCCGGATTACGCAAGGCGGGATGGGAACGACAGTATATCGAAAAGGATCGGGCGGCGATGCGGGAGATTGCGGAAATCCAACGGAGCCGAGGCTGAAGCGACAGGCGGCTGCTTCAGACCGCCCATCGCTTCGATGGCCTCAAACCATCTAGTTACCGGTGCGCAGGATCCTTGCTCGCAAGAGCTGAACTCTGCTGTTTGCCAGTTTTCGCCGGCTCGTGATAGCGAGTGAGGAACGGCAAGAACGGCGTCACCTCAAAGGGCATTTTTTCGCGAGCCGAATGCAGAGCAACAGGCTTGGTCCTGAGCAGTTCGACGCGGTCGCTCCACGGATCGACCTTGACGCGGCCTCCAATCGGCAATGCTGCGATCTGATCGAGTTTGTCGGTCTGAAGCGCCGGTCCGAGACTCAGGAGCGCCGAGCTGAGACCGACCCCGTTTCCGAGGCGGGCGCTGATCAGCGCAGGGAGGGCCTGCGAGTCCGCCGAGAGCTGCTTCAAGAAGAGCGCTGAATTTCCGAGCTTGTCCTGATAGGGGGAATGCTTCAACAATTCGACCGCTTTCTTATCGGACATCTCTACGTCCGCGGGGGTAGCTTTGAACGAGAAGCGCGAGAGCGCTTCAGCGGTGGTGACGTTCGTCGTGTCGTTGAATCCCCACTGGTCGGTCGATGGCTTCGTCACGATGATCGCCGCCAGCTCTTGCGCCAGCATGGTGGCAAGACTGGCTTCGTCTGGAAGCACGTCGATCAAGCCGCGGCTCAAGACGATCGTGTGGCCGATCGAGAAAGATTCCAGCGTTCCGGTCAGCATGATGCGGCACTGAATGTCAGGTTCGATATCCAAGTTATTCGTCACTTCGAGATTGTTGACGACCGTCTCGAGAACCTTGTCCACTTCCCCTCGAGGAGCAAGCAGTCCGATGCGCTCCAGCCGGTTGATTACGTTCACCTCTGCCTGCTGTTGCCACTGGCGTTCCGCTTCGATCGGCGAGCGATCCTGCTGGGCGGAGCTGTTGTCCTCGGCGGCTACTGGAGCGTCGAGCGTCTGGTGACTCTGCTCGATTTCTCGGTTCAACACTTCGAGGTTGTAGCCCCAAAAACGGGTTTGCGCCTTGAAGCGCACGCCATTGCCTGAGGAATTCGTCAGGTCCGACTCCTGACTGAAGACAAACGCCGGCAGCCACAGATCCGGCTGGAGGTTCAACCGCCAGCTATCAAAGTGGACGTTATAGCCGTTCATCTCTCCACCGGACGTGTACATGCCATTGAATCGAACGATCGTGAAACCCTGATCCTCAGCCCAGACGCGGCCGATAAAACGCCCCTTGCCGGATTTGGGTAAAGGTGTAACGTCAAAAACGAGGCAGCGCACCTCGCCGAGAAATTCCCTGCCCACGTAGTCGAACACGTAGTGCTGGCGATCGAACCCATTTGGGTCCACATAGATCATCTGCACGAAGCCTTCGGGAACGTAAGACGAGTCAGGGGAGCCGCCGCGGTGTGAGAGCGGATTGATTTCCTCGACTTTGCTTTTCTTCTTCTTGTTCAACATCGACTCGTCGGCAACCCCGTTTGCGAGGCTCGCCTGGCCGAGATAGTAATGGTCCTTGAAGGGGACTATGCCCATCTCGGTATCCGCCTTCATGTCCTGAACGTAGGTCTCGACAATCGGGTTGTAGCGCCGTATGACGGCGTCTTGGTCATGCTCCCGCGCGACGATGCGGTCGATGGCCTGGCTCACGGTGGTAACCGGTGTGCCCGTCGACGCGCTGGCCTGGGGTTGGGTTTGATCCGCCGTCTGGGTTTGTGCCACTCCCGCGCCGGCCGCGACCCCGACCAGGGTCAGGGCGACGCAGAATCGATTCCATGTGCGCATGGGTTTCTCCCCTTACTTCCAAGAATAGTTCTTTGATTTGAGCTTCGCCTATTTCTCTAAAAGGGTAGCAAGGGGCGGCAGGGCCGAGGCGGGTCAGTGCACCAGCTGTGCTCAATGCATTAGTTGGCCAGAAGGGCAAATCAATGCCCGTTGCGGTCAAGCCCAGAAGATGCATTGCATTGGCGCCTCGAATGGCGTATTTCACCGAAGTCTTTCTGCCCAAGTACGAGCATCACAAGGACTTAGGTAGGTTCGTTTTGCAATTTCATTTCTGCTGATACCTAACCGCGCATTGGGAACGAAAGTCAGAGGTCTGATATTACGAACCAGTGCGGGACAGACTGAAGTGGCGGAGTAGGCGACAGGACGAACCCAGTGAGACCTGAGACTCGCGAAGCAGTTTCCTTCCGACCTAACGGCGCATTGAGTTTCTAGTTTGGTACGGATGGCCAACATTTTGGCGAGAGGCAGGCTGCATCGCAACGATGGTATACTCTCCGGAATTCGCTTGGCCCAACTGGGTCGTAGGCCCCATGTCTAAACCGAATCTCGATCAAACTTCGGCTAGACACTGGATCGTGCCCTTTGCGGCGACGATCTTCGCAATGATGACTCTGCAGATGTCCAGCCTCGGTTTTTCTCCTCTTTTGCCGGACATCCAGCGAGATTTCGGGATCAACTACTCTCAGGTGGGGCTTTTCAGCGGCGTTTATGGACTGGTTGCCATCATATTCAGCATTCCCGGCGGAGTGCTCGCAAAGCGCTTCGGCGAAAAGATCATCCTGTGGCTCGGATTGCTTGTCGTGACGGCTGGGCTTGTGTTGCTGAGCCAATCTCCGAACTTCACCGTAGGGCTGTCCGCTCGTACGATCTGGATCATTGGTTATCGCGTGGCTTTCGTCTGTGTGATGACGGCGATTGCTCGGGTTGTGCCGTCTTATCGCCGCAGCACCGCGATGGGCATTCTGGGCGCCATGTCGTCCCTTGCTTCTGTGATCGGTGCGCCGTTCGGCACGTCAATCGGTGTTGCATTTGGCTGGCGCAAAGGCATCCTGGCGTTTGCCGGCATGGCCCTGCTGGGATCGATCGTGTTCTGGATCTTTTACCGCACACCAGAAGCGGCGGTGCAGCACTCCAACCTCGAGCACGGATTTGCGCAGTCTATAGACGCCAGTGCATTTAGCAACCCGTTGGTTTGGTCCATGGTCTTGCTGGGGCTTACCAACATGGGCGGATTTAGCGCCACCTTCTTCGTTCCTTCGGCCGTGAAGACTACATTTCATCTCGGACCAACGGTGGCGGCTTACGTTATCAGCGCCTCCTATGTCACCGCGATTTTTGCCAACCTGCTTTGCGGTTACTTGGCCGATCGGCTGAACCGTTGGGGCGTCATGATTGGACTCATGATGCTCCTCATACCGGCTTCCTTTGCCATGATGGCGCCCAATTTCACCGCATTCCGCATCGCGACGGCGCTCGTGATCTCGCTGGGCCTGTGCGCGACAAATCAGATCTTTGCCATCGCAAGCGAAGTGATGCCAGGGCGTGAGATCGGGCCAGTCATGGGGATTGTGAGCCTGGGCGGAGGCATCTTCGGATACGTCGGCCCGCAAATGTTAGGCGTTCTGCGGGACCGCACCGGCAGCTTCACCGCGGGCTGGTATTTCGTTGCCATCGGCGCCTTGATTGCTCTCCTGGTCATCCTGATTTTGAAACGTGCCGCCGGCAAGGCGCAGTTTTCGCGGATGCAGATTCTAAGTGGAGTTTAGATGCCAAACCCATCTGCGAAGCAAACGCGCGTCCGTCCCCTTGAAGACGTCACCGTACTCGACCTCACGACGGCACTTGCCGGACCCTTTGGAACTCTGATCTTGGCTGGCCTTGGCGCCCGCGTGATCAAGATCGAGAACCCGCTCGCAGTCGACTCGTGTCGCGAGAATCCCCCTTATCTCGGGAAAAACGGCGCCACACTCGTGCGGCGTAACCCCGATGATATCTCTGTTTCGGCGATCAACCGCCTGCGGAACAAACAAGCGATCACACTCAATCTAAAGAGTCCCAAAGCACGCGAGGTATTTGCCGACCTTGTAAAGCGAGCCGACGTGATCTTCGAAAACTTCAGCCGTGGCGCAATGAATCGCCTCGGTGCCGGATATGCGCAGGCGCGCGAGATCAATCCCCGCATCGTGTACTGTTCGCTAACCGGATTCGGCAGCGAAGGGGAAGGCGGCTCAGGCAAAGCGATGGACGCAATCATTCAGGCGCTCAGCGGATTCATGATGACCTCGGGTGCGCAAGGCGATCCTCCGATTCGTGTCGGCGTTCCCATGGCAGATATGTGCGCTCCGCTGTTCGGCGTGATCGGCGTGCTGGCTGCCTTGATGCAGGCCCGGCGCACCGGAGTCGGCCAACATGTGGATGTCTCGATGCTGGGTGTGATGTCGATGATGGTTTCCGGCGAGCCCTTCGATGTTTTGGAGCGCCTTGGAGTCCCGCAACGCACGGGCCTTACGGTGCCGCGCCTGGCGCCCTTTGGCATATATCGCACGCGCGACGGATTCGTTTCCATTTGTGCTCCTATGGAGGTTTTTGCCAAAGCACTGTTTCAAGCGATCGGCAAACCCGAACTGAGTTCGGATCCTCGTTTCTCGACCCGCGATGAGCGTGTGGTCAACGTCCGCGAGCTCGATCGCATCATCGAGGACTACACGCAAGGGCTCACAGCATCTGAAGTTATCGCGACTCTCGAGGCCGCGGGCGTTCCCGCCGCTCAGGTGCGAAACACGGACCAGGCCGTCCGTGATCCACGCGTCGTCGCTCGCGGCGACACGGTGAAGCTATCGCACCCCAAGTACGGCGAAGTGGACGATGTATACGGCATGGGAATGCCGCTCAAGTTTTCCGGCGCCCGGGTCGGCTTCGATCAGCTGCCGCCGGCAGTTGGGGAGCACAACGAAGTAATTTATGGCCGACTCTTGGGCTACTCTTCGGAGCGCATCGCCGAACTTCGGCGAGACGGCGTCATCTGACCATTCATGTCCGGCGCCCTTGAGAAACTCCTCTGGCACTATCAGCACCGTTCTGCCGAAGCACGAGAGCAACACAAGGCTGGTGTGCCGGTCGTCGGATTCACTTCCAATACTGTCCCTTGGGAATTGATCCGCGCGGCCGGATGCTTTCCGGTCCTCATTGGACCGGATCTCGACGTGTTCGAAAAACCGGCTCCATTTGCTGATTCGCTGATGGAGCCAGTGTTCGATTCTCGAATTCGAGCCATCTTCCACGACATTCTTTCCGGTGCTTGGTCGTTTCTGCGATTGCTCATCATCCCGCGTACATCGGAGCCCGAATACAAGCTGTATCTTTACCTCCGCGAAGTTGCTCGGCAGAACTTGGGTGACAAGCAACCACCTGTGTATCTCTATGATCTTCTCCACACGCGCTCGCCGATCAGTCGGGAGTACGGAAGCGAGAGAACCAAGAAATTGATGCAGTATCTCGGAGAGATCGGGCCCATTGGCGCGAAATCGCTGTCGAATACGATCAAGCAGTCGAACCGCGCGCGAGCAGCCCTGCGCCGTCTGCAAAATCTGCGGACAAGCGACGCGCCGCGCGTCAGCGGAACCGATGCTCACGCGATCAGTGGGTCTTTGTACTTCATGAATCGCGTCGAGTTTGCAAAGTTGGTCGACGAGGCTTGCCTCGAATTCAAGTCAGCGAAACCGCTGCGCGGGCCGCGACTGCTGATCAAGGGAACGCCCTTGCACCATCCACGGCTCCATCAAGCGCTGGAGGCGCATGATGCTGTTGTCGTTGCGGAAGACGATTGGTGGGGTTCGCGTGCACTCGATTCCACCATTGCATCGGGCCGCGGAGCTAGCGCTCTCGTTACGGCAATTTTCGAAAACTACTATCTACACGCTCCGAGCCCGCGAGTTTCACCGGCCGCCGCGGCTGATCGTTGGTTCCGGAACGCCGTACGACGAGGCATAGACGGCGTCGTTTTCTATCTTCCTCCGGATGACGACGTCTACGGTTGGGACTACCCTCGCCAGCGCGAGTTCCTACACGAGCGCGGCATTCCGTCGCTGCTGCTTCGCGAGGACGCCAGCCGCGGGCTTTCTGTCGACGCGAGCGCCCGAGTCCAGGAATTTGTCGAAATGATCCGCAGGAGTCGCCGTGCCTCGCGCGTCTGACAAACAACTCGAATCGACGCGCGCGTCTTCCGAGCATCAGAAAGCTTGGTTTGCCGACCTTCGTCGCAATGTGTTTGACGAAAAGAAACCTTACGCGATCGCCCAGGCTGACATGCCGCTGGAACTCTTTCAGCTTCTCGGCGTGCCCGTCGTTAGCAATCAATGGTGGGCGGCTATCGTCTCGGCGAAGCAATTGTCGGGGTACTATTTCGACTCACTTAACGCCATTGGTTATCACGAGGGCCTTTGCCGATATTGCAGCCTTTCGCTGGCCTCCTCGATTTCGGGCGATCCCGCGAAAGCACCCTGGGGCGGACTGCCCAAACCAGCCCTGCTGGCAGCTCGTCTCACATGCGACTGTATACAACGCGTCTTTGAAACGTGGGCAGGCTCGTTTGGAGCTGAATTCATCGCTCTCGATAGCCCCGGGGCCACGCACCTTCCTCCACGCTGGTGGGAATTGAGTCGTCATCGCTGGCGCGAGCTCTACGAGCCCCATCGTCTGGATCTGATGGTCGCGCAAATCCGCGTTCTGATCCGTGCGCTCGAAAGGATTAGCCGCCGCAAATTCAGTCAGGCCCGTCTGCTGCCCTTGATGGAGTGCGTGAATCGCCAAGAAGAATACTTTGATGAAGTCCGCGATTTGATCTGCTCTGCCCCGCAGACGCCCGTCCGCATGAACGAGCAGGTCATTAATGTCATGAATGCTCAATGGCATCGCGGCACGGAATGGGCGGTGAGCCACGCGCGCGCATTTCGAGACGAGGTGCGCCACCGAGTGGCTCGGGGAATCGCCGCATATCCGGGAGAAAAGCTGCGCCTGATGTGGGTCGGCGCTGGCTTATGGCACGATACGGATTTCTACACGGCATTTGAAGAAAGCTTTGGCGCGGTTTTCGTTTGGTCTATGTATCTCGCCTTCGGGCCTGACGGCTACATTCGGTATGGCCTCGACGACCCCTTGCGCGCTCTCGCCAGCCGGGTCGTCAGCATGAATGAGCAACTGCACAATCCGCCCTGGGCGAACGAATGGATCGCCGATCAAGCTAAGCGCCATCGCATCGACGGCGCGGTGATTCTCGTGCCCGAGAACAGTAGACCTTCTGCGACCGGTTCGTTCTTCATCAGACACGCGCTAGAAGATGCCGGCATTCCGACGCTTGAGCTCTGGGCTGACATGGTAGACAGCCGCCGGTGGGACGCAACGTCGATGCGTCAGCGCGTCGCAAGATTTATTGAGACTCGGGTCCGCCCGGGGGCAGCCGGCATTCAACCTCAAGAGGTAGACACGTCCACTTGAATCGCAGGGAGGACGGGCTGGCCGAGGCGCAGCCTTTGCAATCTCTCGATCTGATTTAGTGTTCGATCGAGTGCCCGTTCAAGGGTCGTTTCGTATCGGATAAGGCGCTCCATGTCCAGCGGTCCGGGGATAGAGCCGCAAAGCCGGTCTATTTCAGCTTTTTCCATGTCGGCTTGCTTTCGCTCCTGTGCTAGAGTCTCGAGCTTTCGAATCTCGTTTGCAATCGTATCGAGTAGGTTAGTTAGGCACTTGGTGGGCGAAGGATACTTATTTTCTTGGCGTCCTTCTTCCGAGCTCTTCTTCGTTTTCGACCACATCTCATACTCGCTTCCGATGGTGTACCGCAAACGGTCATCCATTGCGTAAATGCTATTCAGAAGTTCCTGGTCCTTATCTGAACGTAATCCGTTTGTTTCGACGCTCTTCCGCAATTCAGTGAGCAATTCTATTGTCGCTCGTAGAATCGTCGTGCCATCGACGCTGCGAACTAGCCCTAGCTTGATCCACTTGATGAAAGTGTGGTTGTTAACTTGTATTGGTACCGTTACATCGCCTCGCTTCTTTTCGCCTTTGTCTTGGTCCGATTCAACGAGCTCCGTTTTCTTGCGAATTCCTCCGGCCTCGGCGGCGAGGAGGCGACGATATCGCCAAATCAAGGCGGCAAGCTTCTCGACCAATAGCTCTTCAAGCGCTCCAACGGGTGCAAGATTGGCATATAACCGGCTCAATACAGAATCGAATTCAGAGCGCGACTCACTCTTTAGCAGAAGCGCCTGAGAAAAAATTCCGTGCTTCAATGCATTGTGTTTGCTTCGTTCTTTTCCTCGGAGCGTGCGAGGGCCGGTGGCTCGCCGGAGGGCCAAGGATGAGTGTTCAAGATGCTTCGCGAGTCCTTTTGAATCGGTTTTTCTCGCGTCGCGCAAACCATCGGCGGGCGTCACATCGATCACAGCGCCGTCTTCCATAGATTCCGTTGACCTTGCTTTCGAGTTTTGGGTGATTTGTATTGCTTTAGAGGCCACTGCAACTTCCTCCTGGCGAAAGATGATCGTTAGACTTTTACTGGTCCAGGCGCCAATGAGACGTAGCTTGCTGTCTGTCGCATGTGCTTCGTCCCGCAAAGGGCATTCATGTCGATTCCGGACCCCATCGGTCGCTGGGCTCGACACTAACCTCACCTGCAATTGTTGTGAAGAGGGCTGATTCGTATTGATTAAGGGAGCCCTGAACTTTGCAGAGCATCTTTTGTCGAATAATTGTTGCCGCGCTCAAACAATTCGGCGAGGCAGGGAGATTTGCGCACAGCCCTAAGAATGGCATGGTGAAAAATACCAAACACGACGTTCGGAGTGTGCACACGAGATCGTTCAGCTCATTACGATCTCAAGCGGAAATCGAATTCGACTCTATCCCGCGTGCGGGCAACCAAACCGGGCCCCAGGAATCGTTTTGCTTTTTCCTATCGTTTCAGCGCAAAACTCGACATGCCCACAGCAGCCCAGTCGAACACGAAGAACTGGAAATCGATCGCAAGAACTGCGAACAATTATCTATGAGGGCGATTTCTGTCGTTCGAGAAAGCGACGGAGAAACTTCGAGCCTTCCTTCTTGTAGCTTTCCGACCCGGCCTTGAGGAATGCTTCGCAAATCTGGGCGATGCTGCGGCCCTCCTGGTCGGCGATGGCTTCCATCGTCTTTTTTAGTTCCGAGCCGACTCTAAATGTAAGCCTAGCGTCTTTCCGCATACCCGCAGAATTCTAACATCCCTTTGCTAACCCGCTCCCTAGTATGCCGGGCCTTGACAGACCTACGACGTCTATGTCATCCTTTGTCATCCACTGGATGACACAGGAGCGAACATGCAAAAAAGAACCAAAGCCTTTCAACTTAACTTACGACACGCAAGGGTACTTTGGGGAGATATTCCACGGATTGCTTCGCAAGGCCTAAAGGAACTCACGAGAAAGTACGCCCTATCGGTGGCGAATGGAGATCTGCAATTGCTCGAAGGTCGATGGTACGTGACTCACTCCGGCCTGCTTCGCTTATCGGTTCGCCGTCGATGCGCTGGAATAAGAACCACCGCCGTCGATCGATTCTCTGACTCTGCTGCAAATCGCTGGGTGTTCAAGGCTATGGTGTACACGTCTCGTTCAAAGGGCTTTGTCGGCTACGGCGACGCCGACCCTTCCAATGTCTCCCCACTTGTCCGAGGCGCAGAGATGCGTGTCGCGGAAACCCGCGCCGTCAACCGGGCCCTGCGCAAAGCCTACGGCATCGGGCTTTGCTCGGTCGAGGAGCTCGGATATGTGTATTCACCTCCCCGCCCGTCATCCGGAAGAACTACCGCTCCGATTCCGTCGAATGGCAACGGCTCTGGCCACGGTCAGCCCCGCCTTCGCGACCGTCTGTGCCTCCTGATCCGCCAGCATCAGCTCGATCCCACTCTGGTCAAGCGCTACGCCGCGGACTTTTGTGGCACGCAGGAACTCCGCGAAGCCAGCCGCGAGTTGGTCGAATCCTTCATTACTGCGTTGGCTGAGCAAGCTTCCAAGGACCGCGAGGGCCTGATCTGCAAACTCAACAGCTACAGCCACGCCGAGGTGGTGAACTCATGAAACGACAAATTCCCGGTCTGCATCGCGAAAGTAGGAATGCGCAGGATTTTCTGGAAGGAACATTCCTGGTTCGGGTCGATCACGCCAACTACCGCTGGCATCCGCAGAAACCCTTCTTCTCGATCCGCTTTGCCGTTCTCGAACCGAAGCAGCTTTCCTCTCGATCGATCTCCGGTCGAATCTACTGCACACCGAAAGCACTGTGGCGGCTCAACTGGTTCCTCCGCGATTTCGCCTGTGACCCTGATCTGCTCGGCCGCGACGAGGTGGATGAAAAAGCGCTGCTCGGGCTCACAGGGATCATTCGGACGTCGCGACGGACTCTGGCGGGCCGTAGCTTTCTGAACCTGGACGGATTCGCTCCAGAGACCGAATGGGAACAGTTGTCGAATGACGCCGGTGCGGGAACGTCCGCGAAGGAGGGCTCCGATGACCTACAGCTACACGCAGATTAGTCAGTACCTGCGCTGCCCGCGGAGCTATCGGTATCGCTATCTCGATGGCTGGCGGGAGAAAGACACCCGAGCCGCCATGGTCTTCGGCCGTTGTTTTGAGACTGCGGTCGCTGCTTACTTCTCCAAGCAAGACCCAACGATCATTCTCTCCAAGGAATGGGAAGCCTATCGCGACGTGCCGCTCGAATACAGCAAGAGCGAGTCCTGGGACAAACTCCTTCACCAGGGTATCCACTTGCTCCACCAGTTCGTCCAGGATGATCGGGTTCGAATCGCGCGGCCGCAGCAGAATCTACAGCTGAAGACGATTCGCGTACTGGGAAATGGAAACGAATTCATTGCCTTCATCGACGCCATCGGAGAGATCGATGGCCAACCGTGCCTGATCGACTGGAAGACGACTTCGAGCCGTTATCAGGAAGAGCCCCAAGGTCTACTGGCACTCGATCCTCAGTTGATCTGCTATTCCTGGATCAGCGGGATTCGCGACGTAGCTTTGGTCGTGTTCGTGCGGAAGCATTTGCCCGAGATCCAATACCTGAAGACCTCCATCACCGACGAGCGATGTCAAGAATTCAGCCAACTCCTGGAATCCACCATCGGTCAGATTGAAACCGGGCAGTTTCCGCCCCGCAGTGGCATCCGTTTCCCGATGAACGGCTGCACGAGCTGCTCGCATCTGGGGCTGTGCCTTGGAAACCGGCAGTTTGTCGATTCAAAGCTCATCCGTCGGCCAGGAGCCAGCGACCTTGATTGGCTTGACCAGCTTGCGGACTAACGGACAGGCCATCGTGGCCCCAAAGCTCAACTACCGCCGAGCCTTGTTCGTTCTGGGACGAATCGACGAGATCCTGTCCTGGGAACAGACGACCGAGCAAGACAGAGATACTCGCTTTGTGGAGCTAGGTCGCTACCTCTGTGAAGTGCGGGCCGGGCAGTACTGGCGAGTGGACCGACTCAAATCCTTCGATGAATTCCTAGAGAAGAAGTTCCCGGAGTCCCGCCGGAAGGCTTATTACCTGATGGCCATCCACGAGCAACTACCGAGACAAATTCACAAAGGCCTGAAGCAGCTGGGTTGGACGAAGGCCAAGGAATTGGCACGCGTAGCTCGCGCGGAGGGTCAGAGGTTCGATTGTGCACCCTGGGTGCACAAAGCCAGCACGATGCCAAAAGAAGAGTTCAAGCGGGAGGTGGACCGCCACCTAACTGGCAAGGAAAGCGAGCCGTGGGAATTGCTCTACTTCAAGGTCTACAAGAGCCAGCTGCCGGTCATCGAGCGGGCACTCGAAACCGCTGCCCTCATGCTCGGAAGCGGTAAGTCACGGAGCTACTGCCTGGAGATGATCTGTGCGGACTTTCTGGCAGGAGCTAATCTGGAGGCGGGAGACCCCAACCTGATGTTGCTGGCTTTGGACCGGCTCTATACGATGCTCCCCTCCACACAGAAGGAAGAGTTTCAGAATCACGTGCGAGCAAACGGTGAATTCCGCATTGCCCAAACAGCCGAGACTTCGACTGGACCCGGCGTCGTATAAGAGACTGCGCCAGCGAGTGCTCAAGCGGGACGGCTGGCGGTGCCAGAAATGTGGATCCCCGAATAATCTTCATGTCCACCACCTTCACTTTCGAAGTTCGCTCGGCGACGATGCTGAAGAAAACCTGATTACCCTTTGTGCGAGTTGTCATCGAGAGATCCATCTTCATTGCGATAGCAACTAGGCGAAGAAATATATCGAAATCGACACCAGGACACGATCTGCCCGCCGCGTCCAAACAGAGGGGTTCGCTTTCGGGACTTTGAGGCGAAGCTAAATGGCACTAACCTGAGACGTCGACCAACGCCCGGAGCGCTCGTCTGACTTGCTGGCGAAAGCGTACGTGCTGCATACCTAAACAATTCTCGCTGTGCCGCCGTAGCAGCATCCGGGTGAGACCTAGGATCGGTAACAGCAGGAGCGACAACAACAAGATTGCCAGGGACTCCCGCTCCAGGAGTAGGCTCAGTGCAGCGGAATCGTCCCAGCCCGGGAGCAAACGATTCAAGAAGCGGCGCAATGGGCGACCGACAAGCCACAAGCGGGAGATGCGAACATGTGCTGTCTGGTCGAACGTGTAGCTCGGATCGTAGTTGCGTATCCCCTGCGTAGCCGCCGCGAAAACCGTCGGATCGGCCAAGTCTTGGCGCGTTAGCAGCCGACCGTCGGCAGCCGTGAAGATCGTTCGAAACGCCGGATCGACCACGATCCAACGCCCGTCCACCAGAACTTCGGCGACCACGTGCTTCGTCATGCGGCGAGAATCGAGAAGGAGCAGGCGCCGGGCCGGCACTCCTGCGCTGTCGGCAAGGTTGACGAAGGCGTTTGTGGCCGTGCCACATACCCGCAACAACGACGCGTAGTTGAGCGTGTCCGTAGGATTGCGGTCAGGGCCAGACGGAGGAGGGTCGGTCTCCTGCCGGGCAGGACCGTGGGAGATCCAGTTCATGATCGCCTCGACCTTTTCCTGCGCCGAGGATGACTCGGGAATGATCGCGTCCGAGAAGCCCTTCAAATAGCGGCGGGTCGAGTATTCCCAGATGGCGGAATAGAGTGCCAGCAAGACAGAGAGGACAAACAGACCGTTGGCACAGTACCAACAGACGCGAAAGAATGCGTGGGTGCTGTTCACCGCCGCGGCCGGCGCCGAATTCTCCACACCCTTAGTCAATTCGAGCGATTCTGGGGCCACTTCCGGAACCGCCCGGGCCATCTTCGCGGCGCTGCCTTGGCTCATCTCGCGCTCCCTCGTGCAGTCATGAAGGGTTCGGCAGCGGGCATTGAGATGGTTTCCACCGACGGCCGTGCTGCGCCGTCTTTGGCCAAGCGGAACGAGTGGACGTTGCCTCCACGGTTATCGTCATAGAGCACGACTCTGAGACCCTGCTTGGCGCACCACTCCTCGACGACGGCCCGCGACAAGAATGCGACGCGCGGCGTCACGAAATAGTCGTAAAAAAGATTTCGGGCACCCGCCCAGGTCCTCCGCCCCTTTGAACGAATGAAATGAACGAGGAAATACGGCAGTTGCGCGAACACACGAACGAGAGGCTGCGTCCAACGGCGGCGGAGTCCGCTCCGAATCAGCGAACCGGGGAATTTGTAGAGGAGGGGGTAGCGTCCAGCGGGCTTGTACACGGCCAAGTACATCAGCCCCGAAGGCTTGAGAACTCGACAGTTCTCCCTAAAAGCGGCCTGCGGGTCCTCCGTGTGATGAATCACTCCATCCGAGATCACCACGTCCGCGCACTCATCGGCAAACGGGAGCCGTACGTTGTCTCCCACGACGCCGGGCTTGCCGTAACGCTTGACCGCTAGGCCGATCGAAACGCGGCTGCGATCGAGGCCGATGCACTTGAGTCCGCGTCGCGCGAGAACCACGAGCACGCGACCCGGCCCGCACCCGACGTCAAGGACGAGCGAGCCCTGTGGCAGGCCCTCGATCATTTCTACAAGCGATCGAGAAACGACCTTCTGAATCGGCTCGGACGCATCCGGCACGACCCAGTCGAACGGGTGCTTGTCGTAAAATGTAGCCGACTCAGTGGACCCCATGGCTCGCCGCCATTGCGTTGACGTAATGGCCTTCCATCTGTTCGGTCAGACGGCTCCAGCTCAGTTGTTCGGCGACTCGCCGGCAACCCTCTTTCAAACGTGTGTACAGCGCGCGGTCGTAGATTAGACAGCGAATTCCTTCTGCCAGTGCGTCCTTCTCCGGCTCGATCACGAGACCCGCCTCACCGCTCACCAGCGAGCGGATTCCGCAGGAGCTCGTGATAATGACGGGAACGCCAAACGCCATGGCTTCAGCCGCGACATTGGCGAAGTTCTCGTACCGGGAAGGCAAGGCGAACAAACTGGCTTCGGACAGCAAGGCGTTCTTTTCCGTGTCATATAACGGACCCGTGAAAATGACGCGCGTTGCCACGCCGCATTCGCGAGCACGCTTTTCGAGGTACGCGCGATACCCAGGCTCTCCCTCCGGGCCCGCGATGACGAGCCGACCGGATTCCGGGCAGGCTTGCGCAAAAGCTTCGATTAGGACGTCTGCACCCTTTCGGGGAATCAGTCGGCTCAGGAACAGGATGAGCGTCTCCTCAGGGAGGATTCCCCATTTCGCGCGAAAAGTTCCACGGGTCGGCAGGGTTTCGTATGTCGCTGGATCGATTCCGTTGTAGCGGACAGTGATTTTGGCGCGAGGGACGCCGTCTTCCAAGAGTTCTTGTTCTTCCATCTCGGAGGTAGCAATGATCTGCGCGGCATTGGGCCAGAAGGCCCGGCCGAGGCTTCGGTGCCAGAGCGCCTTTAGCCGAAAGCTTCGATCGATTGGACGATACATCCCCATCGGCTCGATCACGTAAGGCACACTCTCGCGGCGGCAGAAGTAGCTCACTGACGGGCCGAGCAGATCGTAGAGTCCGTAGAAGTGGACCAGATCAAATCTCCTGAGCGACGCCCGGCAGAATCCTATCACACGCGGATTCCAGGTCAGAGCGCGATAGCGGCCGCGGACCGGCAGGTAGACTGCTTCGACGCCGTCTTCTGACCAACGCCAGCCCCACTCGCTGCGTTCGATGGGGACGCAACAATCATTGCGCTCGCGCAGCCCCAGATCCGCAGTTAGTACGGTAACCTGATGACCGCGCCGGGCGAGGCCGCGCGCCAGTGCCCGCACCTTAACGACCGTTCCACCTCTCTCCTGGAATGGGTAATAGGACTGAACGACTTTTAGAATGCGCACGTCGGTGTCGCCCCCAAATTGCGAAACCGAACCGCAGCGGACTTGGACAGCCTGATGTCAATCCCAACGATTTCGAACAGCGCCAGAATACTATGTGTGATTGGTGCCGCAAAGGCCTGTTCTTACTTGTCACTAACCCGCGAAAGCGACTCCAAACGCAAGTGGGAAAACGCCTTCATTCGAGCACACCCCCGCGACTTCCGCCGACGAGAGTTAGGTCGTGCCGGCCCGAATGGCGTGTCCGGAGCCCGAGAGTTTCTTACGCCAAAAATCCGCGGTGCGCCGAAGGCCCTCGTCCAAGCTGGTCTTGGCCTCCCAGCCGAGTACCGACTTTGCCTTGGTGCAGTCACCATAGAGAACCTGAATATCGAGCGGCCTTCGCGGAATGGTGTCCCACACAACTTGGCCACGGAAACCGGTAATCGTGCGCAATTTGTCGGCAAGGGCCCGCACGGTCAGCTTGTGGCCCGTACAAAAATTGAACACTTCACCGATGCTTTCTTGAGGCTTTGCAAGGCAGGTCAAATAGGCATCCACGTGGTCATCCACGTAAAGCAGGTCCCGTTCCGGTGTCGGATCGCCGAGTTTGACGACGTCGCCCTTCAGCATTTGCACCACCATGCGTTCGACGAGAAAGTGCGTGTTGTCGCGACGTCCGTAGGTGTTGAATGGGCGTAGCACCGTCATCGGAAAACCGTAGGCATCTTTCATGTAAAGCACGTACTTCTCCGCCGCATGCTTGCTGATTGAGTAAGGGCTGTTTGGCGCCTGCGGAGTGTCTTCGCGCTTGGGTAAGGGACCGTTGCCAAAGGTCTCAGAAGTCGACGCAAACAGGAAGTGCTTGAAGTGCGGCACCTCGCGCAAGCACGCCTCGGCGAGATTTACGGTACCGGTCAGATTGGCGTCGAGCACTTCGTTCGGATGATCATAGCTATATGACACCGGACTGATCGACGCGAGGTGGAACACCACTTCGGGTTGTACCTCGCGCACCGCACATCTGACGGCGAAGTGGTCGCGCAGATCGCAAAAGACGACCTTGATTCCGAGATCTGCGCCCAACACATAGCGCCCCGTCACGTATCGCTGCATCGAGTAAAGATCATGCCCGCCCACTTCCGCCAAACGCTCGAGCAAACGGCTGCCGATGAAGCCCGTAGCACCCGTGACGAGAATTCTCATTCCGATTCGTTCCTCCGTCGCTAAACGAGTTCAAGCAAACACTATTACAGCGCCTCGCGCAGGCGCTCACAGAACCGGTCGAAACTGAATTCGCGCCTGACCCACTCTCTTCCTGCTTTGCCCATGCGGCACGCGGCCTCTTTGTCTTCCAGGAGTTGCACCACAGCATGGGCAACCTCGCCCGGATCTGCCGGATTCACAAGTAATCCGTGCTCTCCCGAGCGGATGAACTCGGCAGGCGCTCCCACACTCGGACCCACGACCGGCTTGCCGCGCGCCATTGCTTCCAGAAAAACAATGCCGAAGCCCTCGCCACGGGGCGCGCGCGGGTCCAACTCCGTTCGCGCAGGCATCGCGAAAACGCAGCAGCGATCATAGCAGACGTCAAGCTCCTCAGGTGAAACGCTTCCCACGAAGCGCACGGAAGCCGCAACTCCGAGTTCGTGAGCGCGTGCTTCAAGGCGTTGGCGGTCGTCGCCGCCGCCCACGATCCAATAGATAGCGTCCGGCACACGTTGAAGCACCAATGGCCAGGCCTCGAGCATCACATCGTGGCCCTTGTATTGTTCCGATGCGGACATTCGGCCGACCGTAAGCACTACAGGTTGCGTGCGGTGCTCCAAGGCAGGTTCGTTCCTTACAATAGAAGACGGCGACGCCATCGGCAACGAAGGGGGCAAAACGAGAGCGTCCGGTTTCCGGAGACCGTGCCGCGCAACAGTGGCCTCCAGGGTAAAGCGAGTGATCGTCACGTAGCGCTTGGCTGCGCGCAGCGCGTTTTTCTTCGACGGCGTCAGGTCTCCCCATACTTCAATACCGTAAAGAACCAACCAGTAGGGCGCACCGGTGAGCCGCTCGATGACGCGGGCGGTGGTTGCCAAACCGACGTGCGCGCAGATAATCAAGTCGGGAGACCAGGTGATTGCCACCGCGAGTGCTGAGAGGAAAAAACGAAGTTTCACGGACGGCCGCAAAGAAACGGTTCCATCCGGATGCAACTTTGGATCGGCTGCAATTGAGATCAGGCGAACGCGATCGTCTCCTAGGATGGCGCGGAGCGCGGAGACCAGCGTTTTCGTGTAGTTCTGGACGCCCCCCGTCGATTTCAATGAAGGCGAAAGGACGAGTACTTTGCGGTAGTTTCCGCTGCCGTTGCTCATGACTCCTGGGTCAGCGTTTGCGTCGCCCCGGTGGATTTCCTGCGCATGATTTCCTGAAAGATTGCAACCAGTTCGCGGCCGTTATTTTCCCAGGTGTATTTTCGCGTCGTCTCCGCTGCTCGTTCGCCCAGCCGGTCTCGAAAATCTTTGTTTTCGTATAGACGGCGAATCATCGCCTCGAGAGCGGCAGCGTCTCGCGGGTCAGAAAGAATCAGCCCGTCGACACCGTCGGTAATAATCTCGGAAACGCCGGCCGCCGCAGAAGCGATGACTGGCAATCCGCAGGCCATCGCCTCCGCCACGGGCAAAGCAAAAGTGTCTTCCAGGGAAGGCCCGGCGTAGACGTCTGCCGCCGCGTAGTAGAATTCCACATCTCGCCTGAGCGGCAAAACGCGTGCGCTGATCGCACTGAAAATTCCGCGATGCAGTGCCTGGTGAAGATCCTGCGACTCGCTACTGACGACCAGCAGTCGAATGGGAAGCTCCGGCATTCTTGTGGCCGCCTCCAGGAGCGTCAGCAACCCCTTCTTACGCCAATCATTGCCGATCAACAAGACCGCAAAATCGTTTTCTCCGAGCCCGAGAGTGCGGCGTGCCTCGCGCCGAAGCGCCACTCGCCGCGTCGGATTGAATGCTTGTCGGTCTATACCCGTCTCAATGAGCGGAAACGGTTCGTGTCGACCATAAAATTCCGCGAGCTCGGGTGCACTGCGGCGTGACGTGAGTATCAATTGGATTTGGCTTTTCGGGTACACGCGCCGCTCCAAAGCAACAGCGAGCCGATAATACAGCCGGCGATGTAGGAGCCGCGGCCAAGCGGGAAAGGGGTTCTTGGAAAATGCCAGTTCAGGTCGGACCTTACTCAAGAATGCTGCAAAGACAATGTGGACTGAGATCGCGTCGGCGTCCAGGCAATTCGGTCCGGGGCTGAAGACGATGTCGTACCGGAGGTTACCAATCCAGCGGTCCAAAGCTCGCGACAGGTGATTGGCAACAAACCACCAGAGAAAGTTTACCAGGTGCGGCCCGGGCAGCTTCGGGATTCGGTGCCAAGTAATCTTCGACAAATCTAGGTCCGCGACGCTCTGACTATAAACGTGGATCTCGAAAGTTTCGGCCAGTTGGCTGATCCACTCCGCTACAATGCGTTCGGTACCATGGCTCTTGTCTATGAAAGGCGAAACCACCGCGAGACGTGGAAAACGCCTAGGTGCGCTCATTATTTGTTCACTGTCCTCATCTCACGGGCCTGATCGAGCGGGGTAGCCAAGCCACGCGGCCCACTCACGCGGCACACCAACAGCAATCTGCAGGACGCTTATGAGCCGCTGAACTCAGTTGCGATCTCCTGCATGCCCGGAGCCCGCTCCACATCAATCATCGGAACTGTTGTCGGAACCAGCAGGCTGGGCAACCGAAACAGGACACCTATCATGAGCCACAAATATGCGTTGTTAGTGTAGTTCTCGTAAGCCGACAAGACGAGGTACGTCAAAGGGTAGAGTAAGAAGAACGCGTACCAGAGAATCGCTACGGCAATCGGGAAGTATCGTGTTCCGCGCAAGCGGCGAACGACCGTCCATGAATAGTAGAGGAGCGATCCGGTCCAAAGAATCCAGAGGAACGGCGCAAGAATTCCCATTTCGATGATCAGTTGACCATAGCCCTCTTCGACGCCGATGCCAAAAGCCCGCTGTCCAAGCAACTTAGATACATACTGCCCCCCCAAGGAGGCCGTACCGATACCATTTCCGAACACCCAGTTGGGTCGCGTGAAGGCGTCCAGCAGGTTTTGTACTGGATAGTCCCACGCCCGCGTCTCTCCCTGATACGCAGAACTTCTTGGACTGAGGGTCTCTTTGTAGAACGCGAGGCGGGAGCCCGCCTCTTCCGGATACAGGGCGATCAAGGCAGCCAGCGCTAGCGCCGCCACGATTGCACTACGGCGAATGGCTTTGAACATTCTGTGGGCCTGCCTCTGCCGCCACGGAGCGCCCCAAAGGAACGCCGCTGGAAGAATGAAGGCGCTGGTCACGACTCCTATTAGGGCGGTGCGCGAGCCGCTTAGGAGCGTCGCGGTTCCCACCAACCCTACGCCGACGAATACTATCGCGCGATTGCGGCGCGTGTAAAACAACAGATAGGCCGCAGCGCCCATCGCCAGGATGAAGACCGCAATCAGGTAGAGCGCGAAACGACCCGAGCTTACGAAAACGGAATCGGGCAAGGAAAAGGCCTTGCCGGTCAACGGACTCGTCTTGCTCAGGTCGCCCAAGTCCTGCAACTCCGGAGCGAGTTTTGTCGGGTTTAGGAACGCATTACCGAGGATTGCCTGCATGATTCCCAATGTCGCTATGACGATTGCCAATCCGACATTTGCGACTAAGAATCGCCGAAGATCCTCGTCAGAGCGAATCAGCGCGTATCCTACGAATAGGAGCGGAACGTAGTAGAAATAGAGCTTAAAGCCGAGCAGCCCGTAGAGGATATGTGGAGAATTCTGGTTAAAGATTTGGAGCACCCCGAGCCAAAAGAAGATGCTAAAGAAGAGCAGGAAGGGCGGACGGAACGTTTTTTCTCGACCCCGCCGGATCTCTCTAAAAAGTGCAACGTAGACAAGCGCCAGCAGCACGTCCTTGCCAAAAAACATCGCGAGGTTGTTTCCCGTATACTTCCTGGCGAGGTCTTCAAACATCAACCAAACCAGGAACAGGTAAAACCCGGACCTCCAGTTTCGTAGAATTGCGATCGCGACAGCGAACGCAGCAAATCCTAACGCAACGAAGGTGAGGGTTCCTACGTCGTTCGCTACGATCTTCCCACCAACTTCCCAAGCCAGCCACAGTCCGACAGCAAACAGAGTGACGCCTATCAGGGCCTGGTTTCTCATTGCCGGAATGCGCGGATTCAACAACTCTCTCTTACCCCTCTGCTGAAACCGCAACTTGCGCCAGACTTCGACAGACTACGGCAACATTACTACATCGATGGGCGAAGCGCACCTGGGCCAGTACTCGGCAGAGTACTAGTTGGACGGAAGCCCCAGCACGTGCCGATGTGCAATCTCCCGGGCTGTGTACTGAAATCTGCGGAGAAAGCGTGCAGCAGGGTGGTCCAAAGCAATGGGGCAGTCCCCATGTAGCTCGAGCAGGATCTGTGGTCGGTGCTGACTAAGAACTTTGACCATTCCTTCGAGCACGACCTGCTCGGCCCCTTCGACATCGATCTTTACGAAATCCACCCGGTCAAGACCGAGTTCGTCGCAGAGCGAATCCAGAGTGACGGCGCGGACAGCAATTCTCTTCGTAGGCCGTTCGTAGTAGATGCCGCTCCACGAACTAGCAGGAGCACATCCGAGCGACACCTGCCCGCAAGAATTGTAAGCGGCAGCCTGCACAACGGTGGCGTTCCCGAATTCGTTGGCTTCTACGTTTCTTCTCAGGACTTCAAAAACGCGTGGGTCGGGTTCAAGGGATATTACCCGACCGCTCCTTCCCACAATCTCGCCAGCGATCAGCGAAAAGTAGCCCGCATTCGCGCCCACATCGAACATAGTCATGCCAGGCCTGAGTTGCTGGAGAAGACATTCCGATACTTCTCGCTCGTGCATTCCCAGAAGAATCGAATAGTGAAGCGGATCGTTCAGACGCACGGAAAACCGAAACCGCTCGAACGGCACCTCCAAGATCGCTGGCCTCAGGCTGCAAAAGAAATGATCCAGTGCCTTGAGAACGACTTGCGGACCACCTCGTTCGCTGAGTTTAGTGTGATAGCGCCGTAACGAAAGTGCGGCAGCATGAAGCGTGGATTTCGGAACCAAATACGAGGAGACGCGTATGGGCCAGCCTGTCACCAGCCGCACTGCGGTCTTAGCTGAAGCCATGTTCCTCTGATAAGGCGAATCTCACCGGTGCCCAGATCTTGAACCCCAGCGATTCCCTCAAGTCCCGATCATTCAGGATCGGTCAGTCGTTTGGGGGTTGCCTCCAAGCATCTCATCCGGGATGTTCACTCGAAAGGTCTCTGTAGCACGCCGACACCCCGAAGGATGCCAGAGAGTCGCGCACCGATGTTCCGCCCAAATTCGGAAAACGCCGAATTCCAGAGCACGTCATCCGATATCAAGATACCACCGGGACGAATATGCGGGTACGCCTGCTCGTACTCAAATTTCATGTGCTCATACGTGTGCATGCTGTCGTGGATGAAGATGTCCAGCCGCCCAACGCTGCCTAAGACTTGCGGGAGGAGTTCACGGGCGTCACCCAAGTGCACGGTCCAGCGATGTCGCAACGATTCGGGCACGATCCATCCCACCTGCTTTCCGGGAGGAAGGAAAGATCCGTCATTCACATCGATGGAATGGAGCGAACCCTTTCGATTGCGCTCCATCGCGAGCAGAAGATACGCAGACGACACTCCGTTGGCGATTCCGGTTTCGAGCATCGTGTCCGGCTTGAATGCACGAACGATGGCGTACTGCAATAGCACGCGCTTCGCATAGAGGCTTGCGCCGACTGAGTCCGCGGACCCGAGCTGTTTCTCCGCATCACGAAAATGTTCATAGAACCCGTGATCCTGAAAGGGTTCGCTGAGAAAGCCTCTCACTTCTTTCACTGAAGCGCCGGTCAAGCGCGCTAGAAAATGCTCGTCGAGAGCGAACACATCTCGGAAAACTGATTTCAACGCGTAGGCGGGATGACGCGAGGCAAACGCCATGCGGCCCGTCAGGTTGGCCTGCCACCACTTAGACATTGCACGCTTGCTCCACGGCGCGCACCGTTGCATCGACATGATCGCGGGGCGACCACGTTTCCATCCGCGCGATTGCGGCGCTGCTCATCTTCCTGAGCCGGTCGGGGTTCCTCAGTACGTTCGACAGGGTCTTCGCCAGCGTCTCTATGTTGCCGCACGGATATATGTAGCCGGTCACGCCTTCCGCGACAAGGTCAAACCTCCCTCGAATCTCGTCGCTTAGAATCACAGGACATCCGCACAGCATCGCTTCGCACACGACAACCGGGCAGGGATCGTATTCGGACGGCATAATGAGGAGATCAGACGACCGATAAACAGCAGGCAATCCAGACTGGTTGACGAATCCCAGGAAACGGACGCGCTCGCTGACGCCAAGAGAGTTGGCCTCTGCCTCCAGGCTCTCACGCAAAGAGCCATCTCCTGCAAAAACCAGATACGCATTCTCCACATTTGCGGCGGCAAACGCGCGCAATGCATCGTGCGGCCTCTTCCAGGGCTGAAGTTTGGCACAAAATACTGCCACAATTGCATCCTCCGGGATGTGCCAGCTCCTCCGGACGGTTTGCCGGTCCACTTCAGCAGCACGTCGCCGCCACCAGGGATTGTCGACAACGAACGGCGCCAGAACAACACGAGACTGCGGCATCCCCATGCCGATGACGAATTGACAACCAGCCTCGGAAGGCATTATCGCGACGTCGGCCAGCCGAAAGATTAGAGGCAGCAAGAGCTTCTTGACCGATATCTTCCACGCTTTGCGATCGCGTGGCTGGAGACTAGTCGCATCGGTGCCAAACAGCACGGGAATTCCACTTGCCTTCGCTGCGGCCACCGCGATCCAGAACGTGGCGTAAACATATCCCGTGTATATGATCACCGCGTCGAAATTCCCGCGGCGGATCAACCGCCACACAGCTGTATTGCAGAGGCCCCAGAAGGTCTCCAACCTCGGCTTCCCGAAGCGATTCGCAAGGCAGCACCACGGGTAGCCGTCCAGGAGCGGTATGTCCCACTTCACTTCGACTCCGAAGTGGGGATCAACTTCCGGCTCGGCTCCCTGCATGCTGCAATATGCCACCTGAATTTCCACTCTCGGATCCTGCGCCAGAAGACGAAATATCGGCGATGCATATTGAACAGGATGGGCGCTGACCAGCAGGACTCGGAGGGGACGTGCCACTATTCCGCCAGGACCGTCCGAAATCGATCCGCGATCTTAGACCACGCGAAGTAGTTTTCCTGCGCCTCGAAATTGCGCTCACGCAACTCCATCCAGCGCCGTGAATCGCTCAGCACGCGCGTGAGCCCGCGGACCAAAGAGTCCCGGTCTCCCCAAGGCGACCACTCGATGCCCGCGTCCTTCAGGGGTTCGCTGATGATACCGTTCCTGTAACCTACGATGGGCACTCCGCAAGCAACTCCGGCGAGAGCGCTGCCTCGCTGCGGCGTGATGGCTCCGCGCACGAACAGCAGCGCATCGGCGCGCTCGAATTCTCGGGTGATCTCTTCCGCCGGCAGGACTCCGCGCACCGTAAGCTCTACGTTCGCTCCTTCGAGGGCCTTCGCAAGCTTTTCCCGCGCCTCAATGGCTCCTCGCCCGACTGCCACCAGCCGCACCTTCGCAATCGCCCGGGCGGTTCTTTTCATCACGTATGCAATCTCATCGACTTCGCGATCGGTCTGCGGCATGCCGGTGACGCCGAAGATGATCACAGTCTTCCCCCGGTCCTCACCAGGCGGCGAGGGGCGCTGCGCAAGGCTCTCGGGAATATTCGCACCGATCGGAATAAACGCAGCCTTGGCTTCTCCTTTGGGCAGCCAAGGAACCGTCTCAAGCGGCACGGTGAAGATGGCTCTCTCTGCCTTCTGACACAGCTTTCGGATCACCCAGTCCTGGCACGCGCCGCGGACCGGACTCGACCAGTGCCGACCGGACTGACGGGTGGGTTCATGGTAGACGACCGCTATGCGCGCGCCAGCATCGCGAAGGACGCTCGCCACGCCAAGGATGCGAAAGGGAAATGCTCGGCGCGACCATGCCAGCGCCGTGTACTGCAGGAGCACCCATCTGCCATTCCATCTGCTGCATTCGCGGCGGAGTTGCCGCAACGCGTTTGCCCAACCCAGTTCGGCCCATTGGACACGCACCTTCTCAAGACTCACGGCCCGCCGCTGCAATGCCCCGCCGAGAAATGTGCAGTAGTCCTCCAGCCCGTCAGTCGGCTCATCCCGCCGTCCAAGCAGCGCGATCCACCCGTCTCGAGGATCGCCGGACTCCGAAGATGCTTCCCGGATCTGCATTTCCGCTAGGCGGCGTTGCTGAGTCGTCTGCCAGCCACGTTACGCACGGCGCTGCCTGAACCAGTTGTTGTCACGCGTGCAGCGCTCTCCTGTCGGACTGCCACGCTTCCACCATGCGGCGCAAGCCGTCAACGATGCCTACGCGCGGCGTCCAGCCCAATTGCTCTTGCGCCTTTCGAATGTCGCTCACGTAAATCCGCTGGTCGCCCGGACGAAATTCGCCGTACTCAACGGGAGGCAGTTTCCCTAGAAGTTGCCTCAGCGGAGACTGCAGTTCGGTCCACACAGAAGTCGTATGAGCTGGGCCGCCGCCAACGTTGTAGATCTGACCTGCTGTCCGGTCGATATTGGCGCAGGCCCGGTTCATCAGTTCCACAAGGTCTTCGACATAGAGCAAATCACGAACCTGTTTGCCGTCTCCATAGATGGTGAGCCGGCCGCCGCGCAGTCCTGTGAGGGCAAAGTGCGCCACCCATCCCTGGTCTTCGGTCCCAAACTGGTGCGGCCCATAAATGCAGGACATCCGAAACACGATCGTGCGTACGCCATAGATTCGGTGATAGTCGTGAACATACTGATCGGCCGTGCCTTTCGAACAGCCGTATGGCGAATGGAAATCGAGTGGGCAGCTCTCCGAAACGCCGTGAGGCAGATTCTCGAACTCATAGCGGCTGGGCCTTTCGACAACCCTCAAATGGTCCAGTCCGCCGTAGACCTTGTTGGTGGACGTGTAAAGGACGATGGGCGCGGGCCGTTGCTTGCGCGCAGCCTCCAGCACGTTGAGTGTTCCCTGCGCGTTGATCGAAAAATCCTCTTGCGGATCCACAACAGATGTCGTCACCGCCACTTGTGCCGCAAGATGGAAGACGATATCCGCCCCGCGCATGGCCTTTTCAACCAGATCCGCGTCGCGCACATCCCCTTTCGTAAACTGCGCGCGGCCGCCGTGCTGCGACCGGAGCCACTCCAAGTTCTGCTCAACGCCCGCCCGACCCAGATTGTCGAACAACACCACGTCGTGGCCGTCGCGCAACAGCCGATCAGCCAGGTTCGTCCCGATGAAGCCAACTCCGCCTGTGATTAGGGCTCGCATGGTAGGGTCCTCAATCGTTCCTTTCCTTTTTCGACGCTAAGAGAGATACTCGCCGTCGCAACCTGCGTTTCAGTGCGTGGCGCACTGTTTTCAGCATCATCGGAATCCCCTTCCGGTAGCCGCCAATGCTTCTAACGCCACGGAATTCCCGGTAGGCGGGGCCACACAGTTGGTAGCGGTAATAGTATTCGAGATAGATCAGGCGAACTTCCTCATCTGACCACTCTCGAGCGGGTGCAAAGAATTCCTCCGGCTGCTCGCTAAGCACAGAGGTGATCTTGTCCCTGCATCGCTGAAACGTAAAGTCGCGCAAGGTCAATTCCTGACCAGCGCGGGCAATGACCTTCCTCCTCTCCTCATTACGGAGGTACTCGTCAACGAGATCGGGGATCTCGGCTTCGCTGCGCCAACCGACGAAGTGCTCGCCTTCACGGAAACCCCATTCGGTCAGTTCCGTGGGCATTCCAGTAATCAAGAGAGCCCCACCTGCCATGGCTTCATAGCAGCGCATGTTGGCTTCTTGAGTGAAGTCCTCTCGACTCACATTGACCACGATTTTACTGCGTTTGTACAGATCGGCGGTCTCCTGTTTCGTGTACCGCCTTCCAAGTTCATTCATCTTAAATCGGGAGGCCAAGTTTTGGATGATCCGCCTTCGCCTGTCGTAGTGCGCGTAATCGAATGCGCCAACCCACCCCAAGTCGAACGGGCGGCCCTCTCGAATCGGATTTGGTTGAAAAAGCTCTCCGTCCGCGGCGTGCGCAAGGACAATAACTTTGGGATGACCGGCTGCTCGATACAGAGGTGCCAGCGATGGGTGCCACACGAACACGTAATCGAACAGCATGGACCAACGAATCCGCGAGGCCGTCCAGCTAAAGGAGTCAATATCCAGCGACGCCGTCCGCACAGGTGAACGGTGTAAATCGCGAGGGAGCGCGGGTGTGTGGACCAGATGCGAAAACACGTCGGGCGACTCGCTGCGCCTTCGTGCGTCCTCGAGCAAGTCTCGGATGCTGACGCTCGGCCCAAAAACGTCCAAATCGAAATGAATCGCGCAGCCTGGAGCGAAAGTATCGGACAAATATCTCTCGGTTACGTGCCTCCGCGAATTGTTGTACGCAAATGCCATTCTCATCGGCTTGGCATTATCCGGCACCGTCGACCTTTTCCCCAGGCCGACCGGCTCCAACGACGTTCGAATTTGAGACGCGAAGGGCGACAATCGGCGAGCTTCTCCTATGAGGACCTTGGCTCCGGGATTCGTTCGACGACAACCAGAGAATCGATTTGTTCGACGATTCTCCAGCCTGGCAGAGCTGCATCGCGAAAGAGCCTGTCGACCAGCTTCACCGGGCCCCAATTCCTTTCGGTCCAGCCTCCCGGAAATATCGCCGCATCGTGGAAGATCACGACGCCCCCAGGCACAACAAATCGGTGCCACTCGTCCCAGTCTTGCTGTACGCCGCGCTCCGAATGATCTCCGTCGATGAATAAGAAATCGATGGGCTGATTCCAGTCCTTTGAAGCGACTGTGCTGAGTTTCTCAATCCAGATAACTCTGCCGTTCTGGCAACTTTCCACCACCTTGCGCGCCGCGCGTTTCATAGCGTTAAGCGATTGCAGGCGGCTTAGGTGGAAAGGATCAACAAGCGAGAGCATCCCTTGCGGCGACATGGCTTCGCGCAGCGCGACCGCGGACGCTCCTTCCGCCACCCCGATCTCAACGAGGCTGGACTTTCCTGCGGCCCACTTCTTCAGGGCCTTGTGCTCGTCTAGAGTATGCTGCCCCGCGACCGGGCGGATGCCCAACCACGCAAACAAGGGATGGCGGAGCAGTCGGAATGGGCCTGCCTGCGAATCGGCGCCAGGTCGTCGAAGGATCAGCATCTCTGACAAGCCTCACCTCAGTGGTTTGCCAGTCCAACAACTCTTAGGAATCGGTTCCACCAGTTCTCTGGAGCCATCATCTCCACTAATCGCGGGCGCACCATTCGTTCCACCAAGTCCCGCCAGCGCTGAGGATCGGCCAGCACAGCCTGCACACCCCTCGCAAATCCCTCCATATCATCAGCCGTAGCCGCCAGCAGGGGCTTCATGGCCGGATCAGTGTAAAACGTCAGGCTGGCCCCATGCGGCGCAGCAATCACAGGTGTTCCGCTCGCAAGCGCCTCAGATACAACGAACGGAAACGGATCGTAACGCGAGGGGCACATCGAGAAGTCCGCGGCGTTATAGAGTAATGGAAGCACGTCGTACGTCGCGTCGTGGAATAGCCGGATGTTCGAAAACTGCTTTACCCGCTCGGGCACAGGGCCGCGAACAGCGACCAGCATTGTCATCTCCGGAAATGTGCGCGCGACGTGCTCAACAGCTCCAAATCCCTTCATCGGGTGTGAACTCCCAACGTACAGTCCCACAGCCTTTGACGTGATTCCCAGTTCCCTTCGGCATGCTTCCTGATCGAGCCGGCGAAAATGGTTCAGGTCGATCGGATACCACATGACCTGTGCGTCGTACCCGAAATAGCGGCGAATCTCGGCGCGTATCGGCTCCGAACAGCAAAGGGCGATGCTGTTCTTGCCGGAAATGCGCTCGAGAACCATCGCGTCCCACCATTTCAGCTTCAAGTAGCCACGATACGTAATAAAAGGCCTGATCGCTTCGGCCTGCCCCCGATATGTGCCGTGGAAAAACTGTGCGTGGTTCACGCCGTTCCCTAGTGGGTACCAGCCCACAGTTGAATTCGATAGGACCAATCGAACGCCCGGGTGAAGTGCTTCCTTCGCTGCTCTGCCGATATAGTAGCCGTGCAATCCGGTGGCGAGAACCCATCCCAACTTGTTGTTGGGATCACGATGCCGCCAACGTTCCGGGCAAGCATTCTCCGTGTGAAAGACCCGTACTCCGTAGCCGCGTCTCTCGAACCCGCCTGCTACGTATTGAAGGAATCGTTCCATTCCCCCCAAGCGGTTAACTGGCCCCGTCGTCAGAATGAAGATTTCGTCGGCCAAGAGTGCCAGAAGCTCCCTGTCAGCGCCGCAGTTAGAAACCACTAAAATCGTAGACTGCAGCTGCCGACTCCCTGCCCGTGATTCCAGAAAACCCACTCGTACCGGTCTGCGTCCTGCTGTTAATGGCCGGGGCCATAATCGCGATCTAGCCAACCGCGGACGCCATGCCCGTTGTCAGTTCACCGTGTCTCACTCATCCTAGAAGCTCGTACTTGCCGACTCCGGGTGGATGCATATCAAGCGCTCCGACCTTATAGAATCCGAATCGCGGTGGCTCGAAATGGTTCTCGGCAGTAAAAGGAGCGCAGAAATTATCCCGCACCAAGTCCTGCCGCACGAAGAACGCGTTAATTCCCGAAAGGGAACAGCCAACCAGAGCGTAGCCCTTGCGTGAACCGAGTATCTCGAGAGCTTTCAGGCTGGCCCCGTAGTAGCTGGTGCCGTCCCAGACAAAATCCTTCTTGTACACGGCGACTATTGCCAGAGGCGGCCGGAATACTGCGTTGTATTCAATGACGACCGCGCGGGGCTGGACAACGGAAATGGCCTCCCACACCCAATAATCGTTGCCGTCGATATCGATGCTCAGAAGATCAATCTCTCCAGAAACGTGCGCCTGCCCGATCAGGTCGTTGATCGAATCGCGCTCCACAAATCGGCGTACGAACGTCAGCTGCCCCGCCTGAACAAACGATGAGAATCGATTTCGAATCGCAGTTGCATTGGCTTCGCTGCCGTCTATCCACAAGCCTCGCCAGCCCGAGAGCATTAGATACAGCGTATTGTTTTCGGTCCCGTCTCCAACCCCGAACTCCACGAAGATTCGGTTGGACACGCCTATTCTTCGAAAAATTTCCTGAATCATGCCGTCTTCGTCAAGCTGCGAGTACCCACGGAACCCATACTTGAGGAGTCTCTTCGGGTCGCGGTTGCGCTGACTCGACAAAAGGGACTCGCGATACCTCGCATATAGAACAGTATTCGTCAGGGCGCTCGATTCGCGCGTCTCTAGTATTGCGCGTAGATACGGGCGAATCGACTTGACCAAGAATCTAGGAATAACAGGCATAGGGTCTGTCCAACTATCTGGCCTTTCCTCGTCGCAAGCCTGCAAGAACCATCACCTCGCGCAGCTCTGCTGTCGACGTCAGAAAAAGTCGCGCTTCTCTCGGGGTACCGCGACGTAGTTCTTGGCCGATGGGTATTCCGGTCTGCAACGGTGAGGTATCAGACCGCCGTCCGGGCGTACCTCACACCAATCGTAGTCGTACGCCCGTAGTAAGTCGATGATGTCCGAGGCCGCATAGCCCCAAGCACGCGTGACCAAGTCGAATACTTCGCAAATTACAACTGGGCGGCACTCACTCAAGAGCCTGGAGGCTCCGCGAAACGCCTCCATTTCCCCACCCTCTGTGTCGATTTTCAATAGATCGACTCTGTCAATTCGCGCACGCTCCAGATACGAGTCAAGGGCCATCGTCTGCACCGTGAGCCGACTGGTCGGATGGTCGATGGGAGGCGTGCGAAGACTGTTCATCGTAGTGTAACCCTCGACCACAACCGTGAGCGACGCTTGACCCTCCTCTGAGGCCAAAGCAAACGGTTCGACAGCCACTGACCTGATCCGGTTATGCCAAAGATGGAGCAGCAGCCTACGGCGTTCTCTCGGAGACGGCTCAAAAGCCACAACCCGTCCGTCACGTCCCACTTTCTTCGCGGCGACCAGGCTGTAAACACCGTGATGTGCACCGATGTCCAGAAACGTCATCCCGGGTCTTAGGTATCGCCAGAGAAATCTCAAGTCTCCGACGTCCTCTCCCCAGTATTCGAAAGCACTCCGATCGGGACTGAAACTCGCCGGAAAATAGGACCACCAAAAACTAAGCTGTTCCTCCGAACTCAGCGCTAGGTGAACTCTGTGCGGCGCGTACGTCAATTTTGCGAGCCACATCGTTGTGAGAAAGCGAACACTAGTCCACCTCTGTTCGGGCGTCTTTTGGAAAAACTTCCCGAGGCGCTCTACGGTTGTCACATCTGCCCTCGCGTCCCCGTCCAGTTCTCCTCCGAACTGACTACGAGTTGCTCGCATTCCATGGAACACGGAATGTTCAGCACCCCGGCCCACTCATCCATGAAATGAGTTACCGGCGTGCCTTCAATGATCAATGCCGGAACAAGTGTCCAGTTGTGGTTCCGCTCGTGATCATCGTGGACTCCGACATATATGTTGTAGGCGCCAGGCCGAAGTGGGAGGTCCGGGAACGATAGCCGAATGTCGTGCTCGCCCTGAGCGAATTGCACGTTGTCAAATGACCACCCCGAAATCAGAAAACCGCGGGAGTCGTAGACAACAACTGCAATTCGACCGCGGTCGATGCGCACCTGGTTGCGTACTCGAATCACGATGCTAATGGGCTCCGTCCCTTCGGCGACGACATTTGCTCCAGCCCCGCGTCGCTGAATGACTTCCCACCCCAAATAACGGAACGCTTCGTTTGAGAGAAGCGCTTCCTCTCCCTCTTGCGACTCGGAGAGGGTTGACTGCTCATAGGCGCTGATCACCGCTTCCGCGGACCCGCTGAGCCGGATCTGTCCGCGGTCGATCCAGAGGACGCGCTCGCAGAGGCGGCGAATCTGATTCATCTGGTGGCTGACGAAGACGATCGTCCGCCCGCTCCGAGACACATCCTGCATCTTGCCCAGACACTTCTTCTGGAACTCAATGTCGCCGACTGCGAGTACCTCGTCCACAAGCATGATTTCAGGTTCGAGATGCGCCGCAACAGCGAATGCCAACCGCATCTGCATGCCCGTGCTGTAATGCTTCAACGGCGTATCGATGAACTGCTCGACGGCGGCGAACGACACAATCTCGTCAAATTTCCGCGCGATTTCGGAATGTTTCATTCCCAGGATCGCGCCGCTCAAATAGACGTTCTCGCGCCCGGTCAACTCAGGGTGAAATCCGGTCCCAACCTCCAGCAGGCTCCCAACGCGGCCGCGAATCTCGGCAAAACCTGCGCTCGGTCGAGTGATTCGCGAAAGGATCTTGAGCAGCGTTGTCTTGCCTGCGCCGTTGCGTCCGATTAATCCGACCACTTCGCCTTCGCGGACCTGGAAAGAGACGTCACGCAACGCCCAAATCTCGCCTGCTTCGCGCGGCCGTCCGTTACGGCGAAATGGGGCGGTGAACGCCCGTGTCAGGATATCGCGCAGCGCGTAATACCGTTCGCGCTCGCCAATCCGGTAGCGCTTGCCCAGCCCCGCCGCGTGAATGACGGCTTCGCTCATCGCCTATACGACATCCGCGATCGTCGTCTCCATTTTTTGAAAATATGCTACGCCGCTCAGCAAGACGATCAGCACTACGCCCGAAGAAACGAGGATCAGGCGTCCCGGCGGCTGGCCGTTCCCCGAGAGCGACCATCGAAATCCTTCGATTACGCCTGCCATCGGATTCAAGCCGTACACCCAGCGCCATCGCTCGGGCACCAGCGAACTCGGATACGCCACGGGCGAAGCAAACAGCCAGAACTGCACCAGAAACGGTACCACGTAGCGGACATCGCGATAGATCGCGTTCAGCGCAGAAAGCCAAAGCCCGACGCCGAGCGCAGTCAGCAGAGCCAGCAAGAGAAACGCAGGGAGCCACAGTATCGCAGCCGAAGGCCGAAGGTCGAAATAGATCATCATCGCCACGAACATGAGAAAAGAAACACAGAAATCGACGAGCCCGGAAAGCACGGAAGATAGTGGAAGGGCGAGCCGAGGGAAATACACCTTCGTGATGACGCGTTGGTTTTCCACGATTGTATTCGTCGCATTCTGAAGCGACGCGGCGAAATACATCCAGGGGAGCAGGGCGCTGTAGTAGAAAATCGGGTATGGCAATCCTTCGGAGGGGATGTGCGCAAGCCTTCCGAAAAAAAGCGTAAACACGATCATGGTAAGAAGCGGCTGCAGGATCGCCCAAGCCGCGCCGATCGCTGTCTGCTTGTAGCGGATCTTGATGTCACGCCAGACGAAAAAATACAGAAGTTCGCGATGCTCCCAGAGCTCGTCGAACGGAACCTCCCACCAGCGGGCGGGGGGAGTGATCCGGAGAACCGGAGGCATCGAACCGAGCCGTGTTGGAGCAGTCGTGCTCATCGTCCCTAGCCCACTTTTCTTGAACTAGTGTGAACCGCTAATCTGCTGAACATCTCGCTCCTCGATACGATCCATCAGCTCTCGCCGGTGCAACAGATAGCTGCTCAGTGATCGCTTGGCTTGCTCAGGTACCACCGCTATCTGATTGTAAGCCGCATCCCGCCACGAAATCGGACCTCGGTCGGGAATCAGATGCAGTCCCCATTGGAAGATAAGACCCAAATTCCAAAGGACAAGTGCGGCCGTCCCGCTCCAGGCAACGATCGCCACGCGGCGCGCCTGCCACAGGCGCGCAAGCCAGTCGAAAAAAGCGGCGAGTCCCAAGATGAACACAGCCGTGAGCGAAACGAAAAACCTATTACCATAGGACGAAATCCCGTCCCAGTTCTCGTAACAACCCACTCCGTACGCATACGCCAGGATCACGGCACCCAAATGCCGCGCAAATCCTCGCTCCGATTTTCGCAGAACGAGAATCCCCACGCAGGCCAAAATTGCGATCGGAGTCCAACTAAATAGCCCATGGTCGGCGGAAAAGCACACCTTGAGAAACGCAGGTGACTTCCAATACCAGTGCTCCGTATAGCCAAATCTCAGATAGCCGCCGTAGATGATTCGTTTTGTAAGAAGCGTCGGCGTGAACGCGGCGGCAACCGTGACCGCAAATGCGCAGTTCTTCAAAAATAGACTCGTGATCGCCTCATCCGAGCTCCGTCGCAAGATCGACCAGTAGCCACCAAGAGATTCCAAAAGCGGGAGCAGCAACACGACGGCGTTCATGTAGTACACATTCAGCATCAGCCCGCCGAGCGCACCGAGGACTATCCATTGCTTCCACGAACGAGCGCCTCGCGTGCGAATCCAGTACCAGACGAAAAGCGCCACCGCAAACGCGGAATGCGCATGGGACCACGATGGATTGAAGTACATGTAAACGGGCAGCGAGCTGCCAAACCAGATTCCCAGCGCTCCGAGAAACGCCCAGCACTCTGGAACGCATCCTCGCGCTAGCCGGAAGGAAATAAAAACGGCAAGGAAACCATACAGCGCCGTTCCCAGGGCCATCGCAACGCGGTATGGCCGCGAAAACCCGTCCGCGGGCACACGCCCGCCAAAACGGTCGTACAAAATCACGGCCCCGTGCGCGGCAATTAAGAATGGCGACCATAAAATGGCAGGACCTACAGAGAAGTGGTTGTCGATGTGTCCGGTGACGGTGTATTGCTCGGGCGTCAGACGCCCGTTCGCATCGACTCGGCCCATTCGGAAGCTTGTGTTCGCGGCCAGCCAATCCTTCGTGAAATCCAGCCGATGCTCGATCAGCATCGATCGCGTGAAGGCATAGTAGCCAACGCCGTCGCCCCGCACCCAAGGATTGGTCAACGGCAGCGTAAATACGAAAAGGGCGACGAGGACCTTTTCGTATTTTGTGAACCTGAACAAACTGTGTCTGCTTCCTCGGACGTCCCGCGACTCTGCTGATAGCCTACGAGCCGGCGCCCCCAGTTCCGTTGCTATGACGCCGGAGCCGCGGCGGAGGCTGCATCAGACCCTTGCTTCCGCAGGACCGCTATGATGGAAAGCGGCGGAAGCGGCAGCCACGAATCAACCAATCGGAAAAGCGGCGTCAGCAAATTCAGCATCCGGATCTGGCCAAGCCCAAATGTCCTCCGGCGCAGGACCCGCCCATTCAACCACCAGGCCGGCACTCCGGCGCGATTGAATTTCAGCACGTGCTCGACCTGGAAGCCCGCCTTTTGCGAGACCGCAATCAGCTGCTCCTTCGTGTAACGGCGGCAATGTCCGAGCGCTTCGTCCAGCGTGCCATAAAGCCACGGACCGCAAGGAACCAAAATGAGCGCCCGGCCTCCATCTGCTAGAGCGTTGTAAATGTTTCGTAGCGCGGCTGCATCATCTTCGACGTGCTCGACTACATTCAGGCACACCGCCGTGTCGAACGTTTGCGCGGCCGGAAACGAGCTTGCGTCTACCGCGTTGGTGTACGTCACCCGCAGATACGGCCGCGTCGCCCGCAAGGTGACGAGATACTCCAAGTAGTGAGGGTTCACATCGGTCGCCCAGTAGACCGATCGCGGCATCAGATGCATTGACATGTTGCCCGTGCCGGCGCCCACTTCCAGAACCCGATCGCCGACATACGGCCGTATCACGTCCGCCATCCATCGCGTGAACCGCGGCGCCCGGTTCAGCCGCTCCAGAATTTCGCCGCCGCTTTCATCTTCCTTGTAGATTCGGTCCGAAATCGCATAGTGCAGGATCGCCCACAGCGCTCGAAACCCGTCCTTCCATCCGATTTTCTTTCCTTCGTTGTACGTGCGCCCGGAATAGCTGATCGGCACTTCGAAAATGCGGCTGCCTCGTTTTGCCAGCTTGATCGTGAGCTCGGGTTCGACGTCGAATGTGGAGCTCTCGAGCGGAATGCTCTTCAGGAGGCCAGCCCGCACCATTTTGTAACAGGTTTCCATGTCTGTGAGATTCAGGTCGCATACGAGGTCGCACAGAAATGTCAGCAGCTTGTTTCCAATCGCGTGCCGGAAGAAAAGCGCACGCTTGTAGCCCCCTGCCATAAAGCGCGAGCCAAACACAGCATCCGCTTCCTCCACGAGAAACACTTCGACCATTTTCAGCAGGTCGCGCGGATGATACTCAAGATCGGCGTCGTGGATTACGACCAGTTCAGTATCGACTTGTTCAAGTCCCGTCCGGATTGCGGCCCCTTTGCCGCTGTTCTTCTCGTGACGCAGCCATACCCAAGAAAATTTCCCCCCGGGCGCCTCCGATTCAAGCGATGTGCGAAAACGCCGGATCGTGTCGGCTGTGCCGTCCGAGGATGCATCGTCAACGACGATCACCTTGATCGCATCCAGCAGCGATGATTCCTCGAGCGCCCGCAATCTCGAGAGGCTCGTCTCGAGCAGAAACCGCTCGTTATAAACGGGGACGATCACGGACAGGGTTATGCTCGTACGCCTTTGTTCGAGGCTTCGGTGCGAGCCGGTCGGCACATCGGCAGCCCCACGGGACCGACTTGCCTGTTGCAGCCGAC
>Ga0187782_10000001_pt1 | contig 180589 bp, 159 predicted proteins | sample 0715_SJ02_MP15_2_FD_132454 | JGI IMG/M metagenome (GOLD analysis project Ga0187782, IMG submission 132454) | Tropical peat soil microbial communities from peatlands in Department of Meta, Colombia - 0715_SJ02_MP15_20_MG | ecosystem: Environmental > Terrestrial > Soil > Wetlands > Peat... | reverse complement strand
TCGCGTCCGCGGCCCTATTCCTGGTTTCCGATCAAGCCAGTGCGATTACTGGGCAGACTCTGAATGTGGATGGCGGAATGGCTTTTTACTGAGCTCCTCCGCCAGCGCGTAGCTGCGGCGCGCCGTGGTTGACACCGCGCGCACGCCGATTTCGGCCCAATCGAGGCCCCGTTCCCCGATGGTCCCCACCAAGTAGCACAATCCCACGAAGAGAAAGAGCGCCGCAAAGAGCGCCCCGAATAGGAGTTCCGCGGCGATCAACTCGCGCACGAAGTAGAGCTGCAAGATGAGCAGTATCGAAGCGGTCCAGATGATTCGCTTACGCGTTTTCGGATGAATCGAACTGACGAACTGCTTGAACCTTTCCCGAAATGCACCCATTGAGTGTGGTCTCAACCTCCACACGTTTAGATGCACAGGGGGTACCAAAGCGACTAGGCGCTAACCCATTGAAACTTCGTGCGATCAGCGCGTCGCACTATGAGAAATGGAAAAAGGTTTCCATTTGCAAGAAACGCACCGGTCGAGCGAGGAACCGCTTTTGTTGGCACTGAGTGGCGGAGAATTGCGCCGCCGACTGCGGAGATTCGACTTTGTTTCGGGCGAAAGCCTTCGCTGCGGTCAGCGGCCTTCGAACGGATAGCGATCCTGCGCAAGCACGGCCTCGGCAACGCGCCGCCGCAGAGCGATCGTATCGACCGGAGCATGTTTCGCAAAGCGGCGGAGCGCCGCGAGCTGCGTCGCAAGAGTATCGCCATCGGAAGTCGCCGCCAGCGCCGTGCGAGCCTCTTTTTCGATGCGGTCCATCGCGTCGTAAGTGAACGCGCGCGTCGCATCGGCCATCGAGCTCGCCGCTTGTCCGCGCGCCGCCGCGGCTTTCTGCGCGCGCCGCAAAGATGACTCGATCGCGTAGATATCCATCACGATGTTCGAAAGCGCCGCGACGATTTCTTGATGATCGGCGAGCTTGTCGCGGAATTTTTCCACGGCTGCGCCCGCCGCGAGCAAGAACACCTTCTTGGCCTGCGCAAGCGAACGCTCCTCTTCGGCCAAGGTTCCGGTCGGCGCCTCTTCAAACGACGGTCCCGCCAGCAGTTCGTCCGCCAGTTTCTTCGCCGCCGAAATCAGCGGCAGAACGCCGGCCATCGTCCGCTTCATCAGCATCTGGATGATCAGCATCCGGTTGATTTCGTTGGTGCCTTCGAAGATGCGGTTGATGCGGCTATCGCGGTAGGCGCGCGCCATCGGATAGTCTTCGTGAAAGCCATAGCCGCCGAAAATCTGCAAGCCTTCATCGACGCAATAGTCGAGCGTTTCGCTGCCGGTCACCTTGCTGATCGAGCTCTCGATGGCGTATTCCTCGAGCGCCTGCATCGCTTGCTTCACCCGGTCGCTACCGGAGGTAGACACGGCCGCCTCAATCGTCCCGGCCGTGCGGTAGATCATCGATTCGAGGGCGTAGATGCGGATGGCCATCTCGCCGAGCTTCGCCTGGATCAATCCGAAATTGCTGATCGACTTGCCGAAGGCGACGCGCTCCTTTGCGTACTTCGACGACTCCTCAAGCGCCTTCTTCGATCCGCCCAGGCACGAGACACCCAACGTGTGCCGGCCGGCGTTGAGCGTATTGAACGCGACAATGTGGCCGCGCCCGATTTCGTGGAGCAGGTTTTCCTTCGGGATGCGCGCGTTTTCGAAAAAGAGCGGCACTGTGGAGCTGCCGCGAATTCCCATCTTGTTTTCCTCGGCGCCCACGCTGAACCCCGGCGCCCCGCGCTCGACGATGAACGCCGAAAATTTGTCGCCGTCCACTTTCGCGAAGACGATGTACACGTCGGCGAAACCGCCGTTCGTGATCCACATCTTTTGGCCGTTCAAGATCCATTGCTTCCCGTCCGGGGAGAGTTCGGCCCTCGTGCGTGCGGCGAGCGAATCAGAACCCGCCTGCGGCTCCGAGAGGCAGTAGGCGCCAAGCAACTCTCCGCTGGCGATTTTCGGCAGATACTTCTTCTTCTGCTCTTCCGTGCCGAAATAGACGATGGGAATCGTGCCGATCCCCGTGGTGCCGCCGAACGCCACCGCAAACGAGGCGTACACGCTGATTTTTTCGCTGAGAATCGTCAGCGCAACCTTGTCCAGCTCCGAACCGCCGTACGCTTCCGGAATTCCTCCGCCGAGCAGCCCGATCTCTCCGGCCTTCTTCAGGAGCTGAGGCATTACGCCTTCTTTGTGCTTTTCGAGATCGGGAATCGCGGGAATCACCTCTTTGGTGACAAACTCAGCCGCCGTCTGCCCGATCAGCCGCTGATCGTCGGTCACGTCCGCCGGCGTGAACACATCCGCCGGGCTCGTCGTCGCCACCAGAAATGCCCCGCCCCGGTGGAGCGCCTGCGAAACTGTCGTGGTTGCCATCGCCTGTTCCTTTCTTGCGCTATAGCATAACCGCGCCCTGGGAAAACATCACGCGGCGCGTTCGAAAATGCCTGCCGCGCCCATGCCGCCGCCGATGCACATCGTCACCATTCCGTAGCGCGAGCCGCGCCGCTCCATTTCACGGAGGATTGTCGCCGTGAGCTTCGCGCCAGTGCACCCGAGCGGATGGCCAAGCGCGATCGCTCCACCGTTTACGTTCACGCGCGAAGGATCGAGCCCTGCCAGCTTGATCACGGAAAGCGCCTGCGCCGCGAACGCCTCGTTCAATTCGATCACCTCGATCTGATCCAGCTTCAGCCCGGCAATCTTCAGCGCCTTGGGAATCGCGTACACCGGTCCGACGCCCATTTCTTCGGGCGGGCAGCCAGCCGTTGCAAATGAGACGAAGCGCGCCATCGGCTTGAGTCCCAGCGCTCGCGCGCGATCCGCGCTCATCACGACGGACGCAGCCGCCGCGTCGCTCGTCTGCGAGCTGTTCCCTGCCGTGACCACGCCGCGCGCATGGAACACAGGCTTGAGTTTCCCGAGCGCTTCCATCGACGTATCGGCACGGGGTCCTTCGTCGGTATCAAACGTGACTTTGCGCGTCTTGGGCTTCGCCGCTCCAGAAGAGCCGTTTGCGCCATTTTCGACGTAGGTGTAGTCCACTTCCACGGCCGCGATTTCGTCTTTGAATTTTCCGGCTGCAATAGCCGTGAGCGCCCTCTGATGGCTCGCCAGGGAGAACGCATCCGCGTCTTCGCGCGTGAAGCCGTATTTCTTGGCGAGATTCTCGGCGGTCAGGCCCATGTTGAGGTAGGCGTCGGGATAGTGGTCGATCAACCAGGGATTCGGCGAGATCTTGTGCCCGCCCATCGGCACCATGCTCATCGACTCGGTGCCGCCCGCGACCGCCACCTCGCTTTGTCCCGAGATGATTTGCTGCGCCGCGATCGCGATTGCCTGCAGGCCAGAGGAGCAAAACCGGTTGATCGTCATCGCCGAAACGTTGACGGGCAATCCGGCGCGCAACGACGCAATGCGGGCCACGTTCATTCCCTGCTCCGCTTCGGGAGTGGCGCAGCCGATGATCGCGTCGTCGATTTCGGCGGTGTTGAGCCCCTTCGCCCGTGCAATCGCTTCCTTGATAACGGCCGCCGCCAGATCGTCGGGCCGCATCGTGCGCAAAGTGCCGCGCGGCGCTTTTCCTACGGCCGTCCGCACGGAACTTACAATCACGGCATCTCGCATGGCTCACCTCACGCCAGTCGGCACACCCGTCATCGTAGACCGCTCCATTGGATGCCAGTGGACGAAAAAAAGCAACGGGGTGGGCGAGTTGCCTAGCGCAGAGCAAAGCACCATGTGAACAGCAAGCCAGAAACTACTGGTGATGAAACTTGAGCGTTACCGTCATTTGCACCGGCACCGGCTGTCCATCCAGCTTCGACGGCTCATACTTCCACCGCCGCAGCGCATCGAGCGCCGCTTGCCGCAGCATGGGCGGACCGGAGATGACCTTCATCGTGGTCACGTTGCCAGACGCGTCGATCGTCGTATCGATTACGACATCGCCTTCGATCCCGGTTTCACGTGCCATCGCCGGATACACGGGAAGAACCGATGAGACCAGCTGAGGCGGCTTGATCGCTCCACCAACGCGGATGCGAACCGGACCCTGCTGCTCCTGCTGTTGGGGAGCGGTCGGCGCGAGCGCGGAAGAACCGCCAAGTGCCGGAAGCTCGCTACCCTCGCCACCCGTGGCGCCGTCAACTGCGGGCGCTGCATCGGCCTGCGCGTCCGCGTTGGAGCGCGCGTGCGACGTTGGGTGCGCGTTGAGCGAACCAAAAATGTCCGGCACTTTCGCCGTGGGTCGTTGAGTCGTGGGCGCATTGACAGCGGCGGGCGCGGCTGCTGCGGCCCTGGTCGGCTTCGCAGTTTCGGATTCTGTGACACGTGTTGCGATCGCCGGCGTGTTCGCCGCGACGGCTGCGGACGCGACATTCGTTTTGGCCGCCGGAGTCGGCGCGGCGCCAAGCGAGGCTGCCGCAGGGCTCGGCTGCGTGTTTGCCTCGACCGGTGGCGCAACAGGCGCCGCCGCTGGAGCGGGCCTCGCGGACTTCGCCACGAAGGGCGGCATGTGCATGTAGTAGGCGGCGCCTATTCCCACAAGCAACAGCCCGACGGCACCGGCAGCGATCATCATCCAGTTGCTGCCTTTACTCTTGCCGGACTCCGCGCTGGGTGCACTGATTCCAAGCGTTCCGCCACTCAGGACGCTGCCGAACGCCTCCCGTGAGGAGTGACCTCCCCCAAGGCTTGCGGTCGCTGCGAATCGCCCGAATGGCGCAGCGGATTCCTCCGACGATTTGGATATCCCCGCGGACGGTGCTTCGGCCACTTCGCCGGGCACTCCCGCGCCTGCAAACGAAACCGCGGGTGCGGCCTGCGAATCTCCTTGAAGCTGTGCCAGTGACACGGAAGCCGCTGGTGACGCGACCGGAAGTTCGTCCAGCAGACTTTTTCTGGCCGCTTCCGCGACTTGGCCGCTTCGGTCCGTGCTTCGTCCGGAACTCAAACTCGCTCTCGTCGACGTAGCCGACGCCGCTGGCTGCACTTCCTCCTGCGAACCGATCGGCGCAAAAGAAGACTCCGGTTTCGCCGGTTGACTGAAGGGCTTGGCGGCAGGCGGCTGCACCGCAGAGACGGGCGCGCGTGAGACATCCGCGATCGGCTTTTCCGGCACTTTCTCGACTTTGACCTCTACGGAGACGGGCGGCGCAACAGCCGCTGCGGAACCGGCCCCCTCAGTTCCATCGGAGGGAAAGTACACTCCCCAATACCCCGGCTGGCGGTGCGTGAATTCGATCTCGACGTAGCTCTGGCCTTTCGCAAACGCTCGAACCTTGATCACTCGGCAGATCGCGTCGTGGCCGGACTTCAGGTTTGTCACGACCATCATTTGGCCCGCCGCGACAATCGTCGACATCTTCAGGACGCCGCCTTGCGGAAACACGATCATCGTGGTCGTCTGTTCTTCGAAAGGCTCGCTGTGTGGAGTCGTGCCGAGCACGACGTCCTTCACCCGCGATCCGTGCACCCTTATCGGCACTTCCAGCGATACGGCGTCCGAACGCATCCGCGATGCATCCGGCTTCGCGGCTCCACTCGACGCAGAGGCGGGCGTCTCATTCACAGGATTTGCAGCTTCTAATATGTCTTTTGATGGCGTCATAGATGGTACGAACGGCTACACACCGTCCCCCTGTAAGGACTTGAATCCCCGTGGTATGTCAATTTTCGGCGGCGGCGCAAAAGTGCGGCAATAGTACGTTGGTACTCCTAGTGAACGATTCGTTAAATCGGAGCAGCGGCCTAGTTTCGGAGGGGTTTGCCGGTCTTCAGGGTGTGGGCGATGCGCTCCTGCGTCTTGCGCTCGCCGCAGAGGCTAACGAACGCTTCGCGCTCGAGATCGAGCACGTACTGCTCGGGGACCGTCTGCGCGGCGGTGATGCTGCCGCCCGCCAGGATGTAGGCAAGTTTGCGGGCGACCACGGCGTCATGCTCGGTCGCGTACTCGCCCCGGACCATCATGTGGATCGCCAGCCTGGCCGCAGCGAAGAACTCCTCGCCCAGCACCCGGATCTCTGCCGGGGCCGGGGCGTGATATCCGGCGCGCACCATCGCAAGCGCCGTCTCTTTCGCGTCGGCAATCTGGCGGTCGCGGTTCATCGCGATCGGATCGGACGGGCGCAAATAGCCGAGCGACCGCGCCTCTTCCCCGCTCGTCGACACTTTTGCCATCGCAATGTTCTCAAAAATCGGCCGGAGCGCGTGCATCAGATCGAGATTGTCCGCGCCTGCGGCGTGTTCGTTGGCGCGGATCAACATCTCTTTCGTGCCGCCGCCCGCAGGAATCAAGCCCACTCCCGCTTCCACCAATCCCATGTACGTTTCCGCCGCCGCATGAATTTTCGCCGAGTGCAGCGGAATTTCGCACCCACCCCCGAGCGACATCGCGTGTGGCGCAGCGACTACAGGCCGCGGCGCATACTTGATGGCCATGTTCGCGCGCTGAAACTGCCGCACTGCGAGGTGAACGTCGTCCCACTCTCCCTCTTGCGCCATCATCAGGAGCAGCATCAGGTTGGCACCGGCTGAAAAATTCTCTCCTTGATTGGCGATCACCATCGCGTCGAATTCTGTGCCCAGCCGCGCGACGCCCGCCTGCAGCATGGCGATTGTGTCGCCTCCGATGGCATTCATCTTCGCGTGAAACTCGCAGCAAAGAACTCCATCGCCCAGGTCGATGAGGCTCGCGCCGGGATTTTCCTGCACCACGGGCGTGCGATCCTTAAGCGACTTCAAAACGATCACACCGGCAGGTTCGTCCAGCGCCTGCAACGCGCCGGATGCAAGGTCAAAATAGCGCACGCGGCCCTTTTCACCTTCGTAAAACGATTTCTTTGGCGACGCGAGAACCTTCTCGACAAGCGGCGGCATCTGCGTCCCGCCCCGTGTGAGTGCGTTGGCCATCCGTCCGACGCCGATCGCGTCCCAAATTTCGAATGGCCCCAGCTCCCAGCCGAATCCCCAGCGCATCGCGCGATCTACCTCCACGATGCGATCCGAAATTTCCGGCACGCGTCGCGCAGCATAGAGACACGTCTCGCTCAGGCTCGCCCACAGGAACTGGCTCGCCTTGTCGCCTCCGCTGCCATCCATCGCCGCTGCTACCAGCATCGGCAATCGTTCGCGCGTTCCTTCAATCGACTTCCCTGCCTCGATCGAGCCGAATTTCGCCTTTTGGCGCGGGCGGTACTCCATCTTCTGCCAATCGAGCGTAAGGATTTCCGGCTCACCTGAGCCTTTGATCCGCTTGTAGAATCCGCCGCCGGTCTTGTCGCCGAGCCAGCCGCGCCGCATCATCTCTTCCATCAAAAGAGGCACGTGGTAGAGCTCGCGCGACTCATCGTTCGGCACCGTCTCGTAGAGATTGCGCACGACATGCACGAGCACGTCGAGCCCAACGATATCCAGCAATCGAAATGTGGCCGATTTCGGCCACCCGACGGCCGGCCCGGTGCATGCGTCCACCTCCTCGACGGTCATTTGGAGCGCCTGCATCTGCTCGAGCGCCTTCAACATGGAAAACGTGCCGATGCGGTTTGCGATGAAGTTCGGCGTATCCTTTGCGACGACAACGCCCTTGCCGAGCCGCACGTCGCACACCTCATCGAGCGCACCGAGAACATCCGGCAGCGTCTTCGGCCCGGGAATCAGCTCGACGAGCTTCATGTAGCGCGGCGGATTAAAGAAGTGCGTGCCCGCCCAGTGTTTCTGAAAGTCCTCGGAGCGCCCTTCGGCGATCAAGCGAATCGGAATGCCGGACGTGTTCGACGTGCAGATCGTTTCTGGCTTGCGCACGCTTTCAATTCGTTCAAAGAGCTTGCGCTTGATCTCGAGATTCTCAGCAACGGCTTCGATGACCCAATCGACTTCGCCGCACCACGCGAGGTTGTCATCAAGATTTCCGGGAGTGATCAGCCGCGCGGTCTCCGGCGTGAAGAATGCCGCAGGCCGCGACTTCTTGGCCGCTTCAAGCCCACCCAGCACGATGCGATTGCGCACTGCGGGATTCTCGAGCGTCAGTCCCTTGCGCTTTTCCTCGGCGTTCAGTTCAGGCGGGACAATGTCCAGCAAATAGCACGGAATTCCGGCGTTCGCGAGATGCGCCGCGATTCGCGCACCCATCGTTCCAGCTCCGAGGACCGCTGCTTTTTCGATTCGGCGCTTCATCCCCGCCACCTTTGGCAAGGCACATCGTTGCAAAAGCGCCAACGCGGGTCAACCGGAAACGCCTCCGGATTCGCGGATTTGCTAGAGTAAAAAGGAGGCCAGCGAGGTGCCCCATGGGGTCGGCATCGAAATGGATCCAGCGGGCCGTCAGCGGCTTGCGTGCATTCGCGTACGCTGGGCAGGGCGAGCGTCCGAAGATCGGCGTCGCTCTGGGCGGCGGCTTCGCGCGCGGCATCGCTCACATCGGCGTCCTGCGGGTCCTCGAAGAAAACGAAATCCCCGTAGACTTCATCTCCGGCACCAGCGTCGGCGCGCTTATCGCCGCCGCTTATGCCAGCGGTACACCGCTGATAGACATGGAGCGTCACGGCACCGAAACGCACTTCCGCGATTTCGGCCGCTGGACGCTTTCGCGCATGGGCATGGCTTCCAACGAGAAACTCGAGGACTTCCTCCACCGGTTCACGCCCGCGCAGACATTCGACGAGATGCGCATCCCGCTGAGTATCGTCGCCACGGACCTCGTCGAGGGCAAATCCGTTTACTTCACCGAGGGACCGATCGGCCCGGCCCTGCGCGCTTCGTGCGCGTACCCCGGACTTTTTCTTCCCGTGCGCCATCGCGGCCACGTACTCGTGGACGGCTTCCTCACCGAAACCGTGCCTGCGCCCGCCGCGCGCCGGCTCGGCGCAGAATTCGTGATCAGCGTTCACCTCGAGCCCGGACTGATCGAAAGCGGCCCGCGCAACACCATCGAAATCATCAGCCGCTCGTTTTCCATCATCCAGATGGCCGCGAGCCAGCCCTGGCGTGACGCCACCGACATCCTGATCGAGCCCGACGTTCATCACGTGCTCTGGGATGAATTTGCCAAGACGCCGCTGCTCGTCGCGGCTGGAGAAGCCGCCACGCGCGCCGTGCTGCCCGACATCAAAGCAGCGATCGCCAACTGGACCGCTCGGGATCTACGGCAGCGCGAAACCTCCGGCGTGCGCTAGCCCGCATTCGCTTCGCGATTCCTGTCGCGCGCCCGCTTGCTAACGATCCCTTCGCCGCCGCGTCGAATCCATTGCGGAGAGCCGAACCTCTCCCGTCATGTCGCTGCAACGCCCCAAACATGCGCGGGAATGGTTCGGCTCTCCTGTCTTGTTCCAGAATCCGGCGGCGTTTTGCGGGGCGGGCGGTGAGGAATCTGCTCCTTCAACCTGCTGACTTCTCGTCGGCCAGTTCAACGACGACCGCCGCGCCGTTCCCTTTGCCTCGCTTGGTGAACCATTCGCTCATCGCCGCCGCTAGCCGCGCGGGGTCCACGCGGGAACCAACCTCGAGTTGCCCTTCGCCCGTCGGCAGCGTGTCGTCGAATTCCGCCGACCCTGTAAAATTCCTCATGCAAAAGCTGTCGAGCCAATCGAGCGGCACCGGCCTTCGCTCGTTCCCGATCGTCATCTCCGCTCGCAGCTTTCGTGCGTACATTGCCGGCGAAGTATAGCACCAGGCAAGCCGCCGGTTTTCTCGCGCGAATGCGCCTTGCATTCCCTTCCGGCGTGTCTTAGAATTTTGACTTACACGTTACGATTGGTTTTCTTTTTCCGCAGCGGCGCACGAAAACCTCATAAATAATGTGCGTCCTGGCGTAATCATCGGGAGGCAGGGTGTCCACTCCACTGGAAAGTTGGGTCGAGGAATCCGCAAAGTTAACGAATCCAGCAAAAATCGTATGGTGCGACGGTTCGGAAGCCGAAAATCAACGCCTCACGGAGTTGATGCTGAAAGATGGGACGTACGTCGAGCTGAACCAAAGGACCTACCCCCGCTGTTACCTCCACCGCAGTAATCCCAACGACGTTGCCCGCACCGAAGGCCTCACGTTCATCTGCACTCGAAAGAAAGATGACGCCGGCCCGACCAACAACTGGATGGCTCCCGCCGAAGCCAAGGACAAAGTCCGCCCACTTTTCGACGGCGCGATGAAGGGCCGCACGATGTACGTCGTGCCCTACATCATGGGCCCGGCCAGCTCACCGTACAGCAAGATCGGCGTCGAGATCACGGATAGCGCCTACGTGGCCGCGAGCATGAGAATCATGTCGCGGATGGGCAAGGTCGCGCTCGACCGCCTTGGAAATTCTGACGATTTCGTTCCCGGCCTTCACTCCCTCGGCGACCTGAATCCCGATCGCCGCTTCATCCTGCACTTCCCCGAAGAAAAACTGATCTGGAGCGTCGGCTCGGGCTACGGCGGCAACGCGCTGCTTGGAAAGAAATGCTTCGCCCTGCGCATCGCGAGCTGGATGGCGCGCGAGCAGGGCTGGATGGCCGAGCATATGCTGATCCTCGGCCTCGAAGATCCGTCCGGCAAAGTCACTTACATGGCCGCGGCGTTTCCGAGCGCCTGTGGCAAGACCAACTTGGCCATGATGGTTTCGGCGCTCGAGTCGCAGGGCTACCGCGTCTGGACGATCGGCGACGACATCGCCTGGATGCACGTCGCGTCCGACGGTACGCTGCGCGCGATCAATCCCGAAGCCGGATTTTTCGGCGTCGCGCCCGGCACGAACGGCAAGACGAATCCCAACGTGATGGACGCAATCCATCGCAACACAATCTTCACGAACGTCGCGATGACGGAGTCCCGCGAACCTTGGTGGGAGGGCATGGAGTCCGCGGCGCCGCCGGGACTAATCGACTGGCACGGCAAGACTTGGACGTCGGGTCAGGGCGCGGCCGCGCATCCCAATTCGCGCTACACGGTGCCCGCGTCGCAATCATCTTCCATTTCCTCCCACTGGGAGGATCCCGAGGGACTGCCCATCTCCGCGCTGATTTTCGGCGGACGCCGCGCGCGCCTCGCTCCGCTCGTTTACGAATCGCATAACTGGCAGCACGGCGTGTTCGTCGGCGCGACCATGGCGTCCGAGACGACCGCTGCGGCCACGGGCGCCGTGGGCGTCACGCGCCGCGATCCCATGGCCATGCTTCCCTTTTGCGGCTACAACATGGGCGACTACTTCGGCCACTGGCTCGCCATGGGCCCGAAGCTGAATAATCCTCCGAAGATTTTCCACGTGAATTGGTTTCGTCGCGACGCCGACGGCAAATTTCTCTGGCCCGGCTACGGCGAGAATGTCCGCGTGCTGAAATGGATGCTCGACCGCATCGAAGGCCGCGCCGCCGCCACGGAAACTCCGATCGGCAACGTTCCGACGCCGTCTTCTCTTACGCTTGACGGGCTTCCCATTTCTCGCGACACGATGAATGAACTGCTCGCCGTCAATCCGAACGACTGGGCGGAGGAAGAAAAGGCCGTCGATCAATTCTTCACGAAACTCGGCTCGCACCTCCCCGCGGCCGTCTGCCAGGAACAAAAGGCGCTCTCCGCGCGGCTATCCAGCTCAACGGTCGGCATCAAGTAGCGTCCGCGTGGAAGAGCGGGCCTCGACAAACGGAGCCGTGCGGACTAGGATTTTGGCGTGCCTTACAGAAAGCTAACTGCGGCGCTTCTTTGCAGTCTGCTTTTCTGGATTTCGTCCGCGGCCTATGCCTGCACTGCTTCCTGCGCCCCGCAACGGTCCTGTCCGTGCTGCAACCCTGTGAAGAAATCCTCTGGCCGGACCGTAGCGCCCGCCGTCGCTCATCTTTCGATAGAGCGTCCGTCAGCGCGCTGCGAAACTGCGAACTGGTCTCAAAAACTTGGTGAAGATGCCGGGAAGGGTGCCCATTCTTTCCTCTCCTGCGATCGTGAGATCGCAAGTCAAGTTGCCGATCTCGCCCGCGCGGGGAGCGGCGCGCAACCCGGTCTTACAAACGCCGGGACATTCCTTGTTCGCTCGATTCCGTCAGCCGTCTCACCTGATCGCGGTCTTCGCCACAGGTACGGGGACCCGCCGCATTCAGGCGCGACCATGGCTCCGCTTTCGTTAGTCCTCAGAATCTGAAGTCCCTTTCCATCTGAATTCGATCGCTCGAGCGCATAGCTCGTCCGCGCATTTCGTTCCTTGCAGGAACGGAATCGCGGGCAGACAACAAAACAGCGCTTTGTCACGAGGAAAGGGATCAGGCCATGAAAAAGTTTGGCGTCGGTGTTTTGTGGGTTCTGCTGTTCAGCTTTTTGTCGTTCGGCCAGCAGACGGACAAGCAACAGGAGCAGCACGACATGCAAAGCATGCCCGGCATGGACATGAGCCAGATGCCAGGCATGAACATGCAGCCGGAAAACTTCATTCAAGAAATCCTCGCGCACGAGACGTCCGGCACGGCCGCTCAGCCGAATTCCACTCCGGCGCCCATGCTCATGAAAACCGTTCGCGGATGGACGCTCATGTTCCACGCGAACGTCTTCATCCTCGACGAACAGCAATCCGGCCCGCGCGGCGCCGACAAGTTTTTCTCCACGAACTGGTTCATGGGCATGGCGCAGCACAAAGCTGGGAGGGGCGTTTTCACGATCCGCAACATGCTCACGCTCGAGCCTGCCACAATCAGCGATCGCCGCTATCCGCTGCTCTTCCAGCAGGGCGAAACCGCCTACGGAGTGCCTATCGCCGACGGCCAGCACCCGCACGACTTCATCATGGAACTGGCTGTCCTTTACGACCTCAAGCTAGGGGGCAACGGACTCCTCTCGTTCTATTTCGCGCCGGTGGGCGACCCGGCGATCGGGCCCCTCGCATATCCTCATCGCGCGTCGGCAGCTGAAGATCCGGTCGCCACGCTCGGCCACCACCAGGAAGACTCGACACACGTCGCCGCTGACGTCGCCACAGCGGGGCTTACGTACCGCATCGTTCGCATCGAGGCCTCCGGTTTTCACGGCCGCGAGCCCGATGAATTTCGCTGGGATATCGATCAGGGGAAGATCGATTCGTGGTCCACGCGCCTCACCATCCAACCGGGGAAAAACTGGAGCGGACAATACTCGTACGGGCGCATTACCAGCCCCGAAGCCCTCTTCCCCGCCGAGAATCAGGAGCGGATGACCGCGTCGTTGATGTACAACCGCCCGCTCACGAACGGCAATTGGGCAAACACCTTTGTCTGGGGCCGCACGCGTTCTCTACAAGAAGCTAATTCCGTCTTCAACAGCTATCTTTTCGAATCGACAGTGCGCTTTCTCACGCGCAACTACGCCTGGGCGCGCATCGAAAGCGCCGAGCGCTCAAACGAGCTCATCATTGGAGAACATCCCTTGCCGCCCGGGTTCGAGGAAAAGCCAATCGGCCATGTGCAGGCCTACACATTCGGTTACGACCGCGACATCGATCTCATTCCCGATCTCGCTTCCGCCATCGGCGCGCAGTTCACAACCTACGGCGTGCCCGGCGTCTTGCAGCCGATCTACAGTTCCCACCCGATCGGCGTAGCGATGTTCGTCCGCCTCCGCCCGTTCTCCCGCAGCGAACGCTGACCGCGATGACTGCTCCCTTTCGTTGCTCTCGGTCCTGAACCTTACTACTGGGCACTCATTCCTATTCGCTCGTCTTCCGGCCGAGTCGTTATCGGCAACCGCCGCTGCCGGCGTCACATCGTGAGAACAACGCGGAACTGAGCGTTGCCGCTCATCATGCGCGCGTAAGCTTCGGCCGCCTTTTCGAGCGGGTACGTTTCGATCATGGGGCGCACGCCGCTTAGCTCGGCGAAGCGCAGTGTGTCCTCAGAATCGGCTGGCGTTCCCGCGGCCCAGCCTTGAATCGCCCGACTTCCAGTGATGAGCTGTACCGGTGAGACCTCAAGGGGATCAAAAGTCACGCCGATCACCATAAGCTTGCCGTTCGGCCCCAGGCCGTCGAATAGCTCGGACATCGCTTTTGAACTTGGAGCTGTCGCCAGAATCACCTGCGCGCCGCCCAATTCTTGTAGCGCATTCGCGGCATTCGTCGATTTGCTGTCGATGTAGACGTGCGCTCCGAGTTTCTTCGCGAGCGCCTCGTTCCCGGGCCCGCGCCCGATCGCCGCAACCTTGTAGCCAAATCTGTTCGCGAACTGAATTCCGAGGTGCCCCAGACCGCCGACGCCCTGCACCGCAACGAGATCACCGGGCACCGCGCCGCTGTGCCGCAGAGCGTTGTAAGTAGTGATCCCCGCGCAGAGGAGCGGTGCCGCTTCCACATCGCTCAGCGTCTCCGGTATCGCTGCGAGCGCCTCCACCGGTGCGATCATGTATTGTTGGTACCCGCCGTCATAGCTGATGCCCGGAATTTTCAGGTTTCGGCAGTTGCGAAAATCTCCCCGTCGGCACGAGGGACACGTGTTGTCCTGCCCGCCGTGCCAGCCGACGCCGACGCGCTGCCCCTTCTTCCACGTGGTAACGCCAGCGCCCAGTTCGTCGACGATGCCGGCGATCTCATGCCCCGGCACTCGGGGATACTGAATTCCAGGCCAAGCGCCTTCTTTCGTGAGCGCGTCGCTGTGGCAGACGCCGCAGGCCTGCACCTTGATGCGCACCTCTCCTGCGCTCGGGTTAGGTATTTCGCGCTCGACGATTTCGAAATCGCCGCCGGGCTTGGAAATCTGCGCCGCCTTCATTGGTGCTACTCCGATTCTTGCCGTCGCCATGTTGTCTCCTTTGATGCCGTCCGTGCGCGGGAAACTCTTCGAGTCTTTCTCGATCCACGAGCCCAACTACGTCTGGCGGGGTTCATCTTTTAGGGTAAGCCGTGAAAATGTAATCCTTTGACGCTGCCAGCGTATGGCATGCAGCACCGCACTTCGCGTCGTGCCCCACCGGAGGCTTGCTGGACAAGGTGGCAGGCGCGAACGTTCCGGATGCGGCGTTGTAGTCGAACATGGCATATCCCCATCCGTGCGTGTCCGGGAATCTTTTGCTGTCCTTCACGATGAACTCGACCTCCGTCAGGTCGCTGGGCACGGTGTCGGGAGTGCTCGCGGAAAAAGGAGGATCGGTCAATTTTTTCGGTTTCCACTCCAGCTTCACAATCTTGGAGCCATCGGGAAAAGGTTTGGCGTTGCCAGGAACGCCTTCCTGGTAGGCCTTGATCATCACCGGATTGGCGAGGATCACTCGGATCACGTTGGCTGCGTCGGTGAAGCTGGGACCGACTACCTGCCAGGTCTCGTATCCCCGGATCTCAGAGAACGCGAGCCCGCCCGGCACCTGCAGGGTGTACTTGTCCTGCTGCGCCGCAAGAACCGCGCTGACTATGGCAGAGAGGGATGCGACGACGATCGCGATCATTCGGATCTTGTTGCGTTTCATCGGTAAGACCTCCTCAGTTTGAGTTGTCGTCTCGCGAATCGTGCTCGCTTCGCGAGAATGCGTTCATCGCTTGGCGCTGATTCACGTCTTCTCAGGTGCCGTAACACCCCGGGGAGAAGCAAATAGGCTTTTGTTCGACCAGCGGTCCGTCGATTCTTATACGTGGTGACTAAATGGCAGGGCTGGAACGCCCCACACGGTTGCGGGTGGAGTTGTCCTCAGACAATTCGGAATTCTGCAGCATGGAGCCGCACGTTTGCTCCGAACGTGCAGCTACGGTCATGTCCGCAGAGCCCGTTGTAAACTTCCATGGGCAATCAGCAAGATGGCCTTCCTTATTCACGTTGTCAAGTTCGGCCCGACCTACAGACTGGCCGATACTCGGAAGTCACCCTGCGCTAGAACACGAAAAGTTCGATGCACAACTGGCATAGCGAGATTCGGCAATTCCACATACTCCCGCACTTGCAGTCGGCCTTTTCTAAACTAAGATGGACACGTGATGAGAATGAGGATCGGAATGAAAACTCGAACTCGCTGGTCGGCTGCGCCCGGAATCCTTCGGGGTCTCCGGAAAGATCCGCTAAGCAGTGACCACGCCCTCTGGAATTCCTGGGAAAAGGGTGTCAAGCCAAACCAGGTATTCGGCGCTCTAACCCATTCAAAACAAAGAGCTGCGGTGCAAAAAGGGTGTCAATTTTTCACGACCTATTTCTTGCGTTATTCCGGTTTCGCTTTTCTAATTTCCGCCCTGCTGGCGCTCGCCGCGCCGACCGTTTCAGCGCAATCTTCGACGCTGCCGAAGAAACCTACCCCGCCTCATATCGTCAGGCCCGCTCCAAAGCCCGTCATAGCGCCGGACCTTGCTGAACGTTTCGCGAAGTTCAAGCCGATCCACATCGCGTTCGATTCGAGCACGCTCACGGACAAAGAGCAGAAAATGGTCGCGAAGCTCGTGGACGCCGCGGGCTTGCTCGACTGCATCTACTGGCGCCAAAGCGATCCCGACGGGCTCAAGCTCTATCTCTCGCTCGCGGACAGCAAGAAGCCGCAGGACCAGATGCTCCGCGAGTATCTGAAAATCAATGGCGGCCGCTACGATCTGATCGACGACAACAAGCCGTTCGTCGGCACTGCTCCCGCGCCGCCGGGACGCGGATTCTTCCCTTGGGATCTGACGCGCGCGGAGTTTGACTCCTACGTCTCCGCGCATCCCGATCAGAAAGCTGCGCTCTATGGCCCGCAAACCATCGTACTTCGACCTCTGATCGAGAACGGTCCCCCACCGGCGAATGCCAATGAACTCGAAGCCATGCCGTATCACACTGCCTTCCGCGAGTTCCTCGTCCCTGCGGCGCGCGACCTGCGGCAAGCTGCGGAACTCAGCGACGATCCGGCCTTCGTGAAATTCCTGCAACTGCGCGCGCACGCGCTGCTCACGGACAACTATTGGGATAGCGACATCGCCTGGCTCGACCTGAAGAATCCGAAATTCGACATCATCTTCGCGCCCTATGAAACCTATCTCGATGGCCTGCTGGGCGTGAAGACTTCCTACGGCGCGTCGGTGATGATCCGCAATGACGCTGAGAGCAAGAAGCTCGAAATGTTCCAGAAATACGTGCCGCAGTTGCAGGAATCGCTGCCGCTCGCTGCGGCCGACTTGCCGTCCAAGCGCGGCAAGCAATCGCCGATGGAAGTGGTCGACGCGATCTATCGGTCCGGCGACCTGCTCCACGGCTATCAGGCCGTCGCAGACAATCTGCCCAACGATCCGCGCATTCACGAGCAAAAGGGCTCGAAGAAAATCTTCTGGAAGAATTTCCTCGACGCGCGCGTGAACTTCATCATCCTGCCGATCGCGCAGCGCCTGATGCCCGAGGACCAAGCCAAGCGCGTCACGGGCGAAGGCTTGCTGGATTTCATCATCCTGCACGAAATATCGCATGGTCTCGGCCCCGCCTATGCGCGCACCGCCGCCGGTAAAACAGACATTCGCGAAGCGATCGGGCCGCAGTATTCGGCCCTCGAGGAAGCCAAGGCCGACATCACCGGCATGATGTGCGTGAAATGGCTCGTGGACCACGGCGCGATTCCGAAAGAAAAGCTCAACGACATCTACGCGTCGTTTCTGGGCGAGACCTTCCGCACGATCCGCTTCGGAATCGCCGAAGCCCACGGCCAGGGCGCCATGATGGAGTTCAGCTATCTCACCGAGCAAGGCGCGATTCGCCGCGATCCATCCACTGGCCTCTACTCGGCCGACTTCGACAGAATGCCCGGCGCAATCGCCTCGCTGGCGAAAGAACTCCTCGAACAGGAAGCCACCGGCGATCGCGCTCGCACGGAGAGTTGGTTCAAGAAATATGCCGTCATGCCCTCGGAACTCTCAGCGGCGCTCGCGAAGGGCTCGGATATCCCCGTGGACGTCGATCCGGACTTCGACTTCCACCCGCCCCTGCGCTGAGCCCTGACCGATCAGAGTATGGTTTGAATTTCGGAGTCGATCGAAACGTGTGTCTGTGGAAATCCGTTGATCTGAAAGCTCTCGCCAGATTGGTTGTGGAGATGGATAAACCGGCTGATGTGGTAGTCCTCGTCGAAGAGGCTGAAGCTGCGCTCGGTCTCCGCGTGCGACGGCCCCAACTTCCCTAGCGCGACGGACTTGCCATAGCCGCCCGCCGCCTCCAGGTATTTCTGGACCGCCTCTCCCAGCGTCATCTTCAGCTTCTGCGTGGCCGCCCAAATCTCGCGCCGAGTGGCCGGATCAAATCTCGCCGCGACCGATTCTAGGAGGCCCAGGACATGGCCTTGCGTTTCCAGTGCCTCGAAGACTATACTAAATTGCTTCCAGATAGGTCGAACAAACCAGTGGGCGCGAGCCCACTTTTTTGTTGGCCGCATGAAGCGGTCTGGGGCATAGGAGTCTTTGGCGGGCGCAAGTGTCGCCCGCAGAATAGAATGGACCTCGATAGGATTCGCGAGGCGGCGGAGCGCGTGGCCCGGTCGGAGGGGCTGGAAATCTTCGACCTGGAGTGGAAGGTCGGCAAGCAGCGCCTCCTGCGAGTCTACATCGACCGGCCGCCGGACCCGGCCCATCCGGGTGAGTCGGGGATCAGCCATAAGGATTGCGAGCGCGTCAGCGAGCAGTTGAGCGTAATCTTGGACGTTGAAGAGTTAGTACCGGGCGGGGCGAGTTATGTTTTGGAGGTCAGCTCGCCGGGGCTGGATCGGAAGCTGATCAAGCCGGCGGATTACGAGCGCTTTACTGGCCGGCTCGCGAAGATTTGGCTGAATGAGCCAGTGGAGAATCAAAAGTTCTTGGAAGGCCGTCTGGCGGGATACATGGACGGCGTGGTAAAGGTTGCGGTGCGCGATCGCGAGCTCGCCGTGCCGTATGCGGCGATTCGCAAGGCGAATCTGGTGGTGGAACTGTAATGAAAGGGCTCCCTGGTCCCCGGTTAGGGGAACCTGGGAGATCAGTCGGGGCGCCCGGGTCGACGCATATCGGGGCTCCCGAGGCTCTGGTGGGTAGCGCTCGGGAGATCAGCTGGGCCTGGGAAATCGGTTTGGGGGTCAGGAGAAGCACGGATGGCGAGTCTGCTGTACCAGACAATCGAGCAGATCAGCCGGGAGAAGCACATCGAACCGGAGATCATCGTCGCGGCGATCGAGGATGCGATGGTGGTGGCGGCGCGGAAATACTACCGCACCGAGGAAGATCTTCGTTCGAAGTTCAATCCCGAAACCGGCCACGTGGACGTGTACTCGGTGCACACAGTGGTGGAAGAGGTCGCCGACCCCTTGCGTGAGATGTCGCTGGCGGAGGCCCGCAAGCACGATCCAGCCGTCGAGGTGGGCGGCGAAATCATGCAGGCCAAGCCGACCGACGTGCTGGGGAGAATCGCGGCTCAGACGGCGAAGCAGGTAATCCTCCAAAAAGTGCGCGAGGCCGAGCGCGACACCATCTACAACGAATTTCACACGCGCGTGGGCGAGCTGGTGAACAGTGTCGTGAAGCGCATGGAAGGCCCGGACATCGTCGTGGACATCGGCCGCACTGAAGCACGCCTGCCCAAGCGCGAGCAATCGCGACTAGAGACGTACAACGTGGGAGACCGGCTGCGCGTGACGATTCGCGCGGTCGAGCGGGCCGCGAAAGGGCCGCAGGTGGTGGTATCGCGCGCCGATTCGGCTCTGGTGCAGCGCCTGTTCGAGATGGAAGTGCCGGAAATCTACGACGGCACCGTGCAGATTCGCGCGGTGGCGCGCGAGGCGGGCGAGCGCACGAAAATCGCGGTCGAGAGCCGCGACAAGGACGTCGATCCGGTAGGCGCCTGCGTGGGCATGAAGGGAATGCGCGTGCAATCGATCATTCGCGAGCTGCGCGGCGAAAAGATCGACATCATTCCTTACAGCGAGGAAACGATCGCGTTCGCGCAGAAAGCACTCAGTCCAGCAAAAGTGACGCGCGTGCAGATCGTCGAGCCGGAAGAAAAGCGGCTTGAAGTAATCGTCGAGGATACGCAGCTCTCGCTGGCGATCGGCAAGAAGGGACAGAACGTCCGCCTCGCGAGCAAGCTGATCGGCTGGAACATCGACATCAAGAGCGAGGAAGAAAAGCGCCGGGAGATTGAAGCGCAGATGGCGGCGCTCACGGCCCCGGGCACTCCGCTGGCGGATCTCAAGGGCGTGGGGCCGAAGACAATCGAGAAGCTCGAAGCTGCCGGTATCACCTCGATCGAGAAGCTCGCGGACATGACGCCCGAACAGCTCGTGGAAATTCCGGGCATCGGCGAGAAAATGGTGGAGAAGATCCACCAGTCCGTGGCGGCACACTTCGAAGCGCTCGAAGCGCAGCCTGCGGAAGCAGTCGAGGCCGAGGGCGCGGAAACAATCCCGGTTGAGTTGCAGGCCGAAGCAGCCGCAGAGCAAGAAACGATTGCTCCAACGGCGGATAGCGATGCGGGCGACGAGTCCGCAGCTGAATTCGGGCAATCATTCGACCGCAGCGAAGCCGTGACAGAAAGTTCTGAAACGCCGGTTGCGACGGATGAATCAGCGGCGGACCGATTGAAAGAGGAAGATGCTCCCGAAAGCGAACCTGCCGAGGAGCAGCAGTAAGAAGTAAACTTAGGAGCGCATGGCGGACACCAACCAAATTCGAATCAACGAGCTGGCGCGTGAGCTTGAGATCAAGGCAAAAGTCCTGATCGACTTCTTGCCCGAAATCGGCGTCGCGGAGAAAAAGACGCATTCGAGCTCGCTCGACATTGAGCACGCCGAACTTGTGCGAAAGCATTTCCGCGAACTGGCCGACAAGGAAGCCGCTGCGGAAGCGGCGAAGACGGCGGCCAAGGCGAAGCCCGCGCGTCCGGCGGCGCCGGCAGTCGCACCGCCGAAACCGACTGTCTCAGCTCCAGTTGCGACGCCTGCGGCGCCTCGGCCAGCCGTGCCACCGCTGAAACCGGCAGCCGCTCCTGGCGCTCCGTCTCCAGCGCCTCCAGCATTGATTTCACCGCGGCCAGCAGGTGCGCCGCCCGCGCCGGCAGGCACGGCTCCGGCAGTGGCGAGACCCGCGGCGGTTCCGGGAGCGGTTCCTCCAAAACCAGCCGCGCCCGTTCGCCCGGCTGTTCCGGGCACAGCTCCTGCGCAACCTGCCGCTCCGGCTGCGGTGCGACCGGCAGCGGCCGCACCAGCGTCACCTGCGGCAACGCCACCAAGCGCGCAACGCCCGATAGGCGCGCCTGCTCCAGTGGGTCAGCGCCCGGGCACGCCGCCAACGGGACAAAGACCTCCCGTGCGGCCGTTTCAGCCGGGACAAGCCCGGCCCGCTCCCCCGCAGGGCATGCGCCCGGCGGCTGCGGGACAAACTCATCCAACCGGCGCAACGCGACCCTCGGGCGCGCCCCCTTCCAGATTTCCGCAGCGGCCCGGCGGACGTCCGGGCGGCCCGCCTTCTGGCGGCCCGAGACCCGGCTCGCTCGGAGCAATTCCCAAGGCCGAACCTGGCAAGCCGCTTTATGCGCGCAAGCCCCCTGCGCCACGGGGCCGTCCGACGATTGAGAAGCGATATGCGGAGGGCGAGCGCCGGTTGCATCCGGTCCGCTCGCGCGCGGGGGCTGGTCCGGGTCGCGCCGCAACGGCGGAACCTGTCGCGCCGGTTCAACGCGAACCGCGCGACGTGACCGTGACGGAAGGCATCACGGTCCGCGAACTCGCGGAGAAGCTGGATATCCGCGCCAAGGACTTGTTGAAAGTTCTTCTCGACCGCGGAGTTTTCGCCAGCATCAATCAGGCGCTCGACGTGCCCACGGCTACGAGCCTTGCCGAAGCGTTCAACGGAATCGTGAACGTGGTTTCGTTCGAAGAACAGATCGTTCAGGAAGAGAAGGTCAAGGAAGAGCGCAAGGGAAATCTGCAGCCGCGCGCTCCAGTGGTCACCGTAATGGGCCACGTCGATCACGGCAAGACCAGCTTGCTCGACGCGATCCGCGAGACCGAAGTGGCCGCAGGCGAAGCAGGTGGAATCACGCAGCACATCGGTGCGTACGAAGTGCATGCTGACGGCCGGCGCATCGTCTTCATCTATACGCCGGGCCACGAGGCGTTCACGCGTATGCGAGCGCGCGGCGCGAAAGTCACCGACGTCGTCGTGCTGGTCGTCAGCGCGGATGACGGCGTGATGCCGCAAACCGAAGAAGCCATCGCGCACGCTCGCGCCGCGAACGTGCCCATGGTTGTCGCGATCAACAAGATCGATAAGCCGGAGGCGCAGCCGGAGCGCGTGAAGCGCCAGCTCGCCGATCGCAACCTGATGCCGGAGGAGTGGGGCGGCGACACGGTGATGGTGGAAGTCTCGGCCAAGACGAAGCAAAATCTGCCGCGCCTGCTCGAAATGATCCTGCTCGTGAGCGACCTGCGCGAGCTGAAGGCCGATCCCGATGCGGCGGCCAGCGGCGTGGTTCTCGAATCGCGCATGGACCGCGGCCGCGGGCCCGTGGCAACGGTGCTGGTGCAAAACGGCACGCTACACGTGGGCGATTTCTTCGTTGTGGGCGCTGTATACGGCAAGGTTCGCGCCATGTTTAACGATCGCGGGCAAACGATCCGCGAGGCCGCCCCAGCCACGCCCGTCGAGGTGCTCGGGTTGCAAGGAGTGCCCGAGGCGGGCGATCAGTTCCAAGTGGCCGACGAAGCCAAGGCGCGCCACATCGTGGAATACCGCCAAGCGAAGCAGCGCGAGGCATCGCTCGCGAAGACCGCTTCTTCCGGCCGCCTGACGCTGGACCAACTGCACGAACAGCTTCGCGCGGGCGAGGTGAAAGAGCTGCCCGTCGTAATCAAGGCGGACGTGCAGGGTTCGGTCGAAGTGCTCAGCGAAATGCTGCCAAAGATCTCGAACGACCAGGTGAAGGTGGAAGTGATTCAAGCGAGCGTGGGCGCGGTCACGGAATCGGACGTGATCCTCGCCTCAGCCTCGAACGCCATCATCGTCGCATTCAACGTGCGGCCGGAGCGCAAGGCGACCGAACTCGCACAGCGCGAGGGCGTCGACATCCGCATGCACACGATTATTTACGAGCTGCTCGACGAGCTGAAGAAGGCCGTCTCCGGTCTGCTCGCGCCGGTCATCAAGGAAACGTATCTGGGCCGCGCCGAGGTGCGCGACACGTTCCGCATCAAGGGCGCGGGCATGATCGCCGGATGCTTCGTGCAAGACGGTCTGCTGAAGCGCGACGCGGACGTGCGCGTGCTGCGCGACAACGTCGTGATCTACACGGGCAAACTAATTTCGCTGCGGCGCTTCAAGGAAGACGTCAACGAAGTGCGCGGCGGATACGAGTGTGGAGCCGGAATCTCGAATTTCAACGACGTGAAAGTGGGCGACGTCCTCGAATGCTTCAAGATCGAGAAGACGGCGGCACTCGAAGCCGTGTCCGTCGCGGATCGCGGCGCGCGCGACGCCGCCGAAGCGCGGCGCGGTTGATCTGAAAAGCTTCTCAAGCCCCGGAAATCGCGGGAGCCGCAAATGCCGATCGGCCTCCTCACGCTGGAAATTCACATTCCTGACGCGCGGTCTCTGAAAGACAAGCGGCAGGTGCTGCGCAGCCTGAAGGACCGCCTACGGGCGAATTTCAACGTGGCAGTGGCGGAGCTCGAGCATCAGGAGCTGTGGCAGCGGTCGCGCGTGGGCGTGGTCAGCATTTCAGGGGACGGAAAGCATCTGGAGGAATCGCTCCAGGCCATCGCACACGAATCGGAGCGGGTGCTCGGCCGCGATCTCGTCTCGCAGCAAATCGACTATTTCGAGGATGAGGAATGACGGTTGGAGGACATCGCCCGGAGAGGATCGCGGAGGAAATTCGCCACGAAGTCAGCATGATGCTGGCCGGCGAATTGAAAGATCCACGGCTGGCCTTGCCGCTCAATGTGACGGAGGTCCGCGTCGCGCCGGGCATGCGTACGGTGCGTGTCTTTGTCCAACTCGAAGGCAGCGACGAAGAGCGAGCGGCCGCGCTCGACGGCTTGCACGCGGCGGCGGGCTTCATTCGCCACGAGCTGGTCGAGCGGCTGCAACTGCGGCGCGCGCCTGAGATTCTTTTCGTCATCGACCAATCGGAAGACTACGGCAAACGCATTGACGACCTTCTGCAGAGGGTGAAACAACCGGAGAAATCGTAGCGGGGCGCGCTGCCCTAGGAATTGGCCGGTTAAAATCCGGCGCTACGAATCGAAATGTCTCGGAAACCACAGCCTCCTCCGTTCGACGGAATTCTCGTCGTCGACAAGCCGCGCGGAAAGACGTCGCACGACGTGGTCGAAGCGGTGCGCCGCCTCGTCGGCTTCCGGCAGATCGGCCACCTCGGCACGCTCGATCCGCTCGCGACCGGCGTGTTGGTGTTGGCGCTCGGGCGCGCCACGCGGCTCGCGCGGTTCTACGCGGGCCGGCGCAAGCGCTACACCTGTGCGGTGCGCTTTGGTATTGCGACGGACACCTATGACGCCGACGGCGAGCCGCTTGGCCCGGATTTGGCGCCGACGCTCGACGCCGCGCAAGTCCAAGCGCTCGCGGACAAATTTATCGGCCGAATCGAGCAAACGCCGCCGTCATTTTCGGCGAAAAAGATCCACGGCCGTCCCGCGCACGAACTGGCGCGCAAACACAAGCCCGTGAAGCTCGAACCCGTGGAAGTGGACGTGTACGAATTCCGCCTGACGGGAGTGGAAGGTTCGCTCGCGCGGTTCGTGGTCGAATGCGGCGCGGGAACGTACATCCGGTCGCTCGCCAACGATCTCGGCAAGCTGCACGGCGCGGGAGCGCATCTCGCGGAAATCGTCCGCACAGCGGTGGGCGAGTTTACGCTGGACCACGCTGTGCCGCTTGCGGAACTCGCTGAAGACGCCAAAGCGGGAAAGATGGCAGCGCGCCTGATCCGGCTCGAAAACCTCCTGCCCGAACTCCCGCGCGCGACCGTGCTGCCGATTGTCGAAAAGCGCGTCCGGCACGGGGCGAAGTTCAATCTCCCGCTTTCGCAGATTCAACCGGGGCAAGTGACGGCCGCGCAGGGTGCGCCCGCTCGGCTCGATTCCGGTGAGTGGCAACCGTCGCGCTTACGCGTCTTCAATCAGCAGGGACACCTGGTAGCGATTGCGGAAGCCATTGTGCCGCGAACGTACCAGCCGCTCGTCGTTCTCGAAACATCACCGTAACTTACCGCTCCGGACGCTCTGAAGGCTCTCGTGGCGGGGGCTGTTCCCCGGGCTGCTCGGGCGGGGCTTGACCGGCACCCGGCGGTTGCTCCGCCGGCGGCTGCCCGGCGGGCGGTGGTGGGGCCGGCTGCTCCGCGGGCGGCGGTGCAGGCGCTTGTTCGGCGGGTGGCTGCTCTTGCGGCGGGATGACGACACCGGGGCCGGTCGCGCCTGCTCCGCCCTCCAGAGCGCCCTGCCCCGCGTAGATCACGCGATTCTGCTTCGGCGCGAGACGCACCATGCGCGGCGTGACGAGAATCAACAGCTCGCTATCTTGTAGCTGCCTGTTCTGATTCTGATCGAACAACCCGACGCCGGGAACGCTGACGATTCCGGGATTGCCCTCGATCGCATTTGTGAGCTGCGCTTGCATCATGCCTGCGAGCACGGCGGTCTCATTTTGCTTCACGCGTACGGTCTGCTCGACCGTATTCGTGCTGATCACAGGAATGGAGTTGAAGTTCTGGTTCGTCAGGCTGCTGAGCTCGAAACTGAGCTGCAGGGTCACGTCGCCGTCCGCGTGAATGCGCGGGGTCGCCTTCACTTTCAGGCCTACATCGATATACTGCGCACCCGGAAACGGGGTCGTGGCGGAAGCGAGCGGCGAGCCAAAGATTGCAATTGAATTCAGAATCACGGTGGCCTCGGCCGCACCGCTATCGGCGGTGGCGACGTCCGGCCGGCCGTCCGCGTTGAAGTCAGCGGTTACGATCGAGACGGGCGCAGTGCCGGTGGCAATCTCGGGAAGAGCCGTGAATGTGTTGTTGCCGGCGTTCAACAGGATCGTGACCGCGTTGTCTGCCTTGTCCGCGACCGCCAAGTCGGCGGTGCCGTCGAGATCGTAGTCAGCAACCGCAATCGAGCTTGGCTCAGTGCCGGCCGCGATGTTCGTTGGCGTGCCGAAGGTGCCGGCTCCGACGGTCGGCTGGCCGGATACAGCGTTTCCGAGAAGAATCGAGACGCTATTTCCCGATACAGTCGACGACGGCGCGCCGCTATTGGCAACTGCGAGGTCGAGGATGCCGTCGCCGTTGAAGTCTCCGGTTGTGACAAATGCGGGCGCATTCCCGACTATATAAGTCGTAACCGGTTTGAACGTGCCGTCGCCGTTCCCGAGAAAGACCGCTACGATCCCGCTGTTACCGGCAACAAGGGATTGTTCGGAAACCACCAGGTCCGTGTTTCCGCTCCCCGTGAACTGAGCCGTGGCCAAGCTGGTAGGCTCGAAGCCAGCCGGAAGCGCCAGCAGCGTCGGCGTCTGAAACGTGCCATTGCCGTTGCCCTGGAAGATTGAGACTGTGTTGTCAGTCTGATTGGCCACAGCCAGATCGAGTGCGCCGGTTCCCGTGAGATTGTGAAAGTCTGCGGCGACCACGGAGACGGGTTTGTTTCCCGTTTTCAACGGCGGAGGCGGCGATTGCGTCTGAAATGTGCCGTCGCCATTGCCGAGCAGAATCGAAATCGTGTTCGAGCCCTCGTTTGCCACGGCCATATCGATGAAGTCATTGGCATTGACGTTGGTCGCGCCGTTGTCGAACTCTCCCGTGGCGATCCAGACGGGATCCGTGCCGACGGGATAGGTGACCTGCGTCGCGAAGGTGCCGTCAGCGTTGCCATTCGTATCGCTATTGCCGAGCAGCACCGATACTGTGCCGTCTGCTGAGTTCGCGACCATCAAATCGTGCACGGTGCTGTCCGAGCGCAAGATCGCGGTAGTGATGAACTGCGGCGAATTGCCGGTCGGATAGTTCGTGATGGGGCTGATCAGGCTGCTCGTACTACTGGCGGTGCCGCCACCAAGCGTTCCGGGCAGGAAACTTGCCGCAAAATTGGCCAACGACACGGGAACCCGATCGCCCACGAAGAAAGTAGCCGGCTCGCCATCCTGCGCGCGCAAGAGAATGCGTCGTCCCTGCTTTACGAGCGACAGCATCTCGGCGAAATTCGCGGCCGCGCCGGGCATAGTGGCGAAGAACGTGGTCTTGCCGCCTCCGAACGCGACGATGGGAGGCACGCCCGACGATCCGAAAATCTGGGTGATCACGTCGACGATTCCCGCGGTGCCGTTCTGCTGAATGTCCTGCAACTGTGCGGGCGTCAACGTCGTGATCGTGCTCGACTGTGGGGGCAGGATGCCGAGCTGGCGCGCGTAACTGCGATCCACCTCCAGCACTTCCATTTCGAGAATGAGTTCGCCGCGGGGCCGTTCGAGTCCATCGATCAAGTCCGTCGCCACGGCCACGGCCTGCGGCGAGGCGCGCAGCGTGAGAGTGCGGCTGCGCATGTCCAGATCGGAGCGCGTGATCCCCGTGATTTCCCGCACCGTCCGCAGAATCTCCGTCATCTGATCGGGCGTCTCCGAGGCGGGAAGCAGCACAGTGCGCACCACGGACGCGTCGTAATCCTTCCGCTTCTGCACTGTATTTTCGGCCACGAAAAATATCTTGCGCGTGAGCGGGCGCCAGAAGGTGCCCGTCATGTCGCCGAGCAGCCGCGCCGCCGTGGGGAAATCGACGTCGTCGATGCGAAACCGAACGGCCCGCGGACGAAGGTCGACGTCGAAAGCTGCCTCCACGCCGAATCTTCGCGCCAGCTCGTCGTAGGCCCCTTGCGCATCGCCGCGATAGTCAATGCTTTGCGTACCCGGCTGGTAGTCGAGGTGGACTTCCCCTCCGATATCCGGCGACACGAGCTTGGTGCCTCGGTCCGGCTCCGCTGCAAGCATTTCCAGCAGGCGTTCGCGCACGACTCGATTCGACGGATCCAGGCCGCTCGCGCTGAGCAATTCCTTTTTCGCATCATCGAAGCGGCCCGAAATCGCATCCCGCTCGGCCGCATCCACTTTCGTCTGCACCAACTGGCTTCGCGCGACCTCGCGGCGGAGCGAGTATTCGGAATCGCTGGGCGCCCAGCTTACGGCATCGGAATACGCGGAGTACGCAGCAGACCAATCCTGTGCCTTCTCCGCCCGCATTCCCTGCTGATACGCCGCCTTCGCCTTTTTAGCGTCGGCTTTGAAGGCGCGCGCTTTTTCGGCCGGGTTCGGCCCGGCGCCCGGCGACTGCGCTCGCGCGGGAAGCAGCAGAGCTGCTGCAAGTGATGCTGTCGAGAGCCCGAGCGCCCAGCCTCGCAGAGCCCCCGGTGCACGGCCCGGATAAGTCGGATAAGCCATCAGCTTTGAGATGCGCATTTTACCGGGAATGTACCCTCACCGCGGAGTCGCTTGAATATACTTGCATTGTCTCAGACACGGGGATAAAGTGATCTCTCTAGTTGACAACTGTTTGCAACTAGCGCGTTCATGATCTCGGCCCTCCTAGTCGCGTTGCGCGAAGGCGTTGAAGCCGCGCTTGTCGTCGGCATTGTACTCGTCTATCTGAACCGCAGCGGTCGTCGCGCGCTCAGGAGTTACGCGTGGGGAGGCGTCGCCGCCGCTTGCGCCGCCAGTTTCGGCGCTGCCCTGCTTCTGCAGCGTCTAGCCATCAGCGAGGACGGATTCGAGGGACTCCTCATGCTGGTCGCCTCCGTGCTGGTGATCACGATGATCGTGTGGATGAACCATGTGGCGCGGAGCCTGCGAAAGCACATCGAGGAACGCGTCGAGACGTACGCGCAGAAAACGACGCTCGCCGCGGGGCTGGGCATCAGCGCGTTCGTCTTCCTGATGGTGGTGCGCGAGGGCGCGGAACTGGTGCTAATCCTGCGCGCCGTGGAACTTTCGAGTTCGGGGGTGCAGATCTGGATCGGAACGCTGCTCGGCATTGCGATTGCCATGGCAGTGGGCTTTTTTTTCTTCGAAGGAACGCTGCGCATCCCCCTGCACCGCTTTTTTGCCGCGACGAGCGTGATTCTGATGGTTGTCGCGTTCCAGCTTGCGCTGACTGGCGTGCATGAATTGAGCGAAGCGCAGTGGATCTGGTCGAGCAAGGCCGAGATGGCCACCATCGGCCCGATCGTGCGCAACGAAGTCTTCTTCTTCGCGGTGATCCTGGGCGCGGCAGCGCTTGTGGTGATGCGCGAGTGGTTTGGCGCGCGCCGCCCGCCGGAGGACGCGACGCTGAATTCCGCGGAACGCCGGATGCGCGAATGGGAATTCCGCCGGCAGCGGCGCTGGAGTTTTGCGGCGGCGATTCTATGCGTGCTTGTGATCGTTTCTCTGGCTGCCGAATTCGCCTACTCGCGAGCGATGGCCGCGCCCGTGCCGGCCAAGATGCTGACCGCCGAAGACAATCACGTCCGCATTCCGCTTTCCGAACTGACGGATTCGAGTCTGCATTTCTACATAGTCAACGTCGGCAGCAGCGCGCTGCGCTTTCTCGTGATCCACCAGACCAACGGCAACTACGCTGTGGCGCTCGACGCCTGCCAGATTTGCGGCTGGTCCGGCTACCGCCAGCAGGGACAAAACGTGGTGTGCCGCAACTGCGGCGCAACAATCTACATTCCGTCGATCGGCGAAAAGGGCGGCTGCAATCCTGTTCCGGTGAAATCGGCGGTGCGGGACGGTGCGGTAATCGTCGATCTTTCCGCGTTCAGCGAATCGGCCGCTACGGTTCACAAGTCCTAAGATGTTCGCGCGTCTCGTCGGCCAATCGTTCATCCGCAATCCGAGAAGAAAGCTGTTGACCGCAGCGGCGCTCGCGGTCGGCATGGCGGTAGCGACAGCGACACTCACCGTGGCACTCGAGGTCGGCGATCGCATGGCGCGCGAGTTCCGCAGCCTCGGAGCGAATCTGCTGGTCACGCCGCAATCGGACACGCTGCCGCTCGAAATCGGCGGCGTCGATTACCGGCCGGTCGATGAAGGCGCTTATCTGAACGAAGCCGATCTCGGCAAGCTCAAGACGATCTTCTGGCGGCACAATATTCTCGGTTTCACCCCGTTTCTCGATGTGCCCGCTGAATTGACGCAACCAGACCGTCGGGCGATCTCAATCATCGGTCAGGCCATTCTCGTCAGCAATCCTCCGCCGCCGCTTCCCGTTACGGTGATCGGCACGTGGTATGAACACGAAGTTTCCGTGCCGGACGGTACAAAGTTCAAGACCGGCTTGAGCTCGACGCACCCCTTTTGGAAGGTTCAAGGCCGTTGGTTCCAAGACGGCGCGAAAGAATGCGTCATCGGTGCGAATTTGGCTCGGCGGAATGCTGCGCTCATTCCCGGCGGTGCTACGGTTTATTTGAACGCACCCGGCCGATCGGACAAATTAGGACCCTTGACCGTGACTGGAATAGCCTCGACGGGCGGGGCGGAAGATGACGCCATTTTTGTTCCCCTTTCTATCGCACAAGCAATCTCGAAACATCCCGGTCAGTTTCGCCAACTGTACGTCAGCGCCCTGACGAAGCCTGCGGACACGCTCGCGGAGCGCGATCCAAAATCACTCACGCCAACCGAATACGACCAGTGGTTCTGCTCGCCGTACATTTCGTCGATCAGCTACCAGATCGAGCACGCATTGCCGGGAACGAATGTCCGCGCGATCCGCCGCGTGGCCGACTCCGAAGGCCGGATTCTTTCGCACGTCAGCACTCTGCTGTGGATCGTGACGATCGCGGCGTTCGTTGCGGCTGCACTGGCCGTGGCGGCGACTTCTGCAGCGGCGGTCCTTGAGAGGCGCGTCGAGATCGGAGTGATGAAAGCGATCGGCGCCACCAACACGGCGGTCACCACGCTGTTCCTGACCGAGCATCTGACGCTCGCGCTAATGGGCGGGGCTGTCGGATTCGTATTCGGCACGGTCCTGGCGCGGTTCCTGGGTGCAAGTGTTTTCGGCACGCCGACGGCGCCCCAATTCGTACTTTTGCCGATCGTTCTCGGCCTCGCTGCGCTGGTCGCGCTCGTGGGCGGCTTGATTCCCATACGGCGGATCGCGCATTTTGATCCCGCGCCGATCCTGCGAGGCGAGTAATGTTCGGCCGCCTGCTTTGGAAGATGCTGCGAAGCAACCGCGGACGCCTGGCCGTGGCGCAGGTCGCCGTCATCAGCGGGGCAACCGTGATCTCGGCGCTGCTGAATCTTCAGTTCGATGTCGAGCGGAAGCTCACGCAGGAATTTCGCGCGCTGGGAGCGAATGTCGTTATTTCCCGCGCCGGCTCGAGCCAGGTTTTCGATTCGAGCCGCTCAACCTCGGAAGTCTTGGGTTCTCCGGCGCTCATGGATCAAAGGCCCGTGCTCGAACAAGTCGACCGGACGCGGACGCCCGATGTCGTCGCGGCCGCGCCGTTCCTGTATATTGTCGCGCACGCGGGTGGGACGCCGGTTGTCGTAGCGGGGACGTGGCTCGATCAGACGCGCGCGCTGAATCCGACATGGAAGATCGAAGGCAGCTGGATTTCGGCGCGCGAGGATCAAGCACAATGCCAGATCGGCCGGAACGTTGCGCGGCAACTCGGGCTCGGGCCGGGCAGCCAACTGAATCTGGACTATCTTGGCCAGCCTGCGCAGCTTCGTGTGGCGGGCGTAATTGACGCGGGCGGACCGGAAGACAATCAAGTTTTCGTGAGTCTCCCCGCGGCCCAGAAGCTGGCGCAACTGGGCGGCGCGGACGGGCAGATCGAGGTCGTGGAAATCAGCGTCCGCGGGACGACGGCGAACTTCGATCGCTACGTTTCGCAACTGGCGGCAGGGCTTCCCGGTTATGATGTGCGGCCGATTCGCGCGGTGACGCAAGCCGAAGGCAACTTGCTCGACCGCACGCGGCTGCTGATCGCGTCGATGGTGCTGTTGATTCTAGTCCTCACCGCGCTATGCGTGCTGGCGACGATGGCGGCGCTGGCGATGGAGCGACGGAAGAATGTCGGGCTGATGAAGGCGCTCGGCGGATCAATTTCGCGAATCGTGGCATTGTTCCTGGCGGAGGTAAGCGTGCTCGGGGCGGTGGGCGGGCTGATCGGCTGCGCATTCGGGGTCGTGCTGGCGCGCTGGATGGGCGAGCGCGTGTTTGGCGCGTCGATCACGCCACGTTGGGACGTGTTTCCGCTGACGATCGCGCTGATGGTCGGCGTAGCGCTGGCCGGGGCGCTGCCGCTGCGGTTGCTGGGCAAAGTGAAACCGGCTGTGATTCTGCGAGGCGAATAGGTGACGCCGCTCGTACAAATCGACAATTTGCGCAAGGAATTCGGCAACGTGCGCGCGCTGGACGGCGTGTCGTTCAACGTCGATGCGGGCGAATGGATCGCGATCATGGGGCCGTCGGGCTCCGGCAAGACGACGCTCATCAATATTCTCGGCGGGCTCGACACACCGACTTCGGGCCAGGCGATCGTGGACGGCACCGACGTTGCGCGGCTCGACGAGGCGGGGCTGACACGCTTCCGCGCGGAGAAAATCGGCTTCGTCTTCCAACAGTTTCATCTCGTGCCGTATCTGACCGCGCTCGAAAATGTGATGCTCGCGCAGTATTTTCACAGCACCACGGACGAAGCCGAGGCGCGAGCGGAACTCGAGCGTGTCGGCCTAGCGGACCGCGTCGATCATTTGCCAGGAGAGCTTTCCGGCGGCGAGCAGCAGCGCGTAGCCGTGGCGCGCGCGCTGATCAACCATCCAAGACTTCTCCTGGCGGACGAACCGACGGGGAATTTGGACGAAGCGAATGAGAAATTGGTCTTGCGGCTGATGCAGGAACTCCACGACGAAGGCCACACCATTCTGATGGTGACGCACGCACCGGAGATCGGTGCGCTCGCCGACCGCCGGATCGATCTCGCGCACGGGCGCCTGGCTCAGGTAAGAGCGTCAGTTTGATCTTGTTGTGCGGGCTTCCAGAGACGGACGCGGTTCCCGCTAGGATTCTTCCTCGAACTCGCCTGTCTGCATGGTGAGGTATCGCTCGTAGCCCATCTCCTTCATCTGGTGAACCTGGGCTTCGAGCCAGTCGACGTGGCCCTCTTCGTCTTTCAGCAGCGCCACCAGCAGATCGCGCGATCCGTTGTCCTTCTGCTCTGTCGCGATCTGAACAGCGGTGTTGTACTGCGCGACCGCGGAGACTTCGAGGTTCAGATCGGCCTCGATCATGTCGCGGACCGTCGATCCGACCGTGAGTTTCAGCGGCTCCATCGTGGGCGAGCCATCCAGAAACAGGATGCGCTCCAGCAGCACCTCGGCATGCTTCATCTCGCCGATCGACTGTTTCTTGATGTATTCGGAAAGTTTGCGATAGCCCCAGTTCTCACACATTTCGGCGTGCAGAAAATACTGGTTGATCGCGGTGAGTTCTTCTCGGAGCGCCTTGTTCAGTTCGTCGATGACTTTCGGGTGTCCCTTCATGCGCGGGAGTATGCCACAAAAACTGGCGACGGAAAGAGATCATCTTCGCGCGAGGATTGCGTCAGGGTCTCTGGCTGGCCAGCCGAAGAGATCGGGAGCCAGCGAGGAATTTGTGCTGCGCGGCGGTGAGAGGGACGACGGAGAGGCGGCCCTGGCGGACGAGAGGCGAGCCGACGAAGAGTTTGTGGGCTTTGATTTCCGCGAGAGTGATGGGCTTGGCGAGAGGCTTCCCGGCTTTTATCTTCACGGCGGGATCTTTCGGGTCCGACGCATCCACCGAAACCACCGTTGCCGTGCCGACGGCGCTCTTCACGTCGCCCGTTTCGTAGATGACGAGGTGCGTACCCGGCTTCATCTCGCGCAGATTCTTCAGTGCGGCGGGATTCGAGACGCCGTCCCAGAGCGTAATGCCGTCGCGCTGCAAGTTTTCGAAAGAATACTCGGAGGGCTCGGTTTTGAGCAGGTAGGCGTCGGACATGAAAACCTCTCCGTCGCTAGAGGCAACGCATTACCATTTGCCTTCAAATAGACGAAACGCCAGCGCCAGCGTACCAGCAAGGGCAATAACGCCGAGCAGCGCTAGACACTCGATGAAAATCTGTTGGACCAGCGCGGCATCGATCTTTTCGGGCTTCTCGAATTTCACAGGGGCCTCCTGAACTCTGCTCCAGTATCCATGGGGCGCTGCTTCGCCGCAAGCACCGTCTCCGTTCGTGGCGAAGCTGGCCGCGGGTGAGTCCGCGCTATTCACTCTGCTAAAATGATCGCGACATGCCGATACCGCACGACGCGCGCAAGAATCCCGTCGATGTGAAGGTGTACGTTTCGACCGGCGAGGGCGTGGCGATCACATGGTCCGACGGGCACACTAGCCGCTACGATTTCCCCTACCTGCGCGACCACTGCCCCTGCGCGACCTGCAACGATGAGCGTCTGCGAAAATCTCAGGAAAAGCCGGGCACGGTGGTGCTGCCGATGTATAAGGAGCGCGTGAAGGCGCGCGCCGCGAAAGCAGTCGGCAACTACGCGATCCAGATCGAATTTTCCGACGCGCACGCGACGGGCATTTTCTCGTTCGACGCGCTGCGCGAGATGTGCCCGTGCGACGACTGCGCACGCGAATTCCGCGGCGAAGCGAAGAAAACGACAGCGTAGCGGGATCGTACGCTCGCCCCGTTCCAACACGGTCGCGCGATTTAGGCGGCAGCCACCTGCGATGTGCAGTTCGGGCAGCGCGTCGCCTTGATCGGAATCGACGACACGCAATACGGGCACTCTTTCGTCGTTGGGGCGGCTGCCGGCGCGGGCTTGTTCCAGCGATTGATCTGCCGGACCAGCAGGAAAATCACGAAGGCGACGATTAGGAAGTCGATCACCGTGTTCAAGAACGTGCCGTAATTGATCGTCGCAGCTCCCGCCGCTTTGGCCGCCGCCAGCGTGTCGTAAGATTTTCCCGAAATGTTGAGGAACAGGCCGGAGAAATCCACCTTTCCCAGCAGCAGGCCGATGGGCGGCATGATGATGTCGTTCACAAGCGAAGTGATGATCCTGCCGAACGCGGTGCCGATGATGATGCCGACGGCCATATCGAGCACGTTGCCGCGCATTGCGAATTCCTTGAATTCTTTGAGCATGATCCTCTCCTTGGGTCGAAGATGAGCGAACGGCGATCGAGACTTCTTTGTTTCACGCGCGGCGCAGCAACAGCACGCCGCCGAGAATCCCTCTTAGCACCAAGACGCCGCCGGCGAGCTCCAGCAGCCGATCTGCGTACCGGACCGGAAGCAGCGGAATCACCAGCACCAAGAGACCGACCAAGACGAGTGACCCCGCGCGAATGTGCGCCTGTTGCGGATGCGCGTCCGGTTCGCGTCGCAACGACGCGCGAATTCCCCAGTAAACCAGCACAACGCCCAGCAGCGTGAGCGCCAGCGGCCGGCCCGGCAATCCCACGCGGCCTGAAAACGCGAGCACAATCAACAGAGCTCCGAGCAACAGCACGATAAACTCGCCGAGAAGTTGAAAAAGTGTCGCGGGCTTCAGCATGGGCGTCCGATCTCCCAGCCAGGCTCGTTGATCTCCCGAGCGCCTGTTGCCGAGGCCTCGGGAGCCCGGATATGCGCCGACCTGGGAGCCCTTTTGTGCGGCGGGGATTATGCCGCCAGCGCAGCAGGTACGCAAGGCCGCGGCCGAATCGGGTCGCACGACACGATAGCGACCCAAGGAGAGGATTGCTATAATTCGCGATCGGCGCTGAAACGCGTCGCCGTCCGTAGGAATCCAATCATTTCACACATTCAGGAGAGATCAGTGCACAAGGTCATCATCATCGGGAGCGGTTGTGCGGGCTTGACGGCGGCGGTCTACGCGGCGCGGGCGGACCTAAAACCCATTGTATTGGATGGTTACGAGCCCGGCGGGCAACTGGCGCTTACGACGGAAGTCGAGAACTTCCCCGGCTTCACCGACGGCATCCTCGGCCCAGAGCTGATCGAGCGGACACGCAAGCAAGCGCAGCGATTCGGCGCCGAGTTTCGCTCGGGCGCAGTTACTTCGGTGGATCTGAGCAAGCGGCCGTTCAAGATCTCGACAAGCAAAGAGACCTACGAAACCGCGACGCTCATCATCGCTTCGGGCGCATCCGCGCGGATGCTGGGAATCGAATCGGAGAAGCTATTGCTCGGCTACGGCGTCTCTACCTGCGCGACCTGCGATGGCGCGTTTTTCCGCAATCGCGAAATTATTGTGGTGGGCGGAGGCGACACTGCGATGGAGGAGGCCACGTTCCTCACGAAATTCGCCAGCAAAGTCACATTGATTCACCGCCGCAACGAATTTCGCGCATCGAAAATCATGCTCGACCGCGCACGCCAAAATCCGAAGATCGTCTTCAAGACTCCTTACGTGATCGACGAAGTGCAAAACGTGGCGAACAAGTCGGTGGACAGCGTCGTTGTGCGCAACATGGAGACCAAGCAAAGTGAAGTGATTCCCACGCACGGCGTTTTCGTCGCCATTGGCCACGATCCCAACAGCAAAGTCTTCAAGGGCCAGATCAACATGGACGAAAACGGCTACATCATCACGCATGATGGCCCGAAGACGAATGTGCCCGGAGTGTTCGCGGCGGGCGACGTGCAGGACCACCATTACCGCCAAGCCATCACAGCGGCGGGCTCCGGCTGCATGGCCGCCATTGAAGCCGAGCGCTTCCTCAGCGCTGAGAAAGCTTGACGACGGACAATTGGACGGAGCGAATCGAATCCCGACTGTATCCTGTCCGGTCGTGAGTTGGATTGGCATTCCTCGTTTCCTTTACAAACCAGTCATGGCAGGCTTGCTGTTGTGCTCAATTCTAGCGGGTGCCGGCTCGCTCTACGCTCAGGATCAAATGAACATGCCCGGCATGACGCAGCCCGTGATTACGACGGACCGGCCGGCTATCACCGACGCGAGCACGGTGGTCCCCAGCGGCTATCTGCTCTTCGAAAACGGATTTGCTGAGACTGGAAACCAGGGACAGAGCGGTTTTGACTTTACGGAAACGCTGGTCCGCTTTGGACTGGCTTCAAAGACGGAGTTGCGATTCGGCGCGCCCGATTATTTTCAGAACTTCAACACGGGAAGAGGCTTTGGCTCCGGGTGGGGCGACCTCAGTCTGGGAGTAAAGCAACAGATTTTTGCGACATCGGGAGGCTTCGACGCCTCGTTGGTGGTCGCGCTAAGTCTTCCAACTGGAGCGAACATCATATCCAGCCACGGCTACGACCCTCAGTTCCTGGCGCCCTGGTCGCATCCGATATCCAAGAATTGGACCGCTGCTGGCATGTTCTCGCTTTTGTGGCCAACCGAAGGCGCGAGACGCAATCTCACCGGCCAAGCGAGTTTCCTGATTGACCGGCAAATCACCACCAAGCTCGACGCTTTCGTGGAATACGGCGGCGAATACCCGCAACGCGGAGGCCCGCAGCACATCGTGCACTCCGGGGGATCCTTCAAGATCAGGCCCAACCAGCAGCTCGATTTTCATTTCGGCTTCGGCCTTTCGTCAGCAGCGGTGGACCACTTTATTGGATTTGGCTATTCGTTCCAGTTTCGGGCTCTCCCTTTTGGAAAGACTCGATAGGTCCTGGCAATGCGGTTCGGGAACTAGCTAGGTCCCAAACAGCAAGCGTTCCAGTATCGGACCGAGAGCCAGCACTGGTAGATAGCTCAATGCGGTAATCGTGACCAAGCAGGCCGCCAGAAGCACGCCGAACGAAACGGAATCAGTCGGCAGCGTTCCCAGGGAGATCGGAGCCTTGCGCTGGCGGGCAAACAATCCCGCTAGCGCCAAAGCAGGAATCGCCAGGCCAAATCTGCCCGCCATCATCGCGACAGCCGTGGTGAGGTTGTAAAAGACAGTGTTCCCGTCAAGACTGGCGAACGCCTGGCCGTTATTTGCAAAACAGGTGGTATAAGTGAAGAGAATCGCAGTCAGGCCGTGCGGACCAGTGTTTACTGTCAAGCCTGAGAGCCCAGCCTTGCAGCTCACGGCGATCGCAGTGAGCACCAAGATCACCAGCGGCGCGGCCAACGCGTACAGCAGAATCATCTTGTTCTCCGGCGGTCCGATCTTCTTGCCCAGATACACGGGCGTGCGGCCAACCATAAGCCCTGCCAGAAACACTGCGATGGCAGCGGCCATCACCATGCTGTAAAGACCGGTGCCAAGCCCGCCGAAAATCACTTCTCCGAGCAGCATGTTGATTAGGAGGACCATGCCGCCGGTCGACGTAAAGCTGTCGTCCATCGCATTGGTGGATCCTGTGGCCGTATTGGATGTCACGACGGCCGTCAGCGTGGTACCGCCGATGCCGAAGCGGACCTCCTTGCCCTCCATGTTTCCGCCTGATTGGGCGGAATGGCGTGGGAAATCGACGCCGCGCAGCAGCGGATTTCCTCTTTGCTCAAGATGATGCACGAGGAGCAATCCTCCGGCAAAGAGCAAGACCATCACCCAATAGAAAAGCCATCCTTGACGCGGCTGGCCGACCATACGGCCGAAGGTGTTTGTCAGCGCTGCCGGCAGAAGCGCGACCGCCAGCATCTCTAGCAAATTCGAGAGCGGTGTCGGATTCTCGTAGGGATGCGCGCCATTCGCATTAAAGAATCCGCCGCCATTGGTGCCGAGATTTTTGACAATTTCCAGCGCAGCCACCGGTCCCTGAGGTATCACCTGCTTCACTCCCTCAACCGTCGTCGCAACAGCGTAGGGATGAAAGTTCATCGGAACGCCCTGCCAGGCGAGCAATAGGGCTCCCAGCAGCGCTGCAGGCAACAAGACCCAAAGCAGTGCGCGCGTCAAATCCACCCAGAAATTGCCGAGCGTGCTAGACACTTCACGGGCCAAACCGCGAATGAACGCCACACCAACTGCCAAACCCGCTGCACCAGCCAGGAAATTCTGCGAGCAGAGTCCGACCATCTGACTGAAATAGCTCATGGTCGTCTCGCCGCTATAGGCCTGCCATGTGGTAGTCGTGGAGAAGCTGACCGCGACATTCATGGCCAAATCCGGGGACAGGGGTGTGGTGTGATACGCCGAATAAAACCACGGGAGAAACTTCTCGAACCGAACAATCGCATACAGAGCCAGCGTGGATGACAGACCGAAAAGCACAAAGCAGGCCGCGTACTCGACGAAAGTCATCTGTCGAGCGGGATCAACTCCTGCAGCACGATAAACGAGGCGCTCTACAGGAAGGCACAGGCGATCGAGCATGGTGCCCTTTCCTGAAAAAACCCTCTCCATATACCCGCCCAAGGGCTTCACCAAAGCAGTGATGATCGCCAGGAACAGAAGGTATTGAAGCAAGCTGTAGAGATTCATCGATCTCACGTGGGAGCGAGTCGTCTCATGTGCCGCGACAAAGCTTCGCCAAGAAGTATTCTTTCGCTAGCTTCACGGCTGAATTTGCTCATCGAAACCAAGATTAGCACTGTGAGGAGCGCAAAGTGCGATCTTGGGCAAAACGCTGGGGTCTGGCCTTGAGGTCAGCTTTACGAAAATCTAATGCGGTCCAATTTCCAGTCGCTGCGCTGATGGTATGTTGCTCTTACGGACGAAATGAGGATCGCGATCGACAAGCCGAGCAATCGAGTTGATGCTCCGCCGCGAGACGCCCACGGCGGCTGCAAGTTGCTCTTGGCTTCAGCTCGTGCCGCACGCAGCTCCTTGACTTGACGCGATTTTGGATTCTCTGCCCCGTGTTAAGCACACTTGCTACGACGATGTAGCCCGGCGGCAAGGCGACGTGAAGCTAGCTTGTGACGTCGGCGTCCTTTTCGCGCGGTCGCAGCAAGAAGCCTTCTTGAGATCGCCGTCGATTGCGACTAGCATAGTGCGAGTCGCCATCCCAGCCATCAGTTCAATCTCATACGCGAAAAGAGGAGAAAAGATGCGAAATCCAGCGACCGCGCGATGGATAGTGGCAGGCGTGCTTGTGGCGCTTTGCGGATGCAGCAATTCAGGCACTTCTTCGAGCGGCACGAGTTCCGGCGGGAATTCGAGCGGCAATGCCGCTTCGGCACCACCGCCGGCACCCGTGCCACCGCCGCCCATCGAAATCGCGGCGGGCACTACTCTAACCGTCACGCTCGACCAGAGCATCAGCACCAAGGCGAACAACAGCGGTGACAGTTTCGCTGCGTCTCTGGCGGAGCCCGTGACGATCAACGGCCGCGAAGTGCTCCCTTCAGGCACAAAAGCGCGCGGCACGATCGTTCAGGCGCAAGCAGCTGGACACGTGAAGGGCGGAGCGATACTGCAACTCAGCCTCGATTCAATCACGGTCAACGGCGCAAAATACTCGATTGAGGCCTCCGAGTTCGAAGAGGCCGGCAAAGGGCGCGGCAAGCGGACCGCGATAGGCGGAGGAGGCGGGGCGGCCTTCGGCGCAATCGTTGGAGCACTGGCCGGAGGCGGCAAGGGCGCAGCGATCGGAGCGCTCGCGGGCGGCGGCGCTGGAACGGCCGGCGCTGCCTATACGGGAAAGCGCGATATTTCTTTGCCCGCGGAAACGCGTCTCCACTTTAAGCTGACCAAGCCGGTCAGCATTTCGCAATAGGGAGTAGAAGGAACCGCTGAAAAAAAGACCGGAGCGTGGCTCCGGGCTTTTTTCTTTGTGGCAGACCGAGCTTAGTTTCCCACTGCAGGCCGACTACCGCCGCGATCCTGTCCTAGCGGGACAGCAAGAATCAGGCGGATCGCCTGCACGAAAGCATCGCGCGACTTATCTCCGACGAAAAACCGCGCCAAGTGCCCGTCACGAGCGTAGAAGTCTGTTTGTGGCATCGTTCCGCGCCACTCGGGATTGACGCCCTGATAGAACGCATCCGGGTCGATTCCGGGTCGCTGGCGGTAGTTCGGGAAATCAGGATGGTTCGTGGCAAGGAAATGCCGGACGAGGTTCATGTCCGTATCTTCATCGAGCGTGACACCGACGACGGCCAACCCTTGCGAGCCGTACTCCTTGGAAAGCTCGACGATGGTCGGGTATTCGGTGTGGCAAGGCTGGCACCATGTCGCCCAGAAATTCACCATCAGCGCTTTGCCGCGGTACTTGGCGACGAGATCGTTGTAGCCCTGCAGGTCAATCAGCGGCGGGTCGCCGGGTTCCGCTCCGAGAGCAGGTGTTGCCGCGGCCGTCCGAGACCTTGGGACGACAGCCGCTGCGAGAACAGCCATCCCGATTACCCCCAAAAGGATCCACCGACGCGATGGCGTGCGCATAACTCGTACCTCCCGGTAGCACAATTCTATCGGTTTAGGCCACTTGCCAGCTCACTTGTGGCCTTTCTACCAGTAACGGATTAGAACGCCGTCACGGCACGGATTGCTCAGATCGAAGATTCCCTTAGCAGACCCGGGGGCGATCGGGGACACCCTATAGGGGATGGGACGGTCGCACGTCCTTCGGCATCGCATTACAGATTGCTAATGTGCGAGGCTGTGGTGCAGCCAATCGTGTCAGGTGGGCGGCTGGGCTGAGTCGCGGCGAAACCGCGACTTCGGCTCAAGAAATCCTTGCAGTTCTGGAAAACACCTCTGTTGTTTGCAACTTTCTACCCTCCACTGTGTTAACTTCTATTCGCTCGGCGCCCACGATTCGGGAATGGCCCTTTCAACCTCGCCCGAGCACTTGGGAAATGAAATTCAACTGGGGAGATGCACGATGAGGCGACCTCCATTCGGACTAGGGTCGTTGACCCTCTTGGCCGCGGTATTCCTCGCAATTCCGGCTAGCGCGCAAACGGCGTCAGTTGCAGCGAGGCCTGTTGGGCCTTTCGCGTACGACGTCACCAAGGAAACCACAATTGACGGCACGGTTTCGAGCGTGCTTTCAAAACCTGCTGCCGGGATGATCCTGGGCGCCCATCTCCTCGTGACGACTTCTTCCGGCACGGTCGATGCGAGTCTCGGCATGTTTCCGTTCGCCGGCAAGGGCGCCCTTTCAGTGCAAGAGGGGAATTGGGTCGCCGTCACTGGCGTGATGAAGACGATCAACGGGAAGGAAGTCTTCCTCGTTCGTACCGTGAAAGTCGGCAACGAAATCTATCCCATCCGAGATGAGCGCGGCGCAATCATAACGCCGCAGGAACGCGAGAGCGGGATCCAGGCCTCCGCCGAGAAAGGAATCTGGCGATGAACCGCAGAACGCTTTGGATGGTCCTGATGTTTGCGAGCATCGCGTCGGTGGCGGGCCTTAACGGCTGCGAGGGTTGCAGCGGCACGCCGGGAGCCGGAGAAATCAAAGTTGTGATATCCACGGCGCCGCCGGCAAAGATGGAAACCAAAGGAACGGCCACCATTGTGGCGACGGTTTCCAATGACAAGAAGAACGGCGGCGTAACCTGGAGTTGCACTCCGGTCAATGCGTGCGGTTCTTTCGTTCCTCCGCAGTCGGCCAGCGGCGCAAATGTCACATACACGGCGCCACCGGCGGTTCCGGCCGGCAACACGGTAACAATCACAGCCACGTCGGTGACCAACGACAAGATCAGCTCGACACCCGTCAGCGTGACGATCTTGGCTCCGAGCCCGGAGACGTTTATTTTCGACCTAAACGGCCTGGAAGAACTCAACCAAAAAGCGGGCGTGCCGAATTTCTACGCGCTCGCCGGGGCCGTCACGATCGACTTCACCACCGGCGCCGTCACTGGCGGCGAGCAGGACTACAACGACGGAAGCGGTGTCGCCGGGTTCACTTCCCCACAACCCCAGGGGGATTCGATTACCGGCGGAACTCTGTCCATTAATTCGAACGGTCAGGGAACCCTTACGCTGATTACCAACAACTCCAATCTCGGTGTAAAGGGCACTGAAACACTGGGTGTGCAATTTGTGAACAACAAGCATGCTCTTGTCATGCAGTTCGATGGCAGCGCCACATCCAGCGGGAGCATGGACCTTCAAACGCTTACGGCACCCAGCGGCAACTTTTCGTTCGCTATTACCGGCGTGGATAAGAAGTTCAATCCAAAGGTCGCAGGAGGCGTGTTCACGATCAGCGGCCTGAACCTGCAGAACGGCACGGCTGACACTGACAATACGGAAGCTGGCTCTCCGAGTCTCGGGAATCCCTTTTCCGGCACGATCTCGGCGCCAGATGCCTTCGGTCGCGGCAGCGTTACGTCCGCGAGCTTCGGAGCCGCCCTCAATTACTACGTCGTCGGAGCCGAGGTGCTGCGACTCATCATCGTAGACACCACCGATTCTGCCGTCGGCTCGGCATACGGTCAGGGCGCCGGGCCGTTCTCGAATGCGTCGCTCGGCTCGTCCGTATTCGCGATCGAAAGCAACTGCTACGGCTTCAACAGCTCCGGCGGCATCCTCTGGGCCGCGGCCGGCCAGCTCACTACCAGCAACACGGGAGCATCGCCCGCCGACTTCAGCGCAATCGCGGATGAGAATGAGAACGGTTCGCTGGCGTCGGTCCCGCCGGCGGCAGCCTCGGTCGCAGGTACGTACACCATTGCTGGAAATGGCTATGGGAGCATGACGGTCACTCCCACCGCCCTGCAGTCCGTGAGCTTCCTCGGCGTGTACATGGTCGACACCAAGATCAACATCAATGACCCGAACAACACAGCCACTGACCTGGGCGGTGCGTTGCTTGTGGACCTGGATTCAACGCTCGATGGTGTCGGATTCCTGGTCCCGCAAACGAGCACGTCTTCCGCCAAGTTCACCGGCGACTACGCCTTCGGAGCTCAGGACTTCACCAGCATTACGCCGACCGGGAACGGTTTCGAATTCGACTTCGTCGGCCAGGGCGCCACGCCATTTTCAAGTGCCCCGGGGCTGATCAGTGATCCGTTTGGGATCTTCGGCAAGACGGCGACGATCTCCAACGCCACATTCTCTATGACACCATCAGCGGATGCGGGGAACCCGGGCAGGTACACGCCATCGCCGCTGACGATTACGCCACAGCCGCCGAATCCGACTCCGCCTCCGGCCATCAGCTACAACCCGTTCGAGCTCGCAACGGCTATCTATCAGGCCGATGGCGGGCTGCTGGTGTGGGTGGACGACAACCTGTCAACCGACAACGTGACCGTCAGCATATTCGGCGGCACAATCCAACAGCAGACCCTGCCGATTACGACGCCGACGATACCGTAGACAACTGGGCGTCACAACCGAGCAAATCTGAAGACGAAAAAGAGCGCGGCCAGGATGGACGGGCCGCGCTCTTTTCGTCTGATGTGACCCGCCGCCAGCCGCCAGTGGCCGCATGACACTTCTTGTGTGACCCTCTTTTTGGTGATATAAAAATTTGTCTTGTGTTGAGCGCGCAAACTTTCGCGCAAGCACTTTAATTTGGTCCTTATCGGGAGAGAGCAAGAATGGCTTACGTGATTGCCGAGCCGTGCATCGGAACCAAGGATACCGCCTGCGTGGACGTTTGCCCCGTCGATTGTATCCACCCGCGCAAGGACGAGAACGAGTTCGAGGCTGCCAAGCAACTCTTCATCAACCCCGACGAGTGCATCGACTGCGGCGCCTGCGTTCCCGTCTGCCCCGTGACGGCCATCTTCGCCCTAGAAGATCTGCCGGAGAAGTGGGCCGAGTACACCAAAATCAACGCGGAGTACTACAAGAAGGTCTAACGCGATTTCAGCGGTTTTTTGAAGCGGCGGATCGTTTCATCCGCCGCTTTTTCTTTTGCATGCGTCTTTTTCGATCGCCGCATCCGGGGTATTTTCGGGGGTCTCCGTTGTCCGCATTCGCTGGAGCTCGTCAGCCGCGCAGCCCACTTCCGCGCATCACTGCGGAGCTGCGCCATGTTCACACTGCGATAGGCGCTCGGACATTGCTCGAGCTTGGTCAGGCCCGCCGCGAGCAGCGACTCCGCGCCGCTCAAATTCCCGCGCACGTAGTGATGGAACGCCGCCGCAATCTGGATGATGCCTTGCAGAAACGTTTTCTCCGGCTTGAGCGCGCGCAACCAAAGCTCTTCCCAAGCTTCGTGCGCCTCGAAGAATTCGCCCGCGTTGAAGTGCGCCAAGCCGCGCTCGAATGGGTCAATTTTCCCAGGCTCGACTTGCCGTCGACCTGGGAGCCCGCCCGATTTCCCAGGCTCGACTCGCCGTCGACCTGGGAGCCCGTCCTTTTGGTCCATCGCGCCTATGCGATTCCCTGTAGAATTTTCCGCGGCGGCACCAGGCACCGCGCCTTGCATCGAGAACGAGGCGATCATAGCAGCCCGCCGACAGGCAGACATGGAAATCAAGATCGAACTGCCGGACGCACGGCTCGGCGTACTCGAGGCTGACAACGTGCGCGTCACGCCCGCCGATGCCGCCCTTGCGCGGCTCATGGATGAGGTGTGCGAGCAGAAGCGGTGGGAATTCACAGTCGAGACGCTCGCGGAGGCGCAGCCGACGCGCGCCGTCCGCGCCATGTTTCGCGCTTGGGGCGTGGACCCGTCGAAATATCGCCCGTCGTCGGAGGCGCTGCTGCGCCGCGTGGTCCAAGGCAAAGGACTGTATCGCGTGCTGAACGTGGTCGATATCGGCAATCTCGGTTCGATCGAGACCGGGTGGCCCTATGGCTGCTACGACCGTTCGCGTCTCCACCCGCCCATCGTATTCCGCGAGGGAGCGCCCGGCGAAACCTATGAAGGCATCGGCAAGCGAACATGGCACCTCGCGGGTAGACCTATCCTCGCCGACGCTGACGGCCCGTTCGGCAGCCCGATTAGCGATTCCACGCGCAGTATGATCACAGAATCCGCGCAGGCTGTGCTGGCGGTGATCTATGCGCCTGCCAGCGCGCCGGTTGCCGCCATCGAATCGGCGCTGGTGCGACTGAGTGAACGCCTTTCGCAATTCGCAGGCGCTTCGGCCACGCGCTTCGCAATTTGCTGATCACATCCATTCAAATCTGGGTGTGCGAACATCTTCGGAATCGGGTTATCCTGTTGGGCAGGCCCGAGGCTCGCCGGTGGCCAAGTTTGAACTCGTCCTTCTGATCCACGCGCACCAGCCCGTCGGAAATTTCGACGACGTGCTCGAACGCGCCTACACGGATTCCTATTCGCCTTTCGTCGAAGTGCTCGCGCGCCATCCATCGATCCGCCTGGGGCTGCATTACTCCGGCCCGTTGCTCGAATGGCTTGAGGCGAAACATCCCGAGTATTTCGACCGTCTGCGTGCGCTCGTAGCAGCGGGGCAGGTGGAAATCGTTGGCGGGGGATTTTACGAACCGATCCTTGTCACGATACCGCCCGAAGACCGCCACGAACAGATCACGCGGCTCGCCGACTACGTCGAAAAGCATTTCAAGGCGCGTCCGCGCGGGGCCTGGATCGCTGAGCGCGTCTGGGAGCCACAGATTCCGTCGTGTCTCGCGCCCGCAGGCGTCGAATACACGCTTGTAGACGACAATCACTTCCTCGGCGCCGGCTTCGAGCTCGATCAGCTTTACGGCTACCGTCTCGCCGAAGACTTGGGCTACACCGTCAAGGTGCTGCCCGGATTGAAAAGTCTTCGCTATCTGATTCCCTTTCGCAGCGTCAACGAGACGGTCGATTTTCTGCGGGCGGCCGCCAGCACGCATCCGACCGGTTTCGCAGCCATGGGCGACGACCTCGAGAAATTCGGCGTGTGGCCCGGCACCTACAACCATTGCTACCGCGAGGGCTGGCTCGAGCACTTTTTCGCCGCCCTCGAGCAAAGCTCCGATTGGCTGGCAACGATCACGCCCGGCGACGCCGTCGCATCCCACGCGCCGCTCGGACGCACGGATCTGCCATCGGCTTCCTACACCGAAATGATGGAATGGTCGCTGCCGACGAAAGCGCGCGACCGGTACCACAGCCTTGTGAACGAATTCAGTTCGCGGCCCGATGCGCTGCCATTTCTGCGAGGCGGCACGTGGCGCAATTTTTTCACCAAATATCCCGAATCGAACTTGATGCACAAGAAAATGCTGCACGTGTCCGACAAGGTGCAGCGCCTGGCCCAAAGCCGCCGCCGCGACAAGGCCTTTCAGCAAGCGCACGAAGAGGCCGCGACCTTGCTGTTGCGCGGTCAGTGCAACGACCCGTACTGGCACGGGGTATTCGGAGGGCTCTATTCGCCGCACTTGCGCACCGCGGTCTGGGCGGCTCTGGAACGCGCGGAAACCATCGTGGATGGCCTCGAGCATCGCAAGAAACAATACGCCGAGGAGGCCAGGCTCGATTTCAACGCCGACGGCCGCAAGGAGATCTATCTTACTTCAGACCGCCGTGCCGCGCTCATCGCCCCGGACGATGGTGGCACGATCTCCGCGCTCGATTTTCGACCGCCCAACGTGACGCTGATCAATTCGCTGATGCGCCGAGAGGAAAGCTACCACGCGAAGATTCGCAACTTGCCCGCGCAGCACGGCGAGGGCGTCCAATCGATTCATGACATCGCGCGGGCGAAAGAAGAAGGCCTGGATCGCTGGCTGATCTACGACCGCTGGCCGCGGCATGCTTTCCGGCTGCTCCTCTTCGCCCCTGGCAAGACGCAGCACGACTATGCTGGAATTCATCTGGAAGAAGATGCTGCGCTCGCCGGCGGACGCTATCGCGTGCTTGATTCGTCGCCGACGCACGTCGCGCTTGCATCTTGCGAGAATCCCGATTGGCCCGTCGAAAAAACACTATCCTTTTCTTCGACGCCTTCCGGGTTCGACATCCTCTGCGAACTGTCGTTGCGGCGCAAGGCGCCGGGAACGGCTTCGGTCCAGGTGGGACTCGAAATCGTGCTCAATTTTCTCGCGCCCGCCATGCCCGACCGATACTTCGAATCGGACGGCAAGCGATTTCCGCTTCGATGGTCCGCCGCCGTAGCCGACCCGCAGTTGCGCGTCGTCGATGAATGGCAGCGCGCCAGCGTGACGCTTGAGGCTCCCGCTGGGCGCGGCTTCTGGATTGCGCCGATCGAGACGGTTTCGGAATCAGAAGACGGTTTCGAGCGAATCTATCAGGGCTCGCAGATCTTGGCGCTGTGGCCGGTCGAACTCGCGCAAGGGGCGGAGTGGAAGGCGCAGCTTGCCTTCAGGGCTGCCACGCTCGGCTAGACGGGTTTCCGCCGTTGCTACCTCGCGCAGCGCCCTGCTAGACTTCCATCACGCAAGAAGTTTGGAGGAATCGAATGGCCGTTTCGAAGGAACTGCTGGATATCCTGGTGTGTCCGCTCTGCAAGACGCCGGTGAAGCCCACGCCCGACCAGCAGGGCCTGAAATGCGCCACCTGCCGCCGCGTCTATCCCATCCGCGAAGACATTCCCGTGATGCTCGTGGACGAAGCCCGCATCGACGCCGAATAGCCCGGTCAATCCAGCGGAAAACCGATCGATTGATCCTTGTATTCCACCCGTAACTTGAATTCTTTCGTCTGAGCCTGCTTTACGAAATCATCTTTCTCTGGAAACGGATGAAATGGGCTGATCTGCACGATCACGTCAACGCACGAACAGCCCGAGGGATGATCCGTGTCTTTCACGTTGAAGCTTTTCACGGGACCATAGTAGCCGTTGGGTCCCCAGTCCTCGAGGAAACGGTCGAACGTGTACGAAGGAACCGGCTTCCAGATCCCGTACGCGCGTTGCAGATTTCCGGCCTCCACAGCGCTCAAGAAATGAAATACCGTGACTTTTTCCGTGTGGTAGCGCAGCAGCCACCACAATCCGGCGCTGCCGAGTACGATGAAAACGGCGACCATGATCAAGCGGCGCTTGAGTTTCGACGGAGGACGTAGTTCGGTTGCGTCCAATAACCCCACGAGACTTCCCTCTCACAGCTGGCGTTTGAACAGCGCAACGCTGCCCGCCACCATGATAGCCGAGAAGCCGCACAAAATGAGAATGTCCATGTAGATGCCCGCCAAGCCGGTGTTCTTGAGCGTCAGATTGCGCAGCGCATGCACCGTGTAGGTGAAGGGATCGATCACCGAAATCCAGCGCAGCCATGACGGAAACGCCTCGACCGGATACACCGCGCCCGAAGGGAAGAAGAGCAGCATATTGAGCACGCCGAAGATCGCGCGCGGCACCAGCGGGTCGTCGACGCGCACCATCACCAAGAACATCAGGCTGATCATCGCGAGCGAAGCGGTCACAATCACGACCAGGAGATAAATCAGCCGCACCGGATCCCAGATTCGCTCAATCCCGGCGATCAAGCCTCCGATGATGACCAACGATATTCCCGCCATGGACGCCTTGATCGTGCCCGCACCGATCAGCCCGCCGATCAGCTCGGTCTTTTTAATCGGAGTGAGCAGGTAGCCCTCGTGGAGGCCGCGCATCTTGTCGTCGATGTACGTGATGCCGCCGCCGATCATCGCCGTGATGAAAATTGCCATGGCGGTCGAGCCTGAGAGCAGGTACTTGATGTATTCGATGTAGGGGTAGATTTCGACGATGTTCAGCTCGACCTGTGCGTCGAGGCGCGGCTGCACTTGGGACGTGTTGAGTTCGGTCGTCATGTCCTGCACCCGCTCGAGCAAGGCGCTGGAGATGAACTGGTCGCTGTTATCCTCCGTAAAGACCACGCGCGGGCGGTCGTGCTGATAGTACCGCCGCGAAAATTCGTGCGGGATGTCGACCACGCCGCGGACGAACCCCTCGCGCAGGTCGTCGATCGCCTGCGGCAGCGAATCGTATTGAACTACCCGGAAAGTCTGCGGTCCCGCCGAGATGCCGTTGAACATCTCCTCGATGTGCCGCGATTCCACTGAGTGGTCCTCGTCGACGACAGCGATCGTCGCGCCCTTGATCTTTCCTCCAAATGCGTAGCCGAGAACCACAAGCTGCACGAGCGGGAAGATCAGCGAGCTGAGCATCAACGCGGGACTGCGGAAGAATTTCCGCATGTCGCGTTCAATCAGCGCAAAGATGCGATAGAGCTTCATGATCGCCAACCCCTTGCTCTCTCTCGCGGCATCAGCGCCACGCTATCGCGAAAATGGACTCGGTTCATATGTCGCTTTCTGCGGAGCATCGCGCAAGGCCGTGCCTGTGTAATGCAAAAAGACGTCGTCGAGAGTAGTTCCCTGTACAGACACTCTCTTCACCGTCACTTTGCGGGCGCGCGCCAAATCCATAAGGGCCGCCACGGTCGCCGGACCGTCGTGGGAAGTGATGTGCACGACGTCGTCGTGCTGGGTTGCTCCCGTGGCATGGCTCAATTCGCGGAGCTGCTCCATCCAGTCCGCGGGTGCACCGTCAAACTCCGCTTCCACGATCTCCGTTCCCGGTACGCTGTCTTTCAGCTTGCTCGGCGTATCGAGCGCGGCGAGCTTTCCATGATCGACGATGGCGATGCGGTCACAGAGCTTATCCGCCTCCTCCATGTAGTGTGTGGTCAGCAGGATCGTCAGCTCCGACTTGTCGCGCAGGATGCGAATCATTTCCCACACATGTGCGCGGGAAACCGGATCGAGCCCCGTCGTCGGCTCGTCGAGGAACATGATTTTCGGCGAATGGACCAGGCCGCGCGCGATTTCAAGCCGACGCCGCATGCCGCCCGAAAACGTTTTCACCAGCGCGTCGCGGAACTTCAGCAGCTCCACCGATTCGAGCAGTTGGTCGATCAGCGCGTCCCGCTTGTCTGCTGGCACGCCGTAGAGCTTCGCGTGAATCGCCATATTTTCCTTGGCGGTCAATTCCGGGTCGGAGGTGAACGCCTGGGGGATCACGCCGAGCGTGTGGCGCACACCGTTTGGATCGGTGCGTATGTCATGTCCGCCGACGCGAGCCGTGCCGGAAGTCGGAGGCGTCAAGGTCGTCAAAATCCGGATCAGCGTGGTCTTCCCTGCTCCATTCGGACCGAGCAGGCCGAAAATCTCTTGTCGCGCAACCGCGAAACTCACGTCATTTACGGCCGTCAATTCGCCGAACCTCTTGGTCACGTGGTCCACTTCGATCGCGTTCGTTGAGGAAGGTTCCATGCGGCAAGCTTTCTACGGCTATAGGCTCGCAAACCAGCTCTTCTTCTCGGGAGGAGGCAAGAGCACGGTCGCCGTCATTCCAGTGAACAGCCTTCGATCCTGATTCGGCACGGACACTTTGATCTCAAACGTCTTGATGTCGCGCTTGGTGCGGCTCACGTCGCGTTGCGTGGCGAAATCGTTCTCCACGCCCTTGAAAAACACCTGCCCGTTGAGCATCGTGCCCGACGGGAGCTTGACGTGCAGCGTCTGCCCGAACTGCACCGAATCGATGTAGCTTTCCTCGACGTCCGCTTGCACCCACAGGTGATCCATATCCACCACGACGACGATCGGCGATCCTTGCGCCACCACTTCGCCCTGCTTCGCCACGCGGACAGACACGATGCCGTCGATGGGAGAATAGACTTCCGTGTAGCCGAGCTGCGTCGCGATCTGCGCCGCACTGGCGCGCGCCTGTTCGAGCTGCGCAAGCGTGGTGGCGACTTCGCTGCCGCGCACATCCACCTGCTTGCGGTTCGCCTTCGCCACGGCCAGCGCCGCCTCCTGCGCCGTGACCGAATCCTCGAGCGATTTCACGTTGGCTTGCGATGCTTTCAGGGTGGCTTCGGCATGGTCGCGGTCCTGCGCTGACTCGACGCCGCTATCGAAGAGCTTCTGCATCCGGTCAAAATCGGTCTGATCGCGCCACAGATTCGCGCGTGCCTGATCGAGTTGGGCGCGCGTGGACGTCAGCATCGCCTCCGCCTGCTTGAGCGACGCATCGGTGGAATCGTCCGTGAGCGAATAGTTGTGATTCGCCTCGCTGACCTGCGCCTGCAGGCTCGCCACATTGGCGTTGGCTGCCGCGAGACTGGCTTGCAATTCCTTGGGATCGAGCTCCGCGATCAGATCGCCCTTTTTCACTTCCGAGCCTTCATCGACCGTCAACTTGATCATGCGGCCCATGATTTGCGGGCTGACGATCACCTCGTTGCCGTCCACGACGCCGGTCAGGGGGATTTCCTTCCCGTGCGGCGTTGTGAAGAGGTAGAAAATGAGCGCGATCAAGAAGACCAGGCCAATGATCGCGAAGGATCGCATGCTGCCTTTCATGAGTGTTTCGCTCCTTCGCGCACGATGGCGTGCTGCAGGAAATCGAGCAAGGCCCGTTTGCGTGTAGCCACCGCTTCCGGCGCCAGCAGGTCGCGCCCGACCACTCGGCTGAGAATCGCCGCCGCTGCAAAATAGGATGTGGTCATCTGCAAGGTCATCAGAGCGCTCTGATCCGGATCGACGTTGCGAAACTCGCCCTTCTTGATTCCCTCTTCCACCGTGCGCGCAAATTCCTGGTGCAGCGGCCGGAAGAACTCCTTGACCATCCATTCGAATCCCGGCCCTGCTTCCATCGCCTGGCGCTGGACAAGCCGCGGATAGTTCGGATGCTCCGCCAGGAAATCGAAATAGCCGCTGACGCCTGCGAAAAACTTCTCGCGCGGAGAAAGATCTTTTGCCAGGGACGCAAACACCGTCGAGCGCAATTGGCGGAGAAGATTTTCCAGCACGGCGCGATGCAGCCGGCGCTTGTTGCCGAAGTAGTAGTAGAGCATCGCTTTGTTCGCGTGCGCCGCCATCGCAATCTCTTCGGTGCGGGCCCCTGCCAGGCCCTGTGCAGCAAACTGGTGCTCTGCAGCGGCCAGGATGCGCCGCGCTGTCGCTGGGTCCTCGACTCTTCTACGTCCGCGCGCCATGTTTGTTTCAGACTCCCAGCCGGTTCATGTATTCCTCGGGATAGCGTGCACCCACGGCAGCCCCGCGAGGCAGCGCGTCGTCGATCCGCTTCAGGTCGTTTAGAGTCAGCTTCACATCCAGCGCGCCGAGGTTCTGATCGAGATATGTCCGGCGCTTCGTGCCCGGAATCGGAACCACATCCTCGCCTTGCGCCAGCACCCATGCGAGCGCGAGCTGCGCTGGCGTGCAGCGCTTTTCGGCCGCGATCTCCTCCACGCGCGTGACGAGACTCAAGTTCTTTTGAAAGTTATCGCCCTGGAAGCGCGGGGAAATCCGGCGGAAATCTTTTGGACTGAAATCCGCGCTCTTCACCTGGCCGGTGAGAATCCCGCGCCCGAGCGGGCTGTATGGCACGAGGCCGATGCCGAGTTCGCGGCACGTGGAGAGGATTTCGCCTTCCGGATCGCGCGTCCAGAGCGAGTATTCGCTCTGCAGCGCCGCCATGGGATACGTCGCATGCGCGCGGCGAATTGTCTTCGCCCCGGCCTCCGAGAGACCGAGGTAGCGCACTTTCCCCTGATCGATCAATCGCGCCATCGCGCCGACCGTCTCTTCGATCGGCACGCTGATATCCACGCGGTGCAGGTAAAAAAGATCGATCGTCGAAATCTTCAGGCGCTTCAGGCTCGCTTCGCAGGCCTGCTGCACGTACTCCGGCTTGCCGTTCACACCGAGGAACCGGCCGTCCGGCTGCCGCATGTTGCCGAATTTCGTCGCGAGTATGACTTCGTTCCGCCGCTTCCCGAGAATCTGGGAGAGCAGCTCTTCATTGGTGCCGCCGCCGTACATGTCGGCTGTATCAAGCATCGTGATGCCGCGGTCGATGGCGTGGTTGAGCGTGGCGAGAGACTCGGCGTCGTCCGGCGTGCCGTATGACTGCGACATTCCCATGCAGCCGAGTCCGAGCGCGGAAACAACCAGCGAGCTTTTTCCCAGCCGGCGGTATTGCATCGAGGCCTCCAAGAGAGCGGGCGTATTCTTCAACTAACCGGTTAGTTTAATCGCAGGGGCACGGTGTGTCAAGGGCAGCTGACGCGGGGAAATAGCACCGTGGTCTAAGCTTCGAGGGCTCCACCGGAACCGGCAGGCAGCTCAATCGAGTATTTCGTGCGGGCCTTTTCGCGGTGCAGCTCAAAGGCGAGCTGAATCAGGCGGTCGATCAACTGCGGATACGGCAGCCCGGACGCCTCCCACATCTTCGGGTACATGCTGATGGAGGTGAAGCCGGGAATCGTGTTCAGCTCGTTGACGAAGATTTTTCTCGTCTTCTTCTCTAGAAAGAAATCGCAGCGCGCCATCCCCGCTCCGTCGATGGCGCGAAACGCGCGGACGGCCAGATCCTGAAACGTGGCGACCTGCTTCTTCGTAAGCGGCGCGGGAATCAACAGCTGAGTTCCCTGCTCCAGATATTTCGCTTTGTAATCGTAGAACTCGCGGTGCGGCAAGATTTCGCCGGGAATCGACGCGCGCACGTCCTCATTGCCGAGGACGGAGACCTCAATCTCGCGCGCGCTCACGCAGCGCTCGACCAAAATCTTCAGCGCGTACTCGGCGGCGAGGTCGAGCGCGGCGGAAAGCTCGTGCGCCGATTTTACGCGCGTCATGCCAACGGACGAGCCGAGCGTCGCGGGCTTCACGAAAACCGGAAAGCGGAACTTCTTCTTGACCTGGAGAATCACCTTGGCGCGGTCGTGTTCCCACTCCGAGCGGCGCACCGCCAGGAACGGAACGATCGGCAAGCCCGCTTCCGCGAACAGGCGTTTTTGCACGTCCTTGTCCATGCCGACCGCAGACGCGAGGACGCCCGCGCCAACGTACGGCAGTCCAGCAAGTTCGAGCAGGCCCTGCACCGTGCCATCTTCGCCGAAGGTGCCATGCAGCACGGGAAACACGACGTCCACGGAGACAGCCGGATGCTCGGCGGAAGGCGTCATCGGGACAAGCGTGGCGGATGTGGGATCCGGCGGCAGCCAGACGCGCTCGCCCGATTTCAGGACCTCGGGCAGCATCTTCTGCGTGCCGGTGCCGACGAGCCAGCGGCCGTCTTTCGTGATGCCGATCGGCACCGCTTCGTACTTTTCAGGATCGAGCGCCCGAATCACCGACGCTGCCGACGCGAGCGATACTTCATGCTCGCCCGAACGCCCTCCGAAAATCACACCTACCCGTAACCGTTTGTTGGATGTCATCTCGAAGTCCGCCCAAAGACGAACTTCATTTGTATGTCATGCGTCGCGGAATTGCGAGACAAGCCGAACGTTCTAATGCCCATTCAAACAACGCGGAAGATTTAGTCGGCAGGTCTCCACGTCGAGGGCATAAGCAAATTGCCGAGCGGAAGGAAGAAGTGCGGGGACTGCACAACGGGTTTCGGCTCGGCGCGGTCGATGAGGGTGCGCCAGAGGACTTCGGGGAACGTGCCGAAGATGGAATCTGCGGTGGCGGGCGCGTTGTGCCAGGCGCCCTTCGCCACCTCGTTTTCAAGCTGCGCCGGAGCCCATTGCGCGCGCCCCAGAAGAACGCGGAGCGTGGACGCCTGCTTCGGATCGGCAGCCAGCGCAGCAATCGTTTCGGCATCAAAGGACACGTATACGTCGTCAAAGACGAGGGTCGCGTTCTTCGGAGGCGTCTTCGAACGGAAGATGGCGCTGCGCGCTCCGACCTCTACATCAACCGGACCTCCGAAATAAGCCTTCGTTTCCACTTTCTCCAGCGCCGGAGAGTCCGGGAACGCGTCGCGCAACAGGATCTTCGTGGGCTTGTTGATAATGACGCCGACGAGAAGCCGCTCCTCCTTGATCGGCAGCATCAAGACGACGGACTCTCGAAAGAAAGGATCGCCCAAATCGCGGCTGGCGACGAGGAATTGTCCCTGAGTCTTGGGCTTCGGCGCTTCTTGCGCGGCCATGCGGGCGAGCGAAGGGATCAGGCTGAGGGCCAATACGGCGGATGCGACGAAGGCGCGCATGGGTCGAATGGGCGTCCGATTTCGTGACGCCGCCTTTCGGGATGATATACCCATGGAGCGGGAGAGGGGAAATGCGCGTTGCGCCCGGCGAAGTTCGTAGCGCCGGCGTCCTCGCCGGCGTTTCTGACTTTCCTTGCCGCCGCAGAAAAACGCCGCCGAGACGGCGGCGCTACAAGGGGATCAGAGGATTTTCTTGCCGAGGCCGGAGAGGATCAGCTCGACGCCGAGAATCGCCGTCGTGTTGTGCAGATCGATCACCGGATTGATCTCGACGAGCTCAAACGAGATCATCGCTTTGCTGTCCGCGATCATTTCGAGCGCGAGATGCGCCTCCCGGTAGGTGACGCCGCCGCGCACGGGCGTGCCGACGCCAGGCGCGTCGGTCGGGTCGACGAAATCCATGTCGAGGCTGACGGCGACGCCGGCCGTGTCATCCGTCGCGAAACGCAGCGCCTCGGCCATCACGTCGCGCATGCCGCGCTCGTCGATGTCGCGCATCGTGAAGCCGTGGACGCCCGACTCTTTTGCGAACCGCCGCTCCTTGGCGTCGAGGTCGCGAATACCGACGAGCGAGACGTTGCGCGGCTCGACCATCGGCTTGAATCCGGCGATTTCGGTCAGCTCGGGCGGGCCGCTGCCCACAATCGCGGCGAGAGGCATGCCGTGGACGTTGCCGGAGGGCGATGAATCGGGAGTGTTCATGTCGCCGTGCGCATCGAGCCAGAGGACGCCGATGCGCTTGCTCTTTTGCTTGAAGTGCGCGGCCGCCCCCGCGACCGTGCCCACGGCAATCGAATGATCGCCGCCGAGCACGAGCGGCAGCATGTCTTCCTCGAGCGCCTTGCGAACCATCTCCGCGAGGCTCTTGCAAGTCTGCGAGATTTCTTCTAGGTAGCGCGCCTTTTTCTCGCCGAAGGGCTGCTCTTCGGCTTGCGGGACCGAGATGTTGCCGGCGTCCTCGACCTGCCGCGTCAACTGCTTGAGGCGTGACTGCAGGCCCGCCACGCGCAGCGCCGACGGCCCCATATCCACGCCGCGGCGGCTGGCGCCCAGGTCCATCGGCACGCCGATGATGCGAATCTTATCGGCCATTTGACATGCTGTTGTCGCCGCCCCAAACCGGCGGAGGAGCCACTAAGGATAGACGCGATAGAGCATGCGTGGAAAGGGGATGACTTCGCGGACGTGCTCGGTCCCACAAATCCACGCGACCGTGCGTTCCAGCCCCAGGCCAAAACCGGCGTGCGGAACGCTGCCATAGCGCCGCAAATCGAGATACCACTGAAACGCTTCCTCCGGCAGATTGTGCTCGCGGATGCGCTTCAGGAGCGTTTCATAACTCGACTGACGCTCGCCGCCGCCGATGATTTCGCCGCCGCCCTCAGGCGCGATCATGTCGAAGCTCAAGGCGAGATCGGGCCGCGCGGGATCGGTCGCCATGTAAAAGGCCTTCATCGCCGCGGGATAGCGATGGATCACGACCGGCTTGTCGAACGCCTTGGAGATCAGCGTCTCTTCGTCGCCGCCGAAATCATCGCCCCATTTCGCGGGATTGCCAGCTTTCTGTAGAACGGCTACCGCTTCGTCATAGCTGATGCGAGGAAACGGGGGCGTAACTCTTGAGAGTTTTTCGACGTCGCGGCCGAGCGCGGCGAGCTCGGTCGCTCGATGCTGGACGACGGATTGCACCATCGCGCTGACCAAGCCTTCGGCGAGTTGAATCATGTCCTCGAGGTGCATGTAGGCAGCCTCAGGCTCAAGCATCCAGAATTCGGTGAGATGGCGGCGCGTCTTCGATTTCTCGGCGCGAAACGTCGGGCCAAACGTGTAGACCTTGCCGAGCGCGGCAGCGGTAGCCTCCACGTAGAGCTGCCCCGACTGCGTCAGATACGCCTTCTGATCATCGATGTAATTGACTTCGAAAAGTGTCGTGGTGCCTTCGCAGGCTGCGGGCGTGAAGATGGGCGCGTCGGTGAGCGTGTAGCCCTGTGAGTCCATGAAATTGCGCGCGGCGCGAATCGCCTCGGCGCGAATGCGCAGGATCGAAGCCTGGCGCGGCGTGCGAATCCAGAGGTGGCGGCGGTCGAGCAAGAAATCGACGCCGTGCTCTTTCAGCTGGATGGGATACGGATCGGATTCAGGCACCCGCTGGACAACTTCCGCCGCGTGAACGTGGATTTCGTAGCCGCCGGGCGCGCGCGGCTCGGCCTGAATCTTGCCGGTGATGATGACGCTCGATTCCTGCGTCAGGCCCTTCAGCGCGGCGAATGCATCGGGAAATTCTTTCTGCGAAACGACGCCCTGGATCACGCCGGTGCCATCGCGGAAAATCGGGAAAAGGAGCTTACCGGATTCGCGCAGATTGTAGAGCCAGCCGCGAATCTCTGCCGCATGCCCGGCATGCTCGCCGGCTCGGTCGATTGTGATTACGGGAATGGGCGCTTGGGCTTCCTGAGTCATGGGTTCATCTGCGAACGTCACGTGCGCGCGGCGCTCACGCCCTTCTCGTCGAGGTGCTTTTCGAGCTTGTCGAAGGCGGCGCGGATCTGATCGAGTGACGGCGCGCCAGCCGAGCGCTCCTTGAGCTCGAGAACGAGGGCGGGCGCCTCAGGCGCGCCGGACAGCCCTCCGAGCGCGGCATCCCAATCGATCGTGCCCTCGTAAGGCAGCAGATGCTCGTCCTTTTCGCCGTGATTGTCGTGCAGATGGACGGTGACCACGCGCTCGCGCATCAGTTCGAAAGCCTGCGCCACGCCTTCGCCGATATGCGCGTGGCCGATGTCGAAACAGAAGCGCAAACCGTTGAGCCGCGTCTGCTTGACGAACTGGACGAGCGCCTCTGCCGAGCAGAATTCGTTGGGCGTGTTCTCCACGGCGACCGTCACGCCGCGCTGCTTGGCGAAAAGCGCCAAATGCTCCAGCGAACTGAAAGCTGCGTCGAGATTCCGAGGGTCAGCGGCCTGGCGGCTGGTGGCCATGTGCTGAACGAGGTAGCGGAACGGAATCGTCTCGGCCACTTCCAGGGCGCGCTTCACTTCATCGACGGCGTCCACGCGCCGGATACGCTCCGGGTCGGAAATCGAAATCGGCACGCCGCTTCCCCGCCCCGCTCCCGATCCCCGCTCTGTAGGCGCATGGAGCGAGTGCAACTGGAGGCCGTACTCGGCAAGCCAGCCGGCGAAGTCGCGAACGTTCTGCTGCGTGGCGTAGCCGAAATGGCCCGAGCCGCAAAATAGCTCGATGGCGGGGATTCTGGCCTGTGCGATCGACGCCAGCATCTCGGGCGTCAGCGTCTGATTGACGTATCGGTATGTGGAAAGAATCCGTTGCATCCCACCCTCATGCGCATTCTCGCGCGTGAATCTAAATGTCTATGGTGTGTGGAAACCGGCCTGCCGTCAATAGCGCCGGGGACCAGAGTCAACGGGATAGGAGACCTGCAGCGAAGAGAGCCGCGAGGCAGGCGAGTAATATGAGGACTCCCGCCAAGAACGGGACGCGCGGAAGCCTGTAAGAAGACGGGTTGCTGCCCCTCCTCGCCGGCGGCGGATCAAGCAGGCCGATACCAACGCCTTTGCGGGGTGGTTGGCCTGCGCGGCTGGGAGACGGCTGCGGTTCTGGTTCTCGGGCGTCTTCCGTGAATTCGTACGGCATGAAGACATGCTAGCACCGCGGGAAAACCAGCGGAAGGTCACTATCGCGAGAAGAAATTGATGAAAGCGAGCGCCACGAATGTGCCGGCGGCTACTGTGAAGAACAACCAGCGAGGAAGCCCGAGCTTGCCACGCCGAGAGGAGCGCATGTAATTGCTGAGACCGGAGTTCGTCTCTCGGCCAAACCGGCCTATTCCCGTACTAGAACTCGGCCGAGAATAGGATCGACTGGGTGACTCCAGCAAACCACCGGGTGGTCCGATTCGATGTCTGATCATTACAGGACTCTAATTTTACCCAGGTGCGCCGGGCCTAACCGGTGGAAAGCGGCAGAGGTTCGTAACCGTTACTGACAGTATTAAGCCGAAACGGAAATGTAACTGGAGCTCCTAAGTGTTAGGCAGAACGTGACTTAATCACCAAGAGAAAAACGCTGGCTGCACCTTTTGGCCGGCTAGGCGCGCGTCATGCAGCTTCGGAGAGGAACTCGACTTTGAACGACGAAGGAACGAGCCCGATCGCAGCGCCACGTCCGAGGAACTCGCGGACGGCTTGGCGGCCTTTTTCGCCATAGTCGAGCGTTCGCTGGTTGACATACATGCCGATGAACTTGTCGGCGAGCACGGGGTCCATATCGCGAGCGAACTGCATCGCGTATTCGACGGCGGACTCGCGATGCTCGAGCGCGTAGCTGACGCTATCGCGGATCACGCGCGCCACCTGAAGGCCCATCTCGCGGCCCAGCGTGCGAATGATCGCGTTCGCTCCCAGCGGAAGCGGCAGCCCGGTCGAGTCCTGCCACCACTGGCCGAGATCGACCACGCGATGCAGACCCATCTGCGAGAAAAGCAATTGACCCTCGTGGATCAGCAGGCCGGCTTCGACTTCCTTCGCTTGCACCGCGTTGAGAATCTTGTCGAAGGGCATCGTGACGGTTTCTACCTTCGGCTCGAAAAGTTTGAGAGCCAGATACGACGAAGTCAGCGTGCCCGGAATCGCGATCTTGCGTCCGGCGAGATCGTCTTTCTTGATCGGGTGCGACGCGACCACAATGGGGCCATAGCCCTCGCCGAAACTCGCGCCGCAATCGAGCAGGACGTACTTGTCAGCCACAAAGGTATAGCCGTAAAAGCTGACGGCCGTGACTTCGTATTTCGATTGGCGCGCGGCGTGGTTCAGGGACTCGATATCCGAAAGAATGTGCTCGAATTTCACGCCCGGAAGCCGGACTTTGCCCGTCGCGAGCGCGTAAAACATGAATGCATCGTCGCTGTCCGGCGAGTGAGCCAGGCGCAAAGACAGCGTCTTCGGTGTCGCGGCTGGGGTCGACATGTCGATGACCATCCTGCTCTCGTTCGGAAGCCGCGCCGCCACCGGGCGCTGCGGACACTTCGTCCAGAACCTCTTACGTCCGCTGCGGTGCCTGCGAAAACGCCCGGCCTTCGGTTTACGCGACTTTCTGTGTGAGAGCCGTCTGAATCCGGCTCAGGATACCACACGCCACCGCCGCACGCCTAGGCGCGCGGAAACCTTCTCAGCCGGCGTCGCGGCGCCGGGCGCGTGTGGCGCGGCGCACGGTGAGTCCGGTAGAATGCCGCGGGAGACAACCGATGCCTTCCTTTCCCGGCGTGGATTTCCTCGAATTCGATTCCCTGTTGAGCGATGAAGAAAAGTTGGCGCGGAAGACCGCGCGGCAATTCGTGGACGACAAAGTTCTGCCGATTATCGTTCAGCACGACCGCGAGGGCACGTTCCCGATCGATCTCGTGCCGGAAATGGCTCAGTTGGGGTTTTTCGGCGCGAATTTGAAGGGTTACGGCTGCGCGGAAATGTCGAATGTCGAGTATGGACTGGTCACGCAGGAGCTTGAGCGCGGCGATTCGGGGCTGCGAAGCTTCGTTTCGGTGCAGTCGGCGCTGGTGATGTATCCGATTCATGCCTACGGTTCGGACGCGCAAAAGGAAAAATGGCTGCCGCTGCTGCAGCAGGGGGAGGCAATCGGCTGCTTTGGTTTGACGGAGCCGCAATTCGGATCGAATCCGGGGGGAATGCTGACCCGCGCGGTGAGAAAGGGCGATGGCTACGTTTTGGACGGCGAGAAGATGTGGATCACAAACGGGACGATCGCGGACGTAGCGTTGATTTGGGCGAAATGCGAAGACGAAAGGATTCGAGGTTTTCTGGTTGAAAAAGGCACGCCCGGATTCAAGGCCTGGGCGATTCATGGCAAGCAGTCGCTGCGCGCCTCCGTCACGGCAGGACTGGCGATGACAAGCTGTAAGGTTCCCGCCGAAAATATCCTGCCGAAAATCGAGGGACTGCGCGGGCCGCTTTCGTGTTTGAACCAGGCGCGCTATGGCATCGGATGGGGCGCCATCGGCGCGGCGATGGCCTGCTACGACACGGCGCTCGGCTATGCCAAGCAACGGAAACAATTTGATAACAGACCGATTGCGTCCCACCAGCTCGTGCAGGAAAAGCTCGTCTGGATGATCACGGAAATCACGAAGGCGCAGTTACTGGCGCTGCAAGTTGGGCGCCTCAAGGACCAGGACCGGGCGCATCCCTCGCACATTTCGATGCTCAAGATGAACAACGTCTGGACGGCGCGCGAAACGGCCCGGATGGCGCGTGAAATCCTGGGCGCAAACGGGATCGTAGACGACTACTGTGTGATGCGGCACATGAACAACCTCGAATCGGTCTACACGTACGAGGGCACGCACGATATCCATAAGCTCGTGATCGGCGAGCGCATCACGGGAATTTCCGCATTCGTGTGAGCTTTACCCATCAGGGAGTGCTTTCCGTTTATTCTCATGCATGGTATATCCTGCTGAATTAGAATCGTTTGGAACTTCTCTGCACGAGAACTAGCTCACATTACGGAGTGCAATCATGGAACAGGAACTGAGCCTGGAATTCTTGCGCGTCGTTGAGCGGGCGGCGATCGCTTCGGCGCGGACGATGGGCCTCGGAGACCGTCACAGGTCGGATCAAGCGGCGGTGGAATCGATGCGCTCGGAAATGGACACCGTCGGCATGGAAGGCACGATCGTGATCGGTGAAGGCGAACGCGACGAAGCTCCCATGCTTTTCATCGGAGAAAAGGTCGGCGTGGGCGCGCACGACAAGACGCGACAATATCCCGGCGTAGATATCGCCGTTGATCCGCTCGAGGGCACGAACCTTTGTGCGACGGGCGAGCCAAATGCGATCACGGTCCTGGCGGCCAGCGAGCCAGGGGGGCTTTTGCATGCACCTGATCTGTATATGGAGAAACTCATCGTCGGGCCCGCCTGCAAGGGCGCTGTCGAGCTCGATGCCCCGCCGGAGCACAACCTGCGCGCCATCGCCAAGAGGCTCGACCGCGACGTCGACGATCTAGTGGTTACTGTCCTCGACCGGCCGCGGCACGAAAAGTTGATTCAAGACATCCGCAAGACCGGGGCTCGGATCCGTCTCATCTCGGACGGCGATCTCTCGGCGGGAATCAGCGCCGCCGTATCAGACATGGGCGTTCATGCCGTGATGGGAACGGGCGGCGCGCCGGAGGGAGTTCTGACTGCGGCGGCGCTGCGCTGCTTGAACGGCCAGATTCTCGCGAGGCTCGTGGTGTCGAAACCCGAGCACGAAGAGCGCATCGGGAAGATGGGCATCAAAGATCCAAAACGAGTTTACCGGACGGAAGATTTGGCACCGGGCAAGAAAATCATTTTCGCCAGTACCGGCGTCACCCCTGGTAACTTGCTGCGCGGCGTGCGTTTCTTCGGCGGCGGTATCCGGACGCAGTCGCTGATCATGACCTACAATCAGCGCGAGATCCGTTTCGTCGATTCGACCCACGTCGAGCCGGGCGCGGAAGTCAGACTGCGGTACTTCTAGCCAGCGCTACCTCAGTTCAACGCGCGAGAAAAGCTCAAGCATTTCCGCTTCGGACGGCGCACGCAAAACATTGCGCCTAGCAAAATCCTGCGCTTGCGGGTAACTTCTGGCGCGAATCGACGAACTGCACTGGAATTTCCAGGGCGAACAAACGTGCGAGCGTTTCGCGCGGCATGGGGTCTGGAAGCACGTCGTCGCCGACAGCCACATGGTCTACGCGGGCCTGACGAATTTCAGGAAGCACCGCATCAAGCGCAGACAGATTTCCGTGAATGTCCTAGATTGCAGCGACTCGCATGCGAGTGCTCTCGCGCGCGGATGAAAGTGCGCGACCGACTTGCGCTCGGGCGCGGGGCCGGCCTAAACGTGACTGCGCCTGCGTGGCGGCTCGCGCCGCCACGGCGCGTTATCGGTGGATGGAGGCGGCAGCGTGTCCGCCGCTGGAGTGAGTCTGGCGGCGAGGCACGCCATGCGGAATCCGCTCGGCCGACTGCGGCGCTAGCGGGCGCACGTGCTGGCTCGTGCTGACGTGCTCGCTGATCGCCTGCAGCCGCTTCAGAATGCCCTGCCACTGCGCCCAGTCGAGCTGACGCAGGAATGGCCGAAGGCCCTGAATGAACGGATCCTCGAGAACCGTTTCGCCGTTCGATTCCGGCACGAAGAAGCGGTTCAATCCGACGCCCAGCGCTTCGGCGATCTTTTCCAGCGTGCCGAGGCTCGGGGTCATCTGGCCGCTTTCGATGCGCGAAAGATACGAGCGGGAGACGCGTGAGCGCGCTTGCAGCTGGCTCTGCGTCATGCCGCGCGATTCGCGCAACTGGCGAATCCGCTGGCCGATGTTTTCGACCGTTTCGCGGTTCGGCCAGTTCTCGAACAGTTGGCGGTCATCCCCCGGCAGATCCTGTGGTGACGGAGTCGGAATGACAAACGTCACCTTCGGGGGCAGCAGACGCAGACAGCGCCGGCAGTTGCCTGTGCGTGTACGGTATTGAACTAATCCGCAGACTTGACAGCGGATTACTTCGCGATCGAGCTCCATGTTTGTTGCTAAGCCATCTTTTTCCGCCACCGGTCTCCTCGCAGACTAATTCCGGCGATACGGAAGGGGAGGAACGTAACGTCTAGGGAAGGCAGGAACTGGCGCGCGACACATTCTCCACAGGGTGCCATTTCTTGTCAAGCCCTATTTGGCTCCGCCCTAACAAGATATTTTAGCGCCGGAAGATGGGCTGATACAAAGGCGCATATCTGAAGAAGAGGAGAAAGATAAGCGAATGGCAAAGTCGGTCAGCGATGCTCCGACTCGTGGTGACGGATCTTGCGCCGTGATGCGGCGTGCTTTGACTGCGTGTCCTCGCTATACTGTTTTTGTGGTTTGGGGAGAACGTCTTTGTTGACCCGAAAAATTTGGGCGGGGCTTGTCGCGTTGTGCGCGATTGCTGCGTTCACATGCATGCATGCGCTGCCCACCAGCGGCCAGAGCCGGTCCGCGTGGAATGTGGAAGGCGTGCTGAAACAGTTGGACGCAGCTGCCAAGGACTTCCACAGCCTTTCGGCAGATATTGAGCGTACTAAGGTCACCGTGGTGGTGAACGACCATTCGACGGAAACCGGCACGATTCTCGTTCACGGCGAAAAAATGCTGCTCGATCTCAAAGTACCCGACCCGCGCACGATCCTGAGAACGGGCGACAACCTATATATCTACAATCCGGGACTCAAGCGCGTCGAAGAATACAATCTCGGGAAGAATCGAGCGCTGGTGGATCAGTTCCTTCTTCTCGGTTTCGGTACGGAAGGAAAGGAACTCCAGAAGGGCTACTTGGTCGCCGTACTCAAGGAAGAAAAACTCGACGACCGGAAGACGGTCGAGCTCGAGCTGACCCCAAAATCGCAGGCCGTGCGCGATCAAATCGCCAAGATTCAGATATGGCTCGATGAATCGAGCTGGTTGCCAGTGCAGCAGCAATTCTACGAGGCAGGATCGGGCGACTACTCGATCGTGCGCTATTCGAAAGTGGTACGCAACCCGCCGATCGCGGAGTCCGAGTTCAAGCCGCATTGGCCCAAAGGTACTGTAAGAGTGAAACCCCAGGGCTGAACGGCAATCTACGCTTTGCTTTTCCTCGATTGCGCCGCGGTCTCTTTCTCCAGCAGGGTCAGCTTGCGGTTGATTCCCCAGCGATAGCCGGCGAGCTGTCCATCCTCGCGAATCACTCGGTGGCAAGGCACCACAACGGAAGTCGGATTCGTGGCGCACGCGCGCGCCACGGCGCGAATCGCTGCAGGGCGTCCGATGGCCCGCGCGACTTGGCTGTAGGTGCGTGTCGCTCCGTACGGAATCCGGCGCAGCTCTTCCCACACTCGGCGCTGGAACGCGGTCGCCTGGACGTCCGTCGGCAAATCGAGATGGGGCTCCCGGCCGCGCAGGTGCGCCAGAATCCTTTCGACCCATTCGCCAAGGCCTGGATTCCCTGCACCGCCGCGCTGGTCGGCCACAAGTGCCGCTCGCGGGTATTCCTTGCGCAGCTCGGTCCGCAGCGCCGGATCCGATTCGCCAAGGTAGACGGCGCTGATCCCGCGCTCGGTCGCGCCGACGAGCAACCGGCCGAGCGGCGATCCGACAATCGCGTAATGAATTTCCATGCCCTCTCCGCCGCGCCCATAGGCGGCAGGAGTCATCCCCAAGTGCCCTGGCGCGCGCTCGTAAACGCGGCTGGATGAGCCGTAGCCCGCTTCGTAGAGTGCTGTCGTCACGTTGTCTCCTTTCTTCAAGCGTGATTTGAGCCGCCGCATCCTCTGCGAATCGGCATATTGGCGCGGCGTAATGCCCATCACGCCGCGAAAGGCGCGTTCGAGCTGGTGCGGGCTCATGCTTAGAGGTGCGCTGAGCGCCGCTAGTGTCAGGCGGGATTCCCCGGAACCATCGCCCGTGTCGGCGAGAATCCTCCGGTCAATCTCGCGGCAGACGCGGGCCACTGCCTCGATCTTGGGATCGCGCCCCCGCGCCGACCGCGGCCGACATCGCTGGCAAGCCCGAAACCCTTGCTGTTCAGCGGCTTCCGGGAGTTGAAAAAAAAGTACCTGCTCCCTCTTGGGCTTGCGCGAGGGACACGATGGCCTACAATAGACCCCCGTCGACCGGACGGCGTAGACGAAAGATCCATCGGCCTGCCGGTCGCGGGCTTGGACAGCTTTCCAGCGCGCCGCTTCCGGCAGACCGCGCAACGGTTCTAGTACGTGGCTCACATTTCCGAGCATCGAACGAATTGTTCCTCCCCCTTTGCTCTATGGGCTCAAACTAGCGCAATCGAAAGTTCGGGGCTATCCGAATCTTGCGGCCAAAGTTTTGCGGCTGTTGGCCGATAGGTTGTGTCGTGGGGCTAGCGCGGGCGACGGAATGTTACATCATACGGCACGCGGAGAACGTCCTGCGTTGACGCTTAGTTCGGGCTGACGCATATTCGTTCAACCTGCTGGGGTTATCTTTCGGCACCACTTGGGGGCAGTGTCATGGGAGCTCTACCGGAGCGTGATGCTCGGGCAGTCGTTTCTCCGATTCGCGAAGTCGAAAGCCACACCCAAACGATCACAGCCATATCAGGAAAGCCGGGACCGCGCCGGTTTACGCGTGTGCCCACGCACGCCGTTGGCGTGGCGGACGAGCGTCGGCGCTATCCGCGCGCATCGCTCGCATTGCCGCTGCGACTGACCAAGATTGCCGGCGTCGAAGAGGCGTTTCCTGTCACGCTGGTGACGCGCAATATCAGCTCGAGCGGCGTCTATTTCCTCGCGCCCCGAGAGATCGAGCCGGGCACCGCGATCGAATTGCAAGTGGCATTGATCGAGCGGCCGCTCGGCTTCGGCAGCGTGCAGATGTGCACCGCAGCGCACATTGTCCGCGCCGAAGAGACCGATTTGCCCGGCTGGCGCGCCTATGCCGCGAGCTTCGACGATTTCGCGCTGGAGCGCGACGATCACGTGCCCAAGCGTTTCGTCGCCCGCTAGCCCGATCCAACCGTATTTCCTTCGAGTCCGCCATGCGCGGACTTCTGCACACATCTGATACGATTCTTCCGTCGTGAGTCCCAGCCCATTTCGCGCGCGTGTCGTCCTGCTCGATTGGGATGGCACCCTCCTCGATTCCTACGCGGCGGACGCTCGCGCGTATCTCGCCATGTTTCGGGCGCTGGAAATCGATTGGGGAGTCGCGGAACTCCACCGTCACTACTCTCCAGATTGGTACCGGGTCTATCGCGCGGCGAAAATTCCCCGGGAGAAGTGGGCGCTGGCCGACCAGCTGTGGCGATCGGCCTACAAATCGGAACGACCGCTGCTACTGCCCGGAGCGAGAACCGTGATCCGCCGGCTGGAGCGGCATTTCACGCTCGGCATCGTAACCAGCGGAAGCCGGGGGCGCGTCCGCCAGCAGTTGCGGGAATTTGCGCTCAAAGATTCGTTTGCCACATGCGTCTTTAGCGAAGACGTTTCGCGCAGGAAGCCGCATCCCGCGCCGCTCGAACTTGCGCTTAAGCGCTTGCGCGCGGAGCCTGAAGATACTGTGTACGTTGGTGACGCGCCGGAAGACGTTCAAATGGCGCAACGCTCCGGCGTGCGAGCCATCGGCGTTCTAGGTCCTTTCCCTACCGCGGAAGGCATCCGATCGGCGCGCCCTGACTTGCTGCTGCAGTCGATCCGGGAGTTGCCGCGGCACCTACGCCGCCGCTAGCGCTGCTGCACAGCGGGCGCTGTGCCCGGCGGAGAGTTCAGCTTGAAATCGCTCGCGCGCACGACCAAGCGCAGGTGCAATTGGTCGTCGGCGCTTCCGAGATAATCGTCGGAGCTGGTGTAGGTCGGCAGCCAGTATTTTTCCTCAAAATTCTCGCGGTAGGTCTCAAACACGGAAAACGGAAACTGCGTGCCCGTGCCGGAGACATCGGTTACGAACTTCCCGTAGCTTTCGACGATCGCCAGGTCGTGGTCGTCCACGTACACGATCCCCTGAAAGAGTCGCTGCGTGCGGCTGAGCATCTTGGGCTTCACTTGAAAGATGTATGTATTGAGCTCATCCAGCTTCTGCTGTCCGAGATAGACAAAATCGTATTTCGCGATCTCGTCCGACGTGAGGAAGAACAGCGGCAAGGTCACGATCGTCCGCACGTCTTCCAGGGTATAGGTCGTCGCCTTAAGCGTGGACTGAGGCGGATTCGTGACGCGGAAATACCGCTGGCCGTCTGGCTTGATATACGACTCGCCGACAACAGTAAATTTTCCGCCGTCGCCCGTCAGCTCTTCAATCCGGATCGTCTCGGTGAAATTGTAGAGATCATAGGCTTTTTTCGCCGCATCCTCATTGGCCGCGAATCGCTGAATGATCTGCGATTCCGGAATCGGCGGCGGTCCCGGATGCGGCGTCGACGGCATGCGATGCACCTCGAATGTCGGCGGAGGCGCCATCGGGCCCTGGCTCTTGTCCTGCGCGCGCGCCGAGTTAGCGGCAGTTGCGAAAAAAAATGTGAGTGCAGCGGCAAACCCGGCGTAAATCGTCTTGATTCTCATTCGCAAGGATTTAGATGCTGGCAGCGTCGCGCGCGTTGAAAATCGCCCTCGACCCCAACCCGCGAAAAGTAGCACACATGCCTCCGAACACAGCGCAAAAACGGAGGCCTGCGCTATTCCGCCTCTGGTAAGATCGTGCGTTTGTGGGCTGCAGGTCGGACCGAACGTGCGCGACGAACTTAGCAGCAGGCGGTTTTACGTCAGCGGGATGGTGCAGGGGGTGGGATTCCGCTACTTCGTCCATCGTGCGGCGCGGCAACTGAAGCTGACCGGCTACACAAGAAATCTGCGCGACGGCCGCGTGGAGGTTTACGCCATCGGCGCAGCTGCTTCGCTGGGCGAACTGCGGCGGGAGCTCGAACGCGGTCCCGGCGCCTCCCGCGTGTCGCGCGTGATCGAAGAGGAAGCAGCGTTCGACTCGCGATTCTCGGAAACATTCTCGATTGAAGAGGACGCTTGAGGTCAACAAGAGGAAACGAATGGACGAACTGAAAAAGCTGATTCGCGAGATTCCCGACTACCCAAAGCCGGGAATTCTCTTCTACGACGTGACGACACTGCTTAAAGATCGCCAGGGATTTCACGCACTCGTCGATAAGCTGTGCGACCACTACAGCGGCAGAAAAGTGGACATCGTCGCCGGCATCGAGGCGCGCGGCTTCATATTTGCTCCGGCGCTAGCCTATCGGTTGGGCGCTGGGTTCATCCCGGTGCGCAAGCCGAAGAAGCTGCCCTGGAAGACAGCCTCGGTCAGCTATCAGCTCGAATATGGCACCGACACGCTCGAAATTCACGAGGACGCGGTCACGCCGGGACAACACGTGCTCGTTTGCGACGATCTTCTTGCAACAGGTGGCACAGCTTCGGCGAGCGTGAGTTTGGTGCGCAAGCTCGGCGGAGAAGTTGTCGGCGCGGCGTTTGCCGTCGAACTGAATTTCCTGAAGGGCCGCTCGAAGCTGCCCGACGTCGATGTATTCTCGCTAATCAAATACGACAAGTAGAGGTGCGGGGATCGCCCTCGATCCCGTTGCGCCATTTTCCCTTTTCTACTTTGCACTCTCCGCCTTGCTGCGCTGGCGAACGGCCTCGAACAGCATGATCCCCGCGGCGACAGAAACATTGAGTGAGCGCACTGGGCCCGTGGTCGGCAGCGAGACCAGAAAATCGCAACGCTTGCGCGTCAGTTCGTGCAGGCCCTCGCCCTCCCGACCCAGCACAATTCCGACCGGCCCTTTGAGATCGACTTCGGTATAGCTTTTCTCGGCGCGCTCATCCAATCCGACCAGCCAGTAGCCCGCCTCCTTCATCTCTTCCATCGCGCGGACCAGATTCTTCACGCGCGCAATCGGCAAGTGCGCGAGCGCTCCCGCCGAGGCGCGCTCGACCGTGTCGCTCAGGCCCGCGGCGCGGCGCTCCGGAATTACGACGCCCTGCGCGCCCGCCGCCAGCGAAGTGCGCACGATCGCGCCGAGATTGTGCGGATCCTCGATTCCGTCCAGCAGCACGAGCAGGCCGTGTTCCTTCTTCGCGCGCAACAAATCCTCGAGTGCTACAGCTGGCTTGGCAGCGGCTAGCGCCGCGATGCCCTGGTGCTGGCTTGTTCCGGCAAGGCGGTCGATTTGCGAGCGGTCCTCAAACCGTACTGGCACGCCGCACGACTTCGCGGCTTGCACGACGGCTTCGACGCGCTCGCCGTGCCGCCCGCGTGCTATCACGATGCGGTCGAGCGCGCGCCCGGCGGCGAGCGCCTCTTCGACTGCGTGAAATCCGGTAAGCCAGTTCATCGTTCTATTCGTTTCTTCTGCCCAAGCCTCGTAGGGGCACAGCATGCTGTGCCCGGCACACTTTCTTGACGAAACGTCAGCCATCGGCCGAGGACACTTAGTCGAGCGCTGTGCAGAATTCCAGCATCCGCTGCCGCGTGCCCTTCACCGGCATTGCAAACTCAATCTTCGCAGCGGAATCGAGCAGCAGTATCACTCGATCGAGCTCGCCTTCGCCCGCGCGCCCCGCCAGCGCGAGCCGCAGAGGATGAAAGAGCTCACGGCTTCGCTGCGGCAGCGCCGCCTTGATGCCGTCGACGATTTCCTTGAAGCGGTCGGAATCGATGTCTCCGCCGTTGAGGACGCGGTTGGCCAGCTCGCGGATCACGTCGCGCGAGCCTTCGCGCGCCAGCACGGCCTGGTTTCCGGGTTCATTCAGCGCGGCAGCCCCATCGTAGCCGAAAACGAGTGCCAGCAATTCAGCGAGCGCATTGCGATCCTTCGCGTGCGGGCCGAGAAGATCGGCAGCTCGTCCGCACCACACTCGCAACGAGTCGTCCTCCGCCATATCGCGATCCGCACGGAGCCAGCCGCGCTCGCGCAGAATTTCACCAACATCATCCACAGTGAAAGAAGCCGTGGCGGATAGCGCTTCGAGAGGAGTTTCGGAAGCCATCACCTTATTGCTGGCTCAGGGTAGCGATAGCGTGCGCGGCGATGGCTTCGCCGCGGCCCACGGCGTCGACGCCTTCGTTGGTCTTGGCCTTCAAATTGATGTCGTCAGATGCGACGCCGAGCGCTTTTGCCAGCGCCGCGCGCATCGCCGGGAAATGCGGACCCAGCTTCGGCCGCTCGCAGATGACGACGGCATCGACGTGTGCGATCCGAAACCCGCCATCAGCAAGAAGCTTCCTTATGTGCTCGAGGAAAATCAAGCTCAACGCACCCTTCCATCTCGGGTCGGTGTCCGGAAAGTGCGTCCCGATATCGCCAAGACCCGCCGCGCCGAGCAGCGCGTCGCAGATCGCGTGGGACAGCACATCGCCATCGGAATGGCCCTGCGAGCCCTTGTCGAACGGGACCTCGATCCCGCCGATCATCAGCTTGCGGCCCTCGACGAGGCGATGCAAATCGTAGCCAATTCCCGCGTAGTTCATTTCCGGCGCTCCTGCTCGAGGTAGAACCGCGCCAGTTCCATGTCGGCGGGGCGCGTGATTTTCAGATTGCGCTCGGAGCCGAGGACGACATATACATCGCGCCCCATGCGCTCGACGAGCACCGCCTCATCCGAGCCGGTCATGCCGTCCTGCTCCGCCCTGCGAAACGCATCGCGCAGCAGCGCGTAGGAAAACGCCTGCGGCGTCTGTGCCAGCACGATCCGCTCTCGTGGAATCGTGGCCGAAATCAACGCGACATCCTCGGGCAGGCTCGCGCGCTTCACTTCCTTCACCGTATCGATCGCTGGAATTCCCAGAATCGCCGCGCCGCGCGCGCGCGCTTCGGCGATCACGCGATCGACCTGCTCCGCTGTGACGAACGGCCGAACCGCGTCGTGCACCAGCACGATTTCCGTTGCGGGATCGACTTGCGCGAGCGCGTTCGCCACCGACTGCTGGCGCGTATCGCCGCCATGAATCACGCGCGCCGGTCGGCCCAGCGCCGCCTTCGCGACTCTATCCTGCAGCCACATGACGTCTTCGGCACGCGTGGCGATCAGGAACTCCGTGATTGCTCGGCAGGCAGCCAGTCGCCGCAGCGTGAAGATGATCAGCGGCATGCCGTCCAGTTCGAGGAACTGCTTCGGCTGGTCCGCGCCCATGCGCGTACCGAGCCCCGCCGCGGGGACGATGGCAACGATTCGGCTCATATGCGGGTTAGTGCCGTTCCAACTTCACGGGCCTTGCGACGCTCGGGCTCGTTCTCGAACTGTTTGGACGTGAAACGCCCTCTTGTGCAGCGCATTTGGTTGGAACGGCATTGGGAGTCTAGCGCAATTGCGGCGCCAGGCGCGAGGTAAAGGCCTTTCACGAACGGCCGGACTCAGGGTAGAGCGGGCGCGGGCGCTCGCCGCCGGCAGCTTCCGCAGCGCGGCCTGGCTGCGCTTCCGGCGCGGGCACGGGACGCGGCACTTGCTCGCCGCGCTCGTCGTAGCGGCCAAAAATCATCTTGCCCGCCGTGGTCTGGTGGACGGAGGTCACGCTGATGTCGATCGTCTTGTTGATCATCTTGCGCGCGCCATCGACCACCACCATCGTGCCGTCGTCGAGATACGCGACGCCCTGGTTGTATTCCTTCCCTTCGCGCAGGATGAAGACGCGCATCGTCTCGCCCGGCAGCACCACCGGCTTCAGCGCGTTCGCCAGCAGGTTGACGTTCATCACTTCGATCCCCTGCAGCGTGGCCACTTTGTTCAAGTTAAAGTCGTTGGTCACGATCTTCGCGTCGTAGCGCTTCGCCAGCTCGATCAGCTTCATGTCCACGTCGGCGATTTGCGAGAAATCGTCCTCTGCGATCTGCACTTCCAAATGCTGCATCTTCTGGATGCGCTGGAGCACTTCCAGCCCGCGCCGGCCGCGCTGGCGCTTCAGTGGATCGGCCGAATCGGCCACCAGCTGCAACTCGCGGAGGACAAACTGAGGAATGATTACGGTCCCGTCGAGAAAAAGCGCTTCGGCGATATCCGCCACGCGCCCGTCGATGATGACGCTGGTATCGAGCAGCTTCATCGAATGCCTCATGCTGCGCTCGCTGCCGAACACGCCGCCAAACGCCTGCAGGTTCAGCATGTCGCCTTTATTGGCGCCGAGAACAAGCCCGATGTAGGTCATCACCAGAAAAATCCCGAGGCTGAAAAATGAGCGCGTGCTGATCGGAATCGTCGTGTGTGTGAAGATCAGCGAAATCAGGTACGCGCCGAGAATTCCAAGGATCGAGCCGATCGCCGCGCCGATCAGCCGCCGCAGGCTGGCCCTGCGCAGGCGCAGTTCGAACAGGATCACCGCAACCGAAAATGCGAAACCTGCGATCGCGCCGTTCCGAGGTGTGAGGCTGAACGGCTGAAAATGAAAGCCCGCACCCGTGCAGACGACCACAAAAATCAGGCGGAACGCGAGGATGTCCCAGAAATTGCCTGCGCCGTCCTGCCCTACGCGGGCAAGCGCCGCCGGTTTCACCGGCGGGAGACCGGGAGTCGCGCCAGCCGCCGCCCGGCTGGGCGCGTTAGAAGTCCTTGGCATGGCCCCATCCTATGAGGCGTATGACGATATGAAACGCAATCGCCCCGTTGCATCTGCTCGCCGGCTTGTAGGAAAAGGTATCAATCGGCGCCGGCTATAAATCGAAACCGCATATGAAGCGACAACGATCTATAGCTCACAGTATAGCACTGCGCACGAAATGGCGTCTGCCGGCCATTCCAGGAATGAATTTAGAGGTAGTAACGAGGGACGCGGCGGCCGAGCGCGCACAGCAAATCTGACGTGACCGTGCCGATATCGCGCGCGGCGTCGGAGACTTGAATCTCCGCATTGCCGTCTTTGCCGTAAATCGTCACGATGTCGCCCAAAGCGACGCCCGGCACGTCGGTGACGTCGATCGTGGTCAGATCCATCGAGACGGAGCCGACGATCGGCACGCGCCGCCCGCGCACGAGCATGCAGCCCCGGTTCGACCGCTGGCGCATGATGCCGTCCGCGTAGCCCGCGTTGATCACGGCGATGCGCGACGGCCGCTGCGTGGTGAATCGCGCGCTGTATCCCACGGGTTGCCCCGGCGGCAGATCGCGCAGCGTGATGATCCGCGCGCGCATCGAGAGGCTGGGCACGAGCGGCAGCCGGTCGCGCACTTCCTGTCCTTTGTCCGGTGGATCGAACGACTGGTAGTAGCCGTAGAGGATCGCGCCGGGCCGGATCATGTCCGCCCACGTGCTGGGTCGCGCGCAGATCGCTCCGCTATTGGCCATGTGCACGGTGCCCGGAGCGAGGCCCAGCGAGCGCATGCGGTCGAGGCATTCGCGGAAGAGCTGCTCCTGATCGTCGGTTTGCCGCGCGCTGAAATCCTCCGCGGAAGCGAAATGCGTTAGCGTGCCTTCGAGCTCCAGGTACCGGCAATCGGCGAGCGCGCTGGCAAAAGCAGGCAGCTCGGAAGGCAGAATGCCCAGCCGGTTCATTCCCGTGTTGATCTTCAGATGAAAGCGCAGGGGCGACTTCACGCGCGCCGATTTCGCCGCGCGCTCCAGCAACTTGACGTCCTCGATGCGCGTCACCGTCGGCGTTAATCGGTACTTGATGAAGCGCTTCTCTTCCCCGGGCCAAAATCCGGTCAGCACCAAAATCGGCTTGCGCACGCCCGCTTCGCGCAGTTCGATGCCTTCGTTCGAGCACGTCACGCCGAAGCGATCCGCTCCAGCCTTTTCGAGCGCCTTCGTCACGGGCACGGCGCCCAGGCCGTAGGCGTTCGATTTCACCACCGCTAGAATCTCCGGCTTCGGCCCGATATGCCGGCGCACCGTGCGCAGATTCTGCGTGATCGCCTTCAGCGAAACTTCCACCCAGACCGGCCGCCCTTCGACTTGTATCGTTTTTGCCATGCGCTTTTAGGATGCCAGACTCTACCGCGGCGGAGCGAAACAATTCGAGACCATGAATCGCCTCGCACCGTTTAGGTAAACAGCCGCGTGCGATGATTGCACTCGCCGGGCCGTTCCGCCCCACTGCCGACACAAGCCCTGAGCGGAGGCTCAGTCAGGAAAACGCAAGACTTAGCGGTCAGGACGGCCAGGGGTGACAGCGGCCGGGTGGATCGCGCGCGTGCGGAGCGACACAACTGTGGGTGCTGGCCAACGTCCTGGCGAACAAACACCCCGAAGTTGTAATTCCGAGGAGTCCCGGTTCACCGGGACGACGAGGAATCTGCTTTTCCTATGTTCCCGATAGCGGACGTGTCACTCGGTTCGCTAATGGACCAAGAGAGGCCTACTCTTCGCCGACCGTGCTCCACTCATCCGGCGCGGCTTCCTCGAACCGCGTATGGCGGCTCAAGAAAACAAAGTTCAGGCTGCCGGTCGGACCGTTGCGCTGCTTGGCGATGATCAGTTCGGCCTTGGCGCGCTCTTCATCGGGAATGTCGGTCTTGTAAAAGTTCGGCCGGTTGATGAATAGGACCACGTCCGCATCCTGCTCGATCGCGCCCGATTCGCGCAGGTCTGCGAGCTGCGGCTTGCGCTCTTCGCGCTCCGGCGCGCGGGTCAACTGGCTGAGCACCAGCACCGGCACCTTCAGTTCCTTCGCCAGCGCCTTCAGCGCGCGCGAAATGCTCGAAACTTCCTCCTGGCGATTGGCCGACCGGCGATTGAGCGTCGGCACGACCAGCTGGATGTAATCGACAACGACGAGCGAAAGCCCCCGGTCGCGCTTCAGCCGCCTCGCCTTCGCGCCCATTTCGAGCACGGTCGAAGAAGCCGAATCGTCGATCCAAATGGGCGCTTCGCCAAGCTCGGCGAGCGAGGCCGTAACTTTGCCCCAATCGTCGCGATTCAGGTGCCCGGTGCGGAACTTGTGCGCGTCCACGCGCGCCTGCGACGAAAGCAGGCGCAGCAACAGCGACTCCTTCGACATTTCCAGGCTGAAAATCGCCACCGGCTCGCGCTGGCGCAACGCCACGTTCTCGGCAATGTTCAGCGCGAGCGCCGTCTTCCCCATCGACGGCCGCGCCGCCAGAATCACCAGCTCCGATGGTTGCAGGCCCGCGGTTTCGTTGTCGAGGCTCGCGTAGCCCGTGGCAAGGCCCGTGATGCGGCGCCCTTCGCTGAAAATCTTTTCGAGGCGCTCGAATCCGTCTTTGACGAGATCCTTGACGCCGATCAACCCGGCCTTCACGCGATCTTCGGCAAGCTGGAAGATTTGCGATTCGGCGCGGTCGAGGATCACGTCCGCGTCGTCGCCAGCCGCCAGCGCCTGCTCCTGAATCGCCGCAGCGGAATGAATCAGATTGCGCAGGACCGCCTTTTCCTTGACGATCCGCGCGTAATGCTCGACGTTCGTCACGCGCGGCAGCCCGTCGGCCAGTTGCGAGAGATACGCCACGCCGCCCGCGGCTTCGAGTTCCCCGCGCCGCGCGAGATCTTCCATCAGCGTGATCGTGTCGATGGCCTGCTGATTCTCGCCGAGCTGGATCATTCGCTCGTAGATGTAGCGGTGCTGCGGAAGAAAAAAATCCTCGGAGCGCAGCCGCTCGACCGCCGCATTGAGCGCGTGGTTATCGAGCAAAACGGCGCCAAGAATGCTGCGCTCGGCTTCTAAATTGTGCGGAAGAGGTCTTTCGAGTGTGGTGTCGCTGGCCATTTCGCCTTATTTTCGCCTAGGACCTTTTCGAACGCAAGAGTCTATTTGCGCTGCTCCTAGCGCCGCTCGTTTTCTTCACCGCTTGTTGTTTTCTGCGACGAAGTTGAGCCGATTTGCGTCCGTGAGGCGAGTGTGCCGACGCGAAATGCAAACGTCAACCGCAAGACCCTGTGGACTTTTTTTGAAAAGTGGAAAAGCGCCGATTCGAATTGGCACTGGAGAGAACGCACCTTCGCAATCCAAAACGTGCGGCACCCTCGAGCTTAAGTTGAGCCGTAACTTACACTGGGTGCCGACAGACGCACAAGTTTTCGATGCGCGGAGTTACTCTTCTTTCTTGACTGCGAGCTTCACGTTCGCGACGACTTCGCGATGCAGCTTGATGGGAATCTCGAAGTTGCCGATGAGCTTGATCGGTTCGGCGAGCTGAATCTTGCGCTTGTCGATGGTGTAGCCCTGGGCGGCAAGCGCGTCGGAAACGTCGGCGGCGGTGACCGAGCCGAAAAGCTGATCGCTTTCGCCGGACTTGCGCGCGACCTCGAGCGACACGCTGGCGAGCAGTTCGGCGAGCTTCTGCGCGTCGCCCTTTTCGACCGCTTCCTTCTTCGCGAACGCGGCGCGCATCTTTTCGAGCCGCTTCATGTTGCCGGGGCTGGCTTCGAGCGCGAGCCTGCGCGGCAGCAGGAAATTCCGCGCGTAGCCCTCAGTCACCTCAACCACCTGGCCGCGATTTCCGAGCTTTTCGACGTCTTCCTGAAGAATAATTTGCATCGTCCTTAACCTCGACTCCTCATGATCTCGTCACAACGTAACAAACGCGAAGAGAGATCCTTCGACTCCGTTCGGCGCCGCGCAGAAATCGTGCGAGGCAATACTGCGCCGAACTCCGCTCAGGATGACGCGGAAAAGCCGCGTCACAGCTCCGCGGCAAACGGCAGCAACGCAATATTCTGTGCCCGCTTGATCGCTACCGTGAGCCAGCGCTGGTGCCGCGCGCACGTACCCGTCATGCGGCGCGGGAGAATCTTGCCGCGCTCCTGCAGGAACGGCGCGAGAATTTCCGCCTTCTTGTAGTCGATGTAGTCCGACTTATCGACGCAGAAGCGGCACACCTTCTTCTTGCGAACAAAACTTCGCTTGCCGCGCCGCGGGCCGCCCGGTCCTCCGGGCCGGCCGCCTTGCGGACGCGGGCCACCCGGTCCGAAACGTCCTGGTCCCCCCGGGCCGCCGTGTCCTGCCGGGGGCTGCCCTGATGGCGCGCTCGGAGCGGCTGGCGCTGCCGGTGATTGCGGTGCTTGTTCGTCTGCCATTTCGATGTCTCCTGATCGATCTCGATTAAGATTGCGATGCGGCCTGTTCGCCGCCGGCTGCTACCGCCGGAGCGGCCGCCGGTTTGCGCGGACGCCGCGCGGCGCGCTTCTCGCGGTGCTTCTTGAGCTTCTCTTGCCGCTTCAACTCCTCGTCCACGCGGATCGTCAAATACTTGATCACCGCGTCGGAAACCTTCAATCGACGCTCGAGTTCCTTGACGACTTCGCCGTGCGACGACCGCACCACCATGAACACGTAGTATCCCTCACGCATGCGCTGCACTCGGTAGGCCATGCGTTTCCGGCCCCACTTCTCGGTCTTCTCGATCTTCCCGCCTTTTTCCGTGGCGGCGTGATCGAGCGTCGTGATGATTTTCTCGACGTCCGGCTCGGGCGTGTCCGGCCGGCAGATGAAGATCAAGTCGTACTGACGCTCTTCCATGTGTCCTCTCGATTCCTGGGTGCCCCGCCCTCGTTTCATGAGGGTGGGTCTTTCCCCGCGACAGCCATCAAAACCTACTCGGTAGCCTCATCTTCGGGCGACGCCTTGCGATTGAATCGCGCCATCGCCTTGGCCACGCCCTCGGTCAAAATCATTTCCACGGCGTCGGCCGCCTGCACGACCATTTCCTGCGCGATCTGGCGCTCGTCCCGCCCCATCGTGCAGAGCACGTAATCCTTGCGGTCGCCCCAGATGCGCTCGGGCTTGACGCCCATCCGCACCCGGATAAATTCGTCTGTGCCCAGCGACGCGATCACCGACCGCAGGCCGTTGTGCGTGCTGCCCACACCGCGATCGCGAATCCGGAGCATGCCCCACGGCAGATCCACTTCATCGATCAGCACGATCGTTTCCGCCGTCTCGCACTCGTACCGCTCGAGCAGCATCCGCACGGCGACGCCGCTCAGATTCATCATCGTCTGCGGCTTCGCCAGAACGATCTCGTGTCCCGCCAGTTGCCCGCGCCCTACCAGCGCTTTCGACTCGGGACGCGTGACCCGAATCTTCGCTCGCTCGGCCAGCGCGTCCACCGCCAGGAAACCCATGTTGTGCGGCGTCCACTCGTATTCAGGGCCCGGATTGCCGAGCCCGACGACAAGCCGCATCGGCGAACTGCCTCCTTACGCGGCCGCAGCCGGCCTGATCCCCCAGGCTCGACTCACCGTCGACCTGGGGGCCCCATTCATCCTTACTTCTTCTTCTCCGTCTTCTCGGCCTTGGGCGCCGCAGCCTCGGCGTCACCCTCTGCTTCGCCTTCCTCTTCCTTCTTGCCCTTCTTGATGACTTCCGGCTCGGCCGGCCCCGCTTCCGCCGCCACAGCGGCCGCCTCCGGCGTCACTTCCGCTTCCGCCTTCAGCGTCACGACGTGAGCCAGCACGCGCTGCGGATCGGTGACCAGCTTGATCTTCGCCGGATCGATCGGCAGGTCGGCCGCGCGAAGCTGCTTGCCGATCGTCATCTCCGTCACATCCACCTTGAATTCTTCCGGGATGTCGCCGGGCAAACACTCGATTTCGACTTCGCGCGTCACCATTTCGAAGATGCCGCCCTGCAGCTTCACGCCCTGCGCTTCGCCGAACGTATGCACCGGCACGCGAACGCGCATCCGCACGTCCATCGCGATGCGCAGCAGGTCCACGTGCAGCAGCGAACCGCTCACGGGATCGACCTGCCAGTCCTTTACCATGGCCTTCTCTTCACCGCCGCCGGCAACCTGCACCGTGAAAATCGTGTTGTGCCCGGTTTCCGATCGCAGAATCTTGCTCACCTGCTTGGCGTTGACGGACAGTGAGATCGAATCCTTGCGCCCGCCGTAGAGAACCGCCGGGACCATGCCCGTCACGCGCGTGCGGCGCGCCGCGTTCTTTCCGCGCTCCTCGCGAACTTTGCCTTCGACTGTAAACGTCTCCATTGCCTCTTACCTTCCCAATCCCCCGAACTGTCATCCCGAACCCAGCCCCGACGCTCTTTGTCGGGGATGGTGGTGAGGGATCTGCTTTTGCCGCAGCAATAGCTGACGGCCGCTTCTCGTACTAAATAAACAATTCGCTGATCGAGGTCTCTTCGTGGATCGACTGAATGCCGCGCGCCAGCAGCGGCGCCACGCTGAGCACCTTGATCTTCGGCACGGCTCGCGCCGCGTCGCTCAGCGGCACCGAATCCGTCACCACCACTTCCTCGATCGCCGATTTCATGATGCGCTCGACGGCTGGCCCCGAAAGCACCGGATGCGTGCAAGCCGCGAACACCTTCGTCGCGCCGTTTTCGAGCAGCGCCTCGGCCGTCTTCACGAGCGTCCCCGCTGTGTCGATGATGTCATCGATCACGAGCGCCGCCCGCCCCTTCACGTCTCCGATGAGGTGCATCACTTCGGCGACGTTGATATCCACCCGCCGTTTGTCCACGATGGCCAGCGGCGCGTCGATCCGCTTCGCAAACAGCCGCGCGCGCTCCACGCCGCCCGCATCCGGAGAAACCGCCGTTAGCTGACCGATGTTTTTCTTCTGGAAGTACTCCACCATCACCGGCGACGCGTAAAGATGGTCCACCGGAATGTTGAAATAGCCCTGGATTTGCGGCGCGTGCAGGTCCAGCGAAAGCACGCGGCTCGACCCCGCCGTCTCGAGCAGATCCGCGACGAGCTTCGCCGAAATCGCCACGCGCGGCCGGTCCTTCCGATCCTGCCTCGCGTACGGGTAGTACGGAACGACCGCCGTGATCCGCCAGGCTGACGCGCGCTTGAACGCGTCAATCATCAGCAGCAACTGCATCAGGTGATGATTGACAGGCGTGCTGCACGGCTGCACGACGAACACATCCGCGCCGCGCACATTTTCCAAAATCTGATAGCGCGTCTCGCCATCGGAAAAATGGCCGTGCTCGGCCTTTCCGCGCGCCACTCCGAGCTGCGCGCAGATCGCATCACAGAGGGCCGGATTCGCAGTCCCGCAAAAGACCTTGAACTTCTCGTCAGCCAAGGCTCTCCCCTATTGAGGCACACGCCAGCCCATGGCGCGGCCATACTTTTCCCTGGAAACAGTCTCAGTTACGAAAACTGAATCTTCCGGAAACGAACGGGCGGCTCGGCGCGCACGCGCTGGGTTTCGGAAGACTCCAAACACCGCCGACCCGCTACCCGCCAGCGCAGCATCCGCTGCTCCTCGCTCGAGCAATCCGTCCCGAATTTCCTTCAGGCGCGGATGGCGGCTGAAAACAGGTCCCTCGAAGTCGTTCGAGAGAGTTTCCTGCCGGCTCCAGCACAGAGCGCAGAACTTCCAAATTCTATTGGGTTTCGCAAGCCTTGTCAATTCAGGTGCAAGCCATTCGTAAGCGTCTTTCGTAGGCACGCCGATGCCCTTCGGCGAAACGACGACCACCGTGCGCCGCGGCTCGTCCTCGAGCGGATAGATTTCGTCGCCGCGATTCACCGCCAGCGCTCGCCCGCCGAACAGGAAAAATGGCACGTCAGCGCCCAGGCTCGCTGCGATTTCCATCAACCGCGCGAGCGGTACCTTCGCCTTCGTCAAGCGCAGCATGCCGATCAACGCCGCAGCCGCGTCGCTCGATCCTCCGCCCAATCCACGAGCGACGGGGATATTCTTCTCGAGAAAGACTTTTATCCGTCCGCCAAATCCGGTTTCGGGAATGATCGCGTGCAGCGCGCGCATGACAAGATTGTCGGGGCCGTGCGGCAACGAGGGATCGTTGGATTGCATGAATATTTGATAGTTGCCTCTTGCTCCAGGCTCGATCGTGAGCTTCAACGTATCTTGCAGAGCAATCGTCTGAAAGATCGTGCGCAGCTCGTGATAGTTGTCCGGACGCTTGCCCATCACGTGCAAGCAGAGATTGATCTTCGCGAACGCGGGCACGCGCACCGATCGTGTCTTGCTTTTCGCCGAAGTCATGCGCGGGAGCTTACTGCGGTTTCGCCGTTTCCGGAGAGGATTTCTGCGCGAGGCGCCGCTTCAGATTCTTCAGTTGCGCCTCGACTTCGTTCGCCTTGTCAGCTTCGTAGTCCGCCGGCAAAGCCTTCTGCCATGCCGCGAGCGAGCGCTCGAACAGCCCTTCGGCGCGCTCGTTCTGGCCGAGCTTCAAGTAGACATCGGCGAGGTGACTCAAGATCGTCGGGTCGCGGCCCTCGCGATCAACCGCCTTACGCAAATACTCTTCCGCCTCCGCGAGCTTGTTCTGCTTGTAGTACGCCCAGCCGAGGCTATCGAGATACGCGCCGTTCGTCGGTTCCTGCTTCACGGCGCGCTGGATCATCGACGTCGCCTCTTCGATTCGCACGCCCCGGTCGGCCAGCATGTAACCTAGATAGTTGAGCACCGGCGCATTGTTGGGGTTCACATCAAGCACTTTGCGGAACTCCTGCTCGGCCAGGTCAAACTTCTTCTGCCGCTCGTAGATCGATCCCAGCATGAACCACGCCATCTGCCGGGCAGCCGTATCGTGCGCCATCTGCTCGGCCTTCAGCGCCGTCTGTTCGGCCTCTGCGAACTTCTTGCCGCGCGACTGGACCTGCGCGATGTTGAGGTAAATCTCTTGGTCCGCGTCCGTTCCCTTCAGCAACCCTTGCAGCAGGCGCGTTGCCTCAGCGGTTTCCGCCTTTTCGCCATAGAGCAGGGCCAGGGTGACGGTTAAATCCTGTGACTTCGGATCATCGGCCAGCGCCTTTTGCGTCTCCGTGATCGCGCGGTCCACGTTATGGTTTTCGCGGTACGTGTCGATGATCAGCACCTGCGCGCGCTTCTTCGACTCGGGGCTGAGCTTCGCCAGCTCCTGAAACGAATCGAGCGCAGCCTGAATATTGCCCTGATCCCGATAGACATGGCCGAGCTGTTCGTAGAGGATTCCCAGTGCGTTGACGTTTCCGCCCTGCTCGCTCTTGATCCCGGCAATCGCGTCGCTCAGCACCTTGATCGCGTCGTCGTAGCGCCCTTCGTCGTCGTAGAGCAGCGCCTCGTTGTACAGGATTTCGAGATTGCCGGGCGCGAGCTGCTTGGCACGCGCGAGACTGGATTCGGCCTCATCGAATTGCCCCAGGTGGCGGTACAGTTGCGCGGCGCGGAGACGATCCTCGTAGCTGCCAGGCTCGAGATCCGAAAGCTTCTTGAACTGCTCGAGCGCCTCGGCGTCCTTGTCCTGTTCCATCAGCGCCTGCGCGAGTCCGTGCCGGTGGCCTGGATCGTCAGGGTCGGCTTCGACAGCCTTGCGATACGCGTCCTCGGACTTTGCATAGTCCTTCGACTGCGCGTAGGCGTCGCCCAGCAGGTCGTAGACTTCGGGCGAAGCGGACTCACCGGCGGCCTGAGAGAGCAATTCCGTTGCTTCCTGCGACCGGCCTTCGTCGATCAAAAGCTGGCTGAGTTGTTCGAGCGCCGGACTATTGTCCGGCTCGATCTTCAGGACGCTTCGCAGCACTTTCTCGGCTTCGTCGTGCTGGTTCTGAAAGCGGTAAAGCCGCGCCAGCCAAAGAGCGGAGTACGTGTCGCGCGGATCGAGCTTCAAGATCGTCTGAAACTGGTCCACCGCCTTCGCCAGGTTGTCCTGTTGCACCTCCCCGGCGTCCAAATCTCCGAGCGAGCGGACGTAAATCCGGGCCAGCAGCCGATGGGCGTCCACGTTGTTGGGATCAATCTTCAGCGCTTCCTGCGCCTGAACCACGGCGTCGCGTATGTGCTGCGACTTGGCGTAGATTTCGGCGAGGCGCTCTTTGATCACCGCGGAATTCGGAGCCGTTTCAAGCGCTTTCTTGTAATCGTTGATCGCCTCGGTGGCCGCGTCGGCGCTGCCGGAGTTTTCGTACTGAATCTCCTGGAGATGGCCGGCCGTGAAGTAGTAGTAGGCGTCCCCTTCCAATCCCTGGGGGGCGGAACTCTGGGCAGCCGATGCCTGCGCTCGGGCGAGAGCGTGGCCGGACGCGGCTAGCCACGCTACGATTGCCATCGTAAGCATCGTTTTGATTTTCATCCGGATGCGATGGTGTTTCATTATCGTATAGGCTTGGAGGGCCGTCAAAGCTTTCCCCGGCGGCGAGTTCCCTGCCGCGCTCGCACACTGGTACGACGCGCGCCGGTCCGTTCCGGATGCATTGTCTTGGGAGATTCCAGCCTCGGCTTGCTATAGTTCCAAGAAAGGGCACCGAGGTCGAAGGCATTTCAGGCGCGAGAACTCAGGCACATCCCCATCGGGAGAGAGGCGTTTGAGGAATATCTTCACACTCAGGCACATTCGCGGCGTCGCGCCGCTCATCTTCGGGCTCTTGCTGCCGCTCGCTGCGATTCGGTTCGCGACGTCGGCACAGCAGGCGGCTGGCGCAGGCGCATCCGCCGCTTCCGGTCAGCCAGCCCCGCAAACTTCGCCTCCAGCTCCTCCGGTTGCTCCGAAACCCACGCTCGCTGACTTCGCATGGCTCGCCGGCCGGTGGCAAGGTGCGTGGGGACCGCGCGCCGCCCAGCAGGTTTGGACCGTGCCGCAAGCCGGAGTCATGCTCGGCACGTTTCAGCTCACGGAAGGCGATAAGACGCTCGTCCTCGAGCTCTTCACGCTGATCCAAAGCCCGGACGGAATCAAATTCAATCTGCGCCATTTCACTCCGGCGCTCGTTGCTTGGGAAAGGCCCGGCCCCACGGTCTTGAACCTCGCCAGCGTCGATTCAAAACACGCCGTCTTCGAGAACCTGGTGGACGGCCAGCCGAAACATGCCATCTTCACGCAGCTCGACCCGGACACCTACGTCTCGCGCTCCGAAATTCTTCCCGAAAAGGGCGAAATGCAGGTCACCGAAATCACCTACCACCGCCAGTTTGACGGCGCCCCGCCCAAGCGCAGCAAAGAGAAAAAAGAAAAGCCCCGGCAGTAACCCGGCGCGGAAATTCAACGCGGCTTCGCGGCGAGCATCGCGAGAGTTCTTTGCAAGCGCCGCGCGCGCGTTTCGGGCTTCTTCGCGTCGAGTAGAGCCTCAGCGTGCTCCCTCTTGTGCGTAAAGCTGAGTTTGTCCCAGCGGGCTTTCGCTGCGGCGTTCTTCGCGAGCGCGGCCTTCAGATCCGGCGGCGGATCGACCGTACGCTCTTCCGCGTCCAGCGCGATGGTCACTTTGACGACGTCTCCTTCCTTCGCGCCCGCCGCTTCCTGACGGCTCTTCCGCACCGGCACCATATATTTGCCGCCGTACACAGACACCGTTGATCGATAGCTGAAACCGTTGATCGAAATCTTCACGGGCGGCCGCGCCTTGCCGAACTCTTTCTTGACGTCGAAGGGCAACCCGACGAAACCGTCCTCCAGCACGGCCTTGAAGGTCTTGACGGGCATCGCGACTCTCCCTTCTGGAGAATCAGGGTACGGCGCCTTCCGGCGCTCCTCGCGGAGGAACGCCGCGGCGCGACATTGTAATGAGAAACAAGAGGCAATGCCGCATCTTTTAAGGAATCGCTAGCGCAATCAATTCGGGTTCACCGCCCTGGGGCAACCTCTCGGGATATGCGCGGCATCGCTTGTGATGACCGTCACTGCGTGGCGTGCCATCGCTGAACTAGAAACCAATTGTGGAATGACGAAGAGAATCAGCACGCTTCGTCGTTGGCGTGATCATAGCGGCAGCCAACGTTCCGGTCGACGCATCCAACGGTGAGAGTGCAGGGAGGGTGAAGAACATGACCATTTTCGCGCGCGACGCAGGATTCTCCAGGCCCAGCGTGGCCAAGCAGATTCTGGCCTCCACGCTGTCGCTGGCTCTCCTATTTGCCAGCGTGCCGCAGAACCTGTCGGCCTCTCAAGACCCGCAGAACCCGCCGCCAGCTCCGCCCGCGCAGGGCCCGACGGCGCCAGCATACGCACAACAAACCCCCGACCAGTTGCAGCGGTTGGTAGCGCCGATCGCTCTATATCCGGATTCATTAGTGGCGCAGATTCTGGCCGCGTCCACGTTTCCCGAGCAAGTCGTCGAGGCGGACCGCTGGTTGCAGGATCATCCAGACTTGAAGGGTGATGCCTTGGCCAAGGCCGTGGATCAGCAGCCCTGGGACCCCAGCGTCAAGGCGCTCACCGCGTTTCCATCCGTTCTCGGCAATATGGACAAGAACATCTCCTGGACCTCGTCTCTCGGCGACGCCTACTACAATCAGCAGCAGGACGTGATGGCAGCGGTCCAGGTCATGCGCAAGAAAGCGCAACAGGCTGGCAATCTGAAAACGACGGAGCAACAGACCGTCACCACGGACGACTACGGCGATATCGAAATTGCGCCTGTCAATCCTGAGGTGGTTTACATCCCTGCGTACGATCCCTGGCTGATCTACGGATATCCGATAGCGCCCTGGCCGTACTGGTATGAGTATCCGGGAATTTGGTGGGGCGGCCCATACCTGTCATTCGGGATCGGCTTCGGAATCGGATGGTTCTTCGGCTTTGGCTGGGGCTGGGGCCATTGGGGTTGGGATTGGTACCACCACTATCCGGTCTTTGATCATCACCGGTACTACTCGATGAGCCGGACGTTTTACAACCGCAACTACTATTACGGGGGCGGGCGCGCGGCGGCTGGAGTTCGTCCCGGCGCGCCGAGGCCTCCCGCAGCGGCGGCGCCGCGCGGAGTTTTCAACCGTCCTGGTGGAACAGCTAGACCTTTCGAAGGCAGTACACCGGCTGCCCGAGGATACGCTCAACCCCGAGGGCAAACTGGAACCCGCTCAGGTGCTTTCAGCAACTACGACCACGGCGGAGAATCGCGGAGTTATTCGTCACGCGGAAGCTCCAGCATGGGCGGGGCGCGCGGAGGCGGCTTTGGCGGAGGGCACGGTGGCGGCGGAGGGCACCGCTAATCCATGCTTACTTTGTGCTCTTGGTGATCTGAAGATCCAGAAATGAGGAGAAGTGATATGCAGCTCATCAAACTGAACTTCGACGGATTTCAGTGGGCCAGTCTCTCCAAGTTAGCCGCAGCGGCCGTCCTTCTGGCGGCATGCTTGCCTGCACGCTCGATGGCCCAGCAGCCGGGGCAGAAAACATTCGCTTCCGCGCAAGAAGCGACTGACGCCCTTGCGGCGGCGGCGCAGAGCAACGACCAAAAGGCGCTGCTCGATATCCTCGGGCCGGACGCCAAGCAGATCGTCTCATCAGGAGACGATACCGAGGACGCAGACAACCGCGCCAACTTCGCGCAGCGGTATCAGGAGATGCATCGTCTCGTAAAGGAACCGGATGGCACCACTACCTTGTATACCGGCGCGCACAACTGGCCCATGCCCATTCCCCTCGTGAACAAGGGCAATTTGTGGTACTTCGACACAGCGGCGGGCAAGCGGGAAATCCTCTACAGGCGCGTCGGCCGCAACGAAATCTCCACCATTCACGTTTGCCAGCAGCTCGTGGCCGCCGAAAAGGAATATGCCTCCGCGCACAACGGCGAATACGCGCAAAAGTTCATCAGCGATGAGGGGCAGCAGGATGGTCTTTACTGGAGCGCCGCGAATGGCCAGCCTCAGAGTCCCATCGGACCGTTGGTGGCGCAGGCCGTTGCGGAAGGCTACGGGCCAACTCATGACGGCGCGCCTCCCACTCCTTATCGCGGTTACTACTACCGCATTCTGGACCGCCAGGGTGCCGGCGCGCCTGGCGGCGCAAAGAGCTACGTCGTCGAAGGCAAGATGACCGGCGGTTTCGCTTTCCTGGCCTATCCTGCGGAGTACAGATCATCTGGCGTCATGACGTTCATCGTGGGCGCGGACGGAGTGGTCTATCGCAAGGACCTCGGTCCGAACACTGCGACTATCGTCAAGGCGATAAAGTCCTACAATCCAGATTCCACTTGGAAAAAGGACGAGGACCAGCAGCAAGAATCGGCGGCTAACCAGAAGCCGAACTGAGAACGAACCTGTCGCCCGGCACGATTTGTTACCGGGTCACTTCTTACTCGACGATTGCCGCCGCGTTCGCTTCCGCGACGAGCCAGCCCTCGCGGAAGAACCGGTCCTTTCTTCGGCGGCCGATGGATCGCCGCTGGCTGCTTTTTCCACATCGCCGCCTCCCTCCCGCGCAATGTCCGCGAGAAGGCGGTGCGTCAAGGCCGAGTACGGCGCTTCCACCGTGATATCGCCTTCTAACGCGAACTGGTCGCGATGCTTGATCAGCAGCCACGAGGGACGCCCGGGGCTTCCGCCGAAGCCTCGCGTGCGAACCAAAACCCACGAGCCCTTCAATTTCTGTCCGTGAAGAGTGAATTTCAGATCGCCTTTTCGGAGCGCCTCATCGACATCGGGGCTCTCCGGCTCCCACGTCCCTTTGTCCCATACCATCACGGTCCCGCCCCCGTACTCGCCTTCTGGAATCACGCCTTCGAAATTCGCGTATTCGATCGGGTGATCTTCCACCTGCATTGCGAGCCGCTTGACCGCAGGATCGAGTGACGGCCCTTTCGGCACGGCCCAGGAAAGAAGCGCGCCATTCCATTCCAGCCGAAAGTCATAGTGGAGGTGTGACGCGCGATGTTTCTGAATTACGTAGCCAAGAGCTGAAGTCGCCTTCTCCGCGGATTTGCTCTTCCCTAAAGGCTCGGGCGTCACCTTGAAATCGCGCTTCTTGTGGTATTCCTTTAGCGGCATGGGATTATGCCCTTGAATTTACCGCAGAAGCCGTTCGGCGGCGTTTCAAAGTTCGCCCGATCCAGCGCAATTCAGATAAAATCAAGTGCAGTCCGATTGGGGCTGTAGCTCAGATGGATAGAGCAGCAGTTTCCTAAACTGCGTGTCGGGAGTTCGACTCTCCCCAGCCCCACCATCTGAAGACTCCTTACGAGAGAAGATGCGGTTTCAGCGGGCGACGCTCATTTGCTGCTCGTCCATCGGCGCAGATTCTCGCGCCACGCCCGCAACCGCCGGCAAGAATCCGCGGCGCGAAATATGTGAGAGGATTTGCTGCGCGGCGCGTTCCGGCGACATCCGCGTCGTATCAATCGTAATCTCGGCGTTCGTGGGAACTTCATAAGGATCGGAAATGCCGGTGAACTGCGGCAAAATCCCGGCGCGCGCCTTCGCGTAGAGTCCTTTCACGTCGCGTTGCTCGCAGACCGCCAGCGGCGTCGCCACGTGCACCAGGAAAAAGCCGCCGTCCGGCTCGATCATCGCGCGCACTTCCCTGCGCACCGCATCATACGGTGCGATGCACGAGCAGATGGCGATGCTGCCGCTGCGCGTGATCTGTGCGGCGACGAAACCGATGCGGCGCACATTGATATCGCGGTGCTCCTTCGAAAATCCCAGCTCCGACGACAGATACTTGCGCACCAGGTCGCCATCGAGCGAAATGACCTGCCTCTCGTCCCGGCCGAGCAGCATCTTCATCAGCGAATTCGCGATGGTGGTTTTTCCCGCTCCCGAAAGTCCCGTCAGAAAAATTGCAAAGCCGCGCCGCGCCCGAGGAATTTCCGCAGCTGCGCTCTCGGCTCCCGCCGCGACGCGCTCTTCCGCCCGGCACACGCCAAATCCCAGGGACTCTCGCGCCCGATTCACCAGCTGCGAAATGACGGCTCGCGTTTCCTCGTCCGCTTCCAGTTCCGCCCCTTCGAGAAGCGGCAACGCGTCTCGCAGCCTCCCTTCCCGGATGAGCAGCGCACCGAGATTCGCGGCCGCATCGCGATCCGGCGGATCGGACCGCATCGCCAGACGAAATCCCAACTCGGCCAGCCGCGGCCGGCCACACGCATTTTGCACGGTTGCCCAATCGTTCCAAATCTCGCCTGAGTCAGGCTCGTCAGCCAGCGCCGCACCGAGAAATTCACCGGAGAGCCCGAATTGTCGGTTCTCGAACAGCCGGATTGCAATCCGATGACGGACGCTCTTCTCCCCCTGCACTGGCGCAGGGACCGTTTGGCGCAGGCCGCTGCGCTCCACAAACCTCGCCAGCCGATTTCGGAAATAGCCGCTCAGCAGCGGAGCGTTCGCCTCAAACCTTTTCTTTGAAATCGAAATCTCGGGCGGCAAAGAGCCTGCGAGGAAATCTTGGCTGAACTCTTCATACGCCAGCCATTCTTCGTCGCCCGCGTCCGGCGCGTAGCTGGGCAAATCGCAATCGTCGAGGCTGATTCCGGCTCCCAGCTCGCGCAAACGCGCGCAAGCCGCCTGGCGCGCCGCTGGATTGTGGGTAATTTCGTCGAGATCGAGGATGCAGTCGGCGTGCTGCGCGCAGTGAATCGTCGAAAGCAGGTAGAAGTCAAAGAACGGCGGATACAGCAAGTTTTCGTTCTTCTTCGCAAATGGACCGTAGCAATCGGCTTCCTCTTCCACCGTGCCGCGCACTTCACACGGAAAATCGAACCACGGCACGAGATTCCGGATCGGAGATTTGCTCCGGTTCTGCCCTAGGATTCGGCAAATGCCCGTCTGAAAATACCGCGCTTCAAAACTTTGAAACGATTTCCAGACGGCGAGCGGGTTCCTTAGGACCAGCACGTTGACCGACGGAAAATTCCGCGCCAGCCACCCGGCCCGCAAGAGCGATCGATTGAATTGAAACACCGGCCGTTGCCCGTGGCGTGACGCGTACTCGCATAGATTGCCGATGTAGCGGCGCAGCTCCTGGTCGGGCTCCGTTGGTTCGAGCGAGTAACGCTCGTAGCTCAGTGATTTGCGGAAATACGCGACGCCGCCGCCGGGCGTAAACGGATACTCCGCGAAATAGAAATCGCTCGTCGGGGGATGTCGCAGTGCCGCCATCGTGACGGCTCCGCAAACCGCCTCGACCGCTTCCCGCGGCTGACGCAAGCGCTCGTGCAGCGGCTCGTAGTAGGCGCGATAGTGCGGATCGTCGCGGAATTTCTTCCAGACGTACGTGCTCCCGGTCCGCCACATGGCGTGAATGAATATCGGACGGTCGAGCGACATTCTTAGGGCCTGCTAATTTCTCAGGACACTACCCCACCCGGCTTGAGCAATCGCTCCGCCACACCCTTCCTTGCGTCTGTAATGATCGGAAAGCGAGTTTCCTAAACCGCGCAGCGGATGCGGGCAGCGAAAGTCCGCAGATTACTTGGGGGGAACTCTGTAACGGCAGCGCCGAAAAGTTACTATTGCTTGATCATCTGGTTGCGAATCGCGTAATGAACCAGATCCGTGATCGAGTGGAGATCCAATTTGAGCATGATGTGCGCGCGATGGGTCTCAACCGTCTTGACGCTGATATCGAGGAGCGCCGCCGCCTCTTTGTTGCTTTTTCCCTCGGCTAGAAGCTGGATGATCTCACGTTCGCGGGGCGTCAAACGTTCCCGCGTCGTCGTATCTTCGTCCTCCAAGTCCAAATGGACTCGCCCAGCTTCGATCGCACGCCGTATCTTCGGCGAAAAATAGCGCTCATGCTTGTGGACTGCTTCCACGGCGGACAGCAAATTCTGATCCCCATCGTCCTTGAGGATGTAGCCGCGGGCGCCCGCCTCCAAAACCTGGCGCAGGAGCAGCTCCGATTCGTGCATGCTCAAGACAAGTACTTCCGTTTTGGGAGATACTTTCTGAATCCTGCGCGTCGCTTCGACGCCGTTCAGCTCGGACATGCTGATATCCATCACCGCCACGTCCGGCTTGAATCTCTTTGCCAGTTCGACAGCCTCGGTGCCGTTCGCAGCCTCCGCGCAAACGCGCCAGTCCTTGTGTGATTCGAGAACAGCACGGAGCCCCCGGCGCACAACGCTGTGGTCGTCAGCGATCAGGATTCGCAATGGCACTCTGCAGTTCCTTCTTCAGCGGGAGCACGCCTCGAACCGTGGTTCCCGTGGCGCCGGAGACGATCTCCAGGCTGCCGCCGAGCTGTCGCATCCGCTCCCTCATGCCGAGTATCCCGACGCCCAGCCTTTCGGCCTCACTTCTGGGCTCCCTCGAGCGTCGCCGAGCTCTCCAGTGGCCCTGATCGGCCACCTCGAGAATCAATTGGTGATCCTGCTGCACGATGCGGATCTTCGCCGTAGGACTCCCGGAGTGGCGTTGTACGTTCGAGAGAGCTTCTTGAACGATCCGGAACAGGGCCACCTCGGCTTCTTGTGGCAGACGTTCTGCTTGCGGCGCAATCTCGACTTCCACGTGGATGCCGCTGCGTTCGCTGAAGCCCGAGGCGAACTCCTCGATGGCCGATGCCAGGCCCAGCTCGTCCAGCACCGGCGGATGGAGAACGTACGAAAGCGAACGAATCTCCTTGGCGAAGTCGCTCATGATCTCGCGCGTTTCGGTGACCGCCCGCCGAGCCCGTTCCTCGAGCGGTCCGGCCGCCTGCTCCAGCAGCGTCAGATTCAGATTCACGGCGAGGACCCTCTGCGCGAAGCTGTCGTGCAGATCTCGCGCGATCCGGCGCCGCTCTTCATCCTGCAACTGCAGCAGACGTGACGAAAGCCGCCGCAGTTCCTCTTCCCTCTCCTTGCTCTCGGTGACTTCACGGAGGTTGCTGAGAACGCCGATGATCTCGCCCTTCGAGTTCCTTAGCGGGCAAAAGCGTGAGACAGCCCAGCCCGATTTGTTCGTGGCGGATGAGCGATAGCGGAACTCCGGCGTAAAGCACGTTTCACCTTGTAGCGCGCGGTTGAAAAATGTGTCGATGCCCTGCGCGCGCAGAAAGGGAAACAGGTCCAATTGGTTTTTTCCGAGTACCTCTTCCGCGGACCGGCCTGTTATTTCTTCCATGAACGGATTCCACAGCAAGGTCCTGTGCTCGCGGTCGCACACGCTGATTCCTTCGCCCGTGTTCTCGATGACCTGCTTATTGAACTCGCTCGATTCCCGCAGCGCGGCTTCCATTTGTCTCCGTTCGGTAATGTCGCGCAGCATCGTCAGCGTCCCGATGACATTTCCGTCGCTATTGCGCAGCGGGCCCGCCGACACGGCGACCCAGCCGGACCGGCCCGTCGTCGAGACCTGAAACGGCAAATCCAATCCTGTGATGTACTCTCCGGCTAAAGCCCGTTCCGCGAGCCCCTCCATTCCGACTTCGCGAAGAGACGGAAAAAGCTCCAAGGCATTGCGCCCTATCGCCTCCTGTTTTTTGACGCCAGTGAGATTCTCGACAAACGCGTTCCACACCACAATCCGCAGCTCGTGATCGGCGACCACAACTCCTTCCTGCGCGCTGGAAAGAATCTGGTCGTTGAGGTCAATGGTGCGGCGAAGCTCCGCTTCCGCGAGCTTGCGTTCGCTGATGTCGCGAACCACCGAGAGAATCGCCGGCTCTCCGCGCAACTCAAATGCCGTAGCGCTGATCTCCACGGGCAGTTTCGCTCCGCTCTTCGTCCGGACCTGCCTTTCGTAAACAATCTGCCCCTTCTCGACGGCTTGTCGGATGAAGTAGTAGGGATCCGGCACCGGCGCATCCTGGAAATCGATCGGAGACAGCTTCAGAAGTTCCTCGCGCGAATACTCCAACATCCGGCATGCAACCGCATTTGCCTCCAAGAACTTCCCCGGCGCTCCCTCGCGGTTCACACGAAAGACAAACAAGCCGTCGTTCGCTTTTTCAAACAGCAGCCGGTACCGCTCCTCCCGCTCGTGCAGCGCGCGTTCCACGCGCACCTGCTCCGTGACATCCCGGACGACGGCGCTGACGCCGATGATCGATCCATCTTCGCTCTCCAGCGGGTAGTAATTGGAAATCTTGTCGTGCAATTGTCCTGGCGCGGCTGGCGGAATCCATTCCATTCCAACGTCGTAAATGGGCTGCCCGGATTCGAGCACCTGCCGATACAGACGCTCAAGACCATCGGCGAAGGCGGGCATGATGTCGCGGACTCTTCGCCCGATGTGATCCGCGACCGTTCTGCCGTTCAGCTTCGCGAGATATTCGTTCACACGGACAAAGCGGAAATCACGATCGACCGAGTAGAATCCAACGGGTGCGTTCCGATAGATATTCCTGAGCTCGGCGAGATCCCACGCGGAAGATTCGAGGTGCGCCCCGGCCCCCGGGGCAGCATTCGGCAGTTTTTTTCGTGAAGGTGTCGCCATCTACTCGCCCCGGACCCTATTACATCCGATTCTGGCGACTAGAAAGCCCCTTCCGATGACACTAAGTATCCTCGCCATCACCTAGTCGAAAATTGATTAGAGCATTGCAAGATTCCCATGGCAAGGCGGTTCTTGTCGGCACGCCGCATTCTTGCTTAGCATGCCAAGCAAGATCCGCATGATCCGGCCCTCCACAAGCGGCCCCTCTAGGTGTATAGTTCCGGCCTAAAAGGAGCGTGGCATGTCACTCGGACCGGCTCCCGCGCAAGGCCTGAGGCTGCAGATCTCCCCATGGGAAAATGGACTTCTGGTCCGCTGCAACGGCAGGTTGACTGCCGAGCACACCGACTCGCTGAAGTCGCGCGTCCGCGGCCTGATTCCCACCACGAAGGGAATCATCCTCGATCTCCGCGAAGTCACGCGTCTGGATAGCGCGGGTCTGGGAGCGCTCGTCGGCCTCTACATCTCGGCTCGCAAAGCCAACTGCCAGTTCCTCCTCGCCAATTACAATCAATCCGTGAAAGACCTGCTCGGCCTCACCAACCTGCTCTCCGTGTTCGAAGACTGCGCGCGCTCTGGCGTCCGCATACCCTAGCCGCGCTCGCCCGCCAAACGTCATCCAAAGTTCGAATCCGTTCCATCCCGCCCCGAGCGTTGACACCGCGCCTCGCACCCGTATAATCGTTCTTCGCCCAGTCTTCGCGGGAACCTCGGTCGTTCGACTAGCATTTCGGCAACAGCTCGACACGGAAGCGGGTCATCAAGTTCATGTTCGCGCCAACCTACAACCTGGCCCTGGCCCTCGTGCAGGGAGGCGCACTCACGCACTACTGGCAGAAGCTCGTGGACCCCACCTTCCGCGGCCTCTACCAGCCCAACGCCTTCGACGTCGCCATCATGTTGCCGTACTTCTTCGTGATGGCGGTGCTCGCGTCGTACGGCATCCACCGCTATCATCTGGTCTACAATTTTTACAAGAACCGTAAGAATGTCCCCGGCCCGCCGCCCGCAATGTCCGCGTGGCCCAAAGTGACCGTCCAGCTCCCGATCTTCAACGAGCGCTACGTCATCGAGCGCCTCGTCGACGCCGCCGCGCAGTTCGATTACCCGCGCGAGCTTCTCGATATCCAGGTCCTCGACGATTCCACCGACGAGACCCGGCAGGTCGCGCGCGATTGCGTCGAGCGCCACCGGGCCCTCGGCGTCCCGATCACCTACATCCACCGCGACAATCGCGATGGCTTCAAAGCCGGCGCGCTGCAGGAAGGCCTGAAGGTCGCCTCCGGCGAATTCGTCGCCATTTTCGACGCCGATTTCATTCCGCCCGCCGACTTTCTGCGCCGCACCGTGCCGTACTTCACCGACCCGCACCTCGCGATGGTGCAGACGCGCTGGACCTACATCAACCGCAGCTACTCGAAGCTCACCGAAGTCGAAGCGATCCTGCTCGACGGCCATTTCGCCATCGAGCACTCGTCGCGCTACCGCAGCAACCTATTCTTTAATTTCAACGGCACCGCCGGTATCTGGCGCCGCGCCGCCATCGAAGACGCCGGCGGCTGGCAGCACGATACGCTCACCGAAGACACCGACCTCTCTTACCGCGCGCAGTTGCGCGGCTGGCGCTTCCTCTACCTGCCCGAGATCGAGTGCCCTTCCGAACTGCCTGTCGAGATGAACGCCTTCAAGTCGCAGCAGGCGCGCTGGGCCAAGGGCCTGATGCAGACGGCGAAAAAAGTTCTGCCGCGCGTACTGCGCAGCGACGCGCCCGCCGCCGTCAAAGCCGAGGCCGTGTTTCACCTCACCGCCAACATCAGCTACCCGCTGATGATTTTCCTTTCGATCATCCTGCTGCCCGCGATGATCGTGCGCTTCTATCAGGGATGGTTTCAGGTGCTGACGATCGACCTGCCGCTCTTCCTCGCGTCCACCTGCTCGGTGTCGTCCTTCTATCTCGCGGCCGAGCGTGCGTTTTATCCCAAGACGTGGAAGCGGACGTTCTGGTTTCTGCCGTTCGTGATGGCGCTCGGAGTGGGCATCGCGGTGCGCAACGCATTTGCCGTGATCGAAGCGATCATCGGCAAAAAATCCGAATTCGTGCGCACGCCGAAATACAAGGTCGAAGCCGGCGCGCAAGACCGCGACGCCCAAGATCGAAACGACTGGACCAAGAAGAGCTACCGCAAGAGCGCCGGCGTGATGCCCTGGATCGAAATCGGGCTCGGACTCTACTTCGCCGCCGCGGTCGCCTATTCGATTCAGATGGAAAACTACGCGACGGTTCCCTTCTTCATTCTGTTCGTCTGGGGCTACCTCTACACCGGAGTGATGTCCCTCGCGCAGCCGCAGATCGATCGCCTGACTACTCTGACGAAGGAAGGGTTCTCCTCGGTGAGCACTCGAACATCTACGGTTCTCGGCCTCAGCCGCAACGTCGCCCCCGACGCGCTCGTTCTCGCCCCCGCCGAAGGCAGCCTTGCTCCGCAGACTTTCGCCTCGACCGCTGAACCCGTACCAACAGCTGCTGCCCCCAAAGCCCGCGCCGCTTCTGCTGGGTCGTAAAGGTTTGAACGTAGCGCCGGCTTGCCCCGAGGGAATTCGAGGGGGTTCTTCTTCCCTGAGGAACGAAGGGTTTACCCTGAGCGGAGTCGAAGGGCAGCCCGGCAGCCTTTGCTTGTTTCCCTGTTGTCATTTCGCCGTTGGGTTGTCGGGTAGCCCGGCAGCCTTTCTCTTCGTAGGGGCACAGCAGACGGGGCTCCCGGGTCGACGCTTAGTCGAGCCCGGGCGATCAGTGAGGGATCTGCTTCTCTCCTCGTAGGGGCACAACATGTTGTGCCCGGCGAAATTCCTTGGCATCCGTTTAGCCATCCCCTCGCCAGTCCGGGGCGAGAAGATCTCATACTGGCCGCCTTGCCCGGTGCCCCATCCTCGTCGTGTGAGGGTGGGCGCCGTCGTACTCCTCGGGTCTACATACGTAGTTTCCACACTCGAAATCCCACGTGGCTCGCGCGATGATAGCCCTTGACTACAATATCCCAATACTAGGATAATGAAAATGGCGAGGTCGAAACGAGCGCCCGGCGAAAAGCCGCTCTTCTGGGTGGGCTCCTCAAAGCGAGACTTGCTGGCCTTCCGTGAGGACGTAAGAGACGCGCTCGGCGTCGCTCTCAGCGTCGCCCAGTTTGGCGGGAAGCATCCCAGGGCCAAACCGTGGAAGGGCGAGGGGCCGGGCGTGCTCGAAATTGTCGAAGACCATCGAGGTGATACGTACCGCGTCATCTACACCGTCAGATTCGAGGGCGCGATCTACGTCCTTCACGCTTTCCAGAAGAAGTCTCCGCGTGGCATCAAGACGCCGAGGACGGATATCGAGCTAGTCGCTCAGCGCCTTCGAGAAGCAACACGAGATTACGAGGTGCGATATGGCACGGCCAAGAAGTAAGTCCGAAATCATTCCGAGTTCCGGCAACATCTTCACTGACCTGCGTCTGCCGAACGCGGATGAAAAGCAGACCAAGGTGCGCCTGGCCGTTGCGATCAACCGGATTATTGCCAGTCAGCGACTCTCGCAGGTTGCAGCGGCGCGGCGCCTGAAAATCAATCAGCCCAAAATCTCCGCATTGGCCAACTATCGCCTCGATGGCTTCTCCGTCGAACGCCTGATGAATTTCCTCACGGCCTTGGACTGCGATGTCGAGATCTTCATCCGGCCCAAATCCCGCTCTACCCTGAGGAATGAAGGGTCCCGCAAGCGCGCCCGCATCCTCGTCACCGCTGCATGAATTAGATCGTCATTCTGAGCGAAGCGGCCGAACTGTTCTCATCGTCCCGCTCTTGCGGGACGTTCGGCCGCGCAGTCGAAGAATCCCTCTTTCTTTTCCGGGTGCCCCATCCTCGTTTCACGAGGATGGGTTCTTTCTACTCGATGGCGTCGCGCAATTTGTACAGCGCGACCAAATACGTGGCGGTGTTTTGCACCAGAAGGATAGGTGTCAACAGCAACGAAAAAAATCCCCAAGGCCCCAACAGAAGATTCTTTCCCTGGAACTCCCAAAATTTCCTGTGGATGCACGACTTGCAAAGCTCGCCGCTTATCGACCGCGTCCGGCGGGCCACCAACATCCCGATGTTTCTGTGGAACGTGACACTCTTCGTCGCGCGCATCTGCTGGCAGAGCTGGCAGCGTCCGATCGTGCCGAGTGATGCCGTAGCTGACATACCATCCATCCCTGCAGGCTATGCCCACCACGTCCTAACGATCAGCTCCCACAACCTACAACAACGAGAGACGCCCTGTCGACATCGCGGTCCGCTCAGAATCCCGCTTTACCCTGCTCGCCGTGAGATGCGAAGGGAGGAACAAAGGGTCGCGCAAGGGCGCCCGCATGCTCATCACCGCCGCATGGTCTCCGACAGAGGGTGCCGGATCAATCTTTGCTCCCGTAGCGCCCTTCTTGCCCTCACTTGATGAAGAAGGCGCCGGCTTCAAACGCAACTCTCTGATCGGAACTACCAATCGTTCGATCGAAATTCCTCCGGCAGTCAACTATTTGTAATAGTATCTCTATGTTTACGAGGTCTTGCGCGGCGCAAAGCGGCGCCCATGACAGTCGAAGGCGGCTCTAATGTCGAATATTCCGCGGTTTCCTCCGCAGACGTCGGGGACCGGATCTCCTCAGGAACGGATCTACAAGGCCCTTCAGGAACTTAAGAAACGCGGTGTGAAAGAGGACTACTGTCCACGGTGCGACACACACGACTGGACGGTGGACATTCTCGAGATTCCCGTCAAGTCGGCTATGTCGAAGGTGTTGTTTATGACCGTGGGACTTCCGACAGACTACTCACAGGCGGACTTCATTTCAGTCCTCACCATAGTCTGCAAGAACTGCGGCTATACGATGTTTCACACGTTGACAGCCCTGCAAAGCTCGGAAAAATAGGCGATGCGCGATTCTGAAGAACGCGAAGGTAAGCTAACCGACAACTACCAGGCCGGTGCGATCATAGGAAGGCGCCGACCCGACGAAGTTGCATTTCCTCTCCGGCAAGATGAATTCCTCATACTCTGTGATGGAACGAGCGGAAAAGAGCGAGCAGGGAGGGACCTTTATCTTGGTTTTTTTGTCGGCGCGCTAATCGGCCTCATTGGCTTGATCGCGAACATGGACTGGGCAAATCTTTGGGCGCACAAACAGTGGCTCCCTTTCACTTGCTTCTTAGTTCTCATAACGGTAGCGGCATCATCGCTTACGCTGTGCATTTCACGCTGGCGACGAATGAGCCAAGAGGACACGCCCGAGTCTCGACTTAAGAGAAAAATTCACGGCTTTTTCCGAGGTAGTGATTCTGCCGTAGACAAAACTGCGCCTGTAACAGAAGGACCGATTACACACGGCTCGCCCATTAAACTCGGGGAAATTTCGTTCCGGTATGTCCCCTCTGCTAGTCCTCTAACCAATGGATGGAGCCTAGTCGGCTCCAGCACCGCGCTGTCATGCCATTTCCTGGCATCTCTGAAACATGAGGGTGGCCTAACGATGCAAGCAGAGCCAAAGAACGCCATTGATTACAAGTTCGAAAACTACCAGAGGACCTGCAACCGACTCCGATTTACCGCAAAGCTGTCCGGCGAATCGCACGTATATGCCAAGATTCAGATCGCATCCAGCGACAACTCCTCACCTCCCCAAATCGGGTGGATCGCGTGCGACGTGGGCAACGGCGCCCCTATGAGCCGTCCTAGCAATGAGTGGGTGGTTTACCGCGCCCCCCAGGAAGGTGGATGGACGCTGTTCGATTTACAGCTTCCGGACGAGGTTGCACGCACTTTCGGCTTGGACGGAAGGCTGAAATTTGGCGAAATGCTCGGCATTAGGCTACGCGGCTCGCTGTCGATCTCCCCGATTGAATTACTTCGTGACGGCACGGACACGTAATCGCAAGCCGGGGTCCCTTTGCGCCACACCTACGTGCGTAGAGCCCAGGCCAGTCCACAGACCTAGTTTGACCTTTCCAACGTCTTTGTGTGCTAGCGTGAGTCGGGGCAGTTTCCTTACGCCCTAGAAAGGACGGTGCGCGCCATGGCGAATACAAGCGCTGCACGAATTAGTCGTGCCGCCACGCCTCCGCCGCCGTTCCCCAATCACAAATCACGACTCACGAGTCACGGACGCTCTACCCGTCAATACTGTCGAACAGAATCGGCGATCCGATCAGGATCGTCGTCCCGAGCGAACAGCGTGAGCCGAGGGACCTCTCCTCCTACCCGACAATCGTGTCGAATAGAAGTGTCTGCATCCCACTCAAAACTCAGCCCTTCCATTTTTCTACCCGTCACGGCTCCGACACTCACCTCACCACACGCGTCCATCACTTGCCCGCAACTCACGCAAACATCAATACTTGCGGCTTCCGCAAAGTTACTCGACAATGAAAAACAAGTAGAATTCGATGCAACCTACTGAAAACATTCGATCGACGCCTCGGCTACTCGACAATTTTTCGGGGGGTCTCAAACCGCCTTTTTCGCGCCGCGGCGTGTTGCTCCTTAGGAAGTCGGAGCTTCCCTGCCCTGCTCGCCCTGACGAAGGAAGGGAGCGAGGCCGAAGGGAGCTCCGACATAACCCACCGGCGCGCAGCACGTCCTTGGTGGAAGGTCAGGGCTTCAGCCCTGACAAAAAGAATCCGCGCGTAGCGCGACTCATTTGCGCAGATTTACCCGTTTACCCTGAGCATCGAAGGGCAGCATGTATTCGAGTTTTCACGGTGTTGCTGGCGCTCGCTTGCGTCTGCGGCGTGGCGCCGGCGGGCGCGCCGGACGGGCAGGCGCGGTTTCGTCAGCCGAATGCGGAGTATCAGGCGCGGCGCGAGAAGCTGCGCGCGATGGTCGACGGCCCGATCGTGATTTACGGCTTCACGGGACACGAGGACGCCTCCGAAGTCGCGCTCTTTTTTCAGGAGCAGAATTTCCACTACCTCACGGGCTTCAGCCAACCCGGAGCAGCGCTGCTGCTCGTGCCCGGCGCGCTGCTGACCCCGCCGTGCGAAGTGGAAGCTGCCGACTCCAGCCAAGGAAAGCGAGCTGACGTTCTTCACTGCTTTCCCGGCGAGATTCTTTTCTTGTCCCCGCGCGATTTGGCGCAGGAAAAGTGGGAGGGGCCGAAGGTCGGCCCCGACGATCCGGACGCCCGGCAGAGAACCGGATTTGCGCACATCGCGCCGATCGCGAATCTCAAGAGCGATCTCCAAACGCTCGCCAAGGTCTACAAGGATTTCTACACGATTCTGCCGCCAGAGCATGAAGAGGGCTATCCGCATCTGACCGAGTCAGTCGCCGCAATTCGCGCCATGATTCCGCACGCCAACCTCAAGGACATCACGCCGCAGCTCGCCGCAATGCGCCAGGTGAAGTCCGAGGGCGAAATCGCGCTGATTCAGAAAGCGATCGACGTCTCGATCGACGCGCATTTCGACGCGATGCGCACGATGCGTCCCGGCCTTTTCGAATATCAGACCGCCGCGCGCATGAAGGAAATCCACGAATGGGGAGGCTGCGCGCGCGAGGCGTACGCGCCGATTGTCGGCACGGGATTCAACGGGACGGTGCTGCACTACAGCGCGCTCGATAGCGAAATCAAGGACGGCGATCTCGTCGTGATCGACGTGGGCGGCGAATACGGAGGCTACGCCGCGGACATCACGCGCACGCTGCCCGCGAACGGCAAGTTCACGCCGCGCCAGCGCGAGATTTACGATCTCGTGCTCGGCGCGCAGAACGCGGCGCTCGCGGCGGTGAAGCCCGGCGCGACGATTCTCGGCGGCAAGAACAGTCTGCAGCAGATCGTCATCGATTATTTCAACGCGCACCCGGACAAACAGGGCAAGGTGCTGACGAAATACTATCCGCACGGAGTGAGCCATCATCTCGGGCTCGACGTGCACGATCCCGGCGACCGCTATCGCCCGCTCGAGCCGGGCATGGTGATTACGGTCGAGCCGGGGATTTACATTCCGGAAGAGAATCTCGGCGTGCGCATCGAGGACGACGTGCTCGTCACCAAGGACGGCTACAAGCTGCTGACCGCGCGCCTGCCCCGCTCCGCCGACGAAATCGAAAACATCATGGCCGCCGCCCGCACCAAGGCTTCATCCGCTGTTGACACTCCGCCGAGCGGACCGTAGCATCGATGAATCGCCCGCGTGCCGGCGTAGCTCAGTGGCAGAGCGAGGGTCTCATAATCCCTAGGCCGTGGGTTCGATTCCCCCCGCCGGCACCAACCTTGCGCGCCCTCCGAGAGATTTACAAGGACTGAGCCTGGCGATTTTCGGCTCGATTGCCCGGCTAACCGGAGACGTTTCGTACTCGTCCCTCGAAACCTGTCTGGCTACCAGCTCAATCGGGCGTCTGCTGATTTACGGGCGTTGAATCAGTTCCAGGCGGTTACCGACCGGATCGATCGCGATGCCTATGACGATGCCGGTGTTCCCGAAGGGACGAGGATCGCCAGCCATCGAGCCGCCGGCCGCCTTGATGGCGGCGACTGTCGCGGTCATGTCCTTCACGTTGAGGATCACGTGCGCAATCGGATCCTTCAGGTCGTCGGAATCGCGATGCGTGATCACGATCGGCTCGCTTTTGTTGGCTTTGGCAGCGTCGGCCGTCGCACCGAAGTTCACGAAGATTTCCGCTCCGCCGGGCACATTGATCCGATTGACCTCGAACATGCCGAACGCCGCCTCGTAGAACTTCGCCAGTGCGGCGGTGTCTTGCGCGCCGACTCGGACCGAGTTCAGCGTCACCTGCGCGCGTGCGGCGCTCGCGAGCAGCAGCACGGCCGTTACCGCCATCACACTCATGTACATTCTCTTCATCGAAATCTCCAGTGGCGCGCCTCATTCACGCCCTTTTCCCACGATGCAGCGCGCCGGGATCAACAGCTCATCTGTCCGTCGCCAAAACGCTGAACGGCTCGGAAATGGTATCCGCCAAGGCCTCGAAGTTCAACCAAGTTCCGCGGGTTTCAATGGAACGGTCACTCCGCGTTTGAGCAGGGAAAAGGCGTTCCCAACGGCGTTGGTGTGAATGCAAAGTCCCCAGGCCGTGCGTTCGTTTCCCTGCGCCGGCACCACTTCCTGCGGAACTCCACCTACAAACATTTCTCAAAAAGAGCTTGACTGAAGAAATCTCTTCTTGTATTTTGCCGATGATGACTTTTGTTTCAGCCACGGTCTGTTGTCGCCGCAGCCATCTAACGGCTGTGCGGGCCGTGCGTGTGTGCAGACAACTGTAACCACCGAAGCTTGGAAGTTTCTTAGCGGCCCGCTCGCCAAATAGGCAAGCGGGCTTTTTCATTTTCTGCCGGTACCCTTCCCAGGATCCGCCAAAAACATCCTTTGTCAGCATTCGGGACCAAAGCTTCAGGTCCGAGCGCGCATTTGTGCGCAGATTCAAAAAACGGTCAGGGTACCGGAGGAATTTGAAAATGTCGCACCGACTGATTGCTCGCATTTTTCGCATTTTCTTGTTCGCAGCGCTTATTGCGATGGCAAGCGCAAGCCGGCTTCACGCGCAAAATTCACAAGTTTCCGGGCAGATTCTCGATCCAAGCGGCGCTGCCATTTCCAATGCGTCCGTCACGCTGACGCGCGCCGAATCGGGCGACCGCCGCATCGTCGCTTCCGGCCCGGAAGGCTATTACGCATTCCCGCTGCTGCTGCCCGGCCACTACGAGCTGAAGGTGGAGAAGGATGGATTCCAAGCCTACGTGCAAACGGGGATCGTGGTTGAAACGGGCGCGATCAGCAGCATAAACGTCGCACTAGAAGTCGGGGCGGTGACTGAAGACATCACGGTCAACGCCAATCCCCCTCAGTTGCAGACGGAAAGCGCGGCCGTGTCGGCGGTGGTGGAGAATGCGAGCATTACGAATCTTCCCCTGATAGACCGCCGATCGCAGCAATTGCAGAGACTTAACGGTTTCGTTGTGCAAACGAATTCCGGAGCGAATGCTTCGTTTGCAATCGCCGGCGGACGCAGCGACAACGCCAACTACTTCATCGATGGCGGCACCGCTCAGAATTTACTGCTCGGCGTCCCTACTGCTGGATTCGACCCGCCGGTGGAGTCTGTCCAAGAGTTCAACGTCGCTTTGAGCGATTACGCAGCGGAATTGGGACGCTCGGGCGGCGGCGTGGTGCAGATGACGACACGATCGGGAACGAATTCGTTTCACGGTTCAGCGTACGAGTATTTCCGAAACAACGGTCTGCAGGCGGTACCAGACTTCGCCAAGGTGAATCCGGCTCTACACTACAATCTGTTTGGAGCCAGTCTTGGTGGCCCCATCAAGAAAGGCAAAACGCAATTCTTCTTCAACTACGAGGGACGCCGCCAAGTCATCGCCACGCCGCAATCGCTGGCTGTCCCAAGCGCACAGGAACTGACAGGGAATTTCAACGGAATCATTGACCCTGTGACGCATGCGCAGGTTGTTATCAAGAATCCGGCAACCGGACTACCATTTGCAACTAACCAGATCCCGAGTGGTCTCATCGACTCCGTCGGCCAGAATCTGGCAGCGTTCTATCCGCACATCAACGGGACTTCTCCGACCGTTCAGTTCGTCGTCAACGATCCAGCCCAAACCGGCGTTGATGATTACGTCGGCCGCATCGACCATGTGTTCAGCGAAAAGGACCGTATTTTCGGGCGCCTTCTGGGGCAGACCGATCACACGCGAACCGCTTCGGTTTACCCTACACCCGGCGCCGATCCCTTCGCCGCGCTCGTGAAGGACTACAACTACAACGCATCCGGGACGTGGCTTCACAACTTCTCGCCCAACAAGATCAACGAACTGCGCATAACGTACACGCGCAGGCAACTTCTCTCCAATTCGGCCGGCGCAAACACGACGCTGGATTCACAAATCAATCTGCAGACGTTCAATACGAACTACTTCCCGACCGTATTTCTCGCGGGACTCCAGGGCCTTGGTCCTTCTACTTACGCTGCGCTGAAGCAAAGCCCCGCCGTCAACAACGCATATGACGACAACTTCTCCTGGGTGCGGGGCGCCCACCAAATCAAGTTCGGAGGAGAAGTACGGACGTCTTATATGAACTCGACGTTCCCGCTCTATCCCGGCGGATTCTTCCAATTCAACAATGATGGTGCGAGCACGAACACTGCGGCCGGTTCGATCGTGAACCTCCTGCTGGGCAATGTTTACACAGCCACGATCGCCAGCTATGAGACGATTCACTCGGTCTCTGATTCATATGCGGGATTCATCCAGGACGATTGGAAAGTTACGCGCCGTCTCACGCTGAACCTCGGCCTTCGGTACGACGTCGATTCTCCACGCTGGACCGATCCCAACCGCCAGAATTCCTTCAACCCTACCGCAATCAATCCCGTTTCCGGTACGCCGGGGATCGTCACATTCTCCGGAATTAACGGCGTGAGCCGCTACGCGAACGATTGGGACCTTCACAACCTCGGCCCACGAATTGGATTCGCGTACTCCCCGCACGACAATTGGGTCGTCCGCGGTGGATTCGCGATTCTCTACACCGGCGAATACGCGTCCGGAACCCCGCAGGAAGCCAATTTGGGCTATGGCACGAGCGGAACCGCCATCGGAATCTACAATTCCGGGACCGGAATTTTTTCACCGGCATTCGAACTCAACGCTGTCCCGCAGTTCTGGTTCACACCGACCTTGGCCGACCTCACTCCGGGGTTTGGCGCCGCCGCGCCCGGCCGGCCAGCTCGCGCCGTCGTTACCTACTGGGACCCGAATCATGTCAACGGTTACATCTATCAGACTAGCCTCAGCATTCAGCGCCAGTTGAGTCCCAATCTCCTGCTCGACATCAGTTACGTGGGCACGTTCGGCCACAAGCTTCCCGTCTTCAGCACTACGAGCACCGGGGCCAATGCCGGTTACAGCATCAACCAAGTTCCCGACACAGATCTTCCTCTTGTCGCCGCGGATCCCGCAATTGCCCAATCCTTGAGGCCTTTTCCGCAATTCCAAAACGTACAGATTCTCGATCCCAATATTGGCGCTTCCAAATACGACGGGGTCAATGTGGGCCTCGAGAAGCGATACTCGCAGGGGTTCCAGTTTGAGGCGAACTACACGTACTCGCGATTTGAGGATAATGCCGACAGCTACTTGGAGTTAGCAAACTATCCGGGCGACAACAGCTTCACTGATTACTACAACCCGAAGTCGCGATGGGGACTTTCCGGAAGTGACCTGCGAAATCGCTTGATCCTCAGCGGCCTATACGAACTGCCCTTCGGGGAAGGCAAGCGATTCGCCGCCGGGTCGGGCGCCATCAATGAAATCATCGGCGGCTGGTCGTTTGGAACCATCGCCGAGCTTCACACCGGAACGCCGCTAAGTGCGATTGATGCCGTGAACAACACTGGGTCGTTCTCTGACGGCGTCCGCCCTAACCTCGTCGGAAATCCGGTTCTTCCCTCTGGCCAGCGCACGATCAGCGAGTGGTTCAATACGGCAGCGTTCCAGCAAAATCCGCCGTACACGTTTGGGGACGCTCCCCGCACCTTCGGAACCGGTCCCGGGACGGCGCAGATCGATGCTTCTCTGCTGAAAAATTTCTCTCTCTTCGAAAAGGCCAACCTACAATTTCGTGCCGAGGCGCTCAACGTCATCAATCACGCAAATCTAGCCAATCCAAACACCATCTTTGGAAATCCGCTGTTCGGGAGAATCACTGCGCTTCAGCCCGGAAATCAATCACGCATCATTCAACTCGGACTGCATTTGACTTTCTAGAACCGGATCGAATCGGCGTCCGCGTTCTGAAGAATCAAGAAACTCAGGCAAAAGGAGAAAAAACATGTTTGAAAAGAAAGGCGTATCAAGACGGAAGTTCATGGCGTTGGCCGGAGCAACGGCCGGTGTAAGCGCGCTTCCCTTCGCATCCTCCACGCGGGCGGCGAGCCCCGATGATCCGTCGACGATAGCCGAAGACGCGTACATCTGGGGTTTCCCTCTCGTCCTAGTTCAGCGCTATTGGGAAATCGGCCGTGAAAAGCAGATTTCCATAAACCGGTTCACCGGCAAGCAGCATTTGTCGCGTCCGTCCGACAAAATCGTTGGGCCAAACATCGACACTCTTTACGGCTACTCCTGGCTCGATCTGACCAAAGAACCACAGCTGCTCTACGTTCCTGACACGAATGATCGCTATTACTCGATTCAACTTCTCGATGAATACGCCAACACGTTTGCCTACGTCGGCAGACGCGCTACCGGAACAAAGGAGGGGGTCTTCGCAATCATCGCGCCGAACTGGAACGGAAAGCTTCCCGAAGGCGTTCAGCGAATTTATTCGCCGACGAATCTCGGCATCGCATTCACGCGAACTCTCGTCCAAGGCGATTCCGACTTGTCCGCCGCTCAGGCCATTCAGCGCCAGTACGCGCTTTCGCCGCTTAGCAGCTATCCGAACGTTCATGCGTCGGGAGATTTGGCCGATGCGGATCTGAGTCTGTTCCCTATTCTTCAGCTCGACAAGCAGCTGGGGGTCGAGTTCTTCGATGTTCTCAGCACGGGACTTGCTGCCGCTCCTCCCCCAAACGAGGATGGCCCGTCCGTCGACCGCTTCGCCAAACTTGGCATCGCCCCAGGCGCAAAACCCTCTCGGACGCAAGATCCGGCGATAGTTTCAGCGTTGCGTGATTCGGTCCCGGTCGCGGCCGATCGCATCCGCAAAGCTGATTTCTCGACCAACGTGAACGGCTGGTCCACCAACTACAAGGTCACCAATTTCATCAAGGACCCGCTGCTGCGCGCGGCCGTCAATCAGTACGGTCCCGCGACCCACATCGCCCAGGAAGCGCTGTACTTCGGCGCGAAGTCAAACGGGCAATCGCTCAGCGGCGAGAACAAATACGTGTTGAAGTTCCCAGCTGGGCAATTGCCGCCCGTTGATGCCTTCTGGTCGCTCACTATCTACGGCCAGAACTTTTTCTTGGTGGAGAACCGAATCAACCGCTATTCCATCGGGGACCGGACGGCGGGCCTCGTCTACGGATCGGACGGTTCGCTGGAGATCCAGGTTCAAGCCGAGCCGCCGGCGTCGGGCATTTCCAATTGGCTGCCGTCGCCGCCATCTGGCGCGTTTCAGCTCATTCTCAGAACGTACCAACCGAGGCCTGCTCTCTTTAACGGCAACTACAAGATCCCGGCGCTACAGAAGGTCTGAGATCGAGATTGTCGGGATTGAGGAGGCTCTTTCGAGAACTCTTGCGACGAGAGATCTGCATATGAATTGTCAAATAGGAAGGGCTACAGATGAGCGTTCAGGCTCAACCGGAAATCGGTCTTTCTGAGACCATCCTTCCCGTGTTGGAGACGCGCGACTCTAAGGCACCGGCCGCTGCAAGTGGCCTGAGCTTGTTCGCACGCAGGTTGCCAAGGGAGCCTCTGATCCAGTTTCTGTTGGCTGGCGCACTGATCCTGACGACGACCGGCTTTTTGAATCACTTGAAAGCTTATCGCGATCAGCACCACATCGTGGTATCGAGCGCCGAAATCCAGCAGCTTCAGGAAGTGTGGGCTCAGCAGTGGGGTCGTCCACCAGATGGCAAGGAGATGAGCAATCTGATCAAAGAATACATCCGCGAAGAAGTGCTTTATCGCGAAGCGCTGGCGTCGGGGCTCGACAAGAATGACACCATCGTACGAAGACGGCTGGTCGAGAAAATGGAGTTTCTGTCGCAGGAAGGAGCAGCGTCTAGCGAGCCGAGCGAAGCGGATCTTGATCAGTTCTTTCAGAGCAACGGGCAGAAGTACCTGTCTCCTGCCCAGGCTTCCTTCTTGCAAATCTATTTTAGCGCGTCGAAACGGGGCGCCTCCGTGGAAGCGGACGCAGCGCGCGTCCTTGCGGGCTTACGCGTTGGAAATATCTCTGTTGCCCAAGCGATGGCACAGGGCGATCCCTTCATTGCACAATCCGAGTATCCGCTGCAAACCGAAGACGAGATCAAAGACACTTTTGGGAATGAGTTCGCCTCGCATGTCATCGTGCAGCAGCCCGGGGCGTGGGAAGGTCCATACAAATCCAGCTATGGGTTTCACTTGGTCCGCGTATTGCAGTACGCACCTGCGCGGTTGCCTCCATTGGCGGAGGTTCGGCAGCAGGTTACGAATGATCTGAAGACTCATCTGCTGCAGAAGGCAAGCGATTCCTACTACAACGAATTGGCGCAGCGGTATCGGGTAGATGTGGAGAACGTAGTGCAGCCCAACGCCAGCGGAGCAAATCGGCCGTGAACTGGCGAATGGCCGTAAGTATCCTCTTCTTCGTTCTAAGCGGCGCTCCCCTCCGAGCGCATACAAGCCTTCCTGCATATCTCGATCTCCAGCAGAAAGCGCCCGGCACATTTGAGATGCTTTGGAGGCTTCCCACTGCGGAGGGACCGCCCCCCGCCATTTATCCGGTGTTCCCGGAATCTTGTGTGGTACCAGCGAGTCTGGTCACGGAGCAGGATCCCGGCTCGATTATCCAGCGAGGAACGATTCAGTGCGGGTCGAAGGGTCTGGGGGGCGGGAAGTTGGAGATCGAAGGCCTTCCCTTCACCATTCTTGACGTCTTCGTGCGGATCACTTTTGCCGACGGTAAGACCATCACCCAGATCTTGAAGCCGTCGTCCGCCTCTTTCACCGTTTTCGACAGCGGTAATGCAAAGATCGATGCCTTGGGCTACGTGGAGCTTGGCATTGGCCATATCCTCTACGGCATTGATCATCTTCTCTTCGTGCTGGGGCTGCTCCTAATCGTTAAGGCCACGCGACCACTGCTCAAAACGATCACGGCTTTCACCGTCGCGCACACGATCACGCTGGGCCTTGCGACTTTTGGTGTCGTCCATCTCTCGCCGACGCCGATCGAGGCCGTAATCGCGATGAGTATCGTCTTCTTGGCCGTCGAGATTGCGCAATCACAACGCGGCATCATCCGCCTCACGTACAAAAAGCCGTGGCCAGTCGCGTTCGCCTTCGGCTTGCTACACGGTTTCGGCTTCGCGGGCACGCTGGCGCAAATTGGCTTGCCGTCGCATGACATTCCTGCAGCCCTTCTTTTTTTCAACATCGGCGTGGAAACGGGCCAGATTGTTTTCGTAATGGCTTTCCTTGCTTTTGTCCATTCTTTACGCGAACTGGATATTAAATGGCCCGCGTGGTCTTACCAGATTCCGCCGTATGCCATAGGCTCGCTCGCTTCATTTTGGTTCTTGCAACGGATCATGTTGAGCTTCGGGTTTTGACGGACAGGGAGGTATCGCCCAAGTGCATCTGAAAATTCAGATGAAGTCGCATTCGAACATCCCCGCGCAGTGCGCTTATCTAATGGCAGCTCTCGCCTTGGTGGCGACGCCTGCTCTTGCGCACGCGACCACAGGTGTTGCGGTTGGCTTCAAGAGCGGATTCATTCATCCGCTCACCGGTGTCGACCACATTCTCGCGATGGTCGCCGTCGGAATCTGGGGGTCGCAATTGGGCTTGCCGGCGATTTGGCTGCTGCCCGTGACGTTTCCGCTTGTGATGTCGGTCGGCGGTGTGCTGGGAGTGAGAGGCGTTCCAATTCCTGGAGTGGAGATCGGCGTCGCGGCCTCCGCGGTCGTGCTAGGGGCAATGATCTTGCTGGCTGCCCGTCCGCCACTATGGGTAGCAGCGATCATCGTCGGCGCGTTTGCGATTTTTCACGGCCACGCTCACGGGGCTGAGTTACCCCACGCGGCGCGTCCACTTGCATACGGCGCAGGATTCGTCCTTTCTACCGGTCTGCTTCACCTCACAGGCATTTCCTTGGGATCGATCAGCAGATGGCAGTTCGGAGCAAAGGTTCTGCGAGCGGCGGGCGCTGCAATTTCGGTCGCCGGGTTTTTTTTGCTTCTCGCTCTGATAAAGGGAGCATGAGCCTGATCAAGAGATTGAGGCTGATTTTCTCGGCCGCTGCGCTGCTTCTTTTGTCGCCGGTTGCGCTATTCGCCCACCCAATGCAGGGCGTCGGAGATTTCTACGCAGGTATGCTGCACCCGCTGACAGGTATCGAGTGGGTCCTGCCTATGCTCGCGCTCAGTTTACTTGCGGGACAGCAGGGCCGCGAAACCGCTCTTTGGGCCATGGTGGTATTTCCGGTTGCATTGGCCGCGGGTGCGGTCGCTGGATACGTCTTTCCTTCGACCGGCCAGGCGGAGATGCTCAACATTTGCTTGATGGTTGCGCTGGGCCTGCTTGTCGCATGGGCCGGAAGGATGCCGTTGGGATTGTCGGTGGCTTTTGCTGCATCAATCGGACTTACGGTCGGTTTTGCGAATGGCAGCGAGCTCACACCGGCGACTTCGGCCTACCGATTCACTGCAGGGTTGGCTCTTGTTGGATTGCTGGTGATCTCGTACGGAGTCGGTTTTATCCGCTGGCTGAAGGCACCGTGGACAAAAATCGGGGTCCGAGTTGTTGGGAGTTGGATTGCGGCCGTGGGCATTTTGTTTCTCGGCTTGAAGCATTAGACATCTTCGACGCCTTAAGGGAGGCATGCGCCGTGCATCGTAGAAAAGACGCTGTGCGATTTACAGACCGACAGGTTTTTCGATTCCGCTATTTGCTGCTTTCGATGATCATTGTCGTCCTTTGCTCGCCTTTTGCGTCCCTTGCGGTGGCCCAGCAAACAAACGACACGCCGACGCAACCTTCCACCCGCCCTGCTCCCAACCCGCTAAAGAACGCTTATTTCGGCGATCTTCACGTGCATACCAGCTATTCCTTGGATGCCTACACTTTGGATAATCGGAACGATCCACGGAGCGCGTATCGATATGGCCGCGGTGAAGAAGTCGTTCTCCCGGGCGGAATAAAGAGCAAGTTGCGCGTGCCGCTGGACTTCATGGCTGTGACCGATCACGACGTGTGGCTGGGCGAAGTATCGCTGTGCTTGGATCACAGCGACTCCGCATTTAATACGCCCGCGTGCCAGGCGTTGAGAGCGACGGACACGGACCAAAGCTCTTCTGGGAAGGTCATTTTTGGCCTGGCTGCCGCCTTTACGGCTAAGCCCGCCCGGCGCAATGCGAATATCTGCGGTACGGCCGAGCCCACAGAAGACAATAAGTGCTTTCAGCGCGCCCGCAGCGTCTGGCGGCAAATTCAGAAGAATGCCGACGATTACTATGAGCCCGGGAAATTTACTACTCTGTACGGCTTCGAATGGACCGCTGGCTTCGCTCGTGTTGGCATGTTGCACCGCAACGTGATTTTCCGCGGTACGCCAGTTCCGGATTCGATCTACAGCGCTGTTGAACTGAACAATTCACCGGAACGGCTTTGGCAGTGGTTGGGGAAGGCCTGCACGGGTGATTGCCAGGTCATTTCGATTCCCCACAATACCAATTTCGGTTGGGGCATCGCGCTCGACACGAAGAACAGCGACGGCACACCGTTCACCGCGGAAGGGCTCCAGAGGCGGGCGAAAACCGAACCCCTTATCGAGATCTTCCAGATTAAGGGGAACTCGGAGTGCGCTCCCGGCCTCGGCACCAATGACGAGCAGTGCAATTTCGAACAGCTTTTCAAGCCCTGCAAGCCCGGCGAGGACGCGTTTTGCGCCGTGGCGCGGGACTACGTCCGAAACGCGCTCAAGACGGGTCTCGTGCTTGAACAGCAGTACGGAGTAAATCCATTCAAGTACGGTTTCATATCCGACACGGACACGCACTCGAGCGCCCCGGGATCGACCGAAGAAGATCGGTGGAATGGCGGCGGAGGAGTTGGCGATTCCACTCCTCAAGCGCGGCTTTTCAGCAGGACGCTTGAAGAGTTTCCAGTGCCAACGGTTGCGTTCAACCCAGGAGGGCTCGCGGGTGTTTGGGCAGAAGAAAACACGCGCGAGGCCATCTTCGATGGTTTGAAACGGCGTGAAACCTTCGCTACCAGCGGTACGCGCATTCGTGTCCGTTTCTTTGGCGGCTGGAACTACCCGCGCGGTCTGGAGCATCACCACGATGTTGTTGCGGAGGCCTATAAAGGCGGCGTTCCGATGGGCGCGGATTTGCCGTCGCGGCCAGCGAGCGGCGGTGCACCGCGATTTTTGCTCTGGGCCACAAAGGACCCGAGTAGCGCCAATTTGCAGAAATTACAGGTAATCAAAGGGTGGGCCGATGGCACGCAGACGTTCGAGCGGGTGTACGACGTTTCTTGCTCCGACGGCCTGAAGCCAGATGGGAAGACTCATCGCTGCCCCGACAATGGCGCGACCGTAAACCAGGCAGATTGCAGCTATTCGAGTGCCAAAGGAGCAGCCGAGCTGAGCACGACTTGGACGGATCCGGATTTCAAGCCGTCGGATAGGGCGTTTTATTACGTACGCGTCCTTGAGAACCCGACGTGCCGTTGGAGCACCTACGACGCGCACAAGCTGAATGTGCCGGTTCCGGCAGCCGTTTCGGCAACGATTCAGGAGCGTGCCTGGAGCTCACCTATTTGGTATGAACCGAGTCCTGCAAAGCAGTAGATCTTGGGAACAAACGAATTCGGAGAGGTACATGACGAAGCAATACGAAGACAAACCGGAATGGGCGAAGCGTCTTGGCTTGCTCGGGCTGATTGTATTTCTCGCACTTCTTTCCATCGGGACGTCACGCGTCGCGAATGGACAGCAGACAACTAGTCAAAAGGGCATCCGCCAGCGCTCACAAAATGAAGCTGTCTTACTAACATCCGACCAAAAAGAGGCAGATCAAATTGCGGTCTCGTTGCTAAACGATCCGGAAATCGTGGCTGCACGTAATCAGCAACTGGAGAAATGGAAGAACATGCCGAGCTATCAGTTAGACGATGGCAAGTCTACTCTAGATGCGGCGCTAGATGCAGGGCTGCTTTATTCAGTACGCATAGCGGCAAATTACGACCCAGCAAGGCCGACAGTTATTTGGAATCCATCTCCAGCGTATTCATTTAAAGACCTAAGTGTCCCGGACTCGCGTTTTTTTGGCGACGGCGCTGATCGAGTCTATAGATTCATTCCGGCAACTCCAGACTACAGCTATGAAATTCGCGGAAAGCGAAATGCGCGTCCGTCTCGAACAGATTTCAGTTTTGAAACTGCCGGGTCTGTCGGAGGAGCCTCTACGTCTACATTGTGGGGCACTGCAATCGGCATTGCGGCTGACGGAACATTTACCATTACTGCGGATTCTACGCCGGCAAATGGAAGGCGCAACCATTTGACGTTGATCCCCGGCACGAACGTCATATACATACGGGATACGACGACCGATTGGAATGCCCAGTTGCCGAATTATCTTGAGGTAAAGCGGGTAGACGGGAAACCAACGCCGAACGCGCGAACGCGCGTTGTGATCAAACAGCAGGCGGTCGCATTGATCAATAGTCTATTTTCCGCGAACAACCAATTTGCCGAAGGCACTTTTAGACGTCCGCTAAATAGCTTCACATTTCAGGTGCGCAGTCAATCGGATGGACTTCCGGGGAACGGCGGGGCTATCAGCCCATTTTCGCTGGCGGATGATGAGGCTTTAGTCGTAACAATTGATCCGTCAAGTGCTCAATACGCAGGGTTTCAAACTTTAGATCCTTGGACAAGATCCGTTCAATATTTGGACAATACAAGCAGTCTCTCTCAGAACCAAATCAAGGCGAATTCCGACGGCACCTATACTTACATCATATCCGCCAAAGACCCGGGATATTACAACTGGCTGTCTACCGGCGGATTGCACCGCGGGATAGCGCTACTGCGCCTTGAATCGTTTACAAGAGCAGTCGATGGAAATAATGTCATTAGGTTCGTCAAAGTGGTGAAGCTTTCCGATCTCGCTTCCGCTCTGCCCGCCGGTTCCGTACAAGTAACCGCCGCTGAGCGGTCTGCGCAATTGTTCGAACGTAGGGCTGGATGGCAACAGCGATTGGAAAGTCCGTTGCGCTAAGAGCCCTGCATAAATCTGTGCATCCCATGGCGACGATTCAGGAGCGTGCCTGGAGCTCACCTATTTGGTATGAACCGAGTTCTACAAAGCAATCGATCGTCGATTTGAATTGCCGATTCGCGCAACCGATCCCGGACGGAGGCGGCGCAGAATAGCTCGAAATTTGCGGGCGCGTTTCAGCTCGTGCTCAGGACGTATCAACCGAGACCTGCTTTATTCAACGGCAGCTACAAGATTCCATCGCTGCAAACGGTGTAGTCGGCGCTCCGCTCGCGAGCGCGAGAAAGGGGGGGCGGACTTCGACGTCTGCCGCGACGATTTCGCAGCAGATTCAGTTCGTCCTGAAGGCGATTTTCTGATCCCCACGGGCCTGGCCGGCGACCTGTTTGAGGCGGCGGCCGGACCACGTCCTATCTGCATCTTCGAAGCGGGTCTCCAACAAGAGTGCAGACACGCGCCGACGTGAGCGTGTCAGCGTATCCAGGCGTGAAAAATTATGGGGCGCTTGTCTGAGTGAAGTGAAGAGCAAACTTGGAAAGGAGCAGATTGATCTGCGTGGTGTAATCCACTTGGATGTCATAGTGGACCGTGAACCCATTGAGATGTTTTTGCAGCGTGATCTGTTCTGGCTGCAGACGAAGGCCGTGTTCAGCGGCGGTCGTGATGACTTCGTTGCGAATCTCGTCATCCGATTTGGGCGAATTGAGCCCGCTGTTGACGCCATTCTGCGCGCCCACGTCTCTCAGATCGTCGTGCAGCTCATCATTGGCGATTTCAGCTGCCGCGAACTGCCAGCCAACAGCGACCGCCATCGCTCCAATTGCCAACCCGATGATAACCAGAACCTTTCGCATCGCGCACCCTGAAGATCATCGTAGTTAAGCGTGGCCGCACTCATCAACATGATAAACAGGCCGGATGTGGCGTATCGGTCAAGCGAGAGGCCGACTTGACAGAACTCGCCCGGTCGTATTAGCTAGCACGCGTAATCATTTCAACTAAGGACTCTCCATGACTGCGATTCGGTCCTTGTGTGCGGCGAGTTTGACTGCGATGCTGGCGGCGCTTTGCGGGAGCGCATTCCTGGCACGCGCACAAGAAGCTCCGCCGGCGCCAGGGCCGCCGAACGCGGCGCAGGGATCGCCGGCCGACAAGTTGACGCCGGACGACATCGCCATGGGCAAGCAGCTCTTCGCCGCGAATTGCGCGAGTTGCCATGGTGTGGATGCAAGCGGACAGCTCGGACCGAATCTTCACGGCGTCGTGCAGAGGCTGGGTGAGCAAGGAGTGTTCGGCGTGATTCGCAACGGACGCGGTGGGATGCCGCCGGTGTCGTCGATCAACGATCAGCGCGTGTGGCAGGTGGTCGGATATGTGCGCACGCTGGGCGAATCAGGTTCGATGGAAGCAGCGACGGGCGATCCCGCGAAAGGCAAGGAGGTGTACGCTGCGAACGCGTGCGCGACGTGCCACACGATCGGTATGACCGGCGGAGGAGTCGGTCCGCAGTTGACGACGATCGGGCGAATGCGCGCGCCGAAATACCTGCACGAGTTTCTGCTCGATCCGGGGAAGAATCCTCCGGCGGATATGATGCTGCCGGAGCGCGCGGGGAACACTGGCTACCTGCTCGTGCACGTGGTGACGAAAGACGGGCACGAGATGACGGGCATTCGCGTGAATGAAGATACTTTCGAGCTCACGTTGCGGGACGTGGGCGGGCATTTCTACACGTACGACAAGACGAAATTGAAGACGATCGAACCGCAGCCGGGGAAAAGCGTGATGCCGAGCTACAGCAGCCTTTCGGCGACCGATCTGGACAATCTGGTCGCGTATCTTTCCAGTCTGAAGGGGGCCCAATGAGAACCGTTGATTCTGCTGCCACACTCTTCCGAGACCATTCGGAACCGAGCAGAGGCAACCGCCGTTCCGGCGCCGAGATTCCTCGTCCTTCGCCATCCCGCTCGATTTCCGTGCGACGGGAGGAAGAGGGCGCGGAAATCGAGCCGCTCTGTCCTCGGAATGACAAGCGCGCGGGATTGGGCCGGCAGGTCAACAGGCTGAGAGCCGCCCGATGCGTCTTTGCGTTGCTGGCAATGGCCTTTGCGGTTCCGAGTTTTGGGCAGGTGACCTACGAGCGGCTGAAAAACGCCGGCGCCGAGCCGCAGAACTGGCTGACGTACGGCGGGAACTACAGCGCACAGCGGTTTTCGGGGCTGAAGGAGATCACGCCGGAGAACGTAGCGAATCTGCGCGTGGCATGGGCGTACCAATTGCGCGGAGGCGGCGTGATGGAGTCGTCGCCGCTCGTTGTGGACGGGATCATGTACGTGACCGAGCCGCCGAGCAATGTGACCGCGCTCGACGCGCGCACGGGAAAGCCGCTGTGGCATTACGTTCCGCCGGTGCCGCGGGACTTCATTCCGGTCGGGCTGTTTCCGACCAATCGCGGAGTGGCGGTGCTCGATGACAAAGTGATTCTCGCGACCATCGACGATCACCTGATCGCGCTGGACGCGAAGAGCGGCGTCGTCCGCTGGAATTCGCTGATCGCCAGCAAGGATGAGGGCTACGCGATCACGCAGGCACCGCTGGCAATCAACGGGAAGATCGTGGTGGGAGTCGGCGGAGGCGATGCGGGCGCGCACGGGTTTCTGAGCTGCTATGACGCGAAAGATGGGAAGCTGCTGTGGCGCACATACACGGTGCCGCGGAGCGACAGCGATCCGGGCGCGGACACGTGGGCGGAGGGGAGCTGGTCGAACGGCGGCGGCACGACGTGGAACACGGGCTCGTACGATCCAGAACTGAATCTCGTTTATTGGGGGACGGGGAATCCCGCGCCGGATTGGAACGGCGAGGGGCGGATGGGCGACAACCTGTTCACCTGCTCGATGATTGCGCTCGACGCGGACACGGGAAAGATGAAGTGGTATTTCCAGTTCACGCCGCACGAAACGCACGACTGGGATGCGGCGGAGCCGCCAATTCTCTTTGACGCGACGATAAACGGAAAGCCGCGCAAGCTGCTGGCGCAGGCGAATCGCAACGCGTTTTACTATGTGCTGGACCGCACCAACGGTGAGTTCATTGCGGGCGTGCCGTTCGCGAAGCAAACGTGGGCGAAGGGACTCGATGCGAAGGGACGCCCGATCAAGATGCCCGCGGAGCAGATCGAGCCGAGCGTCGAAGGGACGCTCGTGTACCCGTCGCTGACCGGTGGGATCAACTGGACGAGTCCCTGCTACAGCCCGCTGACGGGGCTTTTCTATGTGAACGCGCGCGACGGATTTGCGTATTACATCAAGGGCGAGAGGAAGATGGCGCCAGGCAACTCGGTGGGAGTTATCGGGGGCGGTGGCGGCGGCGGACGGATGAGCGGTCCCGATGAGACGACAACATGGATTCGCGCGCTCGAGGCGACCACGGGTGAGAAGAAGTGGGAATACAAAATGGTGGGCGATTCGTGGACGGGCGTGCTCGTGACGGCGGGCGGGCTGGTCTTTTCGGCGGATGCGGCGGGAAACTTCTTTGCGCTGAACGCAAACACGGGCGAGCCGCTATGGCATTTGCTTCTGGGGGCGGCGGTGCGGTCGAATTCGGTGTCGTATGCGGTGGATGGCAAACAGTACGTCGCTGATGCGGCCGGGAACACGCTGTTCGTGTTCGGCCTGCCGTAGAACATCCGAGACGGGAGGGTTCTGCAAGGGCAAAAGCAGATCCCCCAGCCCCATCCCCGACCGGGAACCCGGGGCTGGGTTCCCTTCCTGCGTCAGGGCAGGGGGGATGACAATGTGGTGGATGGCGAACGGTTGCCAAGAAACTTTGCCGGGCATAGCGATGCTATGCCCCTACGAAACCATCTCGTGTGCGCGACCGAAGTGCTGTGAAGTGGATGCCCCACGAGTTTTGACGACGGCATGATTCTTTGAGCGGCCGACAAATGGAGAGTGTATCGGCCGCTTCTCTTTGGGGGGAGTTTTCATGAATTCACGTCGCTGGTTGTACGCCGTCGCATTGATTCTGGCCGTTGGGTTCCTGGGACGAGCGCCGTCGGCAAGCGCTCAGTTCCCGCCGCAAACGCCGCCGCCGCACAAGCCGCATCCGCCGGCGACACCGGAGAGTGTTGCCAAAGGGAAAGAACTGTTTCAGGGGACCTGCGCGAATTGCCACGGCATCGACGGCAGCGGAGCGAATGGCCCCAACATTCAAAATGCAGCGGCGAACTGGGGACCGGAGGGCTTGTACACCAGGATGACCTCGGGAGCCATCGGCACCGCGATGCCCAACTTCACCTTTCTCGGCGACGACAAGATCTGGGAAATCGCCGACTACGTCAGCTCGCTTGGGCAGCACGGCTCCGGGGTGCAGCTCGGAGACCCGCAAAAAGGAAAAGCCATCTACGAGGCGAACGGGTGCGCGACGTGCCACAGCATTGCGGGGCAAGGCGGCGACATAGGACCGGACCTGACGACAATCGGCACGCAGCGCGCTGCCGGACTGCTGCGCAGCGAGCTGCTCGATCCCGGCGCGAATCTTCCGCTGGACACGGCGGGACTATCGGAGCGGTCGGCGTATCACGCCTATCAGATGTATCGCGTGACGATGACAGACGGCAAGCAAGTCGAAGGGATGCGCGTGGATGAGGATTCGTTTTCGATTCAGTTGCGCGATGCGAAGGGCGCGCTCCATTCGATTCAAAAGTATGGCGTGCGGAAGGTCGAAGAGGTTCCCGGCAAGAGTGTCATGCCCAGCGCCAAAGGAAAGCTTTCCGACGAGCAAGTGAACGATCTCGTCGCATATCTCGCGGGCCTCGGAGGTGCTCAATGAGAGCTGCCAAACTGATTGCGGGCGGCGTCATGCTATTGGCGGCGCTCGCAGGCACGCGATCGAGGGCGCAAAACGTGACGTATGAAGACATCTTGCACTCCACGAGTCATCCGGAGAACTGGGTGACCTACGGCGGGAACTACGCGTCGCAGCGGTTTTCCGAGTTGAAGCAGATCAACACGGAAACCGTGAAAGATTTGAAAATGCAGTGGGTATACCAGTCGCGCCAGCAAGGGATTTTCGAATCGTCGCCGATCGTGGTGAACGGGATGATGTACGTGACGGAACCACCGACCACGGTGACGGCACTCGACGTTCGCACTGGGCGGCCAGTCTGGAGATGGACGGCCAAGCTGCCGAAGAATTTGCTGACGATCGGCCTCTTCCCTACCAATCGCGGCGTGGCAATTCTCGGCGATACAGTTTACGTGGCGACGATCGACGCGCATCTGGTGGCGCTGGACGCGAAGACGGGAGATCAGCGCTGGACCGTCGAGATCGGGAAGAACGAGGAAGCCGTGGCAATTACGCAGGCGCCGCTGGCGATCAACGGGAAGATCATCGTGGGGATGGGCGGCGGCGAGGCCGGCCTGCGCGGATACATCGATGCCTACGACGCGAAGGATGGTCACCGGCTGTGGCGACTGTATACGATTCCACAAGCGGGCGAACCGGGCGTGGAAACGTGGGAAGGAGACAGCTGGAAGTATGGCGGCGCGACCACGTGGAACACAGGCGCGTACGATCCGGAGCTGAACACGATTTATTGGGGCACCGGCAATCCCGCACCCGATTGGAACGGCGACATGCGCAAGGGAGACAACTTGTATTCGTGTTCGCTGCTCGCCATCGACGCGGACACAGGCAAGATGAAATGGTATTTCCAGTTCTCGCCCCACGAGACGCACGACTGGGATGCATCGGAGCCGCCGATTCTTTTCGACGCGACGATCAACGGCAAGAAACGGAAGATCGTGGCACAGGCAAACCGCAATGCCTTCTATTACGTGCTGGACCGCGAGACCGGCGAATTTCTGGCGGGAAAGGCATACGCAAAGGAAACCTGGGCGAAAGGACTCGACGCCAAGGGACGGCCCATCGAGCTCGCGAATATCGATCCCACGCCGCAGGGCAACCTGATCTATCCGAGCATCACGGGCAGCGTGAACTGGACGAGCTCGTCGTATAGTCCGCTGACCGGGCTTTTCTACGTCGACACGCGCGAACAGGGCGCGTACTACTACAAAGGCCATCCGACCATCTCGCCGCACAACCCACTGGATATTGGGGGAGGCGGCGGGCAAAAGGTGGTCGGCGGCGACGATGCCTACAGCGTCATTCGAGCGCTCGAAGCGACGACCGGCGATTTGAAGTGGCAGTTCAAGATGGTGGGCGATTCGTGGACCGGAACGCTGGTGACAGCTGGCAACCTCGTCTTCTGCGCGGATGCGGAAGGCAATTTCTTCGCGCTCGATGCGACAACGGGAAAGCCACTATGGCACGTGCAACTGGGGAATTCGTTGCGAGCAAATCCGATCACGTATTCGGTGGACGGCAAGCAGTACGTGGAAGCGGCGGCTGGGAATTCGGTGTTCGTTTTCTCGTTGCCGTAGGACAACGGTTTGTAGCGGGAGGGCAGCATCCAGCCAGGCTCTGCTGCCGGCACGGGGTATCGTGCCTTTACGACGGGTGGACTTTTCGCCAAACGCCGAATTCGTGCGCTTCCTTTCTCCGCACGTGTAAAATCCCCGCATGATCAAGATCATTCAGAGATTCACAAAGAGCGCGCTGCTCGCGGCGCTGCTCTTCTCCTGTCAGATTGCGGCCGCGCAGACACCAGCTCCGAGCAGTCAGCCTCCCCAGCAGTTCGCTGATTTCGGCGATTTCAAATTGCAGAGCGGCGCCGTGATTCACGGCTTCCGGCTCGGCTACCGCACGCTGGGCAAGCTCAACTCCACGAAATCCAATGCCCTCCTCTGGTCGACGTACCTCGGGGGCCGGTCCGAGGACCTTTTGGAGTACGCGGGGCCGGGAAACATCGCGGACACGTCCAAGTACTTTGTGATCCTCGTCGATTCGATCGGTAATGGCCTCTCGACTTCGCCGTCCAACAGCACGACTCAGCCGCGGATGCGCTTTCCCGAATTCAGCATGCGCGACATGGTGGAGTCGGAATACCGCCTCGTCACGGAGGTATTGCACCTGACGCATCTGCACGCAGTCATGGGATTTTCGATGGGAGGGATGCAGACGTTTGAGTGGGTTACGGCTTACCCCGACTTCATGGACATCGGCGTTCCGATGAACGGATCGCCACAGTCGACCTCGTACGACAAGCTTTTGTGGACCGCGGAGATCGACGCGCTGACTCTCGACCCGAACTGGAAGGACGGCAACGGCACAGGCCCGATGACGCAGGGGTTTGCTCTCTACAACGAGATCGCGTCGATGAATCTGACTTCACCGGCAAAGCGCGTGGCAGAGACACCGACAGGGGATTTCGACGCGTTCCTTGCGGAAACGAGAAAAAGCGCCATCGGCGACGCGCGGGCGGTCTGCGACGCGATCCGCCAGCGGGAAGCCATCCGGTCGCTCGATATTCCCGGGGAATACGGCATCACGCTCGACCAGGCAGCGCGGCGCACGCGCGCGAAGCTGCTCGTGGTCCTCACCCAACAAGACCACATCGTGAATCCCGGGCCGGCGCGAGGGTTTGCGAAAGCGATCGGCGCGCCGATTCTGACGCTCGATTCAACGTGCGGGCACCTCAGCCTGGACTGCCTGTCGATCGGCCCGATTGTTTCGCAATTTCTGGCCGACCCAACCAGCGTCCAATCCACGACGCTGCGCGATCCGGGAAAGCACTAGCATCCTGTTTCACGCTGCGCCGGACCGAAAAAGGCTGCCAGCAAAGCGCTCTGGAGTTCCCTGCTCGGCTAGTGCGTTGTTTTTTTGTGCGATAGCTTGAGGATCACTTCGATGTCGCGGCGAGAGTCGAAGCTCGAGATGGTGCGGGTTGTGGAGGTTAGATCGTCGTGCTCGGCGTGGACTTCGTAGTCGGCATTGGGGTCGAGACCGCTGAAGCGGTACGTGCCGGAGTCATCGGCGATGCGAGTGGTGACGGACTGCGTTCTGACGTTGAGAAGATAGATGACGCTCGAGGGAACGGGATTGTCGTCCTTGTCGACCGCGGAGCCGTGAACCGTGCGAAGCTGAGTTTCGGCTTTTTTATTCTGGGCGCCGGTGGAAACGACTAGGGCTACGGCGAAAATCGCAAGCAGCGTAAGCGGGAGCCGTCCGCTCATACTGGATTTGACGTGCGCTGCCAAGGTCGGGATGCCCCGGCAGGGAGTTTGGAAGCGCTATTCTTCGTCCTCTTCTTCATCGTAGCCGGACTCTTCCTCGCCTTCTTCCTCATCTTCCTCGTCGTCGGACTCTTCCTCGCCCTCTTCTTCCTCTTCATCTTCGTCGGAAAGGACGTTGAGGTGGACGGGATGCGTCTGCGTGACTTCGAGCTCGACTTCGCACTCCGGGCAGGTCAGAATTTCGCCCTCTTCGACTTCATCTTCGTCCAAGTCGATTTCGGCGTCGCATTCCGGGCACCTAGTCACAGGAATCTTTCCTCCTCGGGCGATCTTGCAACAGACGGCGTATTATATAACGCTCGTGTCAAGCTTTGTGGCGGAGGTTGGCGTAAAGATGGCGGAGAGCCGCGAATATCCGGCGCGGCCGCTGGTTGGGGTGGGCGGCGTGGTGATTTCCGGCGGACGCGCCCTGCTGATCCGGCGAGGAGGGCCGCCGCTGGAAGGCCAATGGTCGATTCCCGGGGGAATGCTCGAGGTCGGCGAGACACTGCTGGAGGGCGTGAGGCGCGAGCTGCTTGAGGAAACCGGGGTGGAGGTCCAAGTCGGCGAGCTCATCGAAGTGTTCGAGCGCATCAATCTCGATCCCGGCGGGAAGGCGCGCTACCACTTCGTTGTGCTCGACTATTTGTGCGAGGCGCTTCGAGGCGAGGCGCGCGCGGGAAGCGACGTGATCGATGTCGCGTGGGCCGCGCCTGAGGAGCTGGCGAAATACGCGCTCACGGAAACTGCTACGCGCGTGATTTTGAGAGCCTTCGATATGGCGCGCGAGCGCCGCGTGGCAGAAAAGACAGACTAGCTGGCAGCGGCTTCGGGCAAGCGACCGAAACGGCGTTCCCGCCCGAAATAGTCCTCCACGGCGGCCTCGAGATCCCTGACGTCGAAATCGGGCCACATGCGCGGCGTGAAGTGAAGCTCGGCGTAGGCACATTCCCACAGCATGAAATCGCTGAGCCGCTGTTCCCCGCCGGTGCGAATCAGAAGGTCCACGTCGGAAACCGGCCCGCCTGCATTCGTCACCTGGCCGAGGCGGCGGGCGAATTCCCGATCGGAAACCTCCAGGCTTGAGAGCATCCAGCAAGAGGCGCGCAAAATCGCTTCACGCGAGGAATAATCGAGCGCGATGCGCAGATCGAGCGCGCGGCCCGCGGAAGTCTGACGCTCGGCCGATTCGATCGCTTCAACGAGGCTGCGCGGAATGCGATCGCGACGGCCAACCACGCGCAGCCGAATGCCCTTCGCAGCGCATTCCGGGGCATCGGTGCGAAGAAAGTCTTCCAACAGGGCCAGCAGAGAGTTCACTTCGGGTGATGGACGCTCCCAATTGTCCGAGGAGAAAGCGTAGAGAGTCAGTGTACCTATGCCCAGTGACGGAGCAGCGCGTACGATACGGCGAACCGCAGCGACTCCGGCGCGATGTCCTTCGGAACGCGCTAAGCCGCGCGCGGCGGCCCAGCGGCCATTGCCGTCGAGTAGTATGGCGACGTGAATTTTGGGAGCGGGAATGACTCGTGCGGCGCTATTGCCCATGGGTGTTTGAAGAATTGCCTCTCTACCCTTCCCGCGTGGCGCGGATCAGGGCTTCCATATGATTCAGATAATCTTCAAGCGCGCGGCGTCCTGCAGGAAGTAGCTTGTATTCGGTCTTTGGGACGCGCCCGGCAAACGATTTTGTGCAACTGATATAGCCGGTATCTTCCAGCTTGCGGGCGTGTACGCTCAGGTTGCCGTCCGTGACGCGCAGCAGCTCTTTGAGTTCGTTGAACGTCAGGGAGGCATTGACGGCGAGTGCGCTCAGAATCGCGAGGCGCGTCCGCTCGTGAATGACACGATCGAGACTCGTGGCCGCCGCGTTAGCCGGCAGCGCACTCGGCGCGCCGCGTTTTCCTTTTTCCTCCCGCGTGCTGCGGAAAGCCCCCGATTTAGCCGCCATACTTCCTCGCGATTACTCCGCCGAAAATCAAGTGCAGTCCGCCAAATCCGCCGCCGAGCAGCGCGTTGCCCCAACTGGCCGGGCAAAACAACGCGACGGCACCCAGAACCATGAAGCAGAGGCCCATCAGCGGCACGATGCGAATTGAAAAGGCGCCGCCCGTCACCACGGCAGTTCCGTAAAGGAGGAGCCAGACGCCCGGCACGGCATCGAGCGATCCGGCACGCGCCAACACCAACGTCAACAGCAATCCGACAAACAGCGGCGGCGCAAAGCTGTACACAAAGCGCCGACCCGGGCCAGAGAGCAGCGCGGTTCCTGCTTCACGAGCTTTCGTGTAGGTGGTCCAGACGGCGATGGCGATGGCCAAGGCCGCTTCGCAGATCCAAGTGAGCAACCAGGCGAAAGACGAGGTCTGCCGAGAAGCGATCACGGCAGCTCCCAAAGCCGTAATGCCCATGGCGATGCCACCCCATCCCGGGACGGCCGTGAAGGAGGTGGCGCGCTCCATCGTCTCGCGGATGAAGCGAATGTTGTCGCGGGCACGGTCGTCCAGCGCGACGGGGTCCACGGAGCGAGGCCGACCGGAGCCGTACGGAGGCATGGCAATAGGGTAGCAAGCACCTGCGGATTGTCAAGTACTTTGCGATGTAAAGTTTCCGTCACACAGCAGAAATGGCCTGGAAACCCATCAGAGGGGTTCGGATTGCTTCCGGGACGATTGGGCGACGGCATACCGGCCTAGAAGCCAATTCCAGCGGATATAAATCAGGTCTGCGAACATGAGCAGGCTGTCGCGCAAGACGTGCACCTTGGTGGCCGGATCGTGCGCCCAGCGGACTGGGACCTCGATCGCGCGCAGGCCGTGCCGCCGGGCGAGGAAAAGGATCTCGGGATCGAAACCGAAACGCTCAATGCGCTGCTGCTCAAAAATGACCCGGCAGCGAGGAAGAACGAACGCTTTGAAGCCGCACTGCGTATCGTGAAACGGCAGGCCAGTGAAAATGCGCACGAATCCATTGAAAATGACGCCGGCCACCTCTCGAAAGCGCGACTGGCGAACCGAGATGAGAGACCGATCGATCGCCCGCGAACCAAAGGCGACGTCGTAGCCCGCCCGGATCGCAGAGAGCACGTTGCGGGAGTCCTCGATCGGCGCTGACAGATCCGCGTCTGTGAAAAGCGCGATGCGGCCTCGAGCTTCGAGCATGCCATGGCGAACGCTGAAGCCTTTGCCGCGATTCACGCCATTCGAGACAAGGCGGAGATACGGCATTTCCCGGGCGAACTCGCGCACGATCTCTGGCGTGCCGTCTGTTGAGCCGTCGTCCACGACGATCACTTCGATTCCGGATGTACCCAGCGGCGTAGTCGCGAAATATTCGCGGATGCGTGAAAGCGTCCGACCCAGGCGCTGCCGCTCGTTATACGCGGGGATGACAATGGAAAGTTCCGGCGCGCGGGCGTTCATTTGCAGCCGCGAATCTGGCGAGCAACCATCTCGCGGCGCAGCGCCTCGAAGTGTGGTCGGATGTATGGGCCACCGAAAGCGTATCTACTCATTCCGACGACATACCTCACAAACGGCGGGAGAAGCTCCTTGTCTCCGCGAAATTATCATAGCGGAGCGGAATGCTGCCACCAAGGACCAGAGAGGCGCGCCCTATCGTCCTACCCATGAGAATGGGCCCGTGACGGCAGACATTCGCTTCGCTATGATCTTTGCCGCGCCGTCAGAGCTAGCGCACAGGAGATTCGAATGAAATTCGCCCTCGTAATGTTAGCTGCACTGTACCTAGCGAGTCCGACTCTGGCGCAACTGCCGGCGCCTGCCACGCAGCAGAAGTCGCCGCAGCACCAGCCCGGCGTAGCGGCGCCATCCCCGGCGACTTCTCGCGGGCAGGACGCGGCGGCCAAACCTGCTGCCATCGGGTCCGAAGACAAGGTTGATCCCGCAAAGGAAGCGGCGATCCGCCATTTGATGGACATCACACAAACGGTCAAGCTGGGCGACAACATCGCGACGTATCTTGCCGGGCAGGTCCACGACGGGGCGAGCCACGCGATTGCACCCGAAAAGCTGCCGAAGTTCATGGACACATTTAACGAGAAATTTACAGCCACAGCGGCGAGTGCAAAGGTAACCGAGGCCATCGTTCCCATCTACGCGAAGGCCTTTTCGATGGAAGAGATTCAGGGACTGATTCAGTTTTACGAATCGCCGCTCGGCCAGCGCGTGGTGAAAGTGCTCCCCGATGTGGAGCGGCAGTCGCAGACAGCGGGAATCGAGATCGAGCAGACGTCTGCGCTGAAGGTTCTTCGGGGCATGGAAGACGATTACCCCGAGCTGAAGCAGATCCTCCCGCCGGAAAGCGGGCAGACCGCGCCTGGAGCCAATGCTGCCCCGGAGCCAACGCCCTCTCCGTCGCCTGGCCCGACCCCGAAGTGAACTTAGATCGCTGAACAGAAATTCGAGCAATGCCTCAACGCTGCGACTGGCGCGAAAACTGAACGAAAGAGGGACGGGCCAGCTATAATCCTGTGCCCATGAGCGTGCCGACAGCGACAGACTGGTCTCCGCTGTGGATCTCGCTCGAAACCAGCCTCACGGCAACGCTGATCACGCTGGTCGCGGGGCTCGCCGCCGCGGCATGGCGCGAAAGGCGCTCCGGCCCGGCGATGGCTTTCGTGGACGGGGTGTGCCTACTACCGCTTGTTCTGCCTCCGACTGTGGTTGGCTTTTTCCTGCTATTGCTTTTCGGGCGCAATGGCCCCCTCGGCAAATTGCTGCTGAAAATGGGGACAACAGTGGTCTTCTCCTGGCCCGCCACGGTGATCGCGGCGGCGGTTGTTTCGTTTCCTTTGATGTACCTCACGGCGCGAGCGGCGCTGGAACAGGTGGATGCGCGGCTGCTGGAAGCGGCGCGGACGATCGGCGCGTCGGAGTGGCGCGTCTTCCACGAGATCGCGCTGCCGCTGGCATGGCCAGGGGTACTTGCCGGAACGATCCTCTCATTCGCACGCGCTCTCGGGGAGTTCGGCGCCACGCTGATGCTCGCCGGAAACATTCCCGGCAGAACCGCGACGATTCCGATCGCCATCTACTTCGCAGTGGAGGCCGACGACATGCGAAGCGCGGTGGCGTGGTGTGCGGCAGACGTCGCGATTTCGCTCGCGTTGCTTAGCGGGCTCTACTACTGGACGCACGCGCAGGGCCCGGCGCGCTGGGCGCGGCGCTGACATGGCACTCGAAGTCCAGATTGAAAAAAAACTGGCGGAGTTCGCGCTGAACGTGAAGTTCTCCGCGGATGACGCGCCGCTGGCTATTTTGGGACCATCGGGCTCGGGAAAGACGATGCTCCTGCGGTGCATCGCAGGCATCGAGCGCCCGAATCGCGGCAGAATCGTACTCGGCGACAGAGTCTTACTTGATACCGAACGCCGGGTGCGCGTGCCGGCTCGTGACCGGCGGGTGGGCATGCTCTTTCAGCATTACGCTCTCTTCCCGCATCGCACGGTGGCGGAGAACGTTGCATTTGGCCTGCAGAGTCTGTCGACGGGCGAGCGAGATTCCCGCGTGCGCAGCCTGCTCGAACGGGCGCACGCGCGTGAACTGGCAGAGCGCTACCCCCGGCAGTTGTCAGGCGGGGAACAGCAGCGCGTGGCGCTGGCACGCGCGCTAGCCGTCGAGCCGGAGGCGCTGCTGCTCGACGAGCCGCTGTCGGCGCTCGATACGCACCTGCGAAGCCAGATGGAGGCGCAGCTTCACGAGACGTTCCGCGTGTATCGCGGGCCGGCCCTGCTGGTGACGCACAACCTTGAGGAAGCCTATCGGTTGAGCGAGCGGCTTTTAGTGCTTTCACGCGGGCGCGTGGCCGCACTCGGGCCGCGGGAAGAGGTTTTTCGCCATCCGCCGAGCGTCGAAGTGGCACGACTGACGGGATGCAAGAATTTCTCCCGGGCGCTCGCGATTTCGGGCGACACGATCGAGGCGAGCGATTGGGGTTGCCAGTTGCGCGTCAAGCAGGCGTTTTCGCGCCCGCCAGCGCACGTAGGGATTCGCGCGCACCACATCGATTTCGCCGAATCTTCCGGTGGCGCACCGACGGAAGACAATGTATTCCCGTGCTGGCTCGTCCGCTCGTCGGAGACGCCTTTCCGCATCACCCTCTATCTGCGCCTACACAAACCAGCCGACGAATCCGGCAGCTACGATCTGCAAGCCGAGGTGTTCAAGGAAAAGTGGGAGCGGTTTCGGAACCACCCGCTGCCGTGGCACGTGAGACTCTCAGCGGACTCGCTCTTTCTCATGCCTGAATAGGCCGGACCTATTTCAAGTGCTTGACGAACTTGACATCGAAACCGTAGGTGCCGTTGATATCGCGCAGAAATTCGACCGAGAGCCCGCGACGCAGCGTGTATTCCACCTGAATCAACTGATACTGGTTCGAGGTGGCGGCGTTCGTCGAATAGGTGATTGAAAGGTCGCGCGTCACTTGCTCCTGAATCGTGACGCGAGCGGCGGCGTTGGATTCGGTCGCGGTGCCTGCGACGAACGGGTCGACGCGGAACGAGCTGATGCCGAACAGGTGCTCGATGCGGCCGCCGATTCCGCTCGAAATCGCTTCGGAAAGCAAGGCTGTGGCGCCGTAGTTCTGCGCCGCGCCGGGCTGCGCGCGCAGGGCCGCTCCTTCACCCGGACTGCCGAGCGCGAGCAACGCGACGATGTCCGCATCGGGCAACGGCGGATCGGACCGATAGTTCAGGGAAAGATGGCTGGCAGGGCCGGAAAAATCGATTGTGACTTCATACTGGTTGATCGTCGAGGTGGCTTCGACGTTGAGCACGGGGTCGAGGCGAAACGGGTTGGAGAAATTGATGTCGCCTCGCGTCAGTTCGAAATTGTTACCGCGGAAAGGCATTTCGCCGCTGAGCAGATGAATGTTGCCGAGCAGGACGGGCCTGTCCCAAGTGCCGCGGAGGCGGACGTCACCATCCACCTCGACATGCGCGCCAGTCCATTCGATGCGCGCACCGGGCGTGGTGCGTCCCTCCACGTCGAATGCGAGGTTTTGCAGAAACGGCGAAGTGGACGTGGGGCCAGACGTGCTCTCCGAGGAGGATGCGAAAAACGCGGCGACGTCCACGCCCTCGGCGAACAGCAGCCGTTCCACCTGCACATGCCCGCTGACGAGGGCGGCGTCGCTGGTACCGGAAAGCTGCAGCGACCCGCCGGCGAGCCAGCTCATGCCGACCGGATAGCGGATGCGAACGGTCGAAGTCGTCGCGGTGACCTGGTACCGCACGGGTCCCTCGCCATACGTCACGTTCCCGCTGAGCGTCAATTGCCCTCCGCCGGCTTCAGCGGTAACGCGGTCGAAGAGAAGCCGGCTTTTGTCGAAGACGAAATCGCCATTCACGTTGCTCAAGCCGACGGGAAAATCGGCATAGGTAGCTGAGGCGCCTCGCACCGTGGCTCTGCCCGTCACTCGCGGCTGGGCCATAGTTCCCTGCACCGAAACGTTCACATCGGCCCGGCCATGCGCGTTGAGATCCGGCAGAAAACCGGCGACAAGGCGCAGGTTCGCGCCTCCGGAGATGGAGAAATCGACCCGGCGATCGCGGTCGAAGCGCGCCGAGCCGCTGAGCTGCAAGTCTGTGTCCGGCCCGTGAAGCCGCGCCTGCTCAATTCGAATTTCATTGCGGCGATAGGCCAGCCGGATGCTTTGATCGTTCGTCAGTTGGACGAGTTCGTAGTTGAATGAGATTCGCGCGATATTTGCGTCCACTTCGATCGAATCCGGCTGCCGCAGCGACCCGGAAATCGTGAAGGCAGCATCGGCGCTGCCGTGGCCGGTCAGATGAGAAAGATGCAGCCCGGCCGCGATCAGCGGGTCGAGATCAAACTGCTGCACGGACATTTTTCCGGAGATTGGTTCTCCGCCGGTGAGTCCGATTGTGAGGTCTGCCTGGAGCTTTTCGGGCGACGGTTCGGAGGCGAGCGTGAGATGAGCTTTCGCTCCATCAGAGACAAGCTCACCTTGGAAATCCCCCTCGTCTGCCGTTCCCAGGACCAGGTTCGCGATCTTGAGATGGCCCTGAGCATTCGGTGCCATCAAAGGGCCGGCGCCGTGGAAACCGAAATCGAGACGCCCGCCGATCGGCAGAGACGCGGTCTGCAAGCCCTTGATCTGATCGAGGGCAATTGCGGTGCCGTTCAAATTGAACTCCACCTGTTGCGCGGCCGGCCGATACGCCAGGTCGCCTGCAACCGTACCGAAGCTTTCGCGGAGTTCGGCCTGGGACAGCTTCACGAGATCGTGTTCCCAATGCAATTGGCCGCTCATTCGGTTCGCGTGCCAGCCGTGAACATCGATGTTCTGAGCGACGAAGCCGGCATCGAGGACCGGCGCTTCACGCGTGCCTGTACCATGCACGTCGCCGCTGATTTCGACCGCGAGCGGGTAATTCGTTCCGAGGACCGCCCGCAAATCGTCGCCGGAAGCGCGCTCGATGTGTGCATCCAGCGTCCACGCGCTCGATGGGAGGAAATTCCAGTCGCCGCCGAACCGAAGGGAAAGATCGAGTGTAGATGAAGCGCCGCCGCGCCGAAGTTTGGCATTTCGCAGGAGAAAGCCGTCTGGTGAGTACTCCATGTCGCCATCCAACTGATCCCAGGCCAGAGAGTCATACTGCGGGTTCGTAGCGGTCAGATGACCCACGAAGGCCACCTCGGTCAACGGTCCTACGAGGCGCCCGCGCCAGGTCGCCTTTCCAGCCACGCGATGCTGTCCAGCCTCGGGACCACGGATGGCGCTGATGAAATCATTCCATGGGAGAAGGTCATCCGTGCTGAAGCGCAACTCCAGCGCCGAGTCTTTGGCGCCTAGAGCGCCGTCAAAGGCGACTTGTGCCGATGGGGTTGCGATCTGGCTCATGGACGCAGAGACGATTTGCTGGTCGCTGTGGTAATCGAAATTGATTTCGGCAGTAGCAGGAATCACTCCTGCGCCTAGTGTGGCTGGAGCCGACCACCGCATTTGGCCCGTCGTGCGGAAATTCTTGAAGTTGGCATTCCAAGTGTTGACCGAGTCCACGTCCACGATGCCGTCCCAATGCAGAGAGCGGACCGGCAACTCGTCGTTGTCGAGCGTGGCGAAAAGCTGCGCCAGGCTCGCGCCGCGAACCCGCGTTTTCGTGCGGAAGGCAAGACCTTTGAAGTCCATCTCGACCTGGCCGTCGATCGCCCCGCCGAGAGCTCGCACTTTGAGGTCGGGCACGAAGAGCTTGCTGCTGGCGACGGTGTAATCGCCCGATGTCTCGATTCCCTTCTCGTGGTAGAAGCGGTACGGCAAGGCGACGTCCAGGCTGGAGTAGTAGCCGCTCGCGGTCCATTCTCCGCCTTTTGCGGCGCTCTTGGACACGGCGCCTGCGCGGTATTGCGCCTGACCAGAAAAATCGACATCCCCATCCGGCGTGGTGGGTTGTCGCACCACGTTGCGGATGTCCGCGAGCGACAGCCGCCCGCGGTACTTGAAATCCCAGTCGGATCGCGCAAAGGCGGGCAAGCTCGCCTGCAGATTAAGGCTCGAATGCAGCGCTTTGAGCGCGAGTTCGTTGAGTTCAAATGAGTCGCGATGTAGCGTCAATTTCGCGGACACATCGAAAGGAAATGGAACGTTGCGCCGCGCGGCAAGTCTCACCTGCTTCCAGTCGAGATTCGCGACGTAGGAATCAGCTCCGCCGGGCGATGCGTCGTAACGCAGGCTGAAATTGAGGTCCCTGCCCTGTACGGCGAGCGGCACGCGGACGCTGTTATAGACCACGCTGCCGTTCCGCAATTCGAGCTGGCTGACGCGCAGGTCGAAGAGTGTCGCACGCCAAGGGCGGCTGCTCGGTGGGCCCTTGGGCGACGGCACGTTGCTGCGCCCATCGGCCTCCGTACGAATTGCGACCTCGGGGTGCTCCACAATCAAGCGATCCAAAGCGATCTTTCGCCCGAAGAACGAAAGGATGCGCATGCGCGCGTCCACGCGATCAGCGTGAAAGAGTGGCGGCTGGCCGGCGGCTTCCATACCGTGCAACGTCAGGTTCTGAATCTCGATACGCAGGCTCCACAAGTCGAAATGGAAAGCACCCATCTGGACCCGCGTTCCCGTCCCCTGTTCAAGCCGGCTGATGAGCGCTCCGCGAATCCGTCGCTCGACGAGACCCGATTCATAGACAACCGCAACGGCCAGAGCCGCCATCACGGCCCACACGAGCACGCTCCTGGTCCAGCGCCTCCAGCGGGGCTTCATGGATGGTCCCCCTGAGATATCACGTCAATCTTGAGACGCAGGCGCGTCTCGTCGAGCCATTGAGCGGCGCGCTCGCTGATGGCGCGCTGGACAAGCACTTCGCGAATCGTATCCTCCACGTCGTCGAGCGGAGGAACAGGCTGGCCGCGGGATTTCAACTGCGGGGTAAACTCATCGTCGTAATACGCCTCGATCTGCTTCTGGTCCACCTGTGCGGCGGGTCGAAATCGATAGTCGAGGAAACGCGACAGATAGATCTGCTGCGCCAGAATGCGCCGGATTTCCGCCTCGGTGAGCTCGACAGCCGCGCAGCGATTTCTGAACTCCTCCTGGGACGGAAAGCGCGCCACGAGCTGCGAGAAAGCGCGCTCGATATCGTCTTGCGAGGGGGGCCCGTACTTTGCCGCGTCGGCTTCCCCTCGCACGACCCATTGATCGCCAAGCTCACGGATCAGGTCCGCCCGCGGCTTCGCTTGACCGTCGATCAGCCGCTGAAACGCGGCGAGTTCGCGCACTTCGCTTTCCGTTAGGATATCGTCCTCGATACGCGCGGCGACCCCATCGATGCTTCGAGGGGTATCCGGGGCCACCGCGCTCGCTGAAGAAGACGCGGAGCCGGCGGACTGGCCGGTCGCAGCTCTCGATGCCGCGACGGCGAGGCACGCGAAACATCCGAAAATGAGACACGTTCGGCGCATCAGAAGATCGGTCCGATATTGAAGAAGAATCCGAAATGAGGGAGCTGGAGCGCTTGCGTCGTCAGCGTCGTCGTATTGAAGACCTGATACGACGCCGGGTTCAGCTGGTAGCCGAAATCCACCCGGACCGGTCCAACGGGTGTCGGATATCGCACGCCGACGCCCACGGTGTGCGAAAAGTAGTTGAGATCGGTGAGCGAAGGCGCTTTCCACGCCAGCGAAATGTGATTCACGTCTGTGTAGACGTTGCCGCCGTCATAGAAAACGGTTCCGCCCAGCCGGTTGCCCACGATGGGCAGCCGCATGGGGAAGCGCAACTCCTGATTAAACACGAGCGACGCCAGGCCGCCGATCGGAAACCCGGTGCACGGATCGCGTGGTCCAGCCTGGTTCAGCCCGAAGCCGCGCAACGATGTGCCGCCTCCCGCAAAGAAGCGCTCGGGCAGAGGAATCACGGGAAAGGTGACGGGCGGAGGCGCTCCTGTGCACTGGGACGGATTGAACGCGGTGCTGCCTTCGATCGTGTTGCCCAGCGGCTCCTCGAACCCGAAACGCACCGAACGCGCAAATACAAACGCGCGGCCGAAGGTGTGGAACGAAGAGTTCTGGAAGTAGCCGCGGAAAAAGCTCGCGCTCGATCCGATCGTGGTGAAAGCATCGCTGACGTCAATCGTGTTGAAGGTGCCATGCTTGGCGTCACCGGGATCGTCGCGGCGGTCGCGCGCGTACGTGATCCCGACGCCCGAGACAAGCGTGGGCTGGCTCAGCAAGGGGATCTGCTCCGGGCTGATCGTTTTGGCGATATTGGAAGCCGCCACCCGGCGGTAGAAATAGCGGTACAGAATCGAGCTTGCGGGAGAAAGCTTTTGGACCAACTGCAACCCGCCCTCGAAACGAGTCGACGTGAACGTGTTCACATCCTGCGTCTTGTCGGCGTATCCGGTGAGCTGCAGGCTCAAACTCCGGTCCGCGAGAAAGTTATCGGCGGTGTACCCGAGCGCGGCCCGATATTCGAGAGTGCTGGCTCGCACGCGAAGAGAAAGCGTCTGTGCACGGCCGAACATGTTGGCGCGCGCAATCTCGAAAATCCCGCGCGGGCTTGCGCCAATCGTGGTGCCGCTGGGATTGGTGCTGCCTCCGGCGATGCGCTGAACTTCGAACCCAAGGCCGTAGCCAATCGTGTAGCGGTCACCTTCGTGTACCTCGACGACCACCGCCTTATCCGGGTCGGCGCCGCCAGGATTCTGCGGAGCGATCTGCACGCGATTGAAGACGCCGAGGTTGTAGAGCTGCCGCTGTGTGGCAGCGACGTCGCCTTCGCGGAGCGGGCCATTCGGCTCGATCTCGACCTGGCGCGCCACGACTCCCCGGCGCGTGTATCGGTAGCCAGAAAGCAGTACTCGGGACACGTGAACCGGGTTGCCCTCGATGACGTGATAAACCAGGCGCACCTCGTTCGGGCTAGCGCCCGGCGATACCTCCTCGCGAAATGAGATATCCGGGTAGCCTTGGTTGTAATAGACCGCCAGGATGTTGTTGCGATCGCTGGCGACGGAGGCTTCCGAATAGGGCTGGCCGGGCGTGGAACCAATCACATTCAGCAGGTCGGGCGTGTCGATGGCATGATTTCCCTCAATTTGAAGCGCCGACACGCGCGTCTGGCTGCCCTCGACGACGTGGAACGTGACGAACAGGTTGTCCTTTTTCCCCTGATACTGATCGTCGACCGACGAACTGACCTGCGCATCCTGAAAGCCGTTCGCGAGATAGAGCGTACGAATGGAGTCCGTGTCGGCGCGCAGAAGCTGCTGGCTGAAGCGGCCCCGGGAGGCGAAGGATACAGCCTGAAGCTGCAGGCGGCGCGAGAGCAGGCCGCTCCCGAAGTATTTGTTGCCGTCAAAGGCGATGCCGGCCAAGCGGAAATGATCGCCTCGCATGATTTCGTAGCTGATTACGCGCACATTGTGCTGTTCATCCTGCTGCGAGCGAACCTGAACGTCGGCGTCGAAATAGCCCTGGCTCTGCAAATAATCGCGAATGTTTCTTCGACCCTCCTGCAGGAGATCCTCGTCTACGGCGCCTTCGGCAAAAATCGGAAGCAACTGTTTCTGCTTGCCCAGACTCAAGTGCGCGCCTTCGATTTCCACGCGCACGCGCGGTCCGGCGGTGACGGCCAGATTGAGAGGCAAACGATTCGATTTCGGATCGTACGCTCCCGGGGTGATGACCGCGCCCGCGCCCAGGTAGCCCTGATTCACCAGGAACTTCCTCAGCCGATCCTTGCCGTGCGATAGCCGAGCGGCCGTCACATCGTTCTTGCGGGAGAATTTGAGCCGGCGAAGCAAGTCTCGATCGCGATACGGCGTCTTATTCACAAGAGCAATGTCTCCCACAAGGGCGCGAGGCCCTGGAGCGACCGTGACGACAATGTTCATCTGCCGCGTGTCGTCGTTTGGTTCGAGCGTCCACGTGATCTTCGCCTGATACAACCCGTCGTCGCGCAAGGCTGCCTGCAAGCGGTCCACGCCTTCGCGCAGGGCGCTTTCGCGAAACGGCTCGCCCAGGCTCAGCCGCAAGGCCGCCAGCGCCGCGGCGTCCGTCGGGGGCGGTTTCAGGCCCCGGACGGTGATCACGTTGTTGTAGAGGTTACGTTTGACGACGAATTCAACCCGCAGCCCGCCGGCCTCAGGCTGCGCAGCGACGCGGATGTCGGAGTAGTCGCCCATGCGATAGATCTGGCGCAAACTTTCCCTTTCCGCGGTGAAGTCAAAGGGCTTTCCAACTTCAAGGGCCAGGGTCGGAATTCTTTCGCCGACCCGATGCCCCGATTCATCCACCACGCTAATCTGCTCGACGCGCTGGCCTTCGACAGACACTTCCTGGGCGGCTACAGCCAAGGTTAGAAAGAGAGTAACGCCCAGTGCGGCGGCAATGCCTAGGGCTAAATGGCGGGCCTGGCCTATTGCTGCGGGCGGTGCTTTGTGTGGAAATCTCATTCGCTCCAGAGGTTAAGAGGAGAGGTTAGCACAGGCGCGTTGCCCGCCCGGCGCGAAATGGCGCTATGATGGTTTAATCGATAGGAACTGGAGCATGAAACCCGAGGATCGCGAGAAATATTCGCGGCAAATTCTCTTCTCAGAGATCGGCGAATCCGGCCAGGAAAAGATTCTGGCTTCGAGCACCGCAGTAGTCGGTTGCGGAGCGCTCGGGACGGTGGCCGCCGGTCTTCTCGTGCGCGCGGGTATCGGGCGGCTGCGAATCATCGACCGCGATTTTGTCGAGCTTTCCAACCTGCAGCGCCAAACGCTGTTTGACGAAAGCGATGCGCGCGATGCGCTGCCTAAAGCCGTTGCTGCGGAGCGCCACCTGCGCGCAATCAACGGCGGAGTTCAAGTCGAAGGAATCGTTGCCGATCTGACGCCCAAGAACGCGACGGATCTCTTGGCCGGATTTCCGCTGATCGTGGATGGAACGGACAATTTCGAGACGCGGCTTCTAGTGAACGACGCGGCAATTTCGCTCGGTATTCCCTGGATCTATGCAGCCGTGGTCGGGAGCTACGGCGTAACGATGACAATCCGCCCTGGCGAAACGGCGTGTCTTGCGTGCCTATTGGAAACAAGCGAGGGAGCTAACGGTGCGAGCGGCCGCATCGCAAGCGAGGCGACATGCGACACGGCCGGCGTGATCGGCTCGGCAGCCAACGTCGTCGCGTCGCTAGCGGCAACCGAGGCACTGAAGATTCTTGCGGGAAGAGCGGAGGCGCTGCATGGGCGGCTGGTTTCCTGCGACGCGTGGACGGGAAAATTTCAGTCGATCCGCGTCCCGCGCAATCCCAACTGCAGATCCTGCGGACGCCGTGAACTCATCCATCTGACGGGAGAGGCACAACCGCACCTCACGATGTGCGGACGCGATTCCGTCCAGATTCACGAGCGCCGGCGGCAATTGGACCTCGCGGAACTCGGCCGCAGGCTCGCGGCGGCTTCCGCCGTAGAAGTCCGCAACAACGATTTCCTGCTGCGTTTCCGGGTGCCTCCCTACGAGATGACCGTCTTTGCCGACGGCCGCGCGATCATTAAGGGCACCAAGGATCCCGCGGTCGCGCGCTCCCTCTACGCCCGCTACCTGGGCGCGTAATCAAGCTCGACAAATCATAGGAAGCCTAGCCGACGAAGCGGCGGAGGGCGGACTGGCGCATCGCGGCGCGGTCCATATTTTCGCGGCAGTTCATCAGCGTAAGAAGGGTGCTGAGGATGCGGGCCTTGAGCTCGTCCGACATCGTGAAGCCGCCCGTTGCGATGCGGACGAGCGATTCGCCGCGCTTGGCGATTCGCTCTATAAATTCGGCCTGGCGATCGTGACTCGCATTGCCGAGAGCGGTCTCACGCCGCATCTCCGCGCATTCCTGCTCGATGAAGAGCGTGAAATGCAAAACGCAGAAACGCTCTGCAGCGAGTTCCGCCGGCACGGAAAGTTTGCATCCCTTTGCAGAGCACGAGTCTGGCACAGGACCACCCTGGCAAGCTCTTGTTTTTTAACATCTTCTAATGCCGATTACCAGTTCAGGGCCTTGACTTGCTGCGTATCAGGCAGTAGGGCGAGCCCAAGCCAAAGCTGACGCGCCGGTACACCCAGCAGAGACGGAGCATCTAACTTGCTGTAGTTGTTTGACAACTACGATGGATCGATTGAACGGAGGATCTCATGCGCCAGTTCGAGTCAATCCGGCTCAAGAACCCGTGGAAAACAACCAGCCGACTCCCCAGAGGCCGCTACTGCGTGACCTGCGCGACATGCTCGCCGATGCGAAATTCAGTCCACGGGCCGGCAACCATGTCGCGCAGGACGGGCGATTCCCAGGAAAACTCGGGGTGATCGGCAAGAAACTTTGCCGCGTCGAAATTGACTCCGCAAGGATGGCCGATGCGCGCGATGAAATCCATCGACGCGGCCATTCGGCTATCCATCACCTTACCCGACACGGCTCCGCTCGGATCAAAAGGAGGCGCCGTCGAACCGGGAAGCGTCTGTGAGTTGGTCTCGCCGTGGCCGCAAAGCGTCCGTTTATTTGCGCCTTCCTTTTTCGTGAACGTGTCGAAGTGATCTCCCAGAAAAATCTCAGCAAGGGATGTATCAATCTGCCCCTTGTTCCCGTTCAGGAGCTGGTCCCAGCGGATACGGCGCCCGTTTGGACCGCTGGCGGCATTGTTCGGATCGAATGTGGTTTCGTCCTTGATCACGTCCGGATCGCTCGGGAAATTCGCGCCAGAAAAGTAGCCGTCGGACGTGCGCCAGAGCTTCGTGTGTTTCAGGCCAAGCTCCAAGCGGGCGATTTCGCCGGTCTTGCGGTCGCCGAGCAACCAATCGTTCGCATAGCCGCCGTTATTCCCGTCGAGCATGATCTTCGCGTAGCTGTCGATCGAATCGGCATACTGCAGCGCTTTGCGAGCGCGCACGAATTCCGCCTTGCCATTCGGATCCCAGCCGTTGAAGCTGGCGATCGTTGTCTCCGTGACCATCATTCCGGAGGAGTTGACGCCGAAATCGTCGTCGCTCGTAATTACACCGGGAATTCCGTCCATCAGAATGCGGTAGCCGGTCTGCGGCACGATGTCGAAGATGATGCGCCAGCGCGCGCCTTCCATGTAAGTCGTCCAGTTATCATGGGCCATCACGATCTGGTGATCTTTGGTCCAGCTCCCGGTGGCGACGAAAGCGCTGCAATTTTCCATGGCGTGAAGCACGGCCGGCCGGTTCTCCGCGCGCGTCTGCTGATTGAGCCATGGGACGTAGTAGTCGGGAAGCTCGGAGAAGGCGTTGAAGGCGACGACGTCGTCGAGATCGAGCTTCGTCTTTTTCGCCTGCAGACCGTCGACGATCCCCTGCAGTTCGGCCTGATACTCGGCATCGATCTTCGGCCACAGCATTGTGCGCGCAGCGCGGCGGAAGAAATCCCAGTCGCGGCCTGTATCGTGTGTAGCTTCCAGACGAATCACGGCAAACGCATCCGCGATTTCCGCCGCGAGCAGATAGCCATGCTGAAAGCCGATATCGTGAGGCGAGCCCTCCAGATGGACGTAAATCCATCCGCCGCGCTGGAAGCGGTAACCCTTGTCCTGAGTTAGCTCGATATACGTGTCCTGGAGCTGCTGTGAGAGGCTCGGAGGTGCGGCAACGGCAAATCGCGCCGGGCCTGCGGCGATGCACTGGGACACTACCAGCAAAACCGCAACGGCGACCCTGGCGATTCGCGGGAGGATCGACTGCCGACCTTCGTTTTCAGGGAAGCCGTTCATCCATTGTCTCCACATCAATGCCGCTTGAATTCGTCTCTTGCGAGATCAACGGCCGCTCGACGGGGGCAGCCCGATTAGCTTTTCCACGACAGGAACGGGCAATGGTCCCTCATTCAGCACCGCGTCGTGAAATTTCAGCATGTCGAAGTTCTTCCCTGCCGCGGCCTGATAGCGCTTTCGGAACGCAAGCCATTCCCTGAGTCCAACGTAGTAGGTCGGCAGTTGCGTCGAACTCAATTTGGCCCGTGTGAGTTTGCCTTCCGCCTCGGCCTGCGTCTGAAAAGCGTCTTTGGTCATCAGGTCCATGGCCTGCTCGTCGGTCATCCCCATGGTTTGCATTCGCACGTCGAGAATTGCGTTGGCAAGCAGGCGCAGCCGTATCTTGCGCATTTCGAGACGGAACCGAGGGTCATTATTGAGGAACCCCTCGTCCATCATCACCTGCGCGATGTATTCGGCCCAGCCCTCGACGTACGCGCCATTGGCAAAGAGCGAGCGCAAGAGCCGGCGGCGCTCGGGCTGAATATTGTTGAGATGCTCGAACTGAATGTAGTGGCCGGGCAGTGCTTCGTGGATGGAAAGCCACTTGAGCACCCAATTGTTGTACTCGCGCAGCTTCGACTCGGCCTTGTCGTCGGGCGTTTTCGGGTCGATGGGCGTGACCCAGTATTGCGCTTCGGCTTGGGGCTCGAGCGGGGGCGCGCTGAAGAAACCGGCGACCGAGTAGATCCCGCGCATGAAGGGCGGCGTGGGGATCACCTTCAGGTTGTCGCGGTCGCTCAGCGACACGATCTTGTTTTCGCGGATAAACTGCTTGATCGTCTCCAGGTCCGCTTCGATCGCGGCTTGCAGGTGATCGCGCTGGGGATGATCGACCGAAATTTTGTCGAGGACCTCGCCGATGATCCGGTTCTCGCGCTCGCGGTCCCCCAAATCGGAATGATCGCCGTGATCGGGGTACATCTTCGCGTGCATGGGCAGCGCGAGCTGGAGCATTTCCGCGCGCACCGCCCTCAGCTCCTGTTCGGCCGACGACAGAACCTCCTCTGGCGTAACCGAAGTCTCCATTACAAGCTTGAACTTCTGGTCGTAGAGGTCTTTGCCGAGGCGCCAGTCGAGATGTGACGTGCGCTTCCCGAGGTCGTCCTGCAGCCAGCGCGAGAAGCCCTTCAGCGCCGCGATTGCTGGAGGTGCGACCTTGTCAAATTGCGCCTTGAGCGGCGAGCCAGGATCGATTTCGCCCGCGACGGTGTTTTGTATCAGATCGATGTTGCCGTCATTTTCCTGAATCGCGGTCGTGACAAAAATCGGGTCGGCGTCCGAAAGATATTGCTTCACTTGATCGAGCACGCGGGGTATCTGCCCGATTCTGGACAGCACGTGGCCGACGCGCACGTCCTTCGGAGCGTAGCTTTGCGACAGAGGGAGAAACAGCCCGTTGCCAATCAGTTCGACCACGACCGTGGGATGGTGACGATAGCTCTGAATCTGATCGAACTCGAGCAAGCTGAGACCGATCTGATCGTCGATGAGTTGCCAATCGGCGGCGTCCTCCGGATCGAGGGAGGATGGCGGCGTCTCCTTGCGGAAGCGTTCGCGCCAGCCGGCGTAGAACGCGCGAGCCCGTGCCATCGCATCGAGGCTCATATCGTCCAACTGCGCGTCCAATTCGACCGTCTGGCCCGTCTTCGGGTTTACGTGCTTGTGGTAACCAGCCGCGGAGGCGCTCACAGGCGATAGCGCGAGAGATTCTTTCAAGAATTCGTCGCTCAGCTGAGCGAACTTCTGCGAGGCGGCCGCGCCTGGCACATTTTTCTCCGAAACGAGGGAATGCGCTCGGCCCAGCGCAGCAGCCGGAAGCGCGACGAGCGAAAAAACGACGAGACGCGTCAGACGGTGCATGGCTTATGCAAACGGGAAGGCGCAGCCAAGGCGGCGCAGTTCCGCTTCATTTTGCAGACGATATCTGCCAAAAAATTCACCCGACCATCTTAGGCATGGTTATGCGGGAGCGCAAGCAAGCTTGTCCGCATGGCCGAGCCGTCTATTTATTCGGTGCTGGAGCCGGTGCTGGAGCTGGCGCCGGTGGCGGCTCGTTCGGCTGCTTGATCGACAGAAGCTCGACCTCGAAAATCAGCGTGGCGTTAGGGCCGATCATGCTACCCGCGCCGTTGGTGCCGTAGGCAAGGTCCGGCGGAATAACGAGCTGCCATTTCGATCCGACCGGCATGAGTTGCAACGCCTCAGTCCAACCTTTAATGATTCGACCGACTGGAAACGTCGCAGGCCCGCCGTGCTTGGCGGAGCTATCGAACTCGGTCCCATCGACCAGCGTGCCGCGATACTGGCAGACAACGGTGTCGGCAGCGGTGGGTTTCGGCCCTGTGCCGGCCTTCAGAATCTTGTACTGGAGGCCGCTCGCCAGGGTGACGACACCTACTTTTGTCTTGTTGGCGGCAAGGAACGCCGTGCCCTCTTTCAGGTTCTTGTCGCCTAGTTCTTTCCTGACTTCATCTTGTTTCTTGCGGGTTTCGCTCTGCAATTGGCTGAGTGCGGCAACTGCCTGTTCGTCCGTAAGAAGCAGCTTGTTGCCGGACAGAGTGTCCTTGAGACCGCGCAGCAGAATCGTGGTATCCACATCGACCGATTGCGCTTTGAGGCCCTTACCAATGTTCATGCCGAGCGCGTAGCTTTCTTTGGCCCGGTCCGTTGTCAGCGCGGGCGCGGCCGCCGTGGAGCTCTTAGCCGCGGTTTTGGGAGCAGTCGTCGCGGCCGATGGCGCTTGCGGCTTGGCCGCAGGAGCTTGTTGAGTGCCTGATGCCGGCGCCTGAGTTTGTTGCGCCAGCGCATTTCCGGCAAGCAAAGCAATGGCAAGGAAGAGGACGGCAATCGTTGGTTTTCGCATGGGCTCATTGTCACATGAATTCCCGAAGCAGCAAACCCATCTTCGAGCCATCGCCACAGAGCAGAAAAGGCCTCACCGGTTCGTGAGGTGAAACACCGTAACGAACGGGCAAAGCCGAATCGAAATGGGTGGATTGTCGGGGAACTCGGCATAGTGGCATCCAGGTCTCGTCTCTCGATCATCGCAGGTATCGTACTGCTTTCCACCTTCTTCGTCTGCTGTGCGCGGCTGTAGGCTGCGACGGGCGGCAGCATCTCCGGCATGGTGAAGGACCAGACCGGAGCCGTAATATAATTGGAACGAAGCCCATGACCCCCCGATTTTTTCGCTGGAGTGGCCGCGCCGCAATCTCGTACGCCGCGATCCTGATCGCCATCATTGCGATTACGGACTGGCGGGTGGAGATCAATGCCACCCTGGGATTTCTATACATCTTCCCAATGGTCCTGCTGGGAACGGTCCTAGAGTGGTGGCAGGTGATTCTGGCCGCACTCTTTTGCACCTTCCTATCGGACCGGCTGGATCCGTTTCCGATGGAAATGGAGCTCGGGCGCGACGTTTTGATATTCCTCACTCTTTCCGTCACGGGTTTGCTTTCGCTCAGCCTGACGAAGAGCTACAACCGCGAGAAAAAAGGGCTCGCGATTCAGCGTGCCGCGGAGGAGCAGCTCAAATTCCTCATCGAAACCAGTCCCGCCGCAATCTTCACGATGACGGCGGCCGGAGAGATTCTCCTCGGGAATCCGGCGGCCCATCGGCTGCTGCGAGTCCGCGAGGGTGCGCTAACCGGCAGGAAAATCGCGCGTTACATTCCAGCGCTTGGATCGATTCCCTTGAGCAGCGATAGCGCGAAAATCTTCTGCACAGAAATGCAAACCCGCGGCCAGCGGGACAACGGCGAAGTGTTCCTCGCCGACATTTTCTTCTCCACCTACGGTACACCCGCAGGGCCGCGCCTCGCGGCGATGGTAGTGGACACCTCCGAACACCTTCGCGAACGCGAGGAGGCCAGCCTGCAGCAGCTTCTGGCCGGCTCTCGGATTCTGGTCGCCGCCGTGTCCCATGAGATTCGAAATGTTTGCGGCGCCATAGGCGTGATGCACGAAAACCTGGTGCGAAAAGGCTCGCTGCGGGGAGATCAGGACTTTGAGGCTCTGGGATCCCTGGTGGAAACGCTCAGCAGAATTGCCTCGCTGGAATTGAAGCGAAGCGTCGGAGCGTTCGAATCGAGCAGCGCGGATTTGAGCGAGGTGCTCACCGATTTTCGAATCGTGCTTGAACAGATGTGCGAAGAATCCGACATCCAGCTGCGCTGGAATGTCCCGGAAATGCTGGGCCCGGTGCAAGCGGACCGGCATAGCCTAATGCAGGTGCTGCTGAACCTGGCGAAGAACAGCCAGCGAGCTCTCGAGCCGGTTGAGCGAAAGCGGATCGAGATCGCCGTCGAAAGGAGACCAGACGGAGTGTCGATCCGGTTCAGCGACAACGGTCCGGGCATTCCAGTGGACCAGAAAATATTTCAGCCCTTGCAAAAGGGCGCCCACGCAACGGGACTGGGGCTTTATTTGTCCCGCGCTTTCATGAGAACGTTTCGCGGCGACTTGCGGCACGACGCGCGACAGCCGGGATGTTCGTTCGTCTTAGAATTGGCAAGGGCGGCGGAGTCTCCTCAGGTTGAAGATGCAACGTCTACGAATCTTACTGCTGGATGATCATGTACTGTTTCGCGAAGGGCTTCGCCGCTTGCTCGTAACCGAGCCGGATGTCGAGAGCGTGGCGGAGTGCAGTACATCCGCCGAAGCCTTGCGCGTGCTTGCCCGCGAGGTGGTGGACGTGGTGCTGCTCGACTTCGATCTAGGAGATGAAATGGGCGCGAGTTTCGTCGCGCGCGCGAAACAGTCGGGTTACAAGGGTAAGATCCTGATGGTGACGGCGGGGATGATTCCGTTGGATGTCGCCGTGGCGCGAAATCAGGGAGTATCAGGGATATTTCTGAAGCACAACTCCCCGGCTATGTTGCTTGAGGCGATTCGGCGCGTGGCCCGCGGCGGCGAGTGGATGGATTCAAGAGCTGTCACGTCAGAAATCGCGGCCGCCGAGCAACCCACGCAGGAAATGACGGCTGCATTGACCCAGCGTGAATTGCAGGTCTTGCGCAGCGTCTTTGAAGGTCTCACCAACAAGGAAATCGCCCACAAAACCGGCGTGTCGCAAAGTTCAGTGAAGGCCACGCTGCAGCGGCTATTCGAGAAAACTGGAGTGCGGACACGCGCGCAGCTCGTGCGGATCGCCATCGAGCGATCGCTGGAGACGGCACGTTAGTCTTTCCGCTTGCCTGTTGACCAGAGGGCAGGCCTGTAAGCGCATACCGATCAATGAGTTACTCCCCGCTTCATAGCGTACGCCCCAAGTTCGTCGATTGCAGCCGAGCCGCTGTATGGCCGAAAGATGGCTTGTTCGCACCCGCCACCGCCGATACCCTGAAATTGCCGCCGATTTCCGAGGGCAGCTACGGGTGTCGAATTGCCAAGCAGCAAAGCGGGACAGCACGTAAAGGGCGCAAAAGGCCTTCCGGACGGGGGAGCCACATCGCGGCAATGAGTTACGCCATTCGGCTTGTTCGATACGTCTTCTTCGTGTCCTTCTTTCTCCTTCTCTGCACGCGAGCTGACGCCGCGACCGGCGGAAGTATTTCGGGCACCGTGAAAGATCCCAGTGGCGCTGTAGTAGCCGCTGCCCAAGTTTCCGCCCTCAATACAGGAACAGGGGTTGTGCAGACGACTCAGACGAATACGGAGGGGTTCTACGCATTCCCTAGCCTTCCCATCGGGACGTACGTGATCGATATCTCTCCGGCTGGGTTCAAACCATATAAGCGGACGGGTTTGATCGTTGATGTGAATTCGAAACTCGAGGTGGATGTAGAGCTGCAGTTGGGCGCAGCGACCGAGCAAATTGTGGTGCACGAAGAGGCGGTGCAGGTTGAAACCGAGAGCACGCAGATGGGCGATGTCATTACCGGCCCAGTAATAACCGCCGTTGGGCTGAACGGAAGAAGCTATACCGATCTGTTGGCACTTCAGCCCGGTATTGTGCCGATGTCGACGCAGACGCCCGATTCTGTCGTAATGGCCGGCGTCACCGTGGCCATCACTCCTTCGGGCAACCTTAATCCAGGGAACCAATCAATCAGCGGACAGCGGGAAGACGCGAACGGATTTCTTGTAAATGGATCTGACGTTAAGGAGGAAATGAATGGAGGCACGGGCATCATTCCGAACCTCGATTCCATTTCCGAATTCCGCGTGCTGACCAACAATTTCGATGCGGAATTCGGCAACTATTCTGGCGGCATCGTGAATGTGGTGACCAAGAGCGGGACGGACCAGATTCACGGTAACGCCTTCGAATTCCTGCGCAACACCGATCTCGATGCGCGGAGTTTCTTTTCGCCGAAATTAGAGACTTATCAACAAAATCAATTCGGCGGCACGCTCGGCGGACCGATCAGGAAAGACAAGCTTTTCTTTTTCGGAGACTATCAAGGAACGCGAACAATCGAAGGCTTAGATACGGGACTGGTTACCGTGCCGTCTCTGGCTGATCTGACGGGTAACCTCGCCGATATGGCCAGCTCGTTTTCCACTCCAAGCGGACCCATGACCGTGAACGGTGCGGGGTTGGCAGCGCAGCTACAGAGTTCGCTAGGTTACCCTGTATCGAATGGTGAGGCCTATTACTTTCTCGGATGTGCCGCGACCGGTGCAAATCCATGCGTTTTCCCCGGGGCGATCATTCCGAAGGCGGCCTGGGCGGCTCCCGCACAGCAGCTGCTGAAGTACATTCCGCAGCCGAATGACGGACCGACCACGTTCACCGGCTCGGAAAATGAGAGGCTTCGCGACGACAAATTCGGCTATCGCGTGGATTGGAACGCCGTGCGCTGGGGAAATCTTTCGGCCTATTACTTTTTTGACGACTATTTCGTCAACAATCCATTTCCGAGCGGACAGGGCGGCGCAACCGTTCCCGGCTTCAACGGTATAAACCACGGCCGTTCACAGCTGGTCAGTTTGGGCGACACCAAGACGTTCGGCATCAACACAGTAAACGAAGCCCATTTCAGTTTCATGCGAGACGCCAACGTGGTAGGCCAGCCGTCCGGCGGGCTTGGAGTTAGCCTGGCTTCCCAGGGGTTCGAGACAGCACCGGGAACGGCGGGCATTGTCCCTCTGGCTCCCCAAATCGAAGGGGTTGAGAACATCGTATTCCAGGGCCAATTCGTATTCGGGTTGCCAATCACCAATCTCGCCCAGGCCAACAATACGTTCACGGGGAGTGATAGTCTTTCGAAGGTCCTGCACAATCATACCGTCAAGGCCGGAATCGATGTGAGCTTCGAGCAGGTGAACGTGAATCCCGATGCAACCTTCAATGGGACGTTCCTGTTTAACGGCTACCAAACGGGCAGCAATTTTGCGGACTTTCTTATAGGGGCACCGAACCAATTTACCCAATCCGACTCACGGCGATACTGGCCGCGCCACAGATACGCGGGCTGGTACGGGCAGGATTCCTGGCGGATCAAGTCAAACCTGACATTCAATTATGGGCTGCGCATGGAGCTAATGCGCTATTGGTCGGAAAAATACGATCAGGTGCCGACCTTCAAACCCGGCGAACAGTCTGTGGTGTATCCCAACGCATTTCCCGGTTTGGTCTATCCGACCGACCCCGGTATCCCGAGCACGCTCGTGCCCGAGAAGTTTCGATATGCACCTCGGGTTGGCATCGCGTATTCACCTAACGAAGGCAGGGGGCTTCTAGGAAAGGTTTTCGGAGGACCGGGAAAGACGAGCATCCGCGCAGGCTACGGGATATTCAACACCGTAATTCAGGGCAATACGATTGGCGTTGACGAGCCTCAGCCTCCCTACGGGCTAAGCGATACGGTCTACAACGGCCTCTTTGCCGCACCGTACGATTTAGCGGACGGCACACTGGGGATAACTCCCTATCCGCTTACGTTTCCCCCTCTCAACGCTCGGGCCAGCCATCCGAACGCCAGCGTCATTTTCAACGGCATTTACAACCCGCAGTCTGGCATGACCGCACCTCCGCCGTGGAATACCTATCCTTATACGGAGAACTACTTCCTTTCCATCGAACGGCAACTACCGGGACAGGCCGTTTTGAGTCTGAGCTACGTTGGCTCCGAAAGCCATCATCAGCTCCTCGTGTACTCTGCCAATCCGGGCATTGCCGCTCTTTGTCTGGCCCTCGATCAGCCTGGCGTTCTTACAGCGGGAGAGTCTTGCGGGCCCGGCGGTGAAAACAACGAGTACAATCTTGCCGAACCGTTCACCTTCGACGGGATCACGTATCCCGCAGGTACGATCCTTCAGGGTACCCGGCTGGGATTAAACACAAGTCTCATCAACAACGTCGACGTCGGAAACTACTACGGGAACGATGACTATATAGGGAGCATCGGAAACGCGAACTACAACGCACTCGAAGTGAGTGTTAAGAGCTCGACCAAGCTTTTCACGTATTCGCTCGGCTACACGTACAGCAAGTCCATCGATCAATCCTCGTCGCTTGCCGATGCTGTGGATCCCTTCAATTTCAATCTGACGCGCGTGATTTCGGCCTGGAATCTGACGCACAACTTTGTGGCGACCTACGAATTCCGGTTGCCGCTGGAACGACTAACGAGCCACGCTCACTATCTGCTGGAGGGTTGGGAGATATCCGGCGTCACACGGGCCAGCACTGGCTTCCCGGTGACTCTGAGCACGAACGGCGACAACTCCTTGCAGGGGAGCAGCCCGAACGGCGTGAACAACCGCTACCTGGACCTCCCCGATTTCACGGGACAACCGCTGGACATCACGAATCCCCACAGCAACAAGCTGCAGTATTTCAATCCGAACGCCTTCACCGACAATGCCTTAGGCACTGTCGGAGACGCGCCGCGGCGATACTTTTCCGGGCCCGGCGCGTTCAACACGGATTTGGTGCTGCAGCGAAATTTCGAAATCCGCGAGACGCAGACATTACAGTTCCGTGTGGAAGCGTTCGACGTTTTCAACCACACGCAATTTTTCGGTCCGGAAGCCGTGAACGGCGACGTAGACAATTCGCTGTTTGGCCACGTCGTAAATACGGCAGACCCAAGGTTGCTTCAGCTAGCCCTAAAATACACGTTTTGATTCGCAGCGGCTCTGCGCGGTTAGGCGGATCTTGGAGGGCGGCCCGCAAAATCTCTCCAGGCATGCGCCATTAAGACGATAGATAATTCCGCAGCGCGCAGTCCGTCATTCGATTGCCGTTCCCGGACCAAGGTTGCTGCACACCGACTGCGGTGCGATAATGAGCGCGGTTGCGGCGACAACAAAGCAGCCGCAAACGCAAGCGAGGGTCTTATGGCACTGAGGGATGCGTGGGTTGAGAAGCGAGCTGCGGCGATGAACGGCGGCGCGCGGAATTTTTCGCAAATGCACTACGCCCGCCAGGGCGTCGTCACGGAAGAGATGGAATACGTGGCGCTGCGGGAGAAGATCTCGCCCGAGTTGGTGCGCAGCGAAGTAGCGCGCGGCCGCGCCATCATCCCTGCCAACATCCATCACCGCAACCTCGAGCCGATGGGCATCGGCGTGGCGTTCTGCTGCAAGATCAACGCGAATATCGGGAATTCCGCAACCACTTCCAATATCAACGAAGAGCTCGAAAAGCTCCACCGCGCCGTGCACTACGGCTCGGATACCGTGATGGACCTTTCAACCGGCGGCGACATCCCGGCAATCCGCAAGGCGATCATCGACGCGTCCCCCGTGCCTATCGGGACCGTGCCGATCTACGAAGCGATGTCGCGCGTGCGCCGCGCCGAAGACCTGACGATCGATATCATGCTCGAAGTGATCGAAGAGCAGGCCGAGCAAGGCGTCGATTACATGACGATCCATGCGGGCGTGCTGCGCGAGTTTCTGCCGCTCGTGCGCAACCGCATCACGGGCATCGTTAGCCGCGGCGGCGCGTTGCTGGCGCAGTGGATGAGCTATCACAAGGCGCAAAATTTCCTGTACGAGAATTTCGACGCGATCTGCAAGATTTTTCAGAAGCACGACGTGAGCTTTTCGCTCGGCGATGGTCTGCGTCCCGGCTGCCTCGCCGACGCGAGCGACGATGCGCAGTTCGCTGAGCTGAAGGCGCTCGGCGAGCTGACGAAAAAGGCCTGGGATTACGACGTGCAGGTGATGATCGAGGGGCCCGGTCACATCCCGATGGATCAGATCGAGCTGCAGGTGAAGAAGGAAAACGAGATGTGCTACGAGGCGCCGTTCTACACGCTCGGGCCGCTCGTTACGGACATCGCCCCGGGCTACGATCACATCACGAGCGCAATCGGCGCCGCGATGATCGGCTGGCACGGCGCGTCGATGCTCTGCTACGTCACGCCCAAGGAGCACCTCGGGCTGCCGAATGCCGATGACGTCCGCCAAGGCGTGATTGCCTACAAAATCGCCGCGCATGCGGCGGACGTGGCGCGGCACCGTCCGGGGGCGCGTGATCGCGACGATGCGCTCAGCTACGCGCGCTTCCTTTTCGATTGGAACAAGCAGTTCGAGTTGTCGCTCGACCCCGACACCGCGCGAGCGATGCACGACGAGACTCTGCCCGATGATTTCTACAAAGATGCGAAGTTTTGCTCGATGTGCGGGCCGAAGTTCTGCTCGATGAACACGACGCAGATCGCCGAAATCTACCAGGGCCACGATCAGAAGGAGCGCGAGGCGAAATTCGCTCAGCTTCTGACCAAGATCGAGGGCCAGGCGACAGCCGCGAGTTCCAGCGGCGACTGAGCCAACACTAAGAAAACACCGACCGAAGCATTTGGACCCACCGCGAGGACGCTGAAAAGCGGGGAGTCGAGGAGCGAGAGGATGGCCTTTGAGCGAGCGGCAAGGAAGAGTGACATACCGGCGGGAAAGATTTGCGAAGTATCCGTGGGCGGAAAGCCCGTTGCGCTGGCCAATGTAGCCGGCAAGTTCTGCGCTATCAGCAGCATATGCGCGCATCAGGCTGGCCCGCTGGGGGAAGGCGAGCTGGAGGGCAACGTGGTGACCTGCCCCTGGCACGGCTGGCAGTTCGACGTGACTACCGGGAAGGTCGTTCCCCATGGCGGCATGGGCGTTGACACGTATCCCGTGGAGGTTCGCGGCGACGAAGTCTTCGTGGACGTCGGCTGAGGGCGCTTCCCGCGGAAGTAGGGATCCGCTTTTCCACAACCGGCACCGCAAATCCTGCGACTTTTGTGACCAAGAGGGAAATTTCCCCACACTTGGCGAGTGCTTCCGTGTATAGTGCGCGCGGCACTTTTTACGGATGACGCAGGCCCCCACCAAACCAAAGCGCTGGCTGCTAGCCGTCGACCCCCGGGTCTACCACTGGGACACCCTGTTCGTGAAAGGCAAGGAGATGTGGCGCCACGCCGGGAACCGTCCCGACGCGGCGCGGCAACTCAAGCAGGTCCACAAGGGCGACCGGACGCTCTGCTACCACGGCAAGCCCGAACATGCCGTGTATGCTTTGGCAGAAGTCACTCGCGACCCCTATCCCGATCCTGACGATCCGGAAAAGAAGAAGCTGGTGATGGATCTCCGCGCGATCGAGCGCCTGCCGCGCCAGGTGACACTGGCGGAAATGCGCGACAACAAGCCGCTGCGCAAGATCAAGTTCCTCAAGAATACGCGTCTCACAATCTGCCCTCTCACCGAAGAGGAGTACGCGGAAATTCTGCGGATGGCAGGAATCGTCGCCTCGCCGGGTATCCCTCTTCCCTAGTTTGCAAGCCTGAAATCCACGAATCGAAACTCGCGTAGAATGGCCACTTGCCGGGAGGCGTCTTTCAATGAGCCGAACAGGTACTTGGTTGCTCGCGGCGGGAGTCGCCGTCATCGGAGCGATTGGAATGGCTGAAGCCAGAAGAGCGAACGGACCGCAGCCGACCAGCATGGCGTCGCAGTTTGCGGGCATCGCCGAGGGCACTACGCGGGTGGTCGACATGACCTATGCCATCAACGGAAAACTGCCTGCGTGGCCGGGCGACGACAAAACGTTTGAGGCGCAGGTCGTGGCCACTCCGGAGAAGGACGGATACTTCGCGCGCAGCTTCTGGACGCTCGAACACTACGGCACGCACATGGACGCGCCCCTGCATTTCGCCCCGAAAGGAGCGAGTGTCGATCGAATTCCGGTGACGCGTTTCTTCGGTGCGGCTGTCGTGATCGACGTGCGCGACGAAGCCGCGAAGGATGCGGATTATCGTCTAACGGTCGCCCGTCTGGAAAAGTGGGAGACAGCGCACGGCCGCATTCCCATGGGCTCGATCGTGCTGCTGCGCACAGGGTGGGCGTCGCGCTGGCCCGATCAGGCGCGCTACCGCAACGAGGATGCACAGGGCGTGATGCATTTCCCCGGCTTTTCGGTTGACTCTGCAAAGCTGCTCGTCGAGCGCGGAGCGTCTGGATTGGGAATCGATACGATGAGCATCGACTACGGCGCATCGAAAGATTTCGAAGTGCATCAGATCGTTTTGCCCGCGGGGCTGTACAACCTGGAGAATCTCGCCAATCTCGACCAGTTGCCGGAAGCGGGAGCGTTCCTCATTGCCGCGCCGATAAAGCTGGAGGGCGGGTCGGGCGGACCGTGCCGCGTCTTGGCGCTTGTGCCGGCGGCCCAATGATGCGGGCCTTTCTGCGCTGATTCTTCGTCGGTCGAGCGATGCCGGAACTTCCCGAAGTCGAAACGATTGCCAGAGGCCTCCGCACCACCTTGCCGGGACGGAAAATTCTGAGCGTGCGCCTCGGGAAGACGGATTTCATCGACGATCCAGTTGCAATCGAACGGGAAATTCCCGGCGCGCGCATCGTAGCGGTACGGCGTCACGGAAAGTTTCTCTTGCTCGATCTCGAATCCTCCAACGGAACTGCGCGGAATTTCTCTCTGCTCGTTCACCTCGGTATGACAGGGCGGCTCGTTACGTGCGATCCGCAGGCGCCGGTTCCCCCGCACACGCATGTCTTTTTCGCGCTCGATGATGGCCGCGAGCTGCGCTACACGGATGTTCGCCGGTTCGGCCGCATGGGAATCGTGACGGAGGAACCGCAAAAGAACGGCCTCGGCTCTTTGGGACTCGATCCGCTGGAGGCCAGCGAAAGCCAGTTCGTGGCGTTGCTCAAAGACCGGCGCGCGCGAATCAAGGCGCTGCTGCTCGATCAGCACGTCTTGCGCGGCATTGGCAACATCTACGCCGATGAGAGCTTGTGGCGAGCGCGAATTCATCCGATGCGGCTGGGCGCTATGCTGTCGGCCGACGAACTGCATCGCTTGTATCGCGCCGTGCGCGAAGTGCTCAACGAAGCGATTCGCTTGCGCGGATCTTCCATTGCAGACTACGTGGATTCGGAAGGGAATCTCGGGGGATTTCAGCGGCGCCACCGCGTTTACCAGCGCACAGGCAAGAAATGCTTTCGCTGCGGCACGCTGATCCGCCGCACAATCGTCGACGGCAGGAGCAGCCACCTGTGCCCGCGATGCCAATCTGCGCCCCGAGCCCGCCGGAAAGCGCGCTGAGTGCTATTTCGTCGAGCGGTGAGCCGGCGCAGGCATGTAGAGTCCCGCTTCGGCGGGAAGTCCGGCACGCTCGAACTGGATCGTCGTATGCGTGATGTGAAAATCGTGGGCGAGCAGTTCGCGGATGCGGGCAAGAATGCGTTCACTCTCTTCCATGTGCATGTCCGGGATGCGGACGTGACACGACAATGCGTGGAGATTGGAGCCGAGCGTCCAGATGTGAATATCGTGAACTTCCTGCACGCCGTCGATACGCAGGACCGCGGCAGCCACGTCCTCGAGACGAATCCCACGGGGCAGCCCTTCCAGCAGAATGTGGCTGCTTTCGCGGAGAATCCCCTGCCCCGACCATAAGACCAGCCCCCCGATTCCGAGGCTGATAACTGCGTCGATCCAGTGCGCCCCGGTCCAGCGAATCAGGAGCGCGCCGATGAGAATCCCGATGTTGGAGAGCGCGTCGCCAAGGTTGTGAATCCACACAGTTCGGACGTTCAGATCGCGCCGCCCGCGATGAACGCTGAGCGTGATACCTCCGTTGATCGCCAGGGCTGCGAGCGAAACCCATCCCATCACGTTTGCTCCCACCTCAACCGGGTGGCGCAGCCGCGCGATGGACTCGCCCATCAGGACCAGGGCCACCAGCGAGAGCAGCATCGCATTGACGAACGCCGCGAGAATGCCCGCACGGTGGTACCCGAATGTCTTCTCGCGCGTGGGCGGGCGCAAGGCCCATCGTGTAGCGAGCCAGGAGATGACGAGCGTCGGCACGTCCGTCAAATTGTGGACGGCATCGCTCAAGAGCGCTATGGAATGCGCCGCGTATCCCGCCACAACTTCGATCAGAACAAGAAGGAGCGAAGCGAGAACGGTCAGGCCAAGGACGCTGGTGGCACTCGCCCCTAAACCGTGACCGTGGCCATGGTCGTCGTGACTGTGAGAGGAGCCGCCGTGGGTGTGAGCGCGCATCACCCGAATATTACTCCCAGCGAGCGTTCCGGCGAATTGGACTCCATACCAAAAACGAAAACGTAAAGGGAAGTGTGTTTCACGGTGTGCGCGGCCGAAACTCGATTGACTTGCTTCGCGGCGGACACCTACCATGAAATCTAAGTCGGCTTCTGCGGAGGCTCGTGGGGAGGTCCAAACCTAGAGGAGCCATTCGCTTGCCCATGACGCAAAACGTCGCCAAACTCGTTTTCTGGGGTGTACGCGGCTCGACTCCGACCGTGGAGCGCGACTCATGGCGCTACGGCGGGAACACGGCTTGCTTGGAAGTGACCACGCCGAGCGGTACCCGCTTCATCCTCGACTGCGGAACGGGCCTGCGCACGCTCGGCAATCACCTGCACGCGCTGAGCGGCCGCTGGATGAAATGGCGCGGCGATGGCGGAATCGAAGCGCACGTCCTGGTGACACACTACCATTGGGACCATATTCAAGGCATTCCGTTCTTTCACCCCTTTTTCGAGGCGCAAAACAAGTTTCACTTCTATAGCTTTCAGTCGAAGTATTTGGGCCGCAACAGTCTCCGCCAGGTGCTCGAGGCCCAGCTTGCCAAGCCCTACTTTCCGGTCGACGTCACGACAATGGCAGCGGCGCGGTTTTTCCGTGAAGTCGATGGCGGCGAACAATGGGACATCGAAGGGACGCACATCACGACGGCATGGCTGAACCATCCGCAGGGCTGTCTCGGCTACCGGCTCGACACGCCGGTTGGCTCGTTCGTGTATGCCACGGACAACGAACCCGGGGCACCCGATTGCGATAGCAACCTGCGTCAGCTCGCGCAGGGAGCCGATGTGCTGATTTACGACGCGCAGTATTCTCCGGAACAACTGGCCTCTACGCGCAAGGGCTGGGGCCACTCTTGCTGGCTGGAAGGGGTCAAGATCGCGCGCGAATGCAAAGTGAAGAACCTCGTGCTGTTCCATCATGACCCGGATTCGTCGAGTCGTGTCGTGGACGGATTTCTCTCCGCTGCGCGTCAGGAGTTCGCCCCGACGTGGGCGGCCATGGAGGGGATGTCCATCGCGCTGAATGGAAAAGAAACCGATGTGGTTCTGCCGGAAGCGCGACTGGGCCAGCGGCGACGCCTCTGCTTCACCGCAACCGTCAGCGGCCAGACGGAAGATGGAATTGCGTTTGAGGAAAGAGCCACGCTACGCGATATCAGCGTGCAGGGCGCCTATCTGTCGATGAGTAACCGGCCGCGGCTGCAGTCGGAACTGCGAGTGGTCGTGGAAGCGCCGGACGGTCGCGATGGCGCCGGAGCGCTCTCCCTGCGCGCCACGGTCACGCACTGCGAGCGCAGCCGCGGTAAGGATCGAAACGGCGTGGGCGTCTTCTTCATCGAAGACGCCGAGCCCGAGCCGCCCCGCGACTAGCTAGCCGCCGGAACGCCCGGCCACCAGTTTCAAATGCCCTCTTTGAGAGCCGCCAATTGCGATTCGATGTCCGCTAGCGCGCGGCTTAGTTGGTCCCGGTAGCGCGGGTTCTGGCTGGTTTCCAAGTCTTGCTGCACGCGCACGCGCGAAAGCAGCAGCACTTCCCTCCGCCGCCGAGTTTCCATCTCGGACGGCGCGACCTGCCGCTTCTGCGTTCCTGAACTTTTCGACTGAGAATCCTGGAGCTGACCTTCGACCGACTTACTTTCCCATCCTCGGGCCATGTATTCATTCTACGGCAGCCGCGCACCTATGCCTGGAACTTTCTCGCCATTCGATGACTTCTATCGCACTACCCCGACGCGCGGCGAACGAACCGAGTCCCGCTAACGAATGTGCGATTTGTAGTATCGTAAGAAATGCGCGGGCCCGTAGCTCAGCGGTTAGAGCAGCGGACTCATAATCCGTTGGTCCAAGGTTCGAATCCTTGCGGGCCCACCAACTGCTTGATCTTAGAGCGTCATACTTGCCAAGCGATGTGGTGAGCGAGTGACGGAAATCAGCCAACCGCCGATCGAGAGCTTCGCTTACTCGACCGGCGGACGAATGTAAGGCTTGCGACTATACCGAGTTGCGAGCCGTTTGCCTTTTCCGGGCTCCTGTAAACCCATCCTTCACACGGAGCCGTCAATCCGTAGCCCCAAGCCTTCCAAACAAACAGGGCACAAGTGCAGAGCGACCTTTCCGGCTCAAGTTTTCGGCATCCGGTCAAGCATTTTCGGTTATGGTTACACGAGCGCGGAGCCCCCTAGTGAGCGAGAACGCGGAGGGCGTTCTAAAGAGAACGCCGCTGTTCGCAAGTCTGACGGAAAAAGAACTACACGCCCTGAGCGCGCGAGTGACAAAAAAGCACTTCCGACGGGGCGAGCTGCTATTCAGCGAAGGAGACCCTTGCACGGGGCTGTTCCTCGTGGCATCTGGAAAGGTCCGCATTTTCAAGGTGTCAGCTGCGGGCCGTGAACAAGTACTGGCGGTGGAGGGGCCGGGCAGTTCGTTTGCAGAGCTTCCCGTATTCGACGGCGGCGACTATCCTGCCTCCGCGTCAGCCTTGGAAGAGGCGGAGATATTGTTTGTTTCCCGCAAGGACTTCCAAAATTTTTGCCGCGAGCATCCGGATGTGGCACTCAAAGTGATTGCCGTAGTCGGTTCGCGACTGCGCCGCCTGGTGGGAATCATAGAAGAGCTTTCGTTTACCACGGTCCGACAGCGGCTGATTGCCGCGATTCTACGAATGGCGGAAACCACTGGTGTCTCCTCGAAAGACGGGGTGCACGTGGAATTGGCAAGGAGCCATCAGGATTTGGCCGCGGAGCTTGGCACAGTCCGCGAACTGGTGTCGCGAAACTTGAGCCGGCTTCAAGCAGAAGGCTTTGTTGAAGTGGAGGGCCGCAAAATCGTCGTAAAAAACCTCGCTGCCCTGAAACACGAGCAAAGCTCTCTCGAGTAGTCCCCCCGCAAACCTCGCTGTCTTGTTGCCTTCCAACCGTGACTTTGGTCACTGCCCTCTTGTGCGGGTCGCCGCAAACTAGCCTTGAAAACGGAGGGGACAATGAACTTCACCGGCGAAACCAAAGTTAGGGACATTGCGCTAGCGAATCCGGGAGCGACGCAGATTCTGGAGCAGGCTGGGGTGGATTACTGCTGCGGGGGCGACAGGTCTCTACGTGATGCATGCGTGCATGCGGGCGTCTCGACGGAGGAGATCATGGCCCGGCTGCAGGCGAACAGCACCAACGTCGGGCTAGCCGACGCGGCCTGGGTCTCAGCACCTCTCGCCGATTTGACGCGGCACATTCTCGAAAAGCATCACCAGTACGTCCGCGAAGCGATCCCCCGGATTCGAACGCTAGCGGGGAAGGTTCGGGAGAAACATGGAGAGAAGCACCCAGAGATTGTGGACATCGAGAAGTTGTTCCTCCAAGTCGGACGGGAACTCATCATGCACATGCAAAAGGAAGAACAGATTCTCTTTCCTTACATCGAAGGGCTGGAGCGCGCGGCCAACGGCCCTGAAGCGATCGAGCCTCCCTTCTTTCAAACGGTGAAGAATCCTGTTCACGCCATGATGGAAGAACACGATGCAGCTGCCGCTTTGATGAACCAGATTCGCGCAGCCAGCTCGGCGTACACCGCTCCGACGGATGCGTGCGCGAGTTATCGGGCGCTCTATCGGGATTTGCACGAGTTCGAAACAGATCTCCATCAGCACGTGCATCTCGAAAACAACATCCTGTTTCCGCGCGCGGTTGAACTGGAAGTGCGAGTCCTGTGACGCGAGAGATTGCAGAGACGTAAGGCAAGCAAGAATTTGTTCAGGAATTTTCGGCTCAGCAGGCTGCGCGTTGCCTTCCAACGACATCGGCCAGGAAAGAAAGGATCGCTGATGAGATTGGCCTGGATCGCAAGAATCGCAATTCTGGTAGTCGGCGCTTGCGCGTGCTTGGGCAGGCCAACAGTGGCCGATGTCCAAGACGCAGGTAGTTTCTTTCGGCAGAACTGCTCGGCGTGTCACACGATCGGGGGCGGACACATCATCGGTCCCGATTTGCAGGGCGTGACGAAGCGCAAAGACCGCGCCTGGCTGGTCAAGTTTCTTCAAAGCCCAAAAGCGATGATCGACAGCGGCGACCCGTACGCCGCGCAACTCCAGCAGGATGCTCCTGGCCACATGGTCATGCCGACCGTCGCGGGCATGAATCCGGATTTGGCGAGTGCACTGCTCGACTACATCGAAGGAGGAGCGGTTGGAGCGAAATCGCAGCCTGCCGGCGCCACCATTAGCGACCGGCCATTCACCGCCGACGACGTCACGCTCGGACAGCAGTTCTTTCTTGGCGAGCGGCCATTCGCGAACGGCGGCCCCGCCTGCATCTCCTGTCATACCCTCGGAACAATCGGCGGATTGGGAGGCGGTCGGCTTGGTCCGGATCTGACGAATGTGTTTGATCGGCTCGGCGGACGCAAAGGTCTCGGCGCATGGCTGTCCGGACCGCCGACGCCCACGATGCAATCCGTCTTTGGCAAACGCGCTCTGCAATCCGAAGAGATCCTTCCCCTGCTTGCAATGATCGACGACGCAAACAATCGAAGTCAGCCTGCGAATCAGTCTTCGATTTGGAAATTCTTCGCGTTTGGGTTCAGCGGGATGCTGGTCGGCCTTGCTCTCCTCCAGCTTGCCTGGCGAGGAAGAATCCGATCCGTTCGGCGATCCATTGTCCGAGCCCATGTGCGAGGTGCGCAATGAAACGCAAAGACGCTCTCTCGTGGATTCGCGACGAGTCCACGCCGCAACTCCGAGGATGGGAGGAGTTCTATCGCAATCGCTGGCAGCACGACAAAATCGTCCGCAGCACACACGGCGTGAACTGCACCGGCGGATGCACGTGGCAGATCTACGTGAAGGATGGAATAGTCACCTGGGAGATGCAGGGCCTCGACTACCCTTCCTTGGAAGCCGGTTTGCCTCCCTATGAACCACGCGGCTGCCAGCGCGGGATTTCATACTCTTGGTATCTCTACAGCCCCTTGCGTGTGAAACACCCCTACATGCGTGGCGCTCTCATCGACCTGTGGAAGGAAGCGCGCGCCAGCCACGGCGATCCGGTGGAGGCTTGGGCGTCGCTCGTCGAAGATCCAGAAGCACGCAAGCGCTGGCAACAGGCGCGGGGCAAGGGAGGATTCCGGCGAGCCAGTTGGGAGACGGCGCTCGAATTGATCGCAGCGTCCTGCGTGTACACAACGAAGAAGCATGGGCCGGATCGCATCAACGGATTTTCGCCGATTCCGGCAATGTCGATGATCAGCTACGCGGCCGGCTCACGCTTTCTGCAATTGCTGGGCGGCGTTTCGCTCTCCTTCTACGACTGGTACTGCGATCTTCCCAGCGCTTCGCCGGAAACGTGGGGCGAGCAGACCGACGTTCACGAGTCCGCCGACTGGTACAACGCGAAGCTGCTTGCGGTGATGGGCTCGAACCTGAACATGACCCGGACGCCGGACTGCCACTTTGCTGCTGAGTCGCGCCACAACGGCACGAAGATGTGGGTGTTCTCTCCCGATTTCAGCCAGGTTTCGAAGTATGCCGACGAGTGGGTGGCCATCAATGCCGGACAGGACGGTGCGTGGTGGATGGCGGTGAACCACGTTTTGCTGAAGGAAGCTCACCACGAAAAGCAGACTCCGTATTTTCTCGATTACGCGAAGAGGTACACAGATTCTCCATATCTTGTCGAGTTGCATGAAAAGGGGGGCGTCTTACAGCCTGGCCAACTTCTTCGCGCAAATCGGCTGCAAGAATATTCGGCCGTGGAGAACGGCGATTGGAAGTTCCTGATTTGGGATGCGAAAGACTCGCGCCCGAAAATGCCAATGGGCAGTGCGGGTTTCCGCTGGGGCAAGGAAAAAGGAAAATGGAATTTGCTGCTCAAAGACGGTGTCGATGGCAGCGAGATTGATCCGGCTCTGACATTTCTCTCGGGCCACGACGGGATCGCCCAGGTCCGATTCGATGACTTCGGCGAAGGCCGGAGCGTTGTGCGGGGCGTTCCGATCAAGAAGTTGGGAACCGCCGACGGCAAGATCGTCCCGGTTGCTACCGTGTATGACCTGCTGATGGCGCAATACGGCGTGTCTCGCGGGCTGCCCGGCGATTACCCCAAGGATTACGACGACGATTCACAGCCGTATACACCGGCCTGGTCGGAGAAGTACACCGGCATGGGACGCGACACGGTGGTCCGTTTCGCGCGGGAATGGGCGACAACGGCCGAACGGACGAACGGCAAGTGCATGGTCATTATCGGTGCCGGGGTGAACCACTGGTACCACGCGAATCTAATGTACCGCGCGGCGATTCACGCGCTGATTTTCTGCGGCTGCGTCGGCGTGAACGGCGGCGGGTTGGCCCACTACGTGGGGCAGGAAAAGCTAGCGCCGATGGAGTCCTGGTCGGCGGTCGCCTTCGGGCGGGACTGGTTTCCAGCTGCGCGCCTCCAGAATGCTCCGAGCTGGCATTACATCCACACAGACCAGTGGCGCTACGAGAAGAGCTTCACCGATTACCACACCGTCCCGGCAAATCAGGCGGCCGGTTCCCTCGCCAGCGGTCACACTGCTGATACGCAGGTGCGTGCTGTGCGCAACGGTTGGCTCCCCTTCTATCCACAATTCAATGCCAATCCGCTCGACGTTGTGAAGCAAGCGGAAAGCGCCGGAGCAAAGAGCGAAACTGAAATCTACTCCCATGTGGTGCGCGAGCTTCGTGACGACAAACTGAAATTCGCGGTCGAAGATCCCGATGCGCCGGAAAACTGGTCGCGAGTTTGGTTCATCTGGCGAGGCAACGCTTTGATGGCCAGCGCGAAGGGGCATGAATTCTTTCTAAAGCACTATCTCGGCACGCACACAAACGCCATCGCGCAGGACATGGCGGCGGACTCCGTTCGGGAGATTGCCTGGCACGAGACAGCGCCCGTCGGAAAGATGGATTTGATCGTCGATTTGAACTTCCGAATGGACACGTCCGCCCTGTACTCAGACATCGTCCTGCCTGCCGCGACCTGGTACGAAAAGGCAGACCTCAACTCCACCGACATGCATAGCTTCATCCATCCGCTGTCGGCGGCGGTGCCTCCGTGCTGGGAATCGAAGAGCGACTGGCAAATCTTCGAAGCCGTCGCGAAAAGATTCTCGGAGCTCGCGCGACCGCATTTCCCGAAACCGGTCTGGGACATCGTCGCTTCACCGCTCGCGCACGATACGCCTGCGGAGATTGCGCAGCCAACGATCGCGGATTGGAAACAAGGAGACATCGAACCGGTTCCCGGCACGTCGATGCCAGGGCTGAAGCTCGTCGCCCGCGACTACGCGAATCTATACAACCAATTCATTTCCCTCGGCCCATCGGTGCGTGCAAATGGTTTGGGCGCCCACGGCACGCATTACTCGGTCGAGGACGTCTATGACGAATCGCTTCGCACCCTTCCCACGGTCGAATGGGGCGGCAAACGCTACCCATCCATCGCCGCCGATGAAGATGCGTGCAACCTCATCTTGCGATTCGCAACGGTGACAAATGGAGAGCTGGCCTACCGCTCATACAAAGATATCGAAGAGAAAGTCGGGCTTCCCCTCACGCGTCTCGCGGAAAAAAGCCGCTCGGTCCGCGTGGATTACAAAGGGTTGCAGGGCCGCCCGCAGCGCTTGTTGAACAGCCCGATGTGGTCCGGTCTGGTGGAAGACGGCCGCGCGTATTCTCCGTTTACCTACAACGTGGAGTGCCTCGTGCCGTGGCGCACGCTCACGGGACGGCAGCACTTCTATCTCGACCACGAAGGTTATCTGCAGTTCGGCGAACACTTGCCCACGTACAAACCGAAACCGTCGCCCGCGCAATACGCGGACCTGCGCCTGAGTCAGGAAGCAGGGCCGACGAAGATGCTGAACTACCTGACTCCACACGGAAAATGGCACATCCACTCGACCTACGGCGACAACCACCGCATGACCACGCTTTCGCGCGGCGTCGAGCCGCTGTGGATGAACGACAAGGACGCGGCCGATATCGGCATCGTGGACAACGATTGGGTCGAGGTGCACAACGACAACGGCGTCGTGGTAACACGCGCAGCGGTTAGCGCGCGGATCCCGCGTGGCATCTGCATTCAGTATCACTCGCCGGAGCGCACGCTTTCCGTACCCAAATCACCGCTGCGGAAAGGGCGTCGCGCCGGCGGGCATAACAGCCTGACGCGCACGCGGTTGAAGCCAAATCTCATGGTCGGCGGCTACGGCCAGTTTACCTACCACTTCAACTATTGGGGGCCGACCGGCTGCAACCGTGACACGCACGTTTTCGTGCGGAAGCTTCCTGAACTGAAATGGTAGCCAAAGGAGCCATGCGATGAACGTCCGATCTCAGATCTCGATGGTCTTCCATCTCGATAAGTGCATCGGCTGCCACACCTGCAGCATTGCCTGCAAGAACATCTGGACCGATCGCAAGGGCACCGAGTACATGTGGTGGAACAATGTGGAGACCAAACCCGGAACCGGCTTCCCCACCGATTGGGAAGATCAGGACAGATATCACGGCGGGTGGGAACTCCGTGACGGCAAGCTTCAGCTGAAATCCACCGGCAAGGCAAAAACACTCTTCAACATCTATCACAACCCATCCATGCCCACGATGGACGACTATTACGAGCCATGGACCTACAAATACGAGGAGCTATTCAACGCTCCGGCGGGAACCGACCAGCCGACGGCGCGTCCCGTTTCGATGGTGACCGGAGAGCTGATCAACATCGAGGCGGGGCCCAATTGGGACGACGACCTAGGCGGCTCACCGATCTACGCCGCGAGTGACCCCAACCTGAAGGGCCTCAACAACGAAACGCAGCAACAGTTGTTCGCAATCGAACGGCTCGTGTTCTTTTATTTTCCGCGAATCTGCAATCACTGCCTGAATCCCTCCTGTGTTGCGTCGTGCCCTTCGGGAGCGCTGTACAAGCGCGGCGAAGACGGCATCGTGCTTGTGGACCAGACACGCTGCCGCGGCTGGCGCGCCTGCGTGGCGGCATGCCCGTACAAGAAGATGTTCTACAACTGGAACACCGGCAAGTCAGAAAAATGCATTCTTTGCTTCCCGCGCCTTGAGACGGGGCAAGCGCCCGCTTGCTTCCATTCCTGCGTCGGGCGAATTCGTTATCTCGGTGTGCTGCTTTACGACGCCTCGCGGATCGAAGAGGTAGCGAGCCTGCCAAGCGACAAACTCATTGAAGGGCAGCGATCGCTGATCCTGGATCCCAACGATCCGGAGGTTATTTCGGCGGCACGCCGGAACGGCGTACACGATTCCGTTATCGAGTCGGCGCAGCACTCGCCTGTCTATCGGTTTGTCAAGGACTGGAAACTGGCGCTCCCACCGCACCTGGAATATCGCACGATGCCGATGCTGTTCTACGTCCCTCCGATGTCCCCGGTGATGTCGAACCGCTCGAATGGCTCGCTCGACCACGTTTCGGATGACCTCTTTCACGACATCGAACAGGCGCGCGTGCCCATGAAGTTTCTGGCGAATCTGTTTGGCGCGGGCGAAGAAGCTCCCCTGCGTTACGCCCTGCGCAAGCAGAAGGCGGTCCGCTGGTACCGGCGATTCAAGACCGTCGGCGACGTGGACGAGCATACCGCCATGCGCATGCTGCGCGAGGCGGACTGTTCGATCGAAGAAGCCGAGGCGATCTACCACCTCACTTCCCTTTGCACGTTTGAGGATCGCTTCGTGATCCCACCGATGCATCGTGAAGAAGCGATCCAGATGATGCAGGACCCGCTCGAGCACAAGCAAGGCGTGGGATTCGGGTTTCTTTCCGGCCCGAAGAGAGGAATGTAATGGCGCACGCGACCGAATTCGAGCTGCTGGCTGGTCTGTTGCGCTATCCGACCGAGGGCTACGCAAATGAAGTGGTCCGGTCCTGCCGAATCCTTGCAGACGACGGTCCGGAAATCGGCCTGCTGCTCCAAGATTTCATCGAACAGACGCGCAGCCTATCTTTCGAAGATCTGCAGGTGCTTTACACGACGACTTTTGATCTCGACCCGGTTTGTTCGCTCGAGGTCGGCTGGCACCTGTTCGGGGAAAACTACGAACGCGGGGAATTCCTAGTGAGGATGCGAGGGGAGTTGCGGCGGTTGGGCGTGAAGGAGTCCACCGAGCTGCCGGATCATCTTTCCTATGCGCTTGAAGCGCTCGGCAGAATGGAACCGGATGAAGCCGGTGATTTTGCTGCTGCGTGCCTGTTTCCCGCGTTAGACAAGATGAGTGCGGGCATGAAGGGCAAATCGAATCCGTTCGAAAACGTCCTTAGCGCTGCTACCCGGTTGCTGGAACACCGTTACCCAAGGCCGGAGCCCGCAATGGTCTCGGCAGAACCTGCCTTTCGCATTCTGGACTCGAAAGGATGGTGATGATTCCATGTTGCCTTTCGCAAACGGTCTATTTTTCATCGTGTTTCCGTATCTGGCCATGTTCGTGTTTTTCCTCGGAACCGTTATGAGGTACCGCAAGGCTCCTTTCACGTATTCGAGTTTCTCGTCGCAATTCTTGGAGAATCAGCAACATTTTTGGGGACTCGTGCCCTTCCACTACGGCATTGTCGCCGTACTGCTCGGGCATATCGTTGCCTTCTTAATTCCACGCGAAATCCTGGCATGGAACAGCCGGCCTTTGCGCCTCTATGTACTCGAGGCTTCTGCTCTGATATTCGGTCTACTCACCTTGGTAGGCCTCTGCGGCGCGATTCATAGGAGGCTGACTTCTTCGAAAGTCCGCGCGGTTACGACCCCGATGGATTGGATCGTGTTCGCGCTGTTGCTCGTGCAGGTGGCGAGCGGCGTGTACACTGCGGTCTTCCACCCATGGGGCTCTTCGTGGTTCGCGGCGGCGATCGCGCCATATCTGTGGTCACTTGTCCGACTTAATCCGGATCTCGGTTTAATTACAGCGATGCCGCTGATTGTGAAGTTTCACATCGTGATGGCATACACCTTGATCGGGCTGGCACCGTTCACACGACTCGTGCATATCCTCGTCGCTCCGAACCCGTACTTCTGGCGGAAGAATCAGGTCGTGCGCTGGTATCGGGCGCCCGGTGAAGCCCTATGAGACTGCAAACTTGCCCCTCCCTGAAGGATACCCAAGGAGTTGGTGTGTGGGTTCGTAACCGTGCTCGTGCAGGCATCCTGATCGGTTTTGCGCTCAAGCTCCTTCTATCGACTGCAGTGCCAGGCCAGTCACAGACGGCGCCACCGATGGGTGAACAGGCCTACGTTCAGATCAATCGCCTCCGGCAAGGCAAACTCAAGTTCGGGCGATTCGAATATTTCGACGGCACCGGGGTCAAGCCGAAGGATCCGACGCTCGCCACGCTGGTGCATCAGAGTCTCGCCAACGTGTGGGACTTGAGCGGCGACTATCAGGTGACGCGAGACTTTTCGCTAGGGCTTTATTACGCGCACGCCTGGGGCAAAGGGGTGATCGAAAGCATTTATCCAAAAGACCCCAATGGTCAATTTGCGTTCATCGAGACCAATCTTCATTTCTGAGGCCGAGGGATCGCGGTGGGAAGAGTACGGAGGAGCAAAAACATGGACTCCATAGTAGGCTCACCCAGAAAGGCGCTCTGGAGCGCGACGCTCGGGTTCTTCGTTGGTTTTGCCGCGGTCGCTCTTTTCGGACCGTCGGCGAACAGATTTCAGCAGGTGATGGGTCTCGGGCCTCTGGCTCTGGGATTCTTGGTGGCCGTGCCGTCACTTTCAGGCTCACTCCTGCGCATTCCGTTCTCGGCCTGGGTAGATACAACGGGCGGTCGTAAGCCGTTTCTCTGGCTGCTGAATCTCGCTGTGATCGGCATGATTGGCCTGGCACTGGTCGCGCGCTTCCTCTATCCAACGCACCTCAGTTACAAGAGTTATCCCTTGCTGATGGTCCTCGGTACGCTGAGCGGCTGTGGAATCGCGACCTTCTCTGTCGGCATCAGCCAGGTTTCCTATTGGTTCCCGCAGCGAAAGCAAGGGCGAGCGCTCGCGATCTTCGCTGGAATCGGCAACGTGGCGCCCGGTATTTTCCTGATGCTCGTACCGTTTGCTTTGAGCCGATTCGGCCTCGCGGTCTCCTACCTGCTCTGGTTGTGCATCCTGGCCACAGGGACGATTCTGTACGCCCTTCTCGGCAAGAACAGTCCTTACTTCCAGTTGCTGAAGAAGGGGCTAGCGCCCACAGAGGCCCGGGTTCGCGCACACGAACTCGGGCAGGATCTGTTTCCGACCGGAAATCTCAAGGACAGCTTGCGAATTTCCGCCCGCGTATGGCGGACCTGGGCGCTCGTTTGGATCTACTTCACAACCTTCGGTGGCTTCATGGCACTCACAGCTTGGCTGCCCATCTACTGGACTCGCTTCTTCGGAGTGAGCGTCGAGCACGCGTTGATGCTGGCGGCGGTGTTTTCCATCGTCGCGTCTTTGATCCGCGTCGCGGGTGGCGTACTTTCCGATCAATTGCACGAGGGTGGTGAAAACACGGCAATCCTGGCGCTATTCATTACTCTGGTCGGAGCGCTCGTCATGACCAGTTCCCGCCAGTTTGAGCTTTCTGTTCCGGGCGAGATCCTGATGGCCTTCGGCATGGGCATTTGCAACGCTGCAGTCTTCAAGATCGTTCCGCAGGCGGTGCCAAAAGCCGTCGGCGGCGCAGCAGGATGGGTCGGCGGATTCGGAGCGTTTGGCGGCTTCGTCATCCCCCCCATCATGGGATTTGCCGTCCGCAATCTCGGACAGAACGGTTACGCCATCGGCTTTATCACGTTCATCTTTCTTGCGCTGTTTTCGCTCTCCATGGCATGGATTTTGAAGTACGCGCGCGAGGAGATTTCGCCGCACGATTCGTCCGCGCGATCTAACGAAGGGCCGGTCGCGAGGGAGCCTGATGCTATCTTCCGAGTCGATCGCGGCGCCATGGGCACCCTCAGCGTGGAGGGACCGGCTTCTCCAGACATTTACAGGAAGGTGAAATGACACGACATCTTAGAGCATGCTGGTCAAACAGCGGATTTTCATTGAAAGCTTCCACGGATCGGCCAACTGCTTCAGGCGAACGATCCTTAGGATGCTGCTGAGCCTGGCTCTCCCTCAAATCACCGAATGAGAGAGCAGCAACCAAGCCGCCGACGCTCACGATCGCGAATGGCCGTTGAAAATCTGACCCAACAGCGTGAGACAGAGCGGCAAGCACCAAGCCGAACCTAGTTACGAATCCCCCGGCTGCCGCATTTCCGGCGAACGCACGGGATTGTGCGCGATCGTGGTCTGCTGCACTCCCCCGCCAAACGAAACCGGCCTTGCAATCCACTCGGCATCACTGCTAGAATCAAAACCGTACTGGATTAGTGCTGTATAGGGGAATGGGCGGACCAAAGTGGTAAGACTTGGAAAATTAACGGACTACGGGCTGGTCCTAATGACCTGCATCGCCCGGACGCAAGGGGCGACCTTGCGTACCGCTCGCGACCTGGCCAAGGAGTCCCGTTTACCCCTTTCGACCGTCAGCAAACTTCTAAAGGAGCTGCTGCAAAGCGGGTTGCTGGTGTCCCACCGCGGGACCAAGGGCGGTTACGTCCTGGCACGCGAGCCGCAGCAAATCTCGGTGCTGGAGATTATCGCCGCGATCGAGGGGCCCATGGCGCTCACCCAATGCAGCACCGACGTCACCGGCCTGTGCAGCCTAGAATCTGACTGCCCGATCAAGAGCAACCAACAGATCATCAATCAAGCTATCCGAGGCGTGCTCGAGAAAGTGACCCTTTCCGACCTGGCCCACCCACTGCAACTCACGCCCCTCAGGGACGCGCGAGGACGGGTCGTACCCACGATCGCCTCCGGGAGTATCCAATGAGTTCGAATACAGACGCGATTCGCGAGCTGGCGCAGCAGGAATACAAGTGGGGCTTCGTCACGAATGTTGACGAAGACCGCGCGCCCAAGGGTCTCAACGAAGACATCATTCGCCTGATCTCGGCGAAGAAGAACGAGCCGGAATTCATGCTGGAGTGGCGCCTAAAGGCCTATCGCCACTGGGAAGCGCTGCAGAAATCGGACGCCGAGCCGAAGTGGGCCAACATCCATTACACGCCGATTGACTATCAGGCGATCTCCTACTATTCCGCGCCCAAGAAGAAGCCGGCACTCAAGAGTCTCGACGAATTGGACCCTGAAATCCTCAGGACGTACGAGAAGCTGGGCATTCCGCTGGCGGAGCAGAAGATGCTCGCGGGTGTTGCGGTCGATGCGGTATTTGACAGCGTTTCGGTGGCCACAACTTTCAAGGAAAAGCTCGCAGAGGCGGGCGTCATCTTCTGTTCGTTCTCCGAGGCGGTCCAAAATCATCCGGATCTCGTGAAGAAGTATCTCGGAACCGTGGTTCCCTACACCGATAATTTTTTCGCGACGCTCAATTCAGCTGTTTTCAGCGATGGATCGTTCGTTTACGTACCCAAGGGCGTGCGCTGCCCAATGGAGCTTTCGACGTATTTCCGCATCAACGCCTCAGAGACGGGCCAATTCGAACGCACGTTGATCGTTGCCGATGAAGGCGCTTCCGTCAGCTACTTGGAAGGATGTACCGCGCCGATCCGCGATGAAAACCAGCTCCACGCTGCCGTGGTGGAGCTAATCGCGCTGGACGACGCGCAGATCAAGTACTCGACTGTGCAGAACTGGTATCCCGGCGACAAGAACGGCAAGGGCGGTATCTACAATTTCGTCACCAAGCGCGGCGCGTGTCGCGGCAAGAATTCCAAAATCTCCTGGACGCAGGTCGAAACCGGTTCGGCCATCACCTGGAAATATCCGAGCTGCATCCTCCAGGGCGAGAATTCGGTGGGCGAGTTCTACTCCGTTGCGCTCGCCAACAACTATCAGCAGGCCGACACCGGCACAAAGATGATTCACATCGGCAAGAACACGCGCAGCACAATCGTTTCAAAGGGCATCTCCGCCGGCCATGGCCAGAACACGTACCGCGGCATGGTGGCCATCATGAAAGGTGCTACCGGCGCGCGAAACTACACGCAGTGCGACTCGCTGCTGATCGGCGATAAGTGCGGTGCGCACACGTTCCCGTACATCGAAGTTAAGAACTCGACCGCACGCATGGAGCACGAAGCATCCACGTCGAAGATTGGCGAGGATCAGCTCTTCTATCTGCGCCAGCGCGGATTGAAGGCCGAGGACGCGGTCTCCATGATCGTCAACGGCTTCTGCAAGCGGGTCTTCCGCGAACTGCCGATGGAATTCGCCGTCGAGGCGCAGAAACTGCTCAGTGTCAGCCTGGAAGGAAGCGTCGGGTAGCTCCAACGCTCGTCAGAACAGAACGAAGAAGGAAAACGGAATGAGTTTGCTTGAGATCAAGAATTTGCATGCAACAGTGGATGGCCACGAGATCTTGAAGGGCGTGAATCTCACGCTCAACGCCGGCGAAGTGCACTCGATCATGGGGCCCAATGGCTCCGGCAAGAGCACGCTCGCGCAGGTGCTGGCTCGCCGTGAGACCTACGAAATCACCGGCGGGGAAGTTCTGTTCAATGGCACGGACTTGCTGGCGATGAAGCCTGAAGAAGCGGCCTGCGAAGGCGTCTTTCTCGCGTTTCAGTATCCAGTCGAGATTCCGGGGATTAGCAACGCCTACTTCCTGCGCTCGGCCGTCAACGCAATTCGCAAGCACCGCGGCGAAGACGAAATGGACGCGATGGATTTTCTCCCCAAGCTGCGGGAGAAGATGAAACTGCTCGACATGGACGAGAAATTTCTGAATCGCTCGGTGAACGAAGCGTTTTCAGGCGGTGAGAAGAAGCGAAACGAGATCCTGCAGATGGCGGTGCTCGAACCGAAGCTCGCGATTCTCGATGAGACCGATTCAGGCCTCGATATCGACGCACTGAAAATCGTGGCGCAAGGCGTCAACGCGATGCGCAGCCCGGAGCGGGCGATCCTCGTCGTGACACACTATCAACGGCTGCTCAACTACATCGTTCCGGACCGCGTGCACGTATTGGTCGATGGCCGCATCGTTCGCTCGGGCGGGCCGGAATTGGCCTTGCAGCTTGAGGACCAGGGATACGCCACCATCGAATCGGGCGCGCGCGGGGCAAGCCCGGCAGCGTAACACAGGGAACGAGGACACGAATTTGGCGACCGCAACACAGGCTCTTCAGAATTACGCGGAAAGCTTCAGCGCACTCGAGAAGTCCGCAGCAAGCCGCGAACCCGCGTGGCTGCGCAAACTCCGCCAGGATGGCTTCGCGCGCTTCGGCGAGAAGGGCTTTCCGACGGTTCGCGACGAGGACTGGCGCTTCACCAATCTTTCGGCCATCGCGCAAACGCCTTTTCGCCTCGTCCACAATGGTCATCACTTGCCGTCGCGAACCGACATCGCTCCCTGTCGAATTGCCGGTACTGCTTGCGAGCTCGTTTTCGTCGATGGGCGCTTTGCGGCAGTGCTTTCTTCGGCAGGCAAGCTGCCGAACGGCGTGAAAGCTGGCAGCCTCGCCGAGGAAATCGCGGCGAATCCCGGATCGGTCGAGCCGCATCTGGGGCGCTATTTGAATATCCAGCGCGACGCTTTTGCGGCGCTGAATACCGCCTTCGTCGAAGACGGCGCCTACGTTCACATTCCGAAGGGCGTCGTGCTCGAAGGACCGATTTATTTGCTCTTCATTTCAGTTGCGCACGATGTGCCTACGGTGAATCATCCGCGCAATCTGATCGTCGCTGGCGAAAACAGCCAGGCCACGATCATCGAGAATTACGTTTCCCTCGGCCAAGGCGAGAAGGCGCTCTGCAACACTGTCACGGAACTTGTGGCAGGCGATCACAGCGTGATTTCGCATTACATGATCGAGCGCGAAAACGAGCAGTCGTTCAACGTCTCGACGCTCCGCATTCAGCAAGGACGAACCGCAGACGTGGCGTCGCACTCGGTCTTGGCTGGCGGCGCGATCGTTCGCAACAATGTGCATCCCGTGTTGGCCGGCGAAGGCGGCGAATGCCTGATCAACGGCCTCTTCATCGGGCGCAACCGGCAGCATCTCGACAACTACATGCTCGTCGAACACGCCAGCCCGCACTGCGGCAGCCGACAGTTCTACAACGGCATCCTCGATGGCCACGCACGGGGCGTTTTCCACGGGCGCATTATCGTCCACAAGGACGCGCAGAAGACCGACGCGAAGCAGACGAATCGCAACCTGTTACTCTCCGACACGGCCCAAATCGACACCAAACCGCAGCTCGAAATCTACGCGGACGACGTGAAGTGCACGCACGGCGCGACCATCGGCCAAATCGAGGAGAATGCGCTTTTCTATCTGCGCTCGCGCGGAGTCGATGAAGCATCCGCACGGCGTCTTCTGCTCTTCGCTTTCGCGAGCGAGTGCCTCGACCGGATGCGAACCGGACCGGCGCGCACATACGTCGAAAATCTGATTCATCAGAACTTGGGATTTATCGCCGACGCCTCGCGGCGTCAGGAGCGAGGGTCATGAGTATTGCGGCCAAGAGCGTTTCCGGCGCGGGGTTCGACGTCGAGCGCATTCGCGCGGACTTTCCGATCCTGCAGCAGAAGGTGCACGGCAAGCCGCTCGTCTATCTCGATAACGCCGCGACCACCCAGAAGCCGCGCGCGGTGATCGACGCGATCAGCCACTATTACGAGGGAAGCAACTCCAACGTGCATCGCGGCGTGCACTACCTTTCGGAACTGGCGACGGCGAATTACGAAGCGGTCCGAGAAAGTGCGCGAGCGTTCCTGAATGCCGCCGATCACAGGGAAATTATCTTCGTGCGCGGGACGACTGAAGCGATCAACCTAGTCGCGCAGAGCTACGGACGGTCGCACATTCAGGCCGGCGATGAAATTCTGGTCACGGAGATGGAGCACCACTCGAATATCGTGCCGTGGCAGATCTTGAGCAGGGAGCGCGGCGCCACGATTCGCGTCGCGCCAATCAACGACGCAGGCGAGCTGGACCTCGACGCGTTCTCAAAGCTGTTGAACCCCAACACGAAGCTGGTCGCCGTAACGCATGTCTCCAACGCCCTCGGGACGATCAACCCGATTCGGCGGATCGTCGATATGGCGCACAGCTTCCATGCGCCGGTTCTTGTTGATGGCGCGCAGGCGGTGCCGCATCTGAAGGCAGATGTGCAGGCTCTGGGCTGCGACTTCTACGCCTTTTCGGGCCACAAGGTGTATGGACCGACCGGCATCGGTGTTCTCTACGGCAAGACGGCGCTGCTCGAAAAGATGCCGCCGTATCAGGGTGGCGGCGACATGATCATGTCCGTCACGTTCGAGAAGACGGTTTACAACCGGCTGCCCTACAAGTTCGAAGCCGGAACGCCAGACATCGCCGGCGTCATCGGTCTGGGTGCCGCGCTCAACTACGTCACGCGGCTCGGAATCGAGAACATTGGCGCGCATGAAAACGAGGTCGTGCGCTATGCGACGGAAGCCGTTGCGGCGATCCCCGGCGTGCGCTTGATCGGCACAGCAAAGGAAAAGGCCAGCGTGCTTTCGTTCACGCTCGGCGATGTCCATCCGCACGATATCGGCACGATCCTCGATCAGGCAGGAGTCGCGACTCGCACCGGCCATCACTGCTCGCAGCCGGTGATGCAGCACTTTGGTATCGAGGCGACGGCGCGGGCTTCCTTCGCGCTCTACAACACAAAAGAGGAAGTGGACATTCTGGTCCGCGCGGTCGAGAAAGTGCGAGAGGTGTTCGCCTGATGTCGGATCTGCGCGACCTTTACCAGGACGTGATCCTCGAGCACAGCAAGGCACCGCGCAATTATCGAGAGCTTCCGGCTGCGAATCACAAGGCCGAAGGCTTCAATCCGCTCTGCGGCGACCGCTTCACGGTGTACATCACGATGGACGGCGATTCGATTCGAGATATCAGCTTTCAGGGCTCGGGCTGCGCGATTTCCAAGGCGTCCGCTTCGATGATGACGCAGATCGTGAAGGGCAAGTCGATGGCGGAAGCAGAAAAGCTCTTCGAGAGCTTTCACAAGCTGGTCACGGGCCATGCGCCATCGGGCGGCGAGGCAGATCTCGGAAAGTTGGCCGTCTTTTCGGGCGTGTCCGAGTATCCTGCCCGCGTCAAGTGCGCGACGCTCGCCTGGCACACGCTGCAGGCCGCGCTCGAAGGCAAGCAGGAGACCACGACGGAGTAGTTTCACGGAAGAAACTGATGACACTGGTTGGCGGACATATCACGCTGAGCCGCGAATGCGACGCGATCGAAATTCCGAGCGGCGCACCCGCAAAGTTACCGGCTGGCGCGGGCGTGCGCGTGATGCAGTACCTCGGCAGCAGCTACACGATCGCCAGCGACTACGGCCTGTTTCGCATCGACGTGAAGGACGCCGACGCCCTCGGCCTTACGCCGCCGACTCCCGCACAAGGCGCAACGCCGCAACCGACCGAGTTCAGCGAGAAGCTGGTATGGGATCAGCTAAAGACTGTGTACGACCCGGAGATTCCGGTCAACATCGCGGACTTGGGCTTGATCTACTCCTGCGTTGCGGAGCCACTCGAGCAGGGAGGCCGCCGAATCGAAATCAAGATGTCGATGACGGCGCCGGGCTGCGGAATGGGCAACGTTCTGAAAGCGGACGTAGAAAAAAAACTAGCCAGCCTGCCTGACGTGAAGGAAGTGAATGTAGAGATCGTGTTCGATCCGCCCTGGAACCCCAGCCGCATGTCCGAAGCTGCTCGTCTGCAGCTCGGCTTCGACATCTAGACCGCGCCAAGAGAAGGCGAAGCGCAGTCTGCTCTTCCCCGAACAAAAGAAGGAACGCCCGGAGGTGCCACAGCAGCCTTGCCGGAATGCTTCGAGATCATGGACCGCGAACCGCTCCAGATGAGCTGCAAGCCCGCGAAAATGGCGATTGCGGCGATCGCCATTTTCAGTCTTCGCGCTGGAACGCGGCGTGCCAGCAGACAGCCCACGATGACGCCCGGCACTCCTCCCTCGAGCAGTTGCAGCAGGACCGGGCTACTGATCGATCCGAACTTCCAGTGGAATGCGCTGCCGAGAAGTGCAAGCACGAGGCCGAAGAAGATGTCCGTACCGACGACTTCGGGTGGCGTCATCTCGGAATAGTTCAGCAACAGCACGGTGCCGAGCGCACCGGCTCCAGCCGAAGAAAATCCCGCCTCGACTCCGATCGGCAGAGCAAATCCGGGCAGCCAGCGCGAATTTTTTCTCGCAAAGTCTCGATTCTGAGCGCGCGGGATGAAGGTGATGCTGGAGGAGAATGTCAGCATGAGTCCCAGGATGATGACGACAGCGGGGCTACCCGCGCTGCTGGCCAGCAGCCGCAGGGCGTAGGTCCCGATCAAGAGACCCGGAACCGCCCCTTGCACGAGGAGCCACAGATAGCGCCAGTGCACGTGCCGCCCCGCGAGATAGAACGGCGCGGCGATCAGGCGCAGCGCTCCAGCGAAGACGAACGCAGTGCCGACGGAGGTTTCGGCAGGAAGACCCACGATGAGGACAAGCGCGGGAACGGTGAAGCTGCCACCACCGATGCCAGTGAGTCCGACCGCGAGAGCGATCGCGAGCCCGATCAGGACATTCATCCGTCGGCTCGCTTCGACTCCGTGTGGATTCCGCACTCCAGCTTGCGCCCGCCCCAGCGGCCGGAACGCGCGTTGGCTCCTTTTGCTGGAATCGCCGTGCACGGCTCGCAACCGATGCTGCGGTATCCGAAATCGTAAAGCGGAAGATAGTCGATCTTGTGCTCGGCGGTGTATTTCCAGAGCTGACCCCACGTCCACGCGGCGAGCGGACTGACTTTCAAGAGTTTCTTACCCGTCGGGAGCTCGTGATGCTCGAGTACCTTCAGATTCTTCCGTGTCGGCGACTGTTCGCGCCGCAGCCCAGTAAACCAGACATCAAATTTTTCGAGCGCCTCAAACAATGGCTCTACTTTGCGCAACTGGCAGCAGCGACCGGGATCGGTCTGATTCAGAATTCCGAACTGAGCTTCCTGCTCCGCTACCGATCGCTTGGCCGCAAGATTTTGGACGTTGAGATTCCACGCCTGCGCCATGCGGTCGCGAAACGCATACGTTTCGGCGAAGTGGTATCCGGTGTCGAGAAACAGGACGGGAATCTTGGGCAGCCGCTGGCGCAGAAGGTCGAGCACGATCATGTCTTCTGCCTGAAAGCTGCATGTGATGCAAAACCCGGCTCTCTCAGCGGCAGACGGGTGCTCCGCGAGCAGACGCTCGATGACCGCATCGGGAGAAAGAGCTTCGAAATCCTCGCTACGAACAAGGGACTTCATGGCTTGCCCTTTTCCGGATCCGATAGTTTGTCGCGCCACTTCCGCAAAACGCTGACGATCTTCTGCGCGGCTTCTTCGTCCGTGTTGTCATCGATGCGCACGGCGAAGAAGGAGTCCGGACCAAAAATCGCGCGCACGATTTGCTTCTGATCGGTACCGTCATCGAGCGGCGAAAAGATCGTGATGTGGCCCGAGGAGCGGTAGGCCTTTGCCACCGTGGCGAGCTCATGCGCGAGAAAGTCGTTCGGTCCGGCCAACTGAACGTGCCAGCCTTCGTCAAATAGGATGCGCTCGACCAGCTCGGCCACGTGCGGACGCCCTCTTAGCCAAACGGCCGCGGCAGGATGGCCGTAACGCAGCAGGCGCTCATCTTTGGTGGTGCGCTTGCGGTGGGCCGCGGAGCGCGCGCTGTGCTCGATCGCGCGATCGATGATTCCCGCGCCTACCGTCGCATTGGTGAGCGGATCGATAAGAATGAAGCTGCCCGTCGTGCGGTTCAGGCGGTACGGATCGAAGAAGAGCGGGAGTGTAGTTTTTACGTCGACGGCGGCGATATCGTTCATGTCGAGCTTTGCGGCGGGTGCATGCTCGAGCGTGTTGATGTCTACGCGGTGGCGGATTTGGCTGATACGAGCGCGAACGGTGCGTGTCGTGTGCTTGAGCAAGTAGATCTTGTGCGGGTCGAGCAGCTCGGGATGCATCCAAACGAGCGTGGCCTGGAATTCCGTGCCGGTCGAGGGAATCTGTTCCTCCGCGACAAGCATGTCGCCGCGGCTAAGATCGATTTCGTCGGCCAGAGTGATGGTAGCTGACTCACCGGGACCCGCCGCGTCCGGTTCACGCTCGAAGGCCACGAGCGACTGGATTCGCGTCTTTACGTGGGAAGGCAGAGCAATTACGGGCATCCCGGTGCGGAGTTCGCCTGAAGCGACTTGGCCGGCGAATCCGCGAAAGCTCGCGTCGGGACGAATCACGTATTGCACGGGAAAGCGCAGCGGACTATGCGCTGACGCACTGGTGGCCGGAATGGTCTCGAGATGCTCGAGCAGCGCTGGACCCTCGAACCACGGCATGCGCTTGCTCTGGCGGACGACGTTGTCCCCTTCGAGCGCGCTGACCGGGACGGCGTACACGTCGCGGATGCCGAGCTGGTCGGCGAAGGCGCGAAACTCTTCCGAAATGCGCTCGAAGACCTCCTGAGAAAAAGCCACCAGATCCATTTTGTTGACCGCGGCGATGATGTGCTGCACACCGAGGAGGTGAGCGATGTACGCATGGCGGCGCGACTGCCGCAGCACGCCCTTGGTGGCGTCGATCAATACGACCGCGGCCTCAGCCGTGGACGCGCCCGTTGCCATATTGCGCGTGTACTGCTCGTGCCCGGGTGTATCGGCGATGATGAACTTGCGGCGCGGCGTGGAAAAGTAGCGATAGGCGACGTCGATCGTGATGCCCTGCTCGCGCTCGGCGCGCAGGCCGTCGGTGAGCAGCGAAAAATCGATCGGACCGGCGGCGCGATTGATCTTGCTTTTCTGAACTGAAGCGAGCTGATCCTCGAAGACAGATTTGCTGTCGTAGAGTAAGCGGCCGATCAGAGTGGACTTGCCGTCATCGACGCTACCGGCCGTGGAAAAGCGCAACAATCCGGAATGACGATCGAGCGAGCCGGTGATGCCGGTTGTCGCGGCAGCGGGCGAAGCGGTAGATGTCGCTGATGGCGCAGGTTCCGGTGTCGTCGTGGACACTAGAAGTATCCCTCACGCTTCTTGATTTCCATCGAACCCTCTTCGTCGTGGTCGATCACGCGGTTTTCGCGCTCCGACCGGCGGAAGGAAATCATCTCCTCGATGATTTTCGGGACCGTATCAGCGTCGGACCGAATGCCGCCCGTACACGGTACGCATCCGAGCGACCGCATGCGGCACTTGATCATCTCGGGTTTTTCCCCTGGCAGCAGACGAACTCCGTTTTGCGTTAGAAGAATCGAATTGCCCCGCACGACGGCCTCACGCTCCTTGGCGAAATAGAGCGGCACGATGGGAATTTTTTCCTCGTGAATGTAGAGCCACACATCGAGCTCGGTCCAATTCGAAAGCGGAAAGACGCGGATGCTCTCACCCTTGTGATGGCGGCCGTTGTAGAGGCTCCACAGTTCGGGGCGCTGATTTTTCGGATCCCACTGGCCGAGGGCATCGCGGAACGAGTACACGCGCTCCTTCGCGCGCGATTTTTCCTCGTCACGGCGCGCGCCGCCGAAAGCGGCGTCGAATCCGCCTTCCGCCAGTGCATCGAGCAACGCCCGGGTCTTCAGCAGGCCGCAGCATTTCTGAGTGCCGAGCGTGTAGGGGTTCGCGCCCTCGGCCAGCGCCTTCTCGTTGCGATGCACGATTAGCTCGGCGCCGACGTGCTTCGCGTACCAGTCGCGAAACTCGATCATCTCGGGGAATTTGTAGCTCGTGTCGACGTGCAGCAAGGGAAACGGAATCTTGCCGGGATAGAAGGCCTTCTGCGCCAGGCGCAGCATGCAGGACGAATCTTTGCCGATCGAATACAGCATGACCGGATGAGCGAACTCGGCGGCCGCCTCGCGCAGAATAAAGATGCTTTCGGCTTCAAGCATCTTCAAATGATCGAGCCGGTCCGGCGTACGCACCGTCGTGCCGTTGCCCTCGAGATCGATCACGAATTCTGCCCTTCTTCCGAGCTCGACTCGAGGCCGAGCTGGAAAGCCTGTCGCATCCATAACAAAAAACCCGCCTCCCGGATTTGACTTCTCCGAGGGCGGGGCGATTCAAGCCTTGCTATTTCTTGCGGTTACCTCGTGAATCCCAGCGCCCCCGGCAACATACACATCCGCGCGCAACGACAACAGATACAACAGGCGGTCGGGTGAACTGGGCACGCCATATTCGAAGATTAGTCTAGGGCCGCAGCTCGATTCTGTCAATGCGGCCGGCCTAAACGAGACGTTGACGCCACCCTCCCTGGTAGGCTAGAAACATGAATCTCTGGTGAACGCGATGCGAAATTCCAAGCTCCTGACCCCACGTGATGCTGCCAAGGTGCTGGGGATCAGCTATCCCACACTGAAGCAATGGATTTACAAAAAGAAGATCTCCACGATCACCACGGCTGGAGGGCACCATCGGATTCCCGAAGCGGAGCTCGACAAGTTCCTGCACCTTCATTCCGAACGGCTCCCAGTTGAACAGCGCAGACCGAAGTTCCGGCAGATCAGCGGACGCAATCAGCTGGTTGGCCGTGTTACGGACGTTAAGGTCGAAGGCCTGATGGCCCAGGTCACGCTCTCCATTGGCGGGCAAAAGGTAACATCGATCATTACCGCCGATGCTGTGCGGGAAATGCGGCTGAAAGTGGGCGACAAAGCGGCTGCACTGATCAAATCCACCGAAGTGATGATTGTCCGAGTGTAACTCGCTTCATCCGAATCCATACAATACGAATTCGATGTGGCGGCTAGAAGCGTGTTGATCCGTAACTAGATCACTGCTATCGTTTCTACTGCGCATGCAGAGGCACGTCTTTCGGAGAGATCCATGAAGCGACGAAGCTTTGTTGCCACGTTGCTGTCTCTGTCGCTCTTAGTCCTTCTCACACCTCTGAGCCTCGTGGGCGGGCCGCCGCAGACCGCCAAGGTCGAAATCACGGTGTCGGCGGCGATTAGTCTGAAGAACGCGCTGGATGATGTGAAGCAGGCGTACGCGGTTGAAAGCCCCGGCGTGTCCATAGCGACCAACTACGGGGCGTCGGGCACCCTCCAGCTGCAAATCGAGCAGGGCGCACCCGTGGACGTGTTCATTTCCGCCGCGCCCAAGCAAATGGACGCGCTTGAGACGAAGGGACTGCTGCTCGAAGGGACGCGTAAAGACCTGCTGCGAAATGAGGTCGTGCTGATTGTCCCGAAGGATTCCGCAACGGGCATTTCGTCGTTTCAGGACCTAACGCAACCGAGCGTGAAGCAGATTGCCTTGGGCGAACCGACGACAGTCCCCGCCGGGCAATACGCGAAGGAAGTGCTCACGAACCTTGGCATCTATGACACGGTGAGTGCAAAGGCGGTTTTGGCGAAAGACGTCCGCCAGGTGCTGACCTACGTGGAAACGGGAAAC